>Ga0067045_1004550_pt1 | contig 18133 bp, 16 predicted proteins | sample TerdegcTABiofilm_FD_59184 | JGI IMG/M metagenome (GOLD analysis project Ga0067045, IMG submission 59184) | Combined Assembly of (Gp0054472, Gp0054536) Wastewater bioreactor microbial communities from Singapore -Terephthalate degrading... | reverse complement strand
CTATCTGGAACAAGGTTTTGGGTTCTGTAGAAACATATATTAATAAGCAATCATTTAATATGTGGTTTAAAAATACAGAACCAGTGGCCTTTAACGAAAATATTCTTGTTGTTAAAGTGCCTGATGATGTAGCAAAACGGCATATTTCTGATCATTATGCCTCTTTGATTCATTCAATCATCAAAGAACAGACAGGCAAAGAAATAGTATGCGAGTTTGTTACAGGCAATGGATTCAAAGAGCCAGTAATTAATGCTCCTTTGCCCATCACCAACGATGATAAGAAAGAAACATTGCAGTTTCCCACTATATTGAATCCAAATTATACATTTGAAAACTTTGTTATTGGTCCTAATAATCAACTTGCACATGCTGCAGCTATCTCGGTATCAAAGGCACCAGCCACGCAATACAATCCATTATTCATTTATGGCGGTACTGGCCTTGGAAAAACACATCTCATGCAGGCAATAGGTCATAGAATCATTCAGGAACGACCATACCTTAATGTACTGTATGTACCCTGTGAACAGTTTATTAACGAATTTATTCAGGCTATTAGAGCAAACACGCTTTCAAGTTTTAAGATCAAATACCGTAATGTTGATATTTTGTTGATAGATGATATTCAGTTTATTGAAAAAAAAGAGCAAACACAGGAAGAATTTTTCCATACATTCAATACCCTACATAACAGCAAAAAACAGATAGTTATTTCCAGTGATAGGCCACCAAAAGAGCTTTCAACCCTTGAGGAAAGGCTGCGAACACGATTTGAATGGGGTATGATTGTAGATATACAACTACCTAATCTGGAAACACGGGAAGCCATATTACGAAATAAAGCAGAGAAAATTAAAATTGAATTGTCTGATGAAGTATGCAATTACATAGCTCGCAGAATAAAATCCAGTATACGTGCACTTGAAGCTGCGTTGGTTAGATTAAGCATGGTTTCATCTATCTATAATCAACCCATTACTGTACAATTGGCAAAAGACCATTGTAAAGACCTTTTTGATGTTGACAGCAACAAAAAGATTACTGTACAGGATATTATGGTAAAAGTTGCTTCAAAATTTGGTATCAGTGTTGAAGATATTATTTCAAAAAACAGACAGAGTAAAGTAGTTCAGCCACGTTTTATTGCAATGTATTTAGCACGAAGATTAACTGAATTAACAACCATTGAGATTGGAAAAGAATTTGGTGATAGGGACCATTCCACTGTACTTAATGCCATCAATAACATTGAGAAATCCATAGAGGAAGATATCGACTTTAAAGAAGTTATTGATGAATTAATTTCAGAATTGCGAAGTTAATAACCTGTTAAAAAATTGTTAAGAATTATTGATAATATTGTATCTTTTAACAAAATTTGTAGTACATTATTTATAGGGTTTACACTTTTACAATACTCTATGAAAACGATAGTTGTTATTCACAAATTACATTTTTTAAAAACGCTTAAGAATTCAGACTTTTACTTAGTTATTCACAAAATTTACATTACTACTACTAACACTTATTTTAATAAGTTTATAATAAATTAGTAATATTAGCAATGGTGGTGTGTACAATGAGAATTGAAGTTGATAAAGTACAGTTAATTAAGGCAACAACAATAGCAGATTCTGTTGTGAGTGCAAAAAGCATTAATACAATACTAACACAGTGTCTTTTTAATGTAGATGGTGATACGCTTACCATAACAGGAACTGACAATGAGATAGGAATAAAAACGCAGCTGGATATTGTTTCAGATGGCAATTGTTCCTTCACTTTAAGCGGGAAGCGTTTGGTAAGTCTTTTAAAAGAGTTTCCAGATGGTGTAGTAGTACTTGATGTTAATACTACCAACGTATCTATTTCATCAAAATCAGGTATGGTTAAAGGACAGTATGTGCTGGTAGGATCTTCAGCTGAAGAATACCCTGCTATACCTGAATTTAATTTAAAAAATGCAATAGAAATAGAACAAAAGACTTTCAGCGAAATGATAAGTAAAACGGTTCATGCTGCTGCTCATGATACCGTAAAACCAATTTTTAATGGTGTGTATATAGTTTCAGAAGATGAAAAATCCATGACAGTTGTTGCCACAGATTCAAGACGATTATCAATGATAAAAAAAGATATTACCGGTAGTTCTACCATAAAAAATGGTTTTATTTTGCCCCTAAAAACAGTTAATGAGCTTTTACGGCTTTTAGAAGATACAGGTACGTGCCTTATAGCTTTTGATGATAGTAGATGTTTTATAAAAATAGGGAGAACAGAGATAGTTTCACGCCTCATTGATGGGCAGTTCCCTGATTATAAACAGGTTATACCAAAAGATTATTTATTAAAGGCAGTTATTGAAGTTAAAAAATTAAAAGAAGCATTAAACAGATTAAAAAATTTTACCAATGAACCATCATGGAGGATATTGTTAAAATTTTCACAGAATTCCTTGATTATAGAAGCAAGCTATCCTGATCAAGGTGAAGGACAGGAGGAATTGGTAATTGACTCAGATTGTAAAGAACCAATAACAATAGGAATTAATGTACAATTTTTACTGGATTTATTGAAAGAGATAGATTCGTTTTCAGTTGTGATTTGTGTTACGGGTGTAATGAGCCCATTACTGATATATCCTGAAGATGATAGTAAATTCCAGTCTGTTATAATGCCAATTCAGATACGGTCAATGTAACGTAAATAAAAATAATGTTTATAGATAGATTGTTGCTGAAGACGTTTCGCAATTATGTACATGAGACTATTAGTTTCTCACCGGAAATTAATGTTATTTCTGGAGCAAATGGTTCAGGTAAAACAAATATTCTTGAAGCGGTCTATATAGCATCCCATATAAAATCATTTAGAAATTGCTCCGATGTAGATATCATTCAGTGGGGAAAACATGAATATTATATATCAGTACAGGTGAAAAATGCTGATATTTCAACAATTGAGATTGGAGCATCAGTTAGTGATCAACAATCTGAAAAAAAAGTAAAAATAGATGGCAAAGAAATAAAGAAATTATCTGATTTTTATGGTAGAATTAATGTTGTGGCTTTTTTCCCTGATGATACTGTAATAATCAGTGGGACACCTGATGTAATTAGAAGATATTTTGACAGGCTAATTTCAAAAGTAGATAAGGAATATATTGAGTTACTTACATCATTCAGAAAAATTTTAAAAAATCGTAATAGATTACTGAAAGATATACCCTATAAAAGAGACATAATAAAACAGCTTGACATCTGGGATTCAATGTATTCTGATTGTGCATATGCATTGGGAATAAAACGGAAACAGTATATTGAACACTTTAATACGTATTTTAAAGGACTCTATAAGGAACTTTCGGGATTTGATGATGATTTAACTATTAAGTATTATGCTTCGCTGAAAAGTGAAGATGTAAAGGATGTGAAAAACGAATTAAGTAAAAAAAGAAATAGTGACATACAGATGGGAACCACAACTTTAGGGCCACACAGGGATGTATATGTAATATATGGCAATGACAATACAGTGTTTAAATCATATGCATCAACGGGTCAGAGACGGTTAGCTTCAATAGCAATGAAATTATCTGAGGTTAATATAATTTATGACATTAAAAAAAGTAAATCAATTGTTCTTCTTGATGATGTGTTGTCTGAACTGGATGATGATAGAAGAAAGAATGTACTGCAAAAACTTATAGATGGCAACCCCCAGGTTATAATAACCTGTGCAAGTAATAATGATGTGAATTTTGTGGATAACTATAAACATTTAAAGGTAGTTAATAACAGAGTGTCAGAATAATGAAGTTTAGATATAAAGAAAAAAGATATAATCGGACTATTGCATGCAGTCAGATAGTAAAAGATGTAGCCTCTGAGATTGGATTAACTGAAGATTTTATTCTGGAGCATATACGGTCTGTATGGCAAAAAGCGGTTGGGGATATCATTGCTACTCACAGCTATCCTTATAAGATAGCTAGCCGTATATTATATGTTGTGGTAGATCATCCTATATATGCAAATGAAATTACATTATCGCAGTCCCTGATTATTAAGCGGTTGACGGAATTTTCTGGCTCAAAAGCTATTGATGCACTGAAATGTGCAGTTAAAAAGAAGTCATACAGGAAAAGCAACGATGTTCATTCATATCGGTGATAGAAAAAGTGTTTCGGATAAGCACCTTATTGCAATTTTAAATTGTGAAACAGTAGTAAAGTCCCCTGAAATTAATTCAGGTTTTATTGATAAAATTGGGAATGACGATAAAACAATGGCTATTTGTATAAATAGCATTATAACAACAAAAGTAAGTTCATATACTGTTATTAAACGGTATGGGCAAATTAGTGATGCAGTATGGAGTAAGAAGATATGACAAGTTACAAAGCAGATAAAATTCAGGTATTGGAAGGACTGGATGCAGTACGGAAGCGTCCAGCAATGTATATAGGTTCAACGGATATCAATGGCCTTCATCATCTGGTATATGAAGTTGTTGATAACTCAATCGATGAAGCATTGGCCGGATTTTGCGATACTATACATGTGACCATCAATAAAGATAATTCAATTGAAGTAGTTGATAATGGCCGAGGCATCCCGGTTGATATACATCCCGTGTACAAGACATCGGCATTGGAGATAGTTCTTACTAAATTACATTCTGGAGGAAAATTTGACAATCAGGCGTATAAGGTGTCTGGGGGTTTGCATGGTGTTGGTATATCTGTTGTGAATGCACTGTCTGAATATATGGAAGTTGAAGTTTACAGAGATGGCAGGCGTTATTTTCAAAGTTATAAACGGGGGGTTCCAACAGATAAAGTTAAGGATATTGGCGAAACAAAGAAAACAGGAACACGGGTACTTTTTAAACCTGATAGTCAGATATTTGAAGAAACTGAGTTTCATTTTGAAACACTATCAAAGCGCATGAGGGAACTTGCATTTCTTAACAATGGTATTAAAATAACATTAACTGATTTGCGTGGAAAAGGAAAAGAACACACCTTTTACTTTAAAGGCGGTATAGTTTCTTTTGTTCAAAGCCTTACCGAGAATAAAACATCTATAACTAAAAAGGTTATTTACCTGCATGACAATCGAAGTAATATAGATGTTGAAATAGCCCTGGATTATATTGATACATATACTGAAACAGTATTTTGTTATGCAAATAATATTCATACAAAAGAAGGTGGAACTCATCTCATTGGATTTAAATCTGCATTAACTCGTGTGTTGAATGATTTTTTAAAACGGGAAGGGTATGATAAAAAAATTCCCCAGTTATCAGGTGATGATGTAAGAGAAGGTCTGGTTGCTATTATAAGTGTTAAGATACCCAACCCTCAGTTTGAGGGGCAGACCAAAATGAAACTGGGCAACAGTGAAGTTAAAGGGATTGTTGAATCTATAACCAATGAGCATCTTACTCAGTTTTTTGAAGAAAACCCACAGGTTGTGCGGAAAATTTTAGAAAAATGTATAGATACTGCACGTGCACGCATAGCAGCAAAAAAAGCACGTGATTTGACACGGAGGAAAAATGCTTTAGAGAATGATTCTCTACCGGGGAAATTGGCTGACTGTAGTGAACGTGATCCAGCCCTATGTGAGCTGTATCTTGTTGAAGGTGATTCAGCAGGTGGTTCAGCAAAGCAGGGAAGAGATAGAAAATTTCAGGCAATTTTGCCCCTAAAAGGAAAGATACTCAATGTTGAAAAGTCCCGTCTGGACAAGATTCTTTCCAATGATGAAATCAAGACCATTATTACTGCACTGGGTACCGGAATTGGCGAAAATGAATTTGATATCACAAAGTGCAGATACCATAAGATTATTATCATGACCGATGCTGACGTTGATGGTTCTCATATACGAACATTGCTGTTAACATTCTTTTTCAGGTATATGCCTGAGATTATTGCCAATGGGTATCTGTATATTGCCCAACCGCCACTGTATAATATAAAAGCTGGCAAAGAACAGTATTATGCATACAGTGATGAAGAGAGAGATGCAATAGTTAAGAATTTAGATAAGTCTAAAGTGACGATTCAGAGATACAAAGGTTTAGGGGAGATGAATCCTGAACAACTTTGGGAAACAACCATGGATCCGGAAAAAAGGACATTATTGCAGGTTACATTGGAAGATGAAGTAGAAGCAGATGAGGTCTTTTCTGTTTTAATGGGTGATGCTGTTGAGCCTCGGAGAAAATTTATAGAAGAAAATGCCCACATGGTTGAGAATTTAGATTTATAAAACATCATCCTATCACTATATAATTTCATTCTTTAAAAAAGGTAACAGACAGTGACAAAAAAACAGGATAATCTTAAGGACAAACGAGTTCATAATATTGAAATTGAAGAGTCAATGAAACGCTCATATTTGGATTATGCAATGAGCGTTATTGTGGGAAGAGCACTTCCTGATGTGAGAGATGGTTTAAAGCCGGTTCATCGAAGAATACTTCATGCTATGAATGAGCGGGCATGGCGCAGTGACAGGCCCTATGTTAAGTCAGCTAAGATAGTTGGTGAAGTAATTGGTAACTATCACCCTCATGGTGATGCGGCAGTGTATGATACCCTGGTCAGGATGGCACAGGATTTTTCAATGCGATTGCCTTTAATTGATGGACAGGGTAACTTTGGTTCAATTGATGGTGACCCACCTGCTGCATACCGGTATACCGAAGCACGCCTCTCTTCTATTGCACAGGAACTACTTAAAGATATTGATAAAGATACTGTTGATTTTATCTCAAACTTTGATGAAACACGCAAAGAACCAGTAGTTCTTCCTGCTGCCTTTCCAAACCTTCTGGTAAATGGATCATCGGGGATTGCTGTTGGGATGGCTACAAATATCCCACCTCATAATTTGTCAGAAGTTATTGATGCTATTGTTTTTATAATTGATAACCCTGATGCTACTGTGAAGCAATTGATGAAATTTGTTAAAGGCCCTGATTTCCCAACAGGCGGTATTATCGTTGCTTCAGAGGAGATGATAAAAGCATATGCCAAAGGCAAAGGAAGCATTATAGTCAGAGCCAAGCTCCATGTTGAGGAACAGAAAAATAAATCAATGATAGTGGTGACCGAGTTGCCATATCAGGTAAACAAAGCGGCGCTCATTGCAAAGATTGCAGAGCTTGTTAATAATAAAGTTATTGAAGGCATTAATGAGCTGCGTGATGAATCAGACCGTAATGGTTTGAGAATTGTCATTGGCTGCAGGAAGGACGCGGTTACAAATATTATTATTAATCAGCTTTATAAACATACACAGCTTCAAACATCATTTGGCATTAATCTTCTGGCGCTGGTAAACAATCAGCCAAAGCTATTAGATTTAAAAGGCCTGATAACACATTATATTAGCCACCGAAAAACTGTTGTTACCCGTCGTACCCAGTATGAATTAGCCAAAGCAAAAGAAAGAGCTCATATACTTGAAGGGTTGAAGATAGCTCTTGATAACATTGACGAAGTCATTGCAATAATAAGAGGGTCAAAAACTGTTGAGGAAGCAAATGAACGCCTCATCAAACGGTTTAAGCTATCTGAAATTCAATCAAAGGCAATCCTTGACATGAGATTGCAGCGATTGACAAGCCTGGAAGTTAAAAAGGTCATTGATGAACTGAAAGAATTATTAAAATTAATCGATGAGCTGACAGCTATATTAAAAAGTGAAAGAAGGATTTATACAATAATAAAAGAAGAATTAATTGCCATCAAAGAAAAATACCATGATACACGAAGAACTGAGATTATTTATGAAGATACATCAGTAAGTTTTGATGCTGAAGACTTAATTGCTGAAGAGGATATGGTCATAACTATTACCAATGATGGCTTTATACGGCGACTATCGGCAGATACATTTAAAAAGCAGCGTCGAGGTGGTAAAGGTGTGATTGGTCTTTCATCAAAAAAAGAAGATTTTATTACCATGATGACTATCGCTTCAACACATGATACGCTGTTATTGCTATCCAATAAAGGCAAGATCTTTGGCATGAAGGTATATGAAATACCGGTAGCTTCAAAAAATACACGGGGTAAGTCATTAAAAGGTATTATAAACCTTGCTTCCGGGGAAATGATAACTGCCATTTGTAGTGTAAATGATTTCAGTGAAAACTTTTTATGTATGGTTACACGCAATGGTGTAATGAAAAAGACGGCACTGGAAGAATTTAGCAATGTGAAAAAGGGCGGTATCATTGCTATTAATCTGCATAAGGATGATGAGCTTGTTGATGTAAAGGTGGTAAAATCACAGGATGATGTGGTGATAGCAACCAGAAATGGCCTTCTGCTGAGAACAAATATTGCAAAAATGCGAGCTATGGGCAGAAATTCCTCAGGCATTATTGGTATGCGTGTTGCATCAGGTGATCAGATTATTGCCATGGATGTAGTTAAGCCGGAATCAGACCTTTGTGTGGTTACATCTCGAGGGTATGGCAAAAAGACACAGTATTCACTTTTTGCTACAAAAGGTAGAGGTGGGAAGGGAATGGCATACCTTAAAATAAGTGAAAAAAATGGGTATGCGGTTGGTGTGCGATCAGTGCATCCTGAAGATGAGGTTATTATTGCATCCAAAAAAGGGATGACCATACGATTAAAAGCAAAAGAAATATCGTATCAGGGAAGAACTGCAGCCGGTGTTCTTTTATTGCAACTGGATAAGGAAGATGAAGTAACTGATTTTGCAGTGCTGTATGAAGAAAAAGAATAAGTATAAAAAAAATAGAGTATATAAAAACCCGCTGGTAACAGCGGGTTTTTATATATTTATTCTTTTACAATGTAACTTTCCCTGTACTTATCTATTGACTGAATTTCCTGTAACATGCTTATAGCTTTATCTTCTTTCAAAATAGGCCCTATTTTAACACGATAGTATGTTTTGCCAGAAACATCTACTTTATCAACATAGGCATCGTATTTCATTGTCTGCAAACTCTTTGCTTCTTTCTGGGCTTTGGTAAGAGTATTATACGATGCTATCTGTATGGACCATGAACGCTGAGATACTTTCTTGGTATGAGATTCATCCGTTTTTGCCACCTCAACAACTTTATTCTTTTTAACGTTGGTTTTAGCTTTGATATTCTTTTTTGATACATTTTTGACTGGGGTTACTTTTTTCACATTTTCATGGATAACCTGGGTGGTTTCTGTATCGTCCCGTTTTGCTAAAGCAGTATCGGGTATCTCTTTTTTAGGTATACTATCTAATTTTGATGGTTCATCTGGTTTAGGAGCGATATCCAGTTTATTACTGGCATTGTCCATTAATGGCAGATCAGGATTTTGTACTGTGTTACCTAAATCGATGCCTTTATCAAGTTGTGCTATTGTATCCCCTGGAATTTCAGGAGGAACCAATGCATTATGGGAAACAACCTTATTTTCACTGAAATTCATTCCTAAAAGAAATGTGGTAACTATGATGCCAATAAGTACAGCACTGATCAGGATAATACGGGGAACATCAAGATGAAGGAGAAAAACATTCTTTTCACTGGCTACTGGCTTTTCATTAAAATCAAAGTTTTCCATAATTCTTCAACCTGCTTTTTAGTATTTTCTAATGATCCAGAATTATCTATGATATAATCGGCCAGTTTCATCTTTTCTTTAAGTGAAATTTGGTGATTCAGTCGTGCTTTGATTTCATCTGCAGTTATGCCATCGCGGATTACACCTCGGGTGAGCACCTGATCTGTATTGGCAATAACCACGATGTTTTTATCCATATGAGTATAAAATTCTGTTTCAAAAAGCAGAGGGGTATTAATCATGTAGATGGTGCTACTATCATTGGATCTTTTCATTACTTCCTGCAATATTGCTGGATGGGTTATAGCATTAAGCTTTTTAACAAGATTTTTATCATTAAATACTTTTTGCGCTAGATATCTTCTGTTCAGTGTTCCATCTGAATTGAGTATATCATTCCCAAATGTTTGCACTAATGTATCAAGCACCGGGCTTGGCGGGGTAACAATTTCACGGGCAATGATGTCTGTATCAATAACTATCGCCCCTAACTGTTCAAACATGGAACACACTGTTCCCTTGCCGGATGCATAAATGCCTGTAACTCCAATTCTCATAGATTCACTCCATGTGTAATAAATGATGAATTCTTTGAATGTTTGTATAATCATGTACTCGAGAGGATTTTAAAATAGTAGTAAGCATTGTTTCATCGTTAAGAATGGTGTATACTTTACGGAGGTTGATTGTATGTGATAACGGTTGGAACAAAGGTGGCTTCATCTTTTTTGTATTGCGGCTGACCTGTGGCAGTGTAAGGAATTGTGTGATTGTTATTGTCTTTGCGTGGTTAAGTGGCAATACGGGATTAATATGGAATATGGGAGTGCCTTCTGGAAGGATAGCATCTAGTGCATCATGATATTGGATAAAGTTTTTCCTTGATAAAATTGCACTTCCAGTACGTTTTGACGTTTGGATTATGTAGTTCATGTTTCTTGTCTCAAGTGGTGTATGACGGTTGTGCATAAGTTGATAACGGTAATGGTATTCTGTTGATTGAGCGTATGTAACAAGATTGGGAAATGAAAAGTCTGCACCTGCAATAGCTATTGGGTTACAGCCCGAAAAGATAGCAAATGTTACTGCATCACCAAGTACTGTTCCTGTTCTACTATCTACAGAACCAATAATCCCTGGGTACAACTCTTCCAATAACTGGCATACTGGATGCGTATTCAATGATATAATTGCCGGAAATGAAAAAATCATTGGGTGTGCAGTAGGTGCGGTGATTACAGGTATAGTAGGTTGTGTGGGAAAAAGATGTGCAAATACAATAGGTTGTGGATCAATAGAAACGATATAATCTGGTGTGATAGAATGTGCATGTAATGCTTTGAGCGCAGAATCAACTGATATAATGATACAATGGTGCTGGTTCTCTTTTAGGTGATAGAGTGTTTCATCCAGGGAAGGGCCCGGAGCTACAATAATACAGGGCTGGTTGACATGAATTGTTTTGCATTGTGATACCGGAACGCAATTGGGTAATTGGTTCAAATTCAATAATGCATTTTTTAAATACCGGTATGCAAACAATGATGACGTAAGATGATTTGATACTGATTTGTCTACTATCTGCTGTATGATTTTTTTTATGGATGAAAAAATGTGCGGGAAAGCATGAAAAGAAGCAGGATGGTCAATGACCTGTATACCTTTGATGAATTGTAACTGGATAGTATCACGTACTTGCTGAAGATTATTGGGATCCACAAATACCAATTGTACCGAGGGGTGATGAATAATTGCCTGTATATCTGGTGGGATGTAGGCATTGGTTAGATAGTTATTTATATCAATGCAGATAATCTGTTTAAAAAAAGGTATGCAAGTGGCCAAATATGCCAGATGGTATCCAAGGCCAATGCCTACAATAATACAGGCATCGTATTTTTCAGGGTTGACAATATCCTGTAAGTATGTTGATTCTTTTGTTGGGTAGTATTTACTGTGAATATAGCGAAAACTGCCATCTTCTGCCTTTACACGAAGTGTATGGTAGTTTTCTTTGCTGGGTTCTAAAAAAAATTCTATTGTATTCATAATTAATAGTAATAAACGTTGGCTTAAAGATAAAATATTAAAAAAGTATACGATAATGTCAATACATAATAGGTTATACAATGATCATTGATGGGCATACACATATTTTTACTGATGATATGGTGCAAAACAAAGAGCGCTATTGTGATGACAGGCAATTTTCGCTGCTTTATTATGGCAAAGCACGCATGGCACATGCTGAAATACTTGTAGATTCAATGGAACATAATGGTATAGATGCCTCCCTGGCGCTGGGTTTTACCTGGCAAAATGAAGAGTATGCTCATATGCATAATGACTATCTTGCTACTGTACAGCATAAATATAAAGGAAAAATATATGCATTTGGGGCGATAGCTATGAAAGGGGATCTGTACAAACAGATAGAATCAATTAAAAAGCTGGGATTATATGGTATTGGTGAAATAGCTTTTTATGCTGATGGATTTAACGAAGAAGAGGAAATGTTACTGGGACAGATTCTTGCTATAGCTGAAAAGTTTGCTTTACCTGTTTGTCTTCATGTCAATGAACCGGTGGGGCATATGTATGCTGGAAAATATTATACAGATATGCGCAGTCTTTTTGCATTGTGTTCGCAGTATACTAAAATACCAATTATCTGTTCACACTGGGGAGGAGGGCTTTTATTTTATGAGTTAATGCCTGAAGTTAAGAAATCTTTGACTCATGTTTACTATGATACGTCAGCAACCCCTTTTCTGTATGAATCTGGTATTTATAATTTAGCTGTACAGGTGTGCGGAAAAGAAAAAATACTATTTGGGAGCGACTTCCCGCTCCTGGAGTATTCACGCTATAAACAGCACATAGAAGCAATGGGAGAAAGTACTGAGCATATCCTGTATAAGAATGTGAAAAAAGTACTGGGAATACCGTGATGCTATTTTTTCATGATATTGAGGCGTTCTTTTCCAACTTCGGCTTTCAACTGAGGATCACTTTCAACCTGTTTTTCATATTCTTCATATTGTTGTAGGGTAATGCCATATTTTTTCACGATGGATTCTTTGGTTGCCTGCTGCATATCGCTGTCAAGTATTTCGTTTTGGATGGTGACAAAAAGTTTTGGTGTTATGGTAGTTTTTTTGCAACCGGTTATAACAAGAGCTATCGCTATCATTATTGCTGCTATATGCTTGAACATAGGACCTCCAGAAATATTTTTTTACTGTACAGTTTGTGATATTTTAATGAATGGTAATGATAAAGTCAAGAAATAATACATAAACCTTCTGTGTTATAAGGAGCAGCCATGATAGATATCAGGAAATTATCTGATTTGACGGGAGAAGAACGCAATAAACTGTTTCAGCGTTTTGGCGATGATTTTACCGGAATAATGGTTAATACTGTTATCCCCATTGTTCAGAAAGTGCGTGATGAGGGTGACCGGGCTGTTATTGAATTTACACAACAATTTGACGGGGTAAATTTACAAGAAGTATGTGCAACAGAAAAGGAAATTAAAACAGCGTATCATAATACTGATGCAAAAGTTATTGATTCGTTTATAAAGGCAATAGAAAACATACGAGAATTCCATTTACACCAGAAGAGGGATTCGTTTATATACACACGGGAGGATGGCACTACACTGGGTATGCTGTATCAACCATTGGAAAGTGCAGCGGTATATGTTCCCGGTGGTAAAGCGTCATATCCTTCATCAGTATTGATGGGAGTTATACCAGCCCAGATTGCAGGATGCAAGCATATTTCAATAATAACGCCACCTGCAAAGGATGGGACCATAGCTCCGTATATTGGGGCAATGGCACACATACTGGGCATCACAACCATAATAAAATCCGGCGGTGCACAGGGTATTGCCGCTGCGGCGTTTGGAACACGCACAGTGCCCAAGGCTGACATTATTGTGGGACCCGGCAATATCTATGTAACTGCTGCCAAAGCCTATCTTTTCAGCCAGGGAGTCATTCAGATTGATTCACTGGCAGGGCCAAGTGAGGTATTAATAATAGCCGATGAACATGCCAACCCTCACTGGGTAGCATGGGATTTACTGTCACAGGCAGAGCATGAAGAGATGGCCATTGCAATTCTTGTGACAACTTCTGAATCGCTTGCACATGAAGTAATAACATATATTGAAGAAGATATAAACTCAGGCAGAGGCAGGCATGCAATCAAAAAAAGGGCAATAAAAAATGCTCATATTATTCTTGTCTCATCAGTTGAGGAAGCAATAGATTTTTCCAATAATTACGGTCCTGAACATATGGAATTGATTGTGGAAAATCCACTTCACTATCTTACACAAATAAAAAATGTGGGCTCACTTTTTCTTGGGGCGTATGCTCCTGTTGCAGTTGGTGATTATTTTTCAGGGACTAACCACGTACTACCCACAGGGGGTGCTGCCCGCTTTTCATCCGGGCTTGGTGTTGAAACGTTTATGCGCCGTACATCATTTCAGTATCTGACACCTTCAGCACTCAAGCATGCTATAGAGCATGTATCCCGCATGTCACAGGTAGAAGGGTTTGATGATAAACATGGCGATTCGTTAAGAATAAGGTTCAGGTAATGACTGCTTTATATAATGGTGACTTTTATACGAAGGTACTTTATAGTTAGATCTGTAAAAGTAGCGGGCCTATATTTTCTAAGGTCAACGGTTATTATTGTTGTTTTTGTTATATCAGCTGGAAGTTCAATCTCAAATGTTGAAGCACTGGATATCCGTCCCAATCCATTGCATACATAGCAATCACGGTGCTGCCCATTACACAGAGGACACAGTATACGGGATGGCAACTGGACCAACGCAACTGCCCCTTTGGCAATCTCCTGTTGTGTGCATACTATCTCAATGTCATGATCAAATTCATGAATAATATCCTTGCGACGCATCTTTTTTGGTAAAAACTCCTTTTTTAATAGATCCTTAAGCGATATAGAGTACCTGATGCGTTTTTGGGGTATATAGTGCTTTTCAAGTTTTTTGGGATATTGTAAACGTGTGGCATCATAGTGAGCACGCTCTCTATCATCCATGAGGATGCGGTATGCTTCAATTACCTTTTGAAGTTCTACGGTAAATCTTTCAGAGCTTAAACCTGTGCTGTCAGGATGTAACGCTTTAACCTTGGTACAGAAAGCTCTTCGTATTTCCTCCTTTGATGAAAGAGGGGATACGTCCAGAAGCTCATAAAGATTATCTCTATATTTCATAAAAAAAATCTGTTATAATAAAAATGTTGTGTACATTTGTTATTAAAATACCAAAATGCAGGGGAATGTGCAAGTGAATTAATATGAATACTTCCAATAAAATATCTCTATGCCAGCCTGCGTATGGTAAAGGGTGTTGTGTGTGTTGTGGGCTTTTTAACTGTGCTGATATCTCTTTTGCAGGATTAGGGCATTTTTTATCTGACGCAACTGCTGAAGTGTGCTCCTTACCGGTAAGTGGCAGCAATATAAGGAATTTTGAATCGCTGCAAAGACGTTTGACTTTCAGGGATACCACAACCTACGTGTGCCCTTATATGGGGTTTATTGACAGCAATACTCCGGGATGTCTGATGCATCCTGTAGTTAACAATGGAAAAGACAAAAGAGATTGCAGCCTATTTGGGAAAGAAATATGTAACGACTACTTTTGCCCTGCATACCATATACTGGATGACCGATTAAAAAAGATACTGATCACGTATACATATAACTGGTACACCTATTCACTTGGCATCATTGATCCGCTAAGCTTTATATGGATTGTGCAGCTTATTGAAGATATGTCAGGGAAACCGATAGTTCCTGAAAAAGGTACTCCCGATGCTACTATTGCAACACTCATTAATATGTCTTTGATGCTGCTGGCTGATTTTTTTAATCGGGTGCCCTTGCCTATATTTTACTACAGCGAGCCTGAATACCACCTGCATATGCGGGAGCTATCGCTCAATCAAAACTCCTTTCTTAATGCAGGAGTCAGGGATACAATCAAAAAGGCTGTTAGCGCCTGTTTTAACGGTTGTTCTTGATACGGTTCACAACTTCCCTGAGATCCTGGGATGCATTCTTATCCATAACGAGGATTTCATTTCCTGAATCCACCACAACAACGTCATGCAGGCCAACCACTGCAATGAGCTTAGTCTCAGGGAATACTGTACAATTTTTTGAAAGGTGAAAAATAACCTTTTCAGGATAGGGAGATCGGTTCATATCGGTGTTGGGCGATAGTACATCATCAATTGAAGCCCAGCTTCCTAAATCAGCCCATCCAAATTCACCAGGGATTACATACCGCTGGTCAGCTTTTTCCATAATGCCATAATCAATAGATATTGCATCAACTTGTGAGAATACATTTCGCTTGATTTCCCATGGTAGTTCGTCGTTTTGAGTTAGCTGTTCTACCGTGAGATCGCGCAGTGGTTGAAATGCCTGGTATAGTTTTGGCATTAGTTTTTGATAGTATTCTAGAATAACAGATATTTTCCATACAAAAATACCACTGTTCCAGAAGTAATTACCTTCCCTGAGGTATTTTTTTGCTGTTTCTAAATTTGGTTTTTCAACAAACATCTCAACAGGTTTTACTTCTGAAGGATCATCATAGGCTTTTATATATCCATATCCTGTTTCCGGATATGTTGGGGTAATGCCGATAGTTACCAGATGATTGTTATGTGCATGTTCAATTGCTTTTTTTAGAATAGTTACAAATACATCTGTTTTTTTGATATAATGATCAGCAGGCAATATGAGCATTATGGCATCATCATATAATTTGGAAAGATAGGTTGCTGCGTAGAGAATTGCCGGTGCGGTATTTCTAGGCATAGGTTCAGAGATAATGCTTCCCTTTAGCCCTGTTTTTTTTAATTCATCATAGGACATTTCTTCATACATGCGCGCGGTAACGATAAGGCAAAAATCAGGATTGAGTGGTTTAAGCCTGTTAATTGTCAGTTCAAGCAATGTGCCTTCGCCTGTAATATTATGAAATTGTTTGGGTTTTCCTTCATTGCTGAGTGGCCATAGCCTAGTGCCTGAACCACCGGCAAGTATTACAGGAATAACGTTCATGGTAAACTCCTTTTAATCACGTTGAATAAATATTGGTTATTTTACTATCATTTCTCAGAGTATGAATGAGTCAATTATTAAATTGTCTACAGTTACCATTTAATGGCGCCCTGCTGATTAATGGTAAATGGTACAGGTAGTTCTGTCCCTTTTAATGCAGCATTGAAGAGCATATTCCCTTTCATGGTGTACTGAATATTCTTTTGTGCAATAGCCTGTGTCAGGCCTTTGCTAATATTTTTGGTGCTCAAAGTAGTTAAACAGTTAATTTTTGACGCACCATCAGCATTTTGTATGGTTGGCTGGCCTTTAGCTATTTCACTGTCGTGCAGTATAAAAGTGTAATTGAGTGATTTTCCGACCAAGGCAGCCCTTGTTTTATTTTTGATTATGATATCAAATGCAACTGATAGGGGTATATCAAATTTTGAAATGCTATCAGGAATCCCCTTTCCCTGGCAAAAGTTCTGGATATCAGTATACAGAGAAGGAATTTCTAGTGGATTGATATTTTTTACGATATTTTTTAAATCTGATAGCGAAGGAGGTATTATTTTAAAATGTGCAATATCAATCGTTGGTTTAATAGTTGGGATTTCCTTTCTAATAGTAAAGGGAACCGCTATTGATTGTACAATTTGGATTGATGGTGGCAATGAAAAAGCAATAGTACCTTTTACTGTTATAACAATTGAATCTTTATTGTAATATTCTTTCACAGCCTTTATAAGTTGTTCGTATGTGATAGTAACAGCAAATGTTTTGTTTGTTTTTGAATTGCTGGATAGTTTAAGTTTATCTGCAGATTGTAGTGAAAATAGTGAGAATGTATCAATATATATTTGACTTTGTATTGAATCTAAGTACAATGTTACAGGATAAGGATTTTCAACATCCAGTGAAAAGAGCATGGTCATATCGGTCAGTGTTATTTCTTTGAATTGAAAATCTTTAAAAGTAACAGTGGGTTTTTTCTGCAACATTGATGGATCAAATGTAGTACAGGTTATATAAAACAGTAAAAAAATCATCGATACTAATAATAGAATTTTTCTGGTTTTCATAATAGTATCTCCTGGTATTATAGTTACATATAGTGCTTTTGTACAAGTACTATAGTATGCGGATGGATATAGTCAATCATAAATTATCAGGGAGTTAATTAATACTACGTATGGGACATAGGTTTTTACGTATAAGAGCTATTTTCTCAATGATTTTAATAAGTGCAGTGGTAGTGATGCTTTTATCATCGCAAAATACTCTCATTGCTCAAAGGACAAAGAGCAGTCAGAGTGCTGGGGAACAGCGGAAAGCTGAAAAAGGGCTAAAAGATAATGAGCGCTTCTTTTATTTTATTAATTTTTCTGTATCAAATGTTTCAGTGGAAGA
>Ga0067045_1029835_pt1 | contig 18139 bp, 17 predicted proteins | sample TerdegcTABiofilm_FD_59184 | JGI IMG/M metagenome (GOLD analysis project Ga0067045, IMG submission 59184) | Combined Assembly of (Gp0054472, Gp0054536) Wastewater bioreactor microbial communities from Singapore -Terephthalate degrading... | reverse complement strand
CAACACGTTCGCCCCCTACTTGACATCACCCCAAAAATCGGCGACAGAGAAGAGGAACCCGTAAACCTGTCCCTTTCAACCCGCTAAGCCACAACGCCCGACCTTCCAGTTCACGTTGAACCAAGATAATACCTGCTGAGGCCCTGGAGCAGGCGGTCATGGACCGGGTCGTCGCCCTTGGTTCCCAGGATCAAGACCGGGAGAAGATTATCCGGGAGGCTCTCCGAAGTATTGATGAGAATGTCCAGTCCATCGGTTCTGAAGCCGAAGGGGTGCGGCATCGTTTGACCACCGTGCAGACCGAAATCCAGAACCTCGTGGGGGTCCTCAAGAGGGTGGGGGAGGCTGGGTTGATCAGCGTCCAAGAGGAGATCACGAAACTGGAGGCCGAACGGGGGCAGGTTCGGGAGCGGCTGGTTCAGTTGGCCAACCAGGAGGCTCCCTTAGCGGCGTCCGTGCTCATGGCGCAAAAGTTCGCCAAGACCTGGCAGAGCGTTGGGGAGTTGCTCCGGCAGGCCACCCCCGATGAGCAGAGGATAATCCTCCAGCACTACATCGAGGCGGTGGAGTTGAAGTTCGACGACCAGGAGGGGAAAATAGGGCGGTATGTGCTGAAGCTGTTTCCGGAGGTGCAGCCCTTGGATCAACCTACTCCTGAGAACAAAAATGGCCCGTCCACCGGAGGGGGTGGAGAGGGCCAAGTGTTAACCGATTTCGGCTCGGTTCGCCAATCTGATCAAAGAGCTCCCCGAGTAGGACTCGAACCTACGACCCAGCGGTTAACAGCCGCTTGCTCTACCGACTGAGCTATCGGGGAGTGTTGAAGACTTGATCATAGACGATCCGGCTACCCGATTCAAGGCAGTCGGGGTGGAGCAGACCGTGATGGGGTGGGGGGGTAGGCTATTCGGCCGGGCTTGCGTCTTTTTCAAGGACCACGCGGTTGCCGGTCTCGTTGAACTCGACCCGTGACATGAAGCTCTGCATCAGCATGATGCCGCGGCCGCAGGGCGATTCCAGGTTGTCGGGATCGGTGGGATCGGGGACGGCTGCCAGGTCAAACCCTTTCCCCTCGTCCTCAATCTCAATGCGGACGACGTTGCCGGACATGCCACAGCGGATCTGGACGTGCTTGTCCGGATCGTAGTGGTTTCCGTGCTTGATGGCGTTGATGAGGGCCTCTTCCATGGCGAGGCGGACGCTGAATACGTCATGTTCTCCCCACTGGAGCTGGCCCATCTGTTCCAGAATTGCTTCCTGAACCTGACGGCTCGCCTCCGGCCGGCTGGGGATCTTGTGGTCACATTGCCAGATCCATTGCGAGTCAGACATGGATTTCGGCCTGGGCAAGGACATGGCGACGTAGGACGACCGCCGAGTCAAAACGCAGCTAGGGCATCGCCTTCGTCGCGACGGATATCGAACAACTTGTTCAGCCTGGTGATCGCGAAAACCTCGTAGATTTCCGGCCGGATGTTGCAGAATCTCATGGCGCCGCTGTTCGCCTTCACTTTCTTGTCGAGCGTAATGAGTTTTCCCAATGCGGCGCTTGACAAGAAATCGACCGACGAGAAGTTCAGTACCAACTTCTTCCGCTTCTCCGTTTCCACCAACTGAAACAGCTCCTGCCCCAACTCCTGGATCCGCAAGTCCTCGATGATCTTCTGGTCGCGGAAATGGACGACCGTCACATCGCCGACCTCGTTGACCTCCAGGCGCCGATATGCACTCATCTCAATCGCTCCTATGGCGGCGACACCCTTACCCCTGCGATACAAGCGGTCGGAACTCTTCCGCCGCTACCGATCCGCTCGTGTCGAAAAGCGGGCGAGTCCCGCGAAGGCCGGGCGCATCCCCCCATCTTATGACCAATTCGGTGGGTGTCAAGGAGAACCCCGCCGAACTCGACCCGTGAGAGCGGCGCTCACGCCTCGCAGCGGTGATCTCATTAGGGCCCGACAAGTCCCAGGAATATATCATCGGCGGGGGACGATTGGCTAGGGGCGATCGCACTTTCGTTGGATTGCTCCCAATATCGGAGTCCAAAACGATCCCCAAACAGGATTGGCAATCCGTACTCTTATGGGTGGTCGGCTTGCCTTCTACCTCGCGGGGGCCTGTGCCTCGGTTCTCACAACGGCCCGCTGGATAAGCAGAAAACGAGTCCCCCGATACTCCGTCACCGTCCCAGAAACCAACCAGTCCAACGGTCCGGGAGACCCGGCCACGGATCGCGAAATGCGTTCCAGGTTCAGGTTCTCCAGGGCTACCAGCCGGCCACCTGCCGGCGCCAGGACGAATACCAAGCGTTCTCCCGCAGGCTCGAAGCGTCCAGGCTGATCGACCAGTTCAGTCCCTTCCCGAAGCCTCAGGGCTTTGGTTGGGCCGGCGGCGTTCGCCCGGCTCGTCGGACTTGCGGGCGAGCGGATCGCGCGAGGCCCCCCTGGAAGAATGGTGTCTGGCTTTTGGGCTTCCGATGCAGGGGCAACCCAAGGTGCCATCGAGAAGAGGCATAAGCCTCCCACGGCGAGCCAGAATCGAGCCCGAATGCGACCCGGCACGCGGACGATCGACCTGGGATCTTCAGGGACCGCCCGTTTCCAACTCCTGGGGGGCGTTGTCAACTCGGCTTCACCATGGCCCAGCTTTGGAGAATAAAGACGGAGCCAAGCGAGAGGAGAAACCAACTTGTCCATTCGGGGGGCCTGAAAACCTTGGGGGGAAGTACGGGTGCTGCCCCGGCCACCGTTTCCACCGTGCTGCTGATCGCCACGACGGGGTGGCCGGTCTGCTCTGCCAGGAACTTGGTCGCCGTCGGGGTGAGAACGAAGGAATCGACGGAACGGAGTTCAAATCCGAGGAGCACCAGGACGATGCCCACGAGAAAGATGTGGTACCGGGTGATGTCCATGACCATCCTCCGAGTCCTGTCGGCGAGGATTCCGATGTCACGAGCGGGTCGCGGGTCGGCCTCGCGAGATTCACCGTCGCCTGGCTTCCACTTATCCTCTTCATCGAAGCCCGGGGGAGCTGGACTCCAGAAGGCGTCCGGCAGTGACGGCTAGGAGGGTCGATCGGAAGAGTCGGGCCGCGCGTGTTGAGACTACTGGGCAGGGAAGGCGCGAAACGAAAGCGCCGCAGCCGGGTTGTACTCGGTGAACATCGTGACTTGCTCGTTCCCGAGGCCCGCCATCCTCAAGCGGCGGAGGAAGACGTCGCCCAAATAGGTCATTCCCGGGCCGCCGCCGTAGGCACGCCACATGCTCCTCGCGCCCATGTCCATGCCCAAGAGGATCCGGGAGGCGTGGCCGGATTCGGCCAGGCGGCCGATGAGGTGGACGATGGTCGAGTCGGGGTGGACCTTGATCCGGGAGACGCCGTCGTAGACGAGGTAGGCTCCGGTATCGGCGATCTCCTCGTGCAATGCGAAATCCGGGTTTCGGTCGAGATGGCTGATGAGGAGCGCCGTGGGGTGGACTCCGAATCGTTGGAACATGGCGATCTGATCCAACCCGCACGTGCCGCATTCCGTATGCGTGAGGATCGGGGCCCCAGTCCGGAGGTGGGCCGAAGCGACCGCCTCGGCCACCTTCCGGGCCTGGGCGTCGATCACGTGGTAGTCGGACGCGAACTTCAGAACCCCGGCTTTGATCTCGGTGGGCCGTGCGTGCCCGGAAGCGTCATACTCGACCATGCCCTGGGTGATCTCGGCGACCATCCGTGCGGCGAGCTGAGGGGCCGTCTCATGGAAACGGAAATGGTCGGGCTCATAGTAGACCGCCCGGTGAAACCCGGTCGCGGCAACGATATGAACCCCGGATCGCTCTGAGGCGAGCTTCTGAAGTTGTGGGGCCCGCTCCGGGCCGATCGGCTGGGCGTCGACCACGGTCCGTCCGCCCGACGCGAAGTAGTCGCTCAGTTCGGCGGAGGTCTTGTCCAGATCGTCCAGCAGAAGCTGGCTGTTTACCCGCGCGCTGGGGCCGGGCAGGATGAACGTGTGCTCATGGCAGTGGGCAAAGCCCACGGTTTCCGGGGGAATGTCGCCGCGGACCGTGCGGACGATCGTACCGATGGTTCTCGGCGGTGCAGGCATGATGCGTCTCAGGGATCACGCGGACGTCCTACCGATCGCCTTGCGAGCCGCCCGGAGCAGGTCGTTGACCCCGTCGCGGTAATCCTCCAGGGTCTTGATCCACGTGCGGAGGCAGCGCTCGCCGGCGGGCGTGATCTGATACGCCCTCTTGGCCGGGCCGCTCTGCGAGGTGTCCCAGGACGACGTCACGAGCCCCTTGCTCTCCATGGTCTTGAGGAAACGGTACACGCCCGACCCGTCGGGCTTGTGGCCTCCAAGCAACGGCATTTGGCCGAGCCGCTCGGCCAGGGCGTACCCGTGCAACGGCCCCTCCGCCAGCACGCTGAGGATGGCCGGTTGGATCAACTTGTCGAGCGTCCCCCCCGCACAGGGGCAATCGTCCAGATTGAGCGGGAGGTCCGTTTGGCGGTCAGGCATCGTCGTCGGCTCCGTACGCTTCGAGTGTCCCTTGCCGGAGGTCCCCGGTCAAGAGGGGGAGAGCAGGGAGCCTGGCCGCGTGTGTCCACGACCAGGGGCTTGACACAGCGCGAGCCGCGCTAGATACTTGCCCTCGTCGTCTAGTAGTGTTCATCCTATAGACGATGGTTGCACGTAGTGGACCTTTGGCCGTCTTTGCGGTCGCACGGCCCAGAGAAGGACGCCCGTCGGCAGGAACCCTCCCAGTGAAAGGACCAACGGATGCTTCATACCCTACGTGGTTGACGACCAGGTGCTTGATTCCCTCGATCTGAAGGCGTGGCTTGTCGACAAGCTCTTCTTCGGCTGGCTTGTCAGCTACGTCCGGCTCAACCGCCTTCTGGCCGCGGGTGCCGGACGCAAGGCTTGGGTCCAAGAGCAGGCGTGGTGGATGTTCGAGCCGCACGTCGCCGAAGCCGTGTTCCTGGAACTCGTCCGCGAGGCGAAGGTGCCGGTCGTTTTCGGCGAGCGATTGGACCTCAAACGCGGGGTGGTGAAGAACGGGGCGCGGATCGTGAGGATCGTGATGGCGTCGGGCCGCAGCTTCGCCGGACGCGTGTTCCTCGACGCCGGCTACGAGGGCGACCTGATGGCCAAGGCGGGAGTCTCCTACACGGTGGGCCGTGAGCCGAATGCCCGCCACAGCGAGACGCTCAACGGCGTGCAACCCCACCGCGAGCATGAGCGTTACGCCTTCTATCACCAGTTCCTCAAGCCGGTCGATGCGTACGTCCGCCCCGGCCGGCCGGACAGCGGGCTTCTGCCGGGTGTCCACGACGGGGGGCCGGGCCGGGAGGGGGAAGGGGATCGCCGCATCCAAGCCTACTGCTTCCGCACCTGCCTGACCGACCAGCCGGACAACCAGGTGCCGATTGCCAAGCCCAAGGGTTATGATCCGCGCCGCTACGAGATGCTCCTCCGTTACTATGAGGCCGGCTTCGACGGGATTCCCGTCGATCCGATCCGCCGGCTTAACCCCGCCGGACTGCCGGCAGCGGCCTTCCTTCCGAACCGTAAGACCGACAACAACAACGTCCATGCCGTGTCGCTCGATAACACGGGAATGAACGACGACTATCCGGAGGGCGACGAGGACACCCGGGCGAAGATCGTTGAAGATCACCGCGTGTACCAGCAGGGGCTCTACTGGACGCTGGCCCACCATCCTCGGGTCCCCGAGGCGGTCCGCCGTGAAATGGGCCGCTGGGGACTTGCCAAGGATGAATTCCCCGACAACGGCCACTGGCCGCACCAGCTTTACGTTCGCGAGGCCCGCCGCATGACCGCCGACTACGTCGTGACGGAGCACGATTGCCTCGGGCAGCGGCCGGTGCCCGATTCCGTGGGCATGGCCTCTTACGGAATGGACTCGCACAACGTCCAACGCTACGTCGATGAGTACGGCCGGGTACGCAACGAGGGAAACGTGCAGACCGAGGGAAATCTCGCCCTGCGGCCGTATCCGATCAGCTACCGGGCGATCGTGCCCCGGGGAGGCGAGTGCCCCAACCTGCTGGTCCCGGTATGCGTCTCGGCCTCCCACGTGGCTTACGGCTCGATCCGCATGGAACCGGTCCTCATGGTGCTCGGACACTCCGCGGGCATGGCCGCCGTGCATGCCGTTGAAGAAGGCCGTCCCGTGCAGGGAATTGACTATCCCAGGCTGCGGGCGAAACTGCTCGAAGAGAAACAAGTCCTGGAGGAGGTGTCGATGTAGGGCGGACGGAGCGCCGAACGGAGCCGAGCCGAGCATCGGCGGGCCTCGCTTCGCTCGGTCCGCCCTACACCGTGATCCGCAGGAATCGTCGCACCCTGCGCAGACTTCCGAAGTCTCCAAGACTTCGGAAGTCTTGATTGTGGCTCGGCCGCTTTGCGGAGCCGCCGGGCTTTCGGCTTTCCGCTTCCGGCTTTCGTCTCTGCCCGCTCAGGCCTTGGCCCCGAGGAGCCAGGCGAGGATGCCCTTCTGGACGTGGAGGCGGTTGGCGGCCTGCTGGACGACGACGCTTTGAGGGCCGTCGATTACTTCGTCGGTCACTTCCTCGCCGCGGCGGGCGGGAAGGCAGTGCATGAACACGGCCCCCTTCTGCACGCGGGCCATGAGCTGCCCGTTCACTTGGTACGCGGCGAAGTCGCGACGCCGTTGCTCCCGTTCCGCTTCCTGGCCCATGCTCGCCCAAACGTCGGTGTACACGGCGATCGCGTCGCGGACCGCCGCCGCGGGGTCGTCGGTCACGAAGAGGTCCAGGTCCGGGACTTCGCGCGACAGCGTGTCGAGGAAGGCGGGCTGGAACCGGTGGCCCTCGGGGGTCGCCATGGCGAACCGCATCCCCACCTTGCCGCACCCGACGGCCAGGCTCCGGGCCACGTTGTTGCCGTCGCCGACCCAGGCCAAGGTCCGCCCTTGCAGGTTGCCGAAGAGTTCCCGGAGCGTGAACAGGTCGGCCATGGCCTGGCAGGGATGGGCGTAATCGGTCAGGCCGTTGATCACGGCGCAGGACGAATACTCGGCGATCTCGCGGACGGTCTCATGCCGCTTGGCGCGGACCACGATCACATCGACGTACTCGCTGAGCACGCGGGCGAAGTCCGCCAGGCTCTCCCGCGATCCGAAACCGACCTCGTCGCCGAGGAACATCGCGGTGCCGCCCAGGTGGGCCATGGCTACTTCGAGGCTCACGCGGGTGCGGAGCGATTTCTTCTCGAAGAGCATGGCCATCACGCGACCCGGGAGGAGCGCCTCGCGGAGCCCTTCCTGGTTCTTCGCTTTCAGGTCCTCCGAGATCGAAAAGATGCGTTCGATCTCGGCCGGAGTCAAATCGGTCATCGCAAGAAAATGTTGCATCGTGGTCTCCGTACGGAGCAGAGATCGCCGCGCTAGCCCGCCTGACTCTTGAGCACTTCGGCGAGGATGTCGCAGCCCTGATGGACCTGCTCTTCGGTCGTGGTCATGGCCGGCAGCAGGCGGAGGACGGTGCCGTGCGTGCAGTTGATCAACAAACGCTTCTCCATGCACGCCTGGACGGCCGGGGCGCCGTCGATCGCCAGTTCAATCCCGATCATCACACCCACCCCACGGACTTCCCGGAGGATCCCGCACTGCTGGCGGATCTCGTCGAGCCGGTCGAGGAAGAGCCGGCCGATCCGCCGGGTGTTCTCCAGGAGGTTCTGCTTCTCGATCATGTCGATGGTCGCCAGCCCGGCCACGGCCGCGATCGGGTTGCCGCCGAAGGTGCAGGCGTGCATGCCGGGCCGCAGGCTGGGGGCGATTTCCGGGCGTGTGAGCATCGCCGCGCCGGGAAGCCCGCCGCAAATCGCCTTCGATAGGGTCATCACGTCGGGCGTCACGCCGAAGTGCTGGTAGGCGAACCAGTGGCCGGTCCGCCCGCAACCCGTCTGCACCTCGTCGAAGACCAACAGCAGCCCGTAGTCGTCGGCCAGCTTGCGCAGGCCGGCCAGGAATCCCTCGGGCGGGATCCGCACGCCGCCTTCGCCCTGGATGGGCTCGATCATGATCGCCGCGGTCTCGTGGTCGATCAGTTTGGCCACGGCCTCCAGGTCGCCGAACGGGGCGTAGACGAACCCGGCCATGAGCGGCCCGAGCCCCTCGTGGTACTTCGGTTGGGCCGTGGCCGACGTGGAGCCGAGCGTGCGCCCGTGAAATCCGCCCTCGAACGTGATGATCTTGTACCGGGGCCTGGTCGAATGGAGACGCACCAGCTTGATCGCCGCCTCGTTGGCCTCGGTGCCGGAGTTGCAGAAGAACGCCTGGCCTCCGAACCCCCGTTGCGACAGGGCCTCCGCCCAGCGGCCCTGGGCCTCGGTGTACCACGTGTTGGGCACGTGGATCAGCCGACCGAGCTGCTCGCGCACCGCCTCGACGACCGGGCCCGGACAATGCCCCAGCAAGTTGCACCCCCAGCCGGGAAAGAAATCGAGGTAGCGGTTCCCCTCGCTGTCCCAGACGTAAGACCCCTCGCCGCGGGCGATCGAGACCGGGAATCGCCTGTAGTTGGGAATAACGTACTTCTGGAAGAGTTCGACGGTCTGCTGGGAACTCAACGACTGATCGGAATCCACGTGCAACGCTCCTTCTGAAGGCCGGACAAGTCCGGCCGCTAAACGGTTCGCGCGGAAGAGCCGGACAAGTCCGGCCGCTAAACGAGCAACGCGCCAACCCCTACTGCCTACTGCCTACTGCCTACTCCTTAACGATTTCCGTGCCTACCCCCTTGCTCGTATACACTTCGAGGAGAAGCGAGTGCCGCAGACGCCCGTCGATGATGTGGATCTTACGCACGCCCTGGTCGAGGGTCTCCAGGCAGGCCTGAAGCTTGGGGATCATGCCGGCGTCGACCTGGCCCGATTCGATCATGGCCCGGGCCTCGACCGCGGTGAGCGAGTGGACGAGCGTTTCGGGGTCGTTCTTATCGCGTCGCACGCCGTTCACGTCGCTCAGGAAGACGAGCTTCTCCGCGCCGACGGCCTGGGCCACGGCGGTCGCTGCGGTGTCGGCGTTGACGTTGAGCTTCTGTCCGTCGTCGGCCACGCACATCGACGGAATCACGGGGACGATGCCGGCGCCGCACAGTTCCATGATCCTCTCGCAGTCGACCTTGGTCACGTGGCCGACGTGTCCCAAGTCGAGTGGGTGCCCGTCGCTGCCGTTCAGTTGGATCGGCTCGCCGAAGAGCAAGTTCGTGGTGCGGAAATTCAGCGGCTTGGCGCAACCTCCAAGCGTGTCGATTTGGGCCGCCAGCGACTCGTTGATCTCGTAGGCCAGGACGCGCTCGACGATTTCAAGGGTGGCCGAATCGGTGTAGCGACGCCCGTGGACGAATCGCGGCTGAAGCCCGGCGGCGCTCATCGCCCGGCTCACCGCCGCCCCCCCGCCATGCACCAGCACCGGGCGCATCCCGACGGTCTCCATGAACACCACGTCCAGGAGCAGGTGGCTGAGGGCACGGGGCTCCTCCATCACGCTCCCCCCGAGCTTGATGACCGTGACCTTGCCGCGGAACTCGCGGATCCACCGAAGGGCCTCGATGAGAACGTCGGCCTTTGCGATTGCTTCTTCCAAGGTCTTCTCTCGCAGGGTTCCCGGGGGTGGAGCGGCTGCCTCGCGGCCGTCTGCCCCCAGTTGGGGTGACACGCGGCGGGAAAACTTCTCATTGTAGTCATGCCTTATGCCCTGTCAACGCGACCTCCCCGAGACTCCGCCCCAGACCGAGCAGTGCTCCGTCCAGCATGCTCTGATGGATGAAGCGCCGATCCCATGGAGCACAGCCGCCCTCGGCTGTGCGAAATGTCATGCACAGCCGAGGGCGGCTGTGCCACACTTTTGAGTAGGTATAATGGGCTCTCCCCAGGACGCCACACGTCAAGGAGTGTCACGGCATGAGCACCGAACTCTGGACCGATGAGCCGACGGTGTTCGTCGTGGATCGCGATCCCGGTTTCTCTCATACGCTCAGACGGGTGGTGAGGTCCACGGGGTGGCGGGCCGAATTCTACCCCTCGGGCGAGGAGTTCCTCCAAGCGGTCGATTCTTCACGGCGCGGGTGTCTGGCCATCGACCCGGCGGTTCCTCGCTGGAGCCCGGGCGAGTTGTTTTCCAAACTGGCGGAACAAGGCGTCCAGCTGCCCGTGATCCTGGTTTCGGCGCGAAGCGAGGTTTCGGTCGTGGTGGAGGCAATCCGGGCCGGAGCGTTGAACTACCTGGAGAAGCCATGCGAGGGGGAACCGCTCGCGGCAGCCCTGCGCGAGGCCGTGGCATGGGATGCCGAGCACCGGGAGGAACGGGTCATGGCGGCCAGGATTCGCAGACGCATGGCCCGCCTCACCCCGGGCGAACGTCAAGTCCTCGACATGCTCGTCGGCGGCATGTCGAACAAGGAGGTGGCAACGGCCTTGGGACGAAGCGTGCGGGCGATCGAAGTCCGCCGGGCGAGCGTCCGTGTGAAAATGCGAGCCAAGAGCCTCGCCGATCTCGTGCGCCAGGCCCTGATCTGTCGTTATGCCGCCCCCGATCGACGTCCTCGTCGAGGCGGGTGAGGCCGGAGATCGAAGATCGGAGAGTCGAGTTTTTCGGAGTATCTCCGCGTAGCGGGCGGGCTTGCCCGCCGTTGGCTCCCTCCGTGCGTCGCGTGAAGCCTGAAAAGCGATGGAAACCCCCTTTCCGCCCTTCACCCCGGGTCCGCTTCCTTCGGTCTATGGTCATACCACCTTATCTAGTGATCTTCCCATCCCCCCCAATTTCCCAAATAGTTGCAATCCCCTGGCACCGAGGCTATAAGGAAGCGCGTCTTGCGCAGTCTGTCCCAAGCGACTTTGGAAGGAGAATCCAAGATGCGGCGCTCGCGCGTGATCTGGTTGGGGTTGTTGGTTGCGGCGATCGGTTTCGGTTTGCTGGCCGGCGAATCGTTTGCCAAACGGTGTGGTCGTCGGGCCAAGGTCACGGTGGCAGCGCCGGCCCAGTGCCAAGCCGCCGAGCCGGCCAAGACCGCCGAGAAGGGCAAGGCTGCGGAGCCGGCCAAGGCCCCGCAGAAAACCAAAGCGACGGAGAAGCCTGCGGTCGCACAGCCGCTGAAAGTCGAAACGAAGGCGGCCCCCAAGACTCCGGCAAAGCCCCAGGTCTCGAAGCTGCCCAAGGTCGAGAAGGCGGCAGAGACTCCCGACCAGGCGTACAAGGCTCCCGCCACCGTCGTTCCCGTGCCGCGCAAGGACGCCTGGTGGACCCAGCGTCATGACCGCATGAACGCCCGCGTGAAGGAAGGAAAGGTCGATCTGATCTTCATCGGCGACTCGATCACCCAGGGCTGGGAAGGGGCCGGCAAGGACGTCTGGAACGAATTCTACGGCAAGCGCAACGCCGTGAACCTGGGGATCGGCGGCGACCAGACGCAGCACGTCCTCTGGCGTCTGGCGAACGGGAATATCAAGGGTATTTCCCCCAAGCTCGCCGTGATCATGATCGGCACCAACAACAGCCACGGCTTCAAGCCCGAGGAAATCGCCGCGGGCGTCAAGGCGATCGTCGAGAAGCTCCGCAAGGACCTGCCGCAGACCAAGGTCCTCGTGCTGGCGATCTTCCCGCGCGGGCCGAACGCCCAGGACCATCTCCGCCAGGTCGTCGGGAAGACGAATGACCTGCTCGCGAAGATCGGCGATGGGAAGGCGGTCCGTTACCTGGACATCGGTCCAAAATTCCTTGAGAAGGACGGCACGCTTTCCAAGGAGATCATGCCGGACCTGCTCCACTTGAGCCCCAAGGGCTACCGCATCTGGGCCGAGGCCGTCGAGCCGGTCGTGGCCGAAGCGGCCGGGGCGAAGTAGTCCCCCTTTTGTCCGTCGTTCCTCCAAGGAGTGTTGCGATGCTGTTCGGAACCAAGTATCTCCGCACGCGGCTTTCCACCATGATGTTCATGCAGTTCTTCGTGTGGGCTGCATGGTGGGTCGCGGTCGCCACCTACGGCGTGAAGGGGCTCATGTTCTCGGGAACGCAGGGCGCGATGCTCATGGGGACGACGGCATTGGGGGCGATTTTCGCCCCGCTGTTCGTGGGTCCCGTGGCCGATCGGCTCTTCCCGACGCAATGGGTGCTCTGTTTTCTCCACGTCGTCGGCGGGCTGGCGCTGCTGACGGCGGGCTTCCAGTCTCACTTCCAGTGGCTCTACGCGTGCCTTCTGGTGAACACCTTTAGTTTCATGCCGACGCTGGCCCTGGCCAACTCGCTCACGTTCCGCAACATCGACAATCCGGACAAGTTTCCTCGCATCATGGTCTTCGGCACGATCGGCTGGATCTGCGCGAGCCTGGTCGTGGGCGTCGTCCTGGGGGAGACCAACCCGTGGTTGTTCTTCGTGGCCGGGGCCATGGAACTCGTGTTGGCCGGCTACTGCTTCACGCTTCCTCACACCCCGCCCAAGAAAGGCGAAACGGCCAAGGGGGACGTGTTCGGCTTCAAGGCCCTTCAGTTGCTCAAAGAGCCGTCGTTCCTGCTCTTCGTCGTCTGCGCCTTCTTGATCGTCATCCCTGCCTCCTTCTACTTCGCCGGCTGCAACCTGATGCTGTCGGAGAAGGACCTTCCCGCGCCGACCGCCCTGCAAGCGATCGCGCAGGTGAGCGAGATCTTCGTGATGTCGACCATGCCCTGGTTCATCGCCACGATGGGCCTGCGGACGGTGCTGGTTCTCGGGATGGCGGCCTGGGCGGTCCGGTCCCTGTTGTTTGCCACGGTGAGCTTCCCGCTCATTATCCTGGGGTTGCTATTGCACGGCTTTGCGTATTGCTTCGTGTTCGTCGGGGCCTACATCTACGTGGATAAGAAGGCGCCGCAGGACTTGAAGGCCAGCGCGCAGAGTTTCATCTCGTTCCTGATGCTGGGCGTCGGCATGTTCTTCGGGGCGCTGTTGAGCGGGGCGACGATCGACCAGTACCCGCCCTACGTCGACGGCATGCCCGCCACGATCGAACTCGGCGAAGGGGCCGATCTGGTCAAGGAACCGGTCCAACGCGTTGCGTTGCCGAAGTGGGGAGAAATTGTCGACCGGTTGGGAATGGACTCCGACGACGCGATCGCTCTCGGCAACGTCCGCGCCCGGCTGAAGAACGGCCTGCGCGTGGAAGACAAGGGCTACGCGAAGAAGCACGTCACGATCTACTCGGAGGCCGACCTTGAAAAGGTGCTGATGAAGATCGACGACCGTAAGGAAGTCCGCACGCGCGGCGATTTCCGCTCCGCGACGGATCCCCAGAAGGTGATCTCCGTGACCCGGGCCGACTGGCTGGCGGCCCAGGTCCACCGCTGGACCCCGATGTGGCTCTGGTTCGCCTTGGCGGCCGGGGCGGTCTGCATCTTCTTCGCGGCCGGAGCGATGTTCACCTCCGACGACGAGATCGCGGCGGTATCTCCGGCGGAGCCACCGCCACCCGCGCCGCCGCCCGCCCCGAGCGAGGCGCCGGTGCCCGCCGACGAGCCGGGGCTGCAGAGCGAGCCGGCGCCGGTTGCCGACGCGCCGCCGCAGGAACCGCCGCCTGCGTGAGTGCGTTCGGGGTGTGATGTTCGGGGATCGTAGAGGAAAGACTTGACGACGCGCCAAGCCCACGGGCTGCAACCCGTGGGCTTCTCCGGGGCGTCAAACGGTCACGTATTCGCGCCCGATCGCCTCACTTCGCCTTTGCGGCGTGCCCGCCGAGCACTTGGTCGACCGTAGGATACGCGATCGCGCCGTGCCACTCGTGGCCGGCGCGCCACACGTCCTGGGCCACGGCCCCCTCAGCCCCGAACACCTGGTAGCCCGCGCGGATCCGCTGAAAGCCTTCGCGCGTGAAACGGATCGGGAAGCAGCCGTCGAGCTCGGCGCTCTCGAAGACCACGGGCCGCGGGGCAATGGCCAGGTGGACCTCGCACACGTCCATCAGGCCGACCAGGCCGGGCAACTCCCAGCACGCGCAGTTGGGCACGGAGAAGACGCCCTCCGTCGTACACATCCACCCGCTCACCACGGCCACCTTCAGCCGCGGGTCGCAGGCGGCGATCCACATGGTCCACTCCCCGCCCATCGAGAGGCCGCCCACGCCGATCCGCTCCGGATCGACCTCCGGACGTGATGCGAGGATATCGACGCAACGGAAGAGGTCCCATAGCACGTTGGCCGCGTACTTCTGGTGCGTGAACGAAGGGGCCAGGACCATGTAGCCGCCGCGGGCGAACCGATCGGCGAAGCCGTGGTACACGGTCTTCGGGTCGAACACCGCCTGGGCGGATCCGCCGTGGCCATGAAGGGCCAGCATCGCCGGAAACGGGCCTTTCCCCTTGGGAATCGCCAGGAGCCCCGGCCAGCGTTTGCCTTCCTTGTTGTTGCCTTGGAAAGTGACCGTGTGGAGCGTGTACGCCCCCTTGTCCTGCGGTGGGCCGAGTTTCAGGTCGATCGGCACCTGCTGCGTGGAGAGCCGAGGCACCTGCCGGGCGACAAGCTCCAGAAGCCGCGAGCGGGCACGGCCCTGCCACGCCAGGGCCTCGTCCCGCGTCTTGGCGGCGAAAGGCATCTCATACTGCTTGGGCACGCGGGATTCGGCGGCCAGTATGACTTCGACCAGCGAGAAGACGACCAGGCACAGACCAATCCGGAACGGTCGCGTCATCCGATCTCTCCTTCCACTTTGGACTCTCCTCGAACACCATCCTTCTCTAGCCCAGGCGTGAACGCCTGGGCTAGAGAAAGGTGACGTGAAGGGCTCCGCGACGTCTGCCGCTCGCTATCGGTCCACCGCCCGATCTCCGTCTACAACGTGATCTCCGGCACCTCGAACGGTTTGCGGTAAAAACCTCGGACGATCTCGTTGGCCTTCGGGTTGTCCTTGATGCACTCCTTCTCCGTATCGCATTCGAGCCAGGGGCCGACGGTCGAGGTGTTCGGGTCCACGCCGAGCCCGTCGAGGTACTTCACGTAGCGGTCGAACATTTCGCGCCAGCACGCCATGTCGCCGACCTGCTTGCGCTGCCGGTCGAGCGGGGCGGCGGATCCGAGCCGGTAGGAGATATTGCCCACGTGGCAGATCGACGTCGAAATGTGGCCTTCGAGGATTTCGGCGTTGAGGTCTTCGCGCCGGCCGCTCCGCAGGGCCTTGATGAAGTTGGCGAAATGGTCCTCGCCGCCCGCGAACGAGCGGATCTTCTTACCCGAGTTGTCGTAGGCCGTGGTGCCCAGCGTGTAGCCCCCTTCGCACTGCACGCAGACGCCGACTCGGGCCCCTTTGAAGTCGGGCTGGGTGCTCCATTTCTCGGGCGTCATGCACTCCTTGTTCTTCGGCAGGTTGTGGACCTCGTAGAGGATCGGCGCCTCGGGATAATCGTAGACGATGATCTGCGTGTTGGGCACGTCGCCCGCGTCGTCGAAGACGAACCGGCCGCCGATGCTCATGGTCCGGCGCGGCAGGCCCTTGTAGCCCAGGATCCACCGGGCGACGTCGACCTCGTGGACCCCCTGGTTGCACGATTCCCCGTCGCCCATGTTCCAGGTGAAGCTGCAATCGTACTGGATGCGGTCGCGGTAGATGGGCTCCTTCCGGGCCGGGCCGCACCAGAGGTCGTAATCGAGCGTGGCGGGGATCGGCAGCGGCTCCTTGCGTTTGCCGATCGACCGTCGTGGCTTGTTGGCGAAGCAGGTCGCGTACTGGATCTTGCCCAGGTTCCCTTCCCGGAGCCACTCAGCCAGGGGCAGGTAGGCCCGGATCGAGCGGCTCTGCGTGCCGATCTGGACGAGCCGGTCGTACTTCCGGGCCGCGTTGAGCATCTGGCGGCCCTCCCAGATGAAGTGGGCCAGCGGCTTCTCGACATAGACGTGTTTGCCCGCCTGGCAGGCCCAGATCGTCGGCAGCGCGTGCCAGTATTGCATGGTGGCCACGGTCAGGGCATCAAAGTCCTTCTGCTCGAAGAGCTTGCGGACGTCGACGACCTCGCGGGGCCGGACCTTGAACCGCGCCTCGATGGAACTGGCCGCGGCCTTCAATCGCTGGCTATCGGGATCGCACACGGCCGCGATCCGCACGCCTTTCTGCGGGCCGAAGCCGCCGATGTGGGCCCCGCCGCGCACGCCCAGGCCCACGATGGCGATGCGGATCTCGTCGTTGGCCCCGAAGACCCGCGGACCCACGAGCATCGGCATCCCCACGGCCGCGGCCGCAACGGTCGAACGACGAACGAACTGGCGGCGTGTGATCGGCATGTCAAGTCTCCTTGAAGTTGGCGGGCTTGAAGCAGCGGAACGCGGAGCCTTGGAGTGCGGCGACCCGTCGCCGCTTTCCTTCTATCTTGATTCACTTCAGCGGCAGTGGAGGCAGCGGGCATTCTACCATGCCGCAGAGCCGCGAGAAACAACCCCGCCGGCCAAACGGCCGGTTCCCGGCCCCGTTGCGGCGGCCCGGCCCGAGGCGCATAATGCAGCCGGCCAAGCAACGAAAGCCCCGTGACAACGCGACAGGAGAAGACGCATGGTGCAGTCTCTTGGACCCTCCCGGCGGCACTTTCTCAAGACGGCGTGTTCGGCGGCAGCCTCTCTGGCAGTTCCGATGTCGGTGCCAGCCGCGCGCGGCCCGGGCAGCCTTGCGTCGGCCGCCGAGACGGCGGGCAAGGTGCAAAGCTCGCCGATGAAGCTGAGCTTCATGACCTTTGTCTGCCCCACGTGGACGACGGAGACGGTCGTCAAGTTCGCCCGGCGGGCGGGCTACGACGGTGTCGAGATTCGGGTTGATGTGGACCACAAGCACGGCATTTCGTCCGCGTCGTCCCCGGAGACGCGGCGTTCGGTCAAGAAGCTCTTTGCCGACGAGGGGGTGCAAGTCGCCTCGGTGGCCACGTCGGTGCAGTTTGCCTCCCCGGCGGCGGAAAACCACAAGAAGAACCTCGCGGCAGCCAAAGCGAACCTCGATCTGGCGGCCGACCTCGGGGCGCCCGTCGTGAGGATGTTCGCCGGGGGTGGCATCCGGAAGCTGACCCCCGAGGCGGCCCGGCAGGTCGCCGCGGCCTTCGACGAGGTCGGCGACTACGCCAAGGGCTCCGGGTCGTGCCCGATCCTCGAGTGCGGCCACGACATCATCAAAGGAGCCGCCGAGGCCGCGGAGGTCCTCCGGCAAGTGCGGACGGAGAATTTCGGGGCGCTTTGGAACCATTCCGAAATGGATGACCCAACGTTCGACGCCCTCAAGGGCCGGCTCCGCCACTTCCACGTCCACGACGAGGTGCTCGATCCGAAGAATACGAATCTGGTCGCGTTGGCCAGGCGGGTGAAGAAGATCCCTTACCGGGGCTACGTGTCTCTAGAGATCATCTGGGGAAAGAACGTGCCGGAGGACGTGTTGATCGCAACCGCCTCGCGGCTCAAACGGCAGATCGCGGAGGGCCTGGCGTAGGGTTTATTCTACAACGGCCCGTAGCACAGCCATCCTGGCTGTTCCCCGACAGGCTGGAAGCCTGTGCTACGGCTTCTGGGACGGGCTCGTAGGCGACGCGACTCCCCGCCGAGTATTTCGACGTTTCACTTTGAAGAAAGGATTGGCAGCATGAAAGCGCGCGTGATGACTCGTTGGCTGGCGATCGGCGTGGCGTTGGTGTTGGCCGGGACCGTGAGCCTGGCGGCCCAGCCGGGCGGGAAGAAGGCGGGGAAGGCGGGGAAGGCGGCCAAGCCGGCCGCTCCGCCGCCGGGTCCGAAGCCTACGCTGGCCAACGTCGCCTACGGCACGCACCCCAAACAGGTGCTCGATTTCTGGAAGGCCGAGTCGGCCCAGCCTACGCCCTTGCTGTTCTATATCCACGGCGGCGGCTGGATGGCGGGCGACAAGAGCCGCGTCGCCGGCCTCAAGGAGTTCCTGGCGGCCGGGATCTCGGTCGTTTCGGTCGAGTACCGGTTCGTTTCGGACGCCCAGGCGGCCGGCGTGAAGCCGCCCGTCGCGTGGCCGCTTCACGACGCGGCCCGGGCCCTGCAATTCGTGCGGAGCAAGGCCGCCGAGTGGAATATCGACAAGAAGCGGATCGGGGCCTCCGGCGGCCTTGAGATCGGAAGAGCACACGTCTGAACTCCAGTCACCTTGTAA
>Ga0067045_1003816_pt1 | contig 18139 bp, 16 predicted proteins | sample TerdegcTABiofilm_FD_59184 | JGI IMG/M metagenome (GOLD analysis project Ga0067045, IMG submission 59184) | Combined Assembly of (Gp0054472, Gp0054536) Wastewater bioreactor microbial communities from Singapore -Terephthalate degrading... | reverse complement strand
TGTTGTCCCCGATTATCACCGCCGCTTTCCGGTCCACCAGGCTTTGGGTGACCCTGACGGTTTCGGAAGAGTTGCCGCCGTGGTCCCCTTCCATCAGTTCCACCTTTTTACCAAGCAGGCCCCCGGTCCTGTTAATGTCATCAACGGCCATCCGGATGCCTTTCAGACACTCGCTGCCCCCGTAACCGCTCTTGTTCCCCAGAAAACCAATTTTTACGGTATCTTCCACCCCATGTCCCGGCTGTTTGCTCACTTCCTTTTGAGTAGCGCCGGTTTCGCACCCCGGCAGGATTAACACGGTTAGCAGCATTATAAATATCAACAAATATTTGTGTTGTATTTTCACCTGCTTCACTCCCGCCGCCGGCATTTTAAATTCGCATATGTCTTCTGTTGGTTAATACGATTCCGATAAAAAAGTATTACACATTTTTTTTAAGTTTTTCGACTGGGTTTTTAATGATAAAGAAAGGCGTTCAGGCTCCACCGGCAGCACCGGCGGGGGCTTTCAATTTTAATCCGCCAAAAACCGCCGGGACCGTTAAACCGTAAAAAATTTGCAGAATTAAGGTAAATTTAGGGTTCAGTTAAGGTTACATTCTCTTAGATTTAAGGTTGTAGTTGCTAGAATTTAAAAAAGGGGTAACCGGCTGCCGGCGCCTCCCGGAAGGAGGACTGACGGTTCCACCGGTGCGGGAAGGAGGTTCTTTTTGGTTGAGGGTGTGAACATTGATTTCCTTAATATTGTCATCGAAGCCTTTCTGCTTGAAATGCCTTCCAGGCTGGAATCCCTGCGGTCCGCCCTGGACAGGGGGGACACCGCCGTCGTGCGGGATCAGGCCCAGAGTATGAAGTCGAGCGGCGCTTTTATCGGCATCGCCCGCTTCACCGGCCTGTGCCGGAAGTTGGGAGCGCTGGCTTTAACCGGCGACACCGCCGGGGCTGCCGGACTTGTTTCAGAAATTGAAGCGGAGTACGCCCGGGTCGAGCAGGGCCTGCGGCGGCGGCTGGCCGGTGAAATCGCCTGCCGGCAATCCTTGGGAGTGTGGTTTATGGATACAAATGAAATATTGGCGGATGAAGCTGAATTGGCTGTCCGCGCCGCAACCGAGCCGGTTGCCTTTGCCTCGATTTACGATCACTATTTGCCGCGGGTGTATAAATATATGCGCTACCGCGTCGGCGACATGAGCGAGGCGGAAGACCTCACCAGCCTGGTCTTTGAGCGGGTGCTGACCAAATCGGAAATTATCGCCCGGAGCGGGGGCCTTTTGCCGGCTGGCTCTTTGCCATCGCCCACAACACCGTCGTCGATTACCTGCGCTCCCGGAAGCGCCAAAGGATGATTCCGCTTGAAGTCCTGGGCGAAACGGCCTGCTCCCTAACCGGGCCGGAAGAAACGGCAATATACAACGAAAGCCGGGAACAACTCCTGACAGCATTGTCCCGCCTGAACGACCGGGAGCGAAACCTGGTCGCCCTGAAGTTTTCGGCGGGACTGACCAACCGCGCCATAGCCGGTATAGCAGGCCTGACCGAAAGCAACGTGGCTGTAATCCTGTACCGGGCCGTGCGGCGGCTGCGGGCGGAGCTGGACGCCGAAGACAGCTAAAAAATTTATAGGCAATGTGTAATAAAAACCCGGCCATTACGTATTAACTCACAAAAGCAAATAAAAAACAGGGGGCGAACCAAGTGAGTGATAACGAAAAGAAAAAAATGACCCGCAAAGAGTTTGAGGAACAAATCATCAAGAAGGCGCAAGCAGACAAAGAGTTTAAGCAAGGGCTGATCAACGACCCCAAAGAGGCTTTGGGTAAATTAGGCGTCCGGATTCCGGAAGAGGTCGAGGTTAAGGTTTTGGAAGAGTCGCCCCAGGTATTCTATCTGGTACTGCCGGTCAACCCCGACGAGTTGACGGACAGCCAGCTGGACGCTGTGGCCGGCGGGTTTTGCTTCTTGGACTATGCGCCTATTTGTGGTATTGATACAGATCATAGCGACCAGCCTTGTATCCTCTTGCTCTCATTATAAATGTTTTTTAAATCGAACGTAAAAATACGGCATGATTTGAACAGCCAGTCCAATTAAAGCTAAAACAAGGAGGAAAAAAGAAAATGGGTGAAGCGGAAAAAAAACCGATGACCCGCCGGGAATTTGAGGAACAAATTATAAAGAAGGCGCAATCAGATAAAGAGTTTAAGCAGGATCTGGTCAACAACCCCAAAGAGGCTTTGGGTAAATTAGGCGTCCGGATCCCGGAAGAGGTCGAGGTCAAGGTCGTGGAGGAATCTCCCCGGGTATTCTATCTGGTGCTGCCGGTCAACCCCGACGAGTTGACGGACAGCCAGTTGGACGGCGTTGCCGGAGGGATTTGTTTTATTGCTGGGGAAATTGATGGTAAAGGTGCTTGTGGGATTGATACAGGTCATGGATCGCTTTGCTTTATGAAGGGCTGGGAATAGGAATAAAGTTGAAAAATCAACCGGGGGGGCAATAAAATGAACCAAACTGAAAATAAACCAATGACCCGCAGGGAGTTTGAGGAACAACTGGTCAAAAAGGCATGGTCGGATAAAGAATTCAAAAAAGCCTTGATCAGCGCTCCCAGGGAAACTTTAGCCGGTCTGGGCGCTAAAATACCGGAAGCAATCGAGATTAAGGTTGTGGAGGAATCGCCCAAAGTAGTTTACCTGGTGCTGCCGGTCAACCCCGACGAGTTGACGGACAGCCAGCTGGATAAAGTTTCCGGCGGGTTTTGTATAATGGAAACGACTAACGAAACATGTGGGGTGGATTTAGAGATCGTTTGCTTTATGCAATTGCCTAATAATTTTTAGCCCGCACAAATAAAACTATGCCCAAAGGCAACGGTTTCATCCAATTTACGCACTGTGTGCAGCGAGGGGAAAGTTCCATATGAAAGCTTCAAACTACAACTTTATCTGGCCCGCCGGGGATACGCGGAAGGTTATGATCTTCAACAGTCTGACCACTTCCCTGGCCGAGGCGGAGAAAACACATCTGTATTTGCTCGACCTCCCCCGGTTTGAATACAATGCCTTGCCGGATGACGCCAAGCAGTTTGTCGACGAACTGAAGCAGGGGGGCTTCGTGCTGGACGACACGGTTGACGAGCTGAAAATACTGAAGTTCGCCTATAACAGCAATAAATACAACCGGCTGGGGCTGGGGCTCACCATCGCCCCCACCCTGCGCTGCAACTTCGCCTGCACCTATTGCTATGAACAGGCGGGGGAAAGCCGGGCCCGGCGGGACGGGCAAAACGCCTTCATGCCAGAAAGAGTCCAGCAGGAATTGCTGAGGTACATCGATCAGGCGGCAAAAGCGGTAAAAAGCCTTTTCATCATCTGGTACGGCGGCGAGCCGCTGTTGGCCGGGGACATCATCTTCGGCCTGTCGGAAAAGATAATCGCCATCGCCGAAGCAAACAAGATCGCTTACTCCGCCGTTATGATCACCAACGGCTACCTGCTTACTGAAGACCCGGACATAGTGCAAAAGCTGAAAGAAAGCCGGATCAAGTTATTTCAGATCACCCTCGACGGACCTCCCGGGGTGCACAACCGCCGCCGGATGCTCAAAGGCGTGAACCGCCCCACCTTCGACCGGGTCCTGGATGGCGTCAGGCTGCTGGCGGCCAATGAAATGCAGGTCAGCCTGCGCGTCAACATCGACCGTACCAACATGGACGAAGCGTTAAAGCTCCTGGACATACTGGAGGAGAACAATCTAAAGGATATCCACGTCTACCTGGGCCACGTCCATGCCGACACGGCGGGCTGCAAGTCACTGGAAGGCTCCTGCGCCACCATGGAAGAGTTCACCGTGCTGAACCAGACCTTCCGTGAAACCTTGAGGCAGAGAGGCTTCAAGGCGGGCCAAAAGCCCCACTATCCCAGAATCGCCTACTCCTGCGGGGCCAACCGGATAAACTCCTTTGTCATCGACCCCGATGGCGACATGTACAAATGCTGGCACGAAATCGGCGACAAGCCGGCCCGCATCGGCAATATCACCGGTTTCAGGCAGCGCGGCAAGGGTGAGCGGATGCGCGAAATCCGCTGGCTGACCTGGGAGCCTTTCGAATTTGAAGAATGCGTGCAATGCAAGATACTGCCCGTCTGCATGGGCGGCTGTTCCGGCCGGACAATATTTAACAGCAAAGCCAAACCTGATTGCCGGGAATGGAAATACAGCCTGGAACACTATGTCCGGGAAAGGTTTAAGCGCGAGAAGGCAATTAAGGCGGCGGGCGAAAATCCAAAAGCTGTAACAGTTTGCGAGGATTAAGCATGCGGCGCTTTGTCACAACCTGACAAAGACTGCTGCCGGCCGGTGAAGAAGTAAGACGTTTATAACGGCTGTTGCAAGACAAATGGTTGATCTTGCCAACTTACCATTAGACAGATTGTATATATTAAGAGACCGGAATTGTTTTCCGGTCTCTTTGATCGGAGACCGCCGTTACCCATGAATCCACCCCCGAAAACGCCCAAAGGGTGGTTGACCATTACACCGGCCGCTACCTGGACGACCTGGAGGCCCTGTGGGCGGAAAGCGCCAGGCTGCGCTGCGAGGATACCTTTCTTTCGGCGGCGGAGACCCTGCTGGGGAGAAACCCGCCTCCTCCTGACCGGCTTCCTGCCGGCAGCGGCGCTGCTGGCCATGATCCAAGTTATCTGGAAAGATGTTGCCGTCACATCTGAGAAGCCGGAAGTATAGTAAGAAGGAGACAACGCCAGCCGAAACCAAATTAAGTGACTCCTGCTATGATGCGCATCAATTGCCTTTCACTTATCTATGTGATATACTTAATTGCGTGGAGGTGATTGGGGTGGAGTACCAGAATATTACTCTTTCCATTCCCAAGGAAATACTGAAGAAGGTCAAGCACATTGCGGTGGAAAAAAACACGTCGGTATCCGGGTTGTTGTCACGACATCTGGAAGATATTGTTGCGAGGGACGACACATACAAAAAAGCAAAAAGCCACCAAATGGAGCTCATGAAAAAGGGTTTTGATTTAATAGGCAAAGGCAAAGCCTTATGGACCCGGGAGGATCTGCATGAACGCAGATGAGGGGCGGCAATTCGTCGACACGAATGTTTTTGTGTATGCTTACGACAGGGGAAATGGTATAAAGCAAAGCATAGCCCGGAAGTTAATAACCAGTCTTTGGGAAAATCGCAGAGGATGCGTCAGCATACAGGTTTTGCAGGAGCTTTACGTGACGGTGACAAAAAAAGCGTCAACTCCCTTACCGCCCGAGACGGCGTTAAAGATTATCTCTGATTTGGGTGAATGGACCCACCATGTCCCTGATGTCGGTGATATAATTGAGGCCGTTTATATTCAACAAAGGCACGGTATTTCTTTCTGGGATGCAATGATTGTAAACAGCGCCTGTAAAACCGGCTGCACCGTCCTCTGGACGGAAGATTTGAACAGTGGACAGGTTTATGGGAACGTAACGGTTCAGAACCCGCTTGACCGTTAGAAACAAGGTAAGAACCGGGGAATGTATGACCCCTGCCGGCTTTGCCGGCGGGGGTTTTTTGGTGCCGACATCCTGCCGGCCTTGACACCGGCCGGTTATCCGTACCCGGGTTTCCCGGCATCGCCGGAACACCGGCCGGGGGCGGGCGCCGGATTTTTTTTATGTAATGAAAAACCGGCCGCAGCGTATTAACATATGGTGAGCCAAAGCGAGCCGGGATGGTCGAACAGGCCAAATTTAAAGAACAAGGAGGCAAATAAAATGAGTGGAAACGAAAAGAAATCCATGAACCGCAAGGAGTTCATGGAACAAATTACAGCTGAACCTCCGGTGTCCGGAGCATTGGAAGGGTTCAGCCGGAAATCGCGGGCGCGAAGTACCGGCTCTTGAGGAGGGATTTAATGAATGCTTTTAATAAAAAGCCCGGATTGAAAAAAACATCCCTTGCCCGGCACGGGATCGCAAAATTATTTTTGCCGCTGGCCGGCTTCTTGCTGATCCTCTTTGCCGCGCCTTTGCTCGCCGGGGCTTCCGGCGAGATTCCCGGCCTGGTGGATATCAGCCGGTTGGACCCCACCATCCGGCTGGACATTCGGTATGCCACGGACAACAATTTCACCGGCCGGGTGGTTTACCCCGCCCCGCGCTGCCTGCTCCGGGAGGACGTGGCGGAAAGGCTGGTACGCGTCCACCAAAAACTTAAAGAGTCGGGTTACGGCCTCAAGGTGTATGACGGCTACCGCCCCCTGGCGGTGCAGAAAAAATTCTGGTCCATTATGCCGGTGGAGGATTATGTGGCCGATCCCTTCAAGGGGTCGCGCCATAACCGCGGCGCGGCGGTGGACGTGGGCCTGGTGGACAGTGAGGGCAATGAGATGCCCATGCCCTCCGGGTACGACGATTTCACCGAAAAGGCCCGCCGGGACTATACCGGCGCTCCGGAGGAAGAGCTGCGCAACCGGGCCATACTGGAGGAAGCCATGGTAAGCGAGGGATTTCTGCCGTTTCCCTCCGAGTGGTGGCATTTTGACGCCCCGGGCTGGGAGAACTACCCGGTTTCCGACCAGCCGCTCTGGGCCTATTCCGGCAACACCGTGAGAATACTGTCCGGAACACGTCAGGAGACAAAACTGGCCGGTTTCTACATGGCCCAGGATTACGGGCTCTACGGCGACCTGAAATGCCAGTTTACCGCCATGGAAGATCAGGACAAATTAATCACTGCCCTTATGAATGGGGACGCGGACCTGGCGGTGGTTTCCCCGGCGGCGGCAAAAAACAGGGGCGCCCTGCCGGAACTGGCCGTCCTGGCGGCCCTTTACCCGGATTTTGCGGGCAAGAACGCCGATGGAATTGTTCTGGTCCGGAAAGACCGTCTGGCGGCGGAGAGGGAGCGGCTGCTGTCCTTTGCCCGCTCCACCTTGGCGGGGCTGGAGCTGGCGGAAAAGTACCCGGATGCCGCGGCCATGGCCGTGTTGCGCAGAAACCGGGAAATGTCTTTTGAGGATTGCCGGCAGTCGATTGTTGAACTGGGTAAAAGGTATAAGAAGAATGCGCCGGCCGCCCTCTATCAGGAGGCATGGACGAGGACATTCGGCACGGAGATCCCTTCCCCCGCGATTGAGGTTTTCAGTCCTGAAGTGCCTTCCACCCTGCCGGCGCGCTACCTTTGTCCCGTGACGGTGGCCGCGGCCGGAGAACTGGCGCACCTGGCCGGGGACTTGACGCAAGGAGCGGAGCGGGTCTTCGGATCGGAGGCGGTGGTGGTGAAAACCGGGGGAAGTGAAGCCAGCGCCAGACTGGTGGGCCTGGGGTTGAGCGATTTCGGGCTGGCCACCGCCGGCGTGGTCGCTGAAATGGAGGCCGGCACCGGCAGGTTTGCGGGGGAAGCGCATTCAGTCCGGCGGGTGACCACTCTTTACACCAGCACGGCAGGGGAGCCGGTGTTGCTGATCGCCAGCCGGGAGGTCCCCGGGCCGTGGAAAGAGGGCTTTAAGACCATGGCCGGCGCCTTCCGGGACAGTTTGAGAAGCAGTTTTTTCGCCCCGGGCGAAGCCCGGAGCGCCGACTCCCGGGAACTGGACCGGATTATAAGCAAAATGACTCTGGAGGAGAAAATCGGCCAGATGCTCATGGTTTCCTTCAGGCAGTGGAAGAGCAAAGACGTTACTGAGATCAACGGCGAAATAGCCGCAACCATTAAGAAATATCATTTGGGCGGAGTGATCCTCTTCCGGGAAAATGTCGCGGGCACCGGACAGACTGCCGGGTTGGTGGCTCAGCTCCAGAAGGCCTCCGGCGATATTCCGCTCTTCATCGCCGTCGACCAGGAAGGCGGGAGAGTGGTCAGGCTGCAGACGGGCACCGTCATGCCCGGCAATATGGCGCTGGGCGCCGCCGGATCGCCGGAAGACACCTATGCCGTGGCAAAGGCGATAGGCGAAGAATTAAACGCCCTGGGCATAAATGTGGACCTGGCTCCCGTGGTGGACGTGAATATCAACCCGGACAACCCGGTCATCGGCATCAGGTCCTTCGGCTCAGACCCCCAGCTGGTGGCGGACATGGGTGTGGCCTATATAAACGGACTGCGCGACGCCGGCGTCATCGCCACGGTCAAACACTTCCCCGGGCACGGCGACACCGACGTGGACTCCCACCTCGGGCTTCCTTCGGTGCCCCACGGTCCGGCCAGGCTGAAAACGGTGGAGTTGAAGCCCTTTCAGCAGGCTTTCGACCAGAAAGTGGATATGGTCATGACCGCGCACGTCACCTTTCCGGCAATTGATAATACGAAGGCTATTTCAAAAAATGACGGCAGGGAAATTTCCATACCGGCGACGCTTTCGCACAAAGTGCTGACCGACCTGGTAAGAAAAGAGATGGGGTTTGACGGGGTGATCATCACCGACGCCCTGGAGATGAAAGCCATCGCAGACCACTTCGGGCCGCGGGAGGCAGTGATCGGGGCCGTCAAGGCCGGGGCGGACATCGCATTGATGCCGGCGGACCTTGACCAAGCGTATAACGGGCTGCTCGCGGCGGTAAGAAGCGGTGAAATTCCGGAATCCAGGATTGACGAATCAGTTAAAAGATTAATCCGCTTAAAAATCTCCAAAGGCATAGTCAAGGTTTCAGATGGAAGATTTGTTCCCGGAGAAAAAGCAACCAGGGATTTATATGAAAGATTGATGGTTGCCGGGGATGTCGTGGGCGGCGCGGCCCACCGGGCAATTGAAAAAAGGGTGGCGGAGAAAGCGGTGACCCTGCTCAAAAATGAAGGCGACATGCTGCCCTTCAAGCTGGCGGACGGCAAAAAAGTCGTGCTCTTCGCGCCGTGGGACGACAGGCTGGACTTGATGACCGGTGAATTAAACAGGATCATCGCGGAAGAGGGATTCCGCAATGTGGAAGTAAAGGGTTTTGTCTACAATGAGCTCAGCGCCCTGACCGGCGAACAAAAGCAGGCTGTGGACGCGGCGGACTACGTGGTGCTGGGCTCATACAGTTACGATGTGACCAGCAGGACGCCGGGGAAACACTGGCTGCCGGACTTTGCCCTGAGCACGGCCCGTTATGCTCTGGACTCCGGGAAGCCCCTGGCCGTCATGGCCATTAGAAACCCGTACGACATCATGTATATGCCCGGGGTAAAAGCCTATGTTGCAGTTTACGGCGCGGCGGAGGGGCCCAACATCCCGGCCGGGATCGCTGTCATTTTCGGGCAAGCGCGGCCGCAGGGCAGACTGCCCGTTTCCATTCCAAACAGCAGCGGGACGGGAACACTTTATGAAACCGGAACCGGACTGTCTTTTAAGTAGATGTCAAACCTTTGAGATTTTATGTAATAGAAAACCTGCGGCGGCGAATTAACATTCGTTAAGCCAAAGCGAACCGGGACGGTCAAAACAGGCAAAATATAAAAACAAGGAGGCAAATAAAATGAGTGAAAACGAAAAGAAACCTGTGAACCGCAAAGTCTTCGAGGACCAAATTATCAAGAGGGCGCAATCGGATAAAAACTTCAGGAAATCGTTGATGGACAATCCCAAAGAAACTCTCAGACAATTAGGCTTTCAAGTCCATGAAAAAGTTGAGGTTAAAGTAGTAGAGGAATCGGCTAAAGTAGTATATCTGGTACTGCCGGTTCATCCTGACGAGTTGGCTGATGAACAGTTGGACGATGTGGCTGGTGGTTGCATACATGGTTGCATAGGTTACGATGATCCGGGTGGATGCTGGGCTGATGCCTGTCTGCCGGTATATGGTGTCTGTCCTGACTTCTTAACGTAGTTTCTGGCTCATAGATAGACGCCTGTCCGGCGGCATTTGTCTTTTCCAGTGCAGTCGTTACGGCACTATCTTTGCCACAGCCGTTTATGCGTTACGGCGGCAGGCCGGTCATTGAACTGAGAGTGGCCTTTGTCACTGAATGCATGAGAATTTTATGAAAGGTGATCAATTATGAGTTTCAACAAAAGAATATTGATTTTTTTATTAATATGTCTATCTTTGGTACTTTTGGTGACGGCAGGCTGTACATCCCAATCCGAACCCGGCGGCGCGCCGGAAGACGCGGCAGGGGAAATCAAAATTGGCGTCGTGGCCACCTTAAGCGGTGACGGAGCCGATTACGGCGTCTCCATCAAGCGGGGGCTGGAAACCGCCAGGGACAGAATCAACGGGGCCGGCGGCATAAACGGCAGAAAAATCAGCCTCGTTATCGAGGATTCCCACGGGGACAAAAACGAAGCCATAAACGCGGTGCAAAAACTCATCAACAGGGACCGGGTGCTGGCCATCATCGGCCCCACCAACAGCGGCGAAATGTTTGCCGCCGGGCCTGTGGCCGACAAAGCCGGGGTGGTCATCATGGGCACCTCCAACACCGCCAGGGGCATCGGCGAGATCGGCCCTTACGTGTTCAGAAATTCCCTGCCCGAGGACAACATCATCCCAATCACGGTGCGCAAGTCCAAAGAGAAGCTCGGGTTTAACAGGGTGGCCCTGCTGTATTCCAGCAACAACGACTGGGCCGTCAGCTCCGCCAAAACCTTTGAAGAAGCCCTGCGGGAGCAGGGGGTCGCCATTGTGGAAACCCAGACCTTTGCCGACGGGGACACCAACTTCCAGGCCCAGCTCACCAGGGTGGCGGCGGCCAAACCCGAAGCCCTGGCTGTTTCCGCCCTGTACAAAGAGGCCGCGCTGCTTTTAATCCAGGCCAGGCAGCAGGGAATCAACCTGCCGGTGATGGGCGGCAACGGGTTCAACGATCCCGAACTGATAAAGATTGCCGGCGAAGCGGCGGAAGGCGCGCTGGTGGGCAGCCCGTGGTTTGCCGGTCGGGACGACCCCGCGGCGCAGGTTTTCGTGGCCGAGTATCAAAAGCGTTACAATGCCGTCCCGAACCAATTTGCCGCCCAGGCTTACGATGCCCTGGGGATTATGGCCGAAGCCCTGAAAGCCGAAGGGGCTGCCGGTGACCGCGCCAAATTCAGGGATGCCCTGGCGGCTGTCAAGAATTACCAGGGCGTGACCGGCAAGTTTTCCTTCGACCAAAACGGTGATCCTTTAATGGATGCGATGGTGCTGCAAGTTGTCAACGGCGCCTACCGGGAAGTAAAGTAAACGGCAGACCGGGGCGGGCGGCGGCGGCGCGGATTTAGTACCGGTGGGCAAGCCTGCCGAGATATTGATTGCCGCCGGGGCTTTAACGGTCTGGCTTATCCGTCGCCTCCGTTTTGGTTTTGCCGGTAGTGCATGGCGAGGTGATTGGGTGTGAAAATTGCGGCAACCAGAATGGGAAAGTTGATGATCCTGGCGCTTGAAGGGAGAGTTGACGCGTTTGCGGCCAAAAACCTGCAGGATACGGTGAATCAAAAATTAACGCCCGATATTGACGCCGTGATCTTCGACCTGAAGGGCGTCAGCTATATCAGCAGCGCGGGGCTGAGGATCATCGTGTCGGTCGTCAAAAGGATGAAGAATAACGAAGGTTCCGTCGCCTTGTGCCGTGCCGGCCGGTTTTGCCGGGACGTCATGGACACGGCGGGATTCCTGTCCCTTTTACCCGTTTTTGACACTCTGGAACAGGCCGTGGCCTTCGGACTGCAATGCATTCAGGAAAAAGAGCACCTGCAGAACTGGGAGCAACTGGAGAATATCCTTCTCTCCTGCGGCAAGGCAAAAATAATTCCGGTTTCTCCGGAAAAGGGCGAGGCTTTGGTAACAGGAGATATCAAGGATGTGCTGTACTCTAGGGTTACCAGGGAAAAGCTCTTTTCCAAGACTTTTTCGGAAGCCGAATATTCCATCGGATTGGGGGCGCTGGGGGACGATGTGGACGATTATTACACTGTGATGGGCGAGATGATCACCATCGGCGGGACTATGGTCTGGCTGCCCACCGACGGCAACGACACCCCCGATTTTCTCATTCCAAAGGCGGATACCGGCAAAATAAAGGTGCGGACCGGTTTTAACGTTTCCCTGAACGGCAGGTTTAACGAATTGTTTTACTTTGTAAGCGACGACCCCCAGGGCGTTTCGTTGGGAGAAATCTACGGCGAGCTGTTCCGGCTTGCGTCAATCAGGCGCCCCGATTATAAAGGCGCCATCGGTCTGGCGGCCTGCGCCAGGATGCCCGCGGTTTTCGGCTCGGGCATCTTAAAGTCGCCGGTGCGCGAATTCGCCCCGGCCAACGGCAGGATGATCACCGACGGCGAGAACGTGGAGCAGTGGCTGGAATCCGACAAAGAACCCAGACATACCGGTGTTACCGGCCTTATTTGCGGGATAGGCGTATCTTTACAGGCGGATTTGTCGGTTTTTGACCAGGATATCCTCAACCGCATATTTTACCTGCACCCGGCCAATACGGGGGGTAAAAGCCAGATGCTGCACAACCACGGGGTCCTTTTCAGCCCGCAGCCCTTCCCCGGCAGGGCGGTAAATCTGGAAAAGCAGATCGACCGGGTGGTGGAACAGGGGGATTTTATAGACATGCGCCACCTGCTGGACGCTTCAACCGTTGAAAGAGCCTTGATCGGCGTCAGCTATCTGCAGGAATTGAGACAAGACAACACATAAAAGAGGTTAAAGTTGTTGAAGAGGGACGGGATCATGAAGGGCTATCCGGACAACACCTTCCGGCCCAAGGAAATCGCCACCAGGGCGGAGGCGGTGACGGTAATTGTAAACGCGATCAATAAAAAACTGTGTGGAGGCGAGGGTTCATGAAAAAAGCGGGTATGCTCGTCTTTGTTGTCACGGCTCTTTTCTTTACCGGTCTGTTGTTTTCTCAATGCCAGACGGCCTTTGCGGTCAATAACACCAACCCGGCCCTGGCCTGCGACCCGGACAGCAACCGGTACCTGTGCGTCTACGAGAACCGGGAAAGTGGTGAAGTAGTGGGGCGGTTTATCGATGACGGAGGCAATCCGGTCGGTGATGAGTTTTCCGTCTCTGATGAAAATGGCGCGGAACCGTCCGTGGCTTACGGCGTCTACGGGGGTGAAGGCAGGTACATGGTCGTCTGGCAGAACAATGGCAATATTTATGGAAAGCTGCTGGATGCCGGTACCGGGCAAATTGCCGGGAGCACGGGCAAACTGGCTATTGACGAGGGGGGAAAAAATAGTTACCCTTCGGTAGTCTTCGACAGCGTCAACGGAAGATTCCTGGTCGCCTGGCAATACGATTGGGGCGATGAAATCCATGGTTGTCTGGTCGACGCCGGCGGGACGCTTTGCGGACCGAGTTTCGTCATCTCCGGCACCGCTTCTTCCAAGTATTATCCCTCGGCGGCCTTCGACGGCGTCAACGAAAGGTTTCTGGTGGTGTGGGCGGACTATAGCACTGTTGCCGCCGTTTACGGCCAACTTATAGAAGCGAACGGGGATTTATTTGGCACGAGCCTCCACATTTCCGGCGACCCGGGGTATAGCCATAATTTGCCAACCGTCACCTTCAACACTACCAATGAAGAATACCTGGTAGTCTGGGAGAGGAGTGATGGTAATTGGAAGTATGACATCCGCGGCCGGGTGCTGGAGCCTGATGGCACGCCGGCCGGAGGCAGCTTCGGCGTCTCCGGATCCAGCGGAGAAATGTATAATACATCCCTTGCATACAATGCCCTGAGCGACCGGTACCTGGCAGTGTGGGAAGTCCAGGTCGCCATCCCGGATAATGCGGACATTTACGGTCAGATGGTGAATGGCGGCGGTATCCCGGACGGTAGCAACTTCACCGTCTGTGACGACCCGGGAGTGCAAAGGAAGCCGGTGGTGGCCGGCAATTCCCAGGACGGCAGTTTCCTAGTGGCCTATGAGTATTATTGGGATTCAGAGGGAGGCGGAGCAACTGACATTGCCTACAGCCTGGTAACGGCCCACGGACTGCCGCTGCCACGGATCCAGTTCAGCCAGGCTGAATACGCCGTAAATGAAAACGTCGGCAGTGCTGTGATCACCGTTACCCGCAGCGGAAATAAGAACAGTGTCTCCAGCGTGGTGTACTCCACCACGGGCGGGACGGCCGGGGCGGGATCGGACTACACCCCGGTATCCGGCACGCTCATTTTTAACCAGGATGAAGAAAGCAAAACCTTTACCGTACCCATCCTGGACGACAGCAATAATGAGGGCGACGAAACAGTAAACCTGGCTTTAAGCAGCCCCTCGGGCGCAACCCTGGGTTTTCTTAAAGCGGCGGTACTGACTATTGTTGACAGCGGCTCTTCCGGCGATGGCAATGGCGACGGCGGTGTAACCGGGGACCAGCCTCCCACCGGGTTAACCTTAATCGACCGTATGCCCGGTTATATCAGAATCGGTCAATCGGTTAGAATTGATGAACACCGGGAGGAAATCGTGCTGGGGTATAATCAGCCCCTGCTTGGCTCAAATCCGAAACATGTCCCCAGGGCTTATTGCTGGAACGCACAAAAGGGCAAATGGGTGGCGCTGGCCAGTTACCCCGCCGGGGACGGAAGAGTGAAAGCAATAAACGACGGCAAATATAAGGGTTGGTTCAACGTGTTTGGTGTCGTTCAACCGGCCTTTACCGATATTGAACACGGTCACTGGGCGGAGCAAATTATCAACCGGATGAACGGGTTGGGCGTGATTGAAGGCTACCCGGACGATCAAAACAGGGACCTGGTCCGCTCGGTCAGGGCCGATCGAAACATTTCGCGTGTTGAATTCGCCGTGCTGATTTACCGGATACTCAATATGGACACTGATAAGCCATTATTAAATGCAATGCCGGGGCACGAGGCGGAAGCGCTGTTACAGGCCAGATACAGTGACGGCAACGAGGTTCCCGGATGGGCCGTTGAAATGGTCGGCGCGGTGGCAGATAAGGGCTTGATGGCAGACAGGAACGGCAGACTGGAAGCTGATATGCCTATTACCCGCATCGAGGCGGCGGTGATGGTGAGTAGAGCGCTTAAAGTCATACCGGGCTACAAATATAAAGCAGCTGATCTGTCAGTCTTTGCAGACAGTGCCCAGGTACCCGAATGGGCTAACGGGGAAGTTGCCGAGAATGTAATTTTGGGCTACCCGGATGGCACACTCAGGCCCAATGGAGAGATTACCCGCGCCGAGTCACTTGCTTTGCTGCTGAGGCTCTTTGTTTACGGTCTGGGCTGGTAAAAATGATGCCATTTCTCTAAACAGTAAAAGAGGCTTCCCGCCGGAGATGCTCGCATGTTGTGACAGCGTATTTACCGAAAATGTAAAAAAGGCGGTTGCCGGGGAGGAAGTAGAAGACTTGTTTGTGAATGCTAAGGGCGTTATGGTTGGAAATGGCCAGCTCTGGTTAGGTGTGGCTGAAGGTGAAAAATACTTAATCCTTTCCGTCAACCCGTAATCGTTGGCTTCTCAATCAGCTGGAAATTATCCCGCTGGTCATGTCTTACAAGGGGGTTGATTTTTTGAAAAAATTGCTTGTGACTGTGGTTCTGGCCGTTGTTCTGGTTCTGAGAACCGCCGCCACGGGCTCCGCGGCACAGTCGCCCGGCAACTGGTCGGCAGTGGGGGGAGTTCCGGAACCCACCGCGGGATGTCTTTTAACCGTCGACGGCGCAGTCTACGCCGGGGCGGGAGACGGCAACGTGTGGTCCTGGGACGGCGCGCAGTGGATTAATGTGGGCGGGCTGGCCGGTTCTACCGGGATTGGTTCCGTCCAGAGCCTGGCGACGGTCAACGGCGCTGTTTACGCCGGGACGTTGGACGGCGTGTGGGCGTGGGACGGCGCCGCCTGGTCGCAGGTGGGAAGCCTGGCGGATGAGGCGGCACAAGTCTTCGCCCTGACCACCGTCAACGGCGCGGTCTACGCCGGAACAGAGGACGGCGTTTGGGTCCGGGACAGCGCCGCCTGGTTCCGGGCGGGGAATTTCCCGGGCGGAGCGGCATGGAGCCTGGCGACGGTCAACAATGCGGTCTACGCCGGGTCAAGACAAGGGGTGTGGGGCTGGGACGGCTCAGCCTGGTCACAGGTGGGGAACCTTCCGGGGGATGCAGCCTGGGTCTATAGCCTGGCCGCAGTCGGCAACACGCTCTACGCCGGGACGTTGGACGGCGTGTGGGCCTGGGACGGCGCCGCCTGGTCACAGGTAGGGGGCCTCACGGATGATGCGGCAGTGGTCCACAGTCTGGCGCTGGTCGACGGCGCGCTGTACGCCGGGACGGGGAACGGCGTGTGGGCCTGGGACGGCTCAGCCTGGTCCCGGGTGGGCGCCGGGGTTTTTCCAGGTGACGCGGTGCAAGCCTTCAGCCTGGCTGCAATAGGCGGTAAGATCTACGCCGGGACTCAGATCGGCGTCTGGGTTTGGGACGGCACCGTCTGGAACCGGGTGAGCTCCGGGGGGCTGCCGGGCTATGCGGCGTGGATTAGGAGTCTGGCCACGGACAACGGCGCGCTTTACACCGGGACATGGGGCGGGGGCATCTGGGTCTGGGACGGCGCCGCCTGGACACAGGTGGGGGGCCTCACGGCGAACACGGCGATTGCCCCCGCGCTGATCACATTCAATGGTAAGCTGTACGCCGGCACCTTCAGAGGTGTACTGGCCTGGAATCGCTCTTTCTGGTCACAGGTGGGGAGCCCGGTGGAAGGCATGGACGACACGACACAGATCAGTTGTCTGGCGGCGGTCAACGGCACGCTGTATGCGGGGACGTTGAACGGCGGCGTGTGGGCGTGGGACGGATCCGCCTGGTCGCAGGCAGGGAGCCTCACGGGCAGTGCGGCCTGGATCAACAGACTGATTGCTTTTGACGGCACCCTGTACGCCGGGACGTTGGACGGCGTCTGGGTCTGGGACGGATTTGCCTGGTCGCGGGCAGGAAACCTTCCGGGCGACGCGGCCTGGGTCTACAGCCTGGCCGCAGCCGGCAACACGCTCTACGCCGGGACGTTGGACGGCGTGTGGGCCTGGGACGGCTCAGCCTGGTCACAGGCGGGGAGCCTTCCGGGCGACGCAGCCGTGGCTCGCAGTCTGGCGGCGGTCAACGGCACCCTGTACGCCGGGACGGAGGACGGTGTGTGGGTCTGGGACGGATTTGCCTGGTCGCGGGCAGGAAACCTTCCGGGGGACGCAGCCTTGGTCTTTAGCCTGGCCGCAGCCGGCAACAGGTTGTACGCCGGGACATGGGCCGGCGTGTGGAGTTTCACCCTGCCCGTGAGTCCCGGCGGCGGCAGCGGCGGCCCGGATGCGCCGGGACCGGTGCACAGCATCGCCGGCTCGGCCGTGGTTTATCCTTCGGCCGGAGGCACGGTCGGCCTGGGCAGCGACGCCTCCATAACCATCCCGCCGGGCGCCCTGCAGGGCAGCGCCGGCGTTAACGTGGCCATCCGGAGGGTTGCCTCGCCCCCGCCCGCGCCTGTAGGGTACACCATCACCGGAGCTTACGAGTTTACCGTAAACGGCCTGGACCATTACACCTTCAATAAGCCGGTCACCTTAACCTTCGCCTTTGACCCGGCCATAGTGGCGGAAGGCACGACCCCGGCCGTGTATTATTACAACGGGAAGGAATGGGTCCTGCTTACCGGCGCGGTGGATTGGACCGGCAACACCATCACGGTGACGGTGGACCACTTTACCAAATACGCGGTGATGGCAAAGGTTCCGGCCCCGGCGCCGGCCCTGCAAGACATCGCCGGCCACTGGGCGCAGGCCGTGATCGAGAAACTGGTGTCCCTGGGGGCTGTTTCGGGTTACCCGGACGGCGCCTTCCGGCCGGACCAAAACATCACCAGGGCCGAGTTTGTGAGTGTGCTGGTCAAGGCTTTTCAACTCAAGCCGGCAAAGGGCAAAGTGTTCGCCGACACGTCCGGGCACTGGGCCGGTGAGGCCATCTCCACGGCGGCCAATTACGGGATAGTCGCCGGTTACGGCGACGGCCGCTTCGGCCCGGACGAGCCGGTCACCCGCGAGCAGATGGCCGCGATGACCGTTAAAGCCGCCAAACTGAACCCTGTGTCCGGGGAACTTGCCTTTACCGACAGCAGCGATATTTCACCCTGGGCGAACGATTCCGTAGTCACGGCGGTGAAAAACGGAATCATCAGTGGATACCCGGACAACACCTTGCGGCCCGGGG
>Ga0067045_1029834_pt1 | contig 18152 bp, 12 predicted proteins | sample TerdegcTABiofilm_FD_59184 | JGI IMG/M metagenome (GOLD analysis project Ga0067045, IMG submission 59184) | Combined Assembly of (Gp0054472, Gp0054536) Wastewater bioreactor microbial communities from Singapore -Terephthalate degrading... | reverse complement strand
GTCGATGTCGTACTCGTCCATGACATTGGCGATTCCATCGGCCATGAAGTCCTGCCATGGACTGTTGTAGCAGACAATGTATGCCTTCTGTTCCGGGAGCCGATGGTACCCGCCGGAGAGAGGAGCGACCAGGCACTCGTTGGCGTACAGGTCCCACTCCGGCGCGATGTTGGACATCTCGTAGCCGAAGTACAGGAGCAGCTTCATGCCCCGCTCGTGGCAGGCCTTGACCAGCTTGCGCAGCCGCTCACCGTGGGTGGTGCTGGTGTAGTTCTGGATGTCTGTCCAATGCTCGTGGAAGCAGATGGTGCGTACCCCCAGGGAGGCGAGGCAATCCAGCATGGTCTTCTCCTCGCCGGGCATGAACAGGCTGAAGCCGTAACCCCACTTGCCGTTGATGACCTTGCCGTTGTTCGCCACCGCGCCGAGGCCCTTCTCGGGATGGGTCATGCGCTGGCTCTCATTGGGGTCGAGGTTGTCCAGGCGGTCCAGGAGCATCGTGTGTTCATCATCCGGCGCGGGCTGGGTGAGGTCGAAGGACTCACGGGGGATGTCCGAGATGCGGATGTCGTCGATGGCAAACTCCGAAGGCGACGGCCCGAGGATCAGGACAGATTCCGCGAGATTGCCACGAACCGTGCCCTTGTAGGCCTTCTCGGCCACTTTCACGCCGTCGATGAAGATGCAGGTCTTGTCGCCCCAGGTGAAGGCCACGTGATGCCATTCGTCCTGCCTCAACGGTGCATGGGAGGGCAGAACCAACGGGTGGTCGCCATCCTGCCTGTAGTAGACGCGCATCCCCCGGTCGTCGATGTTCCAGTAGAAGCCCACACGGTTGCCGTTGGCGAGGGTCAACTCGAAGAGATTCCTGTTCAGGCTCCCGCGGCTGGAGTCAGCGGGCACATCTTTGGGCTGAGTGTCAAAACCGGGCTTGACCCAGGCTTCGAAGGTGCCCTGGTCCAGGCGGATGGTGCCCTCGCCGGGGTATGACAGCGTGGCGGGTTCCCGCCAGGGGGTATCTTCGATGCCGTAGTTCCCGGCATGGCAGATGCGGTAATCCCAGACGTCGGGCTTGAGCGGCTTCACCGGGGTGGCCTGGAAACCGAAGCTGTACTTGAGCGGCGCGGGCTTCATCCCGCCGCGCACCATATTCACCCGCAAGGTCACCACGCCCGCGTCGCGGGTGATCTCGATGGCCTTATCCGGGTCGTCGAGGACGAAGCCCTGGTCGGACTCCGAGAACCAGGCCAGGCCGCGGTCATTGTCGCCCAGCCAGATGAAGGGCTTGAAGGCGCTGGTGAACCCTTCCGGGGGCAGGTTCCCGGCGTTCTTCGTGCTTCCCCAGCGTCCGGGGTAGTGGTACAGGTACTTCGCGTGCTCTTCCTTGATGGGGATGATCAGGCTGACCTGATCGAGTTGGCGGACCCGCGAGGGCTTGATCTCGAAGTCAGAGACCACCATGCCGTCATACTCCACGGACACGGTGCCTTCGCAGATAATCCCGTCGGCTGCGGCCGCGGTGCCCAAACGGGCGATCTCGGGTCTCGCTTCAACGGTCTTTATCTCGCCCCGTGGCTTCCAGACGGACTCCTTGCCGTCGGCAACCACCAGGACGCTCACGGGACCCGCGAGGATGTTCTCGCCCGCGCTCACAGCCTGGGTGGGGAAGGGCAATGGGCCGAAGGCGTAGTCTCGTCCCCAGACGCGCACATTCCCGCCCTCGAGCTCAACGGGCGTCCACGGGTCGAGGACCTTGGTGCTGATGCCCTCCTGTGAGCCGAGCCACTCGGGCTTCGCAGGGACGGTGACGGGCACAGTCTGAGTGTGGAGAATGCCGCCCTTGCGGCCGATCGCCACGAGTTCCAGGCTGTACTCGCCCGGCGCCATTTGGCCAACCTGGTATGTGCTGGAATACTTCGGCGCCTGGCCCTCTCGCTTGAGATTGCGGGCATCCAGTTTCTCGCCGGCGGAGTCCTTGAGCGTGGCGCGGACCGCCGCTCCCTGGGCGAATGCCCCGAGGCCGGACAGGTCCACATCCACGTCCAGTTCACCCTTAAGGAAGTAGCCGTTCAGCGCAACCTGCATGGGTGGCGGCACCACCAGCGGCGCGGTGGCCCGGTAGGCGACGTTCCCGCGGTCATTGACGGTCAGTGTCGCCACGTACTGCCCGGCGGCGGTGAAGCGCACGTCGGTCGGGAGGTCGACGCTGAGCTTGATCGCAGCGCAGGCATTGCTGCCGGGGTGAAGCGCCTTGTCAAAGCCCACCGGCTCGGGCTGGCCGTCCCTTATGCGGGCGACGGCGAGTTCCGCCTGGGCCGGCACGGCGGCGCACCAGCTGCCCGCGAAACTGACCTTGTCCGGCGCGAACTCCACCGGGCCGGACACCTGGACTGTCGGGGCGCCTTCCGCGAAAGTCAGGGCGCCGAAGCATTCGGGCTGGTGGAGCGCGCCCTTGATATGGCCCCAGGACGCGATCGAAGCTTCGGGCGTCTTGCAGTCCCAGGCGAAATTCGCGCGCCAGGTATCACCGGGCTTCGGTGCTTCGACGCCCAGATCGGTGAAGGGAATACGCATCTCAAGGGACCAGTGGGTGCGATCCACGGAGGCCGCGCAGGTCCACTCGCCGTTCCAGGATCCGTCCTGCCGGAGGGAGTCCCACTGGTTGCCCACGGAATTGACGATCAGCTGCTTGTACTCCCCGTCGCATACGGGGTCCAGGAAGACTTCGAAGGCATCGTCTTCCCACACCGCGCCGTCGCGGACCGTCACTGCGGCAACGGGCTTCTTCCCGGGCGGCAGGGGAAGGCTTGCGGCCACGTACAGCGCCGCGTCGTCTCGAGAGAGCCAGACAGCAGGCTGCCGGGAAGCAATATTGCCACTGGCGATATCCACGAACATCCACGGCGAACTCGCGCCGCTCCACTCGCCGTCGCCGATAGCGCCGTCAATCACGGGGGCGGTTGCCATGGGCACGGACAGCATGGGACCGTCCGCTGCTGCGAAGCAGGCAGCCCCGAGCAGTACCATGGCTGTGATCCACAAACGCGCGCGCATACTCATCGTCATCACTCCCGAACTCGTCATATCAGTCGGTATCCCCGAATACCTATTCCCGGCGAGCGCACGCGAACCCTTTGCCGTTCTTCACTCCGGCGGGTATATTACGACGGTGACGGGGTGAGCCGAGCCCGTCGTGAACGTAGCCAGAGCCCGACTCCGCGAGGTGCAGCGCCTTGAGCAACCTGGGTCAGTGCATCGCATCAGCCGTGCGGGAAGCCATGGATGACGGACAGACCCCGGGGGCCGTCGCGCTTGTGGGGCGTGGCGATGACGTGCTGTTCCATGCAGCCTTCGGGGACCGGATGGTTGCCCCGGAACGCCGGCCGATGCTGCCGGATACAGTCTTCGACCTGGCATCGCTGACCAAGCCCGTCTGCACCGCCACGTGCGTCATGCAGCTCTTGGAGCAGGGGAAGCTTGTACTCGCGGACCCGGTCAGTCGGTTCATTCCAGGCTTTGCGCGGCACTATGGGGACACGGCCACGATCCGGCATCTGCTCACCCACAGTTCCGGCCTGCAGGCATACCGCAACTTCCTGGACACCATGGGCACGGATGTGGCCCCCGAACAGCGCCGACCTCTGGCGATCCAGGACATCTGCGCGATGGAGCCCGCGTACCCCACGGGGTCGCGGTTCATGTACACCTGCCTGGGCTACATTGTGCTGGCGTCAGTGGTGGAGGCGATCACCGGTGAGCCGCTGGACGAGTACGCGCGCAAGCATGTGTTCGAGCCGCTGGGGATGACCGAGACAGGCTTCAACCCCGGCCCGGAGCTTGTCGAGCGCTGCGCGGCGACGGAGCAGCTTCCCGATGGTGTGCTGCTCGGAGTGGTGCATGATGAAGCGGCACGGTTTCTCAACGGAGTTGGCGGAAATGCCGGGCTGTTTTCCACCGCGAGCGACCTGAGCCGGTTCATGCGCGCGATCCTCAACCAGGGCGAATGGCGCGATGCTCGGGTACTGTCGCCCCTTTCCACGGCGCTAATGATGTCGGCGCAGTCCCAGATTCCCGATGGGGTGCGCGGTTTGGGCTGGGATGTCTCCAGCCCTCACACACCAGGCCCGCGAGGCGACCTCTTTCCGCCGGGGACCATCGGGCACACCGGCTACACCGGGACGTCAATCTGGGCAGACCCGGCAAGCCGGACGTATGCCATCCTGTTGACCAACCGGGTGCATCTTGGACGCGACAAGGATGTGGGCCGGCTGCGGCGGCAAGTGGCCAATATCGTGGCATCCCACGCGGTTCCCTCGCGGCGGTTCATCATGGTCGCACCGGCTAATCCCGTGCGCACGGGGCTCGATGAGCTGCGCTATTCGCGGTTTGAGGCCATCCGGGGCATGAAGCTCGGGCTGGTCTGCAATCACACGTCCATCGACGGGTCGCGCAAGCATCTGTTGGACCTGCTGCTGTCAGCGCCGGATGTGGAAATCGGCGCGATCCTGTCGCCGGAACACGGTTTCGCGGGGTTGTTGGATGAGCTTGTGCCCTCGGAGACCCACGAGACAGGTCTCCCCATCCACAGCCTGTACGGCGAGCACCAGTCGCCCACGCCCGAGATGCTGGAGGGCCTCGACGCGCTGGTATATGACATCGCGGATATCGGCGTGCGCTTCTACACCTATACGACCACGATGACGCTGTGCATGAAAGCCGCGGCCCAGGCCCAGATACCGTTCTTCGTGCTGGACCGGCCCAACCCGATCAACGGGACTGATGTGGAAGGTCCGGTGCTGGACAAGCCCTTTGGTCTACTGTCAGCCTGGCACCCCATCCCCCTGCGACACGGTCTGACGTCGGGCGAACTGGCGCTGTGGTCCAACGGTGAGTACGAGATCGGCTGCGACTTGCGGGTGGTGAACTGCGCCGGCTGGCGGCGGTACCAGTGGTTCGATCAGACGGGGCTGCCGTGGGTCAACCCGTCGCCGAACATGCGCAATCTCAAGCAGGCCATCCTATACCCGGCCACGGGCACGCTGGAAGCCACGAACATCTCGGTGGGTCGCGGCACGGACACGCCTTTCGAGGTGCTCGGCGCGCCGTGGATCGACGGCTCGAAGCTGGCGCGGAGGCTCAACTCGGAGGGCGTGGACGAACTCACGTTCACGCCCATTGAGTTCACCCCGAATACCCGGGAGTTCGTGGGGGAGCAATGCGGGGGCGTGTATATCATGCTGGGGGACCGCACGCGGTTCAAGCCGGTGAGGGCGGCGGTGCAGATCGCGCGGGCTCTGCGAGAGCTGTGGCCGGAGAGCTTCAACTACCGCAAGCTCACGCACCTGCTGGGGAGCGATCCGGCGGTGGATGCAGTGGGTGAACTGCAGCCCGTGGATGCAATCGTGAACGCGTGGGAGCCGGAGATTGAGGAATTCCTCAAGCGCCGGGGGCAGTATCTGCTGTACGGGTAGGACGGTCAGGCCCCGGCGGGCCAGGGCTCCCAGATCTCGGCGAAGCGTGGCTGTTCGCCCCGCAGGATAGCCGCGAAGTCGAGGAGACACTTGCGGGCGTCCCCCAGCGGGAAGTAAAAGGCATCCCAGTTCTCGCTGTCTTCGCCGTCGTGGTTCGGCAGGACATAGCTGAACCGGTGCGCGTATGCGAGTTCCCGGTATGCCGCGCCGCAGCGTGCCTCGATGTCCTCCAGGTCAGGCAGGGACAGGATTCCCTTCTGCTTCTGGGTCCTGCGCAGGAGCTTACGGCGCATGATGTCGGTGATCAGCTTCTCGACCTGATCCGGCGCCTGCTCGCGGAGATACTCCAGTTCGGCCCAGGACACGGGCGACATGAACGCAGTAACGAAGTCTATCCCCGCCAGTTCTGGCACGCCCATGAGTGCCGTCGCGATGTACGGGTTGCCCTCGAAGAACGCGTCTTTCCCCGCTTGGAACACGGCATGGAGGTCTGCCAGCGCCAGGGCTTGCACGTCATTGCGGACGTCCAGGACCACGTAGTCCTCTCTGCCCCGAAGGCTCTCCAGATGCTCGCGGGAGCGGAAATGATAGGTGACGCCATCCACTTCGCCCGGCCTGGGGTTGCGACAGTTGTACAGAACGGGCTCTTCCACACGCGCGAATAGCTCCGGGTAGAACTTGCGGACCGCCTTGTTGAGCGGGCTCTTGCCGATACACGACGGTCCCGAGAGAATGATGAACCTTGACACGGTCGCACCCCCTCAGAAAGTTTACAGTCCACAAAAAGAACAGATATGACCTAAATAAGTCCAATATATGAGAGATTTTACCGTTGACTTGGCCATACCGGTTCGGTAGCATTATATGGACTTAGGCCGTTCACTGCAAATACCGTTATTGACCGCAGCCCTCTCAGATGCGCCACGCGAATAGACGCACGGACTGGCCAACGCTGCTGCTGTGGAGTGACGAGTGCCATGACGAGGGTTCCGCTGGTTCTCTGCATTCTCATTGGTCTGCTCCTTGCTGTCAGCGTCTCCGCAACGCCCTTCATCAACCCCCCCGAGGACAACGCGACGGCTGACGAGTGGAAGACACAGTTCCCGTACCAGCGTAACGCACTGCTGGATTTCGTCACCAGTCCGGCTACCTGGCCGTCGGACCCGAACGGGCCCCAGGGGTCGCTGGACCTGGTACCCGGTCCGGATTACGATCTTGAGGGATGGGACGACCCGGACCTGTTCCCGTCAGACTGGCTGCTGATCGAAGGGGACTATGTCTGGGCCGATTCGGTTCCCGGCCTGCCCGGGAACCGAACGGGCATCCTGGTGTTCGACAACACCACCGGCAACGATCCTCTGCTGGCGCAGGTCACCTGGCATCTGGACAACTGGCCGGATCCGAGACTGCAGAAAGACGTCTGGTCCGAGCTGATCTGGTTCCAGACTGGAACGGAGACCTCGCTGGGCGTCGGGATCGTTACCCCGGGCGGACATCGGATCGCGGACATGTGGTACCTCTTCAACCCCGCGTCGCAGTTACCGGATGGCTGGCTAATCAACGACGGGTACGTCCGGATCGAGCCGAACCCGGAGTGGGAAGAGATGGTCGTGAGTTTGACCGTGGCGCCGGGCGAGGCATTCTTCATTGATTCCTGGCACACCGCGACGGAGTGTGTTCCGGAACCTGGTACGATAGGGCTTTTCGGGCTTGGCATCGCCGGGCTCATCTACTGGCGGCGGCGGAAGGCGAGTTAGCAGCCCCCCCGGCTCAACGGAAGGCGGCCGCGTTCGTTGATGGAGCGGCCGCCTTTTCGTGCCTTCCGCATGAGTCTCCTGCTAATCCTCGCGCGGCCCCACCGTGGACAGGTCGATGGGCTGGAACCCGATGAGTTCTGCGGGCGAACCGGGTGTCAGGCGGAAGTCGCCCTTCTCCGGGGCGACGAAGCGCGGGTCCGCAAAGATGCTGGTCTGATCGTGCCCCCGCTTGCGCCACTGGGCGATGGTTCCCGGCCCCATGGCTCTCGGCTCCTTGCGCACATCCCAGTACAGGTTCTGGTTGACGCTGAAAGTGTCGCCCTCCCAGTTGCCGCCGAAGAAATCGCCATGGTCGATGAGGACGATATTGCGCTGGAAGAAGAGGGTGATGTGCTCCTCGTTACGGGTGCGGGCGACCATATTGGATTGGTCGAAGGCGAAGATGTTGTTCTCAATCACGTTCTCGCGCCCGTAGTGCTGGTGGAACCCGCCGGTCTTGGTGTTGTAGACGATATTGTTGGCGAGGATGATGCCCGTGCTGCCCTCATCGGTATACAGGCCCCAGCCGCCGTACGTGTCGGATGAGATGTCGTGGATGAGGTTGTGGCAGACCCGGGTGCCGGGAGAGACCCCAAGGGTGTAGACGCCACCCATGTCGGACAGCACGCCCTTGCCGATGTGGTGGATGTGGTTGAACTCGATCACGTTCCGGGCTGCGCTGGACGGCTGGTATCCCCACGACCAGCCCACGGAGACGCCAGTGTAGTACAGGTCGTGGATGTCATTGTGCACTACCTGGTTGTCGCTGCTCCTGCCGATCCAGACGCCCACTGCGCTGTGGAAGATGCGGCCGCAGTGGTCGATCTCGCAATCGGCAACGGTGGTGAACCCGCTGCCCTCGTTCATCTTCACCCCGCCGGCGCCGAGGTCCCACAGATGGCAGTGAGAGACGAAGTTGGCGCGGCAACCGGGGCCGAACTCCACGGCGTATGTGCCCGCGTGAGAGATCTCGCACCGGGATATCCAGCAGTGCGTAGCGTTTTCGGCATGGATCGCCGCGGGCACGGATACGGCGGCCTGGGACATGCCTGACATGTCTTCGGGAAGCGTCCATTCGGTGTGGGAGAAGGTGATGCCCTCAAAGCGGACATGGCTGACGGGGCGCTTCTCGGTGCCCTTCAGGATCACGAGTTGCTGTAGCCGCGGAGCAACCACATGGGCGTCTTCAGGCTTCTCACCGCGCATGGGCAGGTATGTAAGCTCGCCGGAGTCCGCATCGAGATACCAGTCACCCGGTTCGCCGAAGGCCTCGCGCACGTTCTCGGCATAGTACCGCGACCCAGCGCCGTGGTGATCACGGGTCAGGCGGAAATGGCTCTGCTTGGCGAGTTCCACAAGGCCCGTGGTCTCGTCGAAGGAGACGATAGGCAGGCGCGATTCGGTCCACAGGTGCAGTGCCAGGATCTCAACGTCCTGGATGTTGTGCCAGGGCCGGATATCACCGGGCTTGCAGACAAAGCGGCGCTGGCCCACATTCCACTGGGTCTCGGGGGTGACGTCAGGCAGGGAGGCGATCTCATAGAAACCCTCGCGCGGCAGGCGCGGGCGGGTGCGTCGCCATCCGTTGACGAAAAGTTGCGCGAAGCGCCAATTGCCGCGCTTGACTCCTGGTACACGCGTGACCCACACCCGCTTGCCGTTGATGGTGCCCCTCTCCCAGCCGGAGATGGGCACGCCTCCGCTGACCACCGGCACTTCGCCGGGGCAAGCGGCGAAGACGAGGGGGCTGTCCTCGGTGCCGGAGTCCGCGCCGGACAGGAGCAGCGGGCGCTCGAGGAAATGGTCGCCGCCCTTGAGGTAGATGGTGATGGGGCCGTCCACGTGGCCGGACTTGCGCAGTGTGCGGGCGGCATCTCGGGCGGCTTCGACAGTGGCGAACGGGCGCGCCTTTGTTCCCGGCCAGCTGTCCTTGCCATCAACTGCAACGTAGAACGCGGGCATGCTGGGAGCCTCCTGCAGTCAGGGATGTGGGGGTAGAATTGGCTCCCGCCCCCCGAACACCTCCCCGGGGTTTGAAGGGATTCTCTCGGGGTAGGAGGAATGATGTGATCCAGACGCCGTCCGGCCAATGTACGTCCGGGAAAGGGAACCCAATGACACGAACTCATGTGCTGTTTGCTTGTCTGCTCCTGTTGGCCTGGTGCTTTGCCGCATTCGCCGGTGACCGAGACACCACAGTCGTTTACGTCGCCCCGGATGGGAACGACGAATGGTCCGGCACACGCGCAGCCGCCAAGGCCGACGGTACTGATGGCCCCTTCGCAACTCTGGAGGGCGCTCGCAAGGCGGTGCGTGAACTGAAGACAAAGGGACTGCCCGTCAAGGTTCTGGTTCGTGGCGGTAAGTACAGCATGTTCGCGCCCGTTGTCTTCGGGCCGGATGACTCCGGAACAGCAGCGGCGCCGATCTCATACGAAGCCTACCCGGGCGAGACCCCGGTGCTCTGCGCGTCGTGGGTGGTGCGGGACTGGTTCGTGCGACCGGGGAACCTTTGGGTGTCATTCCTGCCCTGGGAGACCCGCAGAGCGTGGCCGGTGAGACAGGCGTGGGTGAACGAGAAGCGCCGCGAACTCAAGGCTGAGCCCGAGGGCACGGTGAACGTAGGCCTTGCCGGGGCGGAGCACTCCGAGAGCCTGGAGCCTGGCCAGTGGTACTTCGACCGGGCATCCACGAACATGTACTACCGGCCCTTGCGCGGGGAGAACCCGAAATCGCTGGAGCTTGCGGTCCCCATGGCCCACAGCCTGATCCTCTTCCGGGGCGACGTAGCCGCGGGCAAGCACGTGGAGTACATCAACGTCTCGGGTCTCACCTTCACGTTCACGCGGAAGTTCGACGCGAACAAGCTGCCCGAAGGCGTCTCAGTGCCTGCGGTGGTGCATGGCATCGGTGCCCGCAACTGCTCAGTGACCGGTTGCACTTTCAGGCATCTGGCCTCAACCAGCGTGTGGTTTGAGCCCAGTCCGGAGAGCAATGTGGTGGCGGACAACATGCAGTGGGACGTGATGTTCTGAGGGGAGCCCTATCCGACGCGCAGAAAGGCCCGCGGCAGATGCCGCGGGCCCTTTTCTCGGGCTGACATGCCACGCCTAAGCGTACACGAGGTACTCATTGTAGTATCGGGTGAAGGCTTCGGCGTTCTCAGGGGGCGGGTTCCCGCCTCCGCGGTACATTGTGAGCCCGGGGAACTTGGTGTGAAGCTCACGCAGTCGCTCCAGTTCTTTCTTGATGTCCTCCGGCGTGCCCACGTCGATATTCCGGTTATCGGTCTTCAGCAGGAAGAAGCGGTCCTTGCCGGCTGCGTCCATGAATTCGCCCGGGTCCATTGAGCTCGCCTCGATATACAGCCCATCAGCCCCGGCGGCGAGGATGTCCTCCAGGACGGGCAGGTAGTTGCCGTCGGACATGTAGAGGACCTTGCGTCCCCGGTCGTGAATCTCGGCGAAAAAGCGGGCGTACCAGGGGAAGACATACTGCCGGTACCATCCCGGGCTCATGAGCACCCCACGGGTGCCAGCGATGTCGTCGTGGATGACGATAAGCTCCACGCCGGGCACCTCCAGCCAGCCCTGGATCACTGCGAGAGTGGCTTGGGCAAAGCGGTCGAGGATTTGCCCGAAGCGCTCCGGCTCCAGCGCTGAAGCCACGAGAAACGGCTCCCATCCGAACTCCAGCGTTGCCCGGGTAACCAGCGTCCCGTAGTGTAGCGGCGCGGCATAGCCCCGCTCCTGCGCAGCGGCGAAGATCTCGGCCATGCGGGAGATCATCCTTGGCCGCACTTCCTCCACCCCAAACGCATCCGGGTCCACTGCAAGCACGTCCTCGTGGTCCCGGTACTTCTCCCTGTCCCCCACGGCCCATGTCCCGCCGTCCTTGGTGTATCGCGTCCTGCCGTCAGCAGATACAGCAACCTGCCCGATGGCAGAGACGGGTTCGGGCTCCTCCAGGTGGTAGATCTCGGGGCGGTATTCGGCCCAGGCGAAGTCGCCGCATGGAAGGCGGTCGGGCCGGCGGAGGTTGATCGCAGCGTGGACGCGGTCGATACGGTCCTGGACTGAACTTTCCATGGATTGGGGCTCCGGGATGTCTGGACGTCTGGGAATCGTGTGAGCACTACTCGTCGCCGGGTTCGAAGCGATCGAACAGCGCTCCGGCGGCGAGGGCAAGCAGGAAGGCCATGGGCAATGCGCTGGCGATCCCCATGAGCGCGAGGCCCGGACCGGACTGGCGAAGTAACAGTCCAAAGACCAGCAGCGCGATAGTCGGCGCGAGGGCAGCGGCGGTGCCCACCATGAGCAAGAGGCCGGAGAAGAAGCGCTGTGACGGGTCGCCGCCGGCCGGGAACAGACAAGCGGAGATGGCGCCCATCAGATAGGCGATGGTCACGGTGAAAGGCAGGGAGATGGCCACCGCAAAGCTTAGGGAGGCGTTCTGTATGGGCCGGCCCAGCCAGAAGCTGGCGATCCCGGCGCCTAGCACCGCGGAAAGCCATAGCGCCCGGGGGATCACAAGCGCGAGCACCTGCCGGCGACCGGGGACCGGGAGAGTGCGCAGAAGAGTGATGTGGTTCAACTCGCTGCGAAACCGCATGGCCTGGACTCCGGCGAAGAGCAGGAGCAGGTAAGTCACCACCGGTCCCGGAGCGTATCTCGCGATCTCGTCCCCCGGCGCGAGGCGAGCGAGAAACGCGGGGGCAAGCACCAGCGCGGCGATGCCGACCCAGCGCAGGGGGCTCCCGTGGGCGCTCTCCGCGAGTCCCTTGTAGATCAGGGCAAGATCCGAGCGTCGCCAGGACACCCGCAGACTGCGTCCCGGTGATCGGACGCGCAGGGACTCGCCCATCATCCTCTCGGCGTCCTGCTCTCGGGCCGCCTTCCGCATGCGCGAGACCCGGGCCGAATGCTCGATGGTTGCCTCCACCACGTCCCTGTCGAGCCGTACCACGGCCAAAATGCACGAAGCTGCCAGAACCGCCAGGAACCCCAGTGTGGCCGCGGCGCTGCCTGCGATGGGAGCCGGGTCGCCCGTAACAAAGCTCGCCACCGAGAGCAAGGGGAGCAGGATGATGCTCCAGGGCGGGCTTGTCAACCGGTCTGACACGTCCGCCAGCGGAACTCCGCCGCCTGAGAGGACGATAGCGAAGACCAGCGTTCCGGCGACCGCGAACGCCAGTACCCAGACGATGGCCCTCAGTACCGCGGTGTTCATGCCCAGCAGAGCCTGGCTGCCGGTGACCAGCAACTCAACCACCCGCGCTAGGTTGACCATGAACAGCGCGTAGAGGGAGCCCGCGATCCAGACCAGGACCAGCCGAGCGGGGGATGCGTCCGGCCCGAGCAGCTGGATGGGAAGAGCCGCCACCATCGAGACCGCGAAGATGCCGACCCAGGCCACCACCGTAAGCGAATCGACGGCAACCCGTGAAGCGACCACGAGGCGCCGCTTGACCGGGGTGGGGAAGAGGAAGTCATAGTCTGCCGCGGCGAAGGAGAACACCGAACCGCTCAGACCGCGCTCGATGGCAGTCAGAGTGAGAAGCAGCAGGCCGCCCAGAATCCCGATGCGCATGACGTCCGGAGGCACCACGAACAGGCGGGCAGCTATCGACCCGCCGGTGAGCTTCGAGACGACGCCAACGAAAACGCTGGTGCCGATCCACGCGGTGAACAGAAGGGCGAAGATGAGACGCCTGGGGTTGCCCAGGACGGACAGAATGCCGTTGCGAATCAGCCGCGTCTGAAGGTAAATGAGCGCCGCCATCTACTCAGTCCCGCCTTCGCGGGTTAGTGTCAGGAAGACGTCCTCCAGCTTGTCGGCGCTGCCCATTCGGGCGCGTTCCCGCAACTGATCGATGTCGCCCTCGGCGATGAGCGAACCGTGGTTAAGGACCAGGACGCGGCTGCAGAGCGCCTCGACGGTCTCCAGGATGTGGGAGCTGATGAGTACCGCGCAGCCCTGTGCGGTAGCGCCGTGGATGAGATTCCGCACCGACCTCTGTCCGGCGGGGTCTATGCCCATGAAGGGTTCGTCGAACAGAAACACGCGGGCCGAGTGGATGAAGGCGCAGGCGACGGCGACCTTCTGTTTCATGCCCTTGGAGAGCGTGGCCACAAGACTGTGGCGCTTGTCCTCGAGACTCAGACTGCGCAGGAGTACTTCGGCCCTCTCGTCAAACTGATCCTGCTCGCCGTAGGCCATGTGGATGAAGCGCAGATGCTCTTCGACGGTCAGGAGTTCGTACAGGTTAGGGGTCTCGGGTACCAGGGACATCAGCGGTTTGGCCTGGGCGGGCTGGTTGTCGACGCGATAGCCGCCGCAGATGACCGTGCCCTGGGTCGGCCTAAGGATCCCGGTGATGCAGCGCAGAATAGTGGTCTTGCCAGCGCCGTTTGGCCCCACGAGGCCGACGACTTCGCCGGGCCACAGGGATAAAGATACACCGTTGACCGCGAGGAACTCCCGGTAGTACTTATAGAGCGCTTCCACGTGCAGAAGAGGCTGCGGCTGGGAGCCCCATTCTGCGGGAGAAGCAATCGGGGCGGAGAGTCCCGAATCGCTGGAGGGGATGTATGACATAAGTCCTGGAACCCTCTGTGGTGTGAACAGTGCCAGCCCCTGCAAATCGTAACCAAACACTGGCGAAAACGCAAGGATCGCTCAAGCAGACAGCGGATCACCTGTCTGAAAGACAATGAACATGCTTCGGTGCTGAAACGTCGAGAATCGTAATGTGCCGCCCGACACGGGCGGGAAATGCAGTTGTCACCAATGGGAGAAGGGACTTGCATGGGAAAGAACACTTTTGTGCCGGTGGTCGCCCTCTGTCTCGCCGCTGCACTTGTGATCGCGCTGCTGCCTGTGGCCGCTCAGGCTCAGCCTGGCGGCCGCGGTGGCGGCCAGCGTGGAGGTCAGGGACAGCGCGCGAATATGGCCGCAATGATGTACCTCGAGTTCACTTGGGCGGCGGTGAACTTCGGCTGCGAGGCGACGGATGAGCAGATCGCGAACCTGAAGCCCGTGTACCAGGACGTGTACAAGCGCCGTGCCGCGGTGCGCGCCGAAGCCATGCAGAGCCGGAACTTCCAGGCGATCCAGCAGAACATCGACGAGACCAACAAGGAACTGGGCGCGGCGCTGCTCAAGGAACTGACCGAGGAGCAGATCGCTGGTCTGACAGAGTGGCAGGAGGGCCTGACGAAGCTGGGCGAGATGGTCATGGCTCAGCAGGGGCAGCAGGGGCCACAGAACCGGGGTCGCATGGGTGCGATCATGTACCTGGAGCGCACCTGGTCCGCCATCAACTTCGGGCTGGAGCTTACGGCCGAGCAGATGGCCACCCTAAGGCCGATCTTCGCGGATGCCTTCAAGACCCGCGCGGATGCCGTGGCGGCCGGCAATGCGGACCTGTTGAGCGCAGTGCTGGATGACACCCGCGCGCACGTCGAGGCGAAACTGAAGGAGACGCTGACTGAGGAGCAGATGGCCAAGTACACGGAACTCACCAGCTTCGGACGTCCGGGTGGACGCGGACCCGGTGGCGGTCCGGGCGGACAAGGTGGTCCTGGTGGCGGCCCGGGCGGTCCTCCTCCGCCCCAGTAGCCCGCACGCGCCAGACCCACAAGAGGCCGGGCAGAGCACGTCCGGCCTCCACGGATTCCTGCGAAAGCAGTGCCCGTAACCCATGTATGTTACTAGCTCAACAAACGCCCTGTTGAACGGTTGACAGCGCCGGGGCGGAGTGGTATTCTATTTGTCGCCTCCCCCGGTGGCGGGAGGCTATACCGTTTTTGGAGGACCTGCGAAAGTGGCCGAGCGATCCGATAGGAACAGGAAACTGGATCAGGAACAAGACGAGTTCCTGGAGCGCGTCATCAGGATTGACAGAACCCGCAAGACCGTCAAGGGTGGCCGGATTTCCAGCTCGCGCGTATGCGCGGTCGTGGGCGACGGCCGGGGTAGTGTGGGTTTCGGCATGGGCAAGGCCCTCAGTGCCACGGATGGAATCCAGAAGGCCTTCGAGCGCGCCCGGAAGACCATGGTGCGCGTCCCGCTGGACGGTTACACCATTCCGCACGAGGTGCAGGCTGAAGTTGGCGGCGCCGTCATCCTTCTGCGCCCTGCATCCCGCGGAACCGGCATCATTGCCGGCGGTGCAGTCCGGCAGATCATTGAGGTCAGCGGGATCCGAGATGTTCTCACGAAGTCGCTGGGCAGCGGCAATGTGATGAACCGAGCCAAGGCCTGCTTCAAGGCGCTCCAGCTCCTGCGCGACCCGGCGGAAGTAGCCGGACGGCGGGGCAAGACGGTCAAGGAGATCGTCGGTCGCGAAGTCCAGGACGCGTACGCCGACCAGGACGCGGAAGCCGCGAAGGCTGCCGCCGCTTCTGTGCATCTGGCTGACGACGACTACAGCGACGACAGCGACGAGTAGGCGGACATCAGCTCAGAATGTGTAAGGGGCGAAGATACCTTCGCCCCTTTTTCGTGAGTCACAACGGGAATGCGGGACCTCAGTCGTGCTCAAGTGAGTCCGGCAGGCTCTCCACAAACTTCCGGATCTCATCCCGCACCCGTCGGTAGTGGCTGAGACCTTCCTCCTCCGTGGCCGCGTCTTTCGCCAACCGGGGAGGGTCGTCGAACCCCTTGTGGAGCACCTTCGTCTTGCCCGGGAACAGTGGGCAGGACTCGTGGGCGTTGTCGCAGACCGTGACCACATAGTCGAACTCGATCCCCTCCAGTTCGTCCACGTGCTTCGACCGCTGTCCGGAGATATCCACCCCCGCTTCAGCCATCACCTTCACCGCGTTGGGGTTCATCCCGTGGGTCTCAATGCCCGCCGAGTACGGCTCGATCACATCGCTCTTGAGCGCCCGGGCCCATCCCTCGGCCATCTGGCTGCGGCAGGAGTTGCCGGTACACAGGAACAGCACCTTCAGCTTCGCCACCCGCGATCACTCGCTTCCAGTCGGTTTGATTGCACTCACCGTGATTGACACTACAAGCCCTTCGGGCGCATCAGGCGGAGCATCGCACGAACAGCAACAGCCGCTTTCGCCATCGTCGGTGGAGCAGCAGCCGTTGAGCAGACTGGCGGCATCCTGCTCGCGCTCGACGGTGATGTCGGCGAACCCCGCTTGCGCTATTGTGCCCAGGTACTCCTCGCGGCTCACAGCCCCCGCCACGCAGTTGACATAGGCGGCGACGCTCCCAAGTATCTCCGGCGGTGCTTCCCCGCCGAGCACGATGTCCGAGACGTGAAGCCTCCCGCCGGGCTTCAGAACCCGGAAGGCTTCGGAGAAAGCCGCGGCCTTGTCAGGCACGAGGTTGATGACGCAGTTGCTGATGATGACATCCACCGAGTTGCTGTCCACTGGCAGGGCTTCAATCTCCCCAAGGCGGAACTCCACGTTGGCGTAGCCGCCCCTCTCGGCGTTGGCGCGGGCCGCCGCGATCATCTCTTGTGTCATGTCCACGCCGATGACCCGGCCCCCGGGACCGACCGCATTTGCGGCCAAGAAGCAGTCGAAGCCCCCGCCCGAGCCGAGATCCAAGACGGTCTCACCGGGCTTCAGATCGGCGATAGCCGTGGGGTTCCCGCATCCCAGGCCCATGTTGGCGCCTTCCGGTACGGATTCCAGGGCGCTCTCATCGTAACCGATGGCGCCCGGATCGGAGCGGGCGACGATGCCCTCGCGGCGGCCTTCCACATTCAGCCGAGCGATCTCCCCATAGTTCTCGCGGACTAGTCGCTTGATGTCGTCCATGGTCATCTCCCTATTCGCAGGCCAGAGTAGGGGCCGCAGTTTCCGACCGATAGTACCGCTTCCGCAGCCACAAGGCCACGTTGACCAGGCCGATGAGCACCGGCACTTCTACCAGCGGCCCAATGACGGCGGCGAAGGCCTCGCCGGATGAGATTGTGAAGACTGCCACCGCAACCGCGATGGCGAGCTCGAAATTGTTGCTGGCAGCGGTGAAGGACAAGGTTACCGTCTGACCGTAGGTTGCCCCGACCTTCATGCTGATGAAGAACGAGACCAGGAACATCACCACGAAGTAGATGAGCAGCGGCACCGCGATGCGCAGGACGTCCAGCGGCAGCTTCACGATGTACTCGCCCTTTAGGGAGAACATGACCACGATGGTGAACAGGAGGGCAATCAGCGTGACAGGGCTGATGCGCGGGATGAAGTGGTGTTCGTACCACTCCCGGCCCTTCGCCCGGATGAGCGAGAACCGGGTGATGAGCCCGGCCAGGAACGGGATGCCGAGATAGATGAAGACGCTCTCGGCGATCTGTCCCATGGTGACTGCGACCGCAGTGCCCTCGAGCCCAAATAGCGGCGGCAGCACGGTGATGAACACGTAGGCGTAGACCGAGAAGAACAGGACCTGGAAGATGCTGTTGAACGCGACCAGCCCCGCGCAGTACTCAGTGTCGCCCTCCGCGAGTTCATTCCAGACGATGACCATGGCGATGCACCGCGCGAGGCCAATCATGATGAGCCCGTACATGTACTCCGGGTACCCGCGCAGGAACACGATCGCCAGGAGAAACATGAGCGCAGGGCCGATGATCCAGTTCTGGATGAGCGACAGGGCGAGCACCTTGCCATTGCGGAAGACCTCGCCCAGTTCCTCGTACTTCACTTTGGCAAGGGGTGGGTACATCATGAGGATGAGGCCGATGGCGAGGGGAATCGAGGTGGTGCCCACCTGCGAAGCGGCATTCACAGCATGCACGAGGTCGGGCAGGAGGTACCCGAGAGCGACCCCGAAGCCCATGGCTAGGAAGATCCAGAGGGTGAGGTAGCGGTCCAGGAAGGAAAGGCGCTGAACGATGGTGGGTGGCATTGCGTAATAA
>Ga0067045_1029832_pt1 | contig 18155 bp, 18 predicted proteins | sample TerdegcTABiofilm_FD_59184 | JGI IMG/M metagenome (GOLD analysis project Ga0067045, IMG submission 59184) | Combined Assembly of (Gp0054472, Gp0054536) Wastewater bioreactor microbial communities from Singapore -Terephthalate degrading... | reverse complement strand
CCAGCCGGTGGCCGGTTATCGCGAGGAGCCGAAGGTGGCGCCTGACAGCACCACGGAAACCTTCGTCGCGCTCAAGGTGATGATCGACAACTGGCGTTGGGTCGGCGTGCCGTTCTACCTGCGCACCGGCAAGCGCATGAGCGTGCGTGACACGGAAATTGCAATCTGCTTCAAACCTGCGCCCTACGCGCAGTTTCGCGATACGGAAGTCGATGAACTCGAACCGACTTACCTCAGAATTCAGATCCAGCCCAATGAAGGCATGTGGTTCGACCTGTTGGCCAAGCGCCCGGGACCGGCGCTGGACATGGCCAACATCGAACTGGGGTTTGCCTACAAGGATTTCTTCGAAATGCAGCCCTCCACGGGCTATGAAACCTTGATCTACGATTGCCTGACCGGCGACCAGACCCTGTTCCAGCGCGCCGACAACATCGAAAACGGCTGGCGTGCGGTACAACCCTTCCTCGATGCCTGGCAGGAAGATGCCAGCGTCCAGGCCTATGCCGCCGGCACCGACGGCCCAAGCGCCGCGGACGAACTGCTGGCCCGCGACGGCCGGGTGTGGCACAGCCTGGGCTAACCCCTATGCCACGCCCCCTGTAGGAGCAAACTCGCGCCTACAGGGGGCGTGGCATTTGTCCGCGAAAGCTACAGCCAGTAACTCACCGCATACCAGCCCAGTCCACCCATCACCACGGTGTAGGGCAATGCCATCCACACCATGCGCCCGTACGACAGGCGAATCAGCGGGGCAACCGCTGAGGTCAAAAGGAACAGGAACGCGGCCTGACCGTTGGGAGTGGCGACGCTGGGCAGGTTGGTGCCGGTGTTGATGGCGATCGCCAGGGTCTCGAAGTGCTCGCGGCTCATGTGGCCGGCGAGGAACGCCTGCTTGACCTCGGTGATGTAGATGGTCGCCACGAACACATTGTCGCTGATCGCCGACAACAGGCCGTTGGCGATGAACAACATGCCCGGTTGCTGCTCGGCAGGCAGGGCCAGCACCCACTGGATCAACGGGGTGAACAGTTGCTGGTCGTGAATCACCGCCACCACGGCAAAAAACGCCACCAGCAGTGCGGTGAAGGGCATGGCGTCCTTGAAGGCATTGCCGAGGCGATGCTCATCGGTAATCCCGGTCAGCGAAGTGATCAGCACAATCACCATCAGGCCAATCAAACCCACTTCAGCCACGTGCAGCGCCAGGCTGACAATCAGGATCATGGCCGCCGCGCCTTGCACCAACAAGGCTGCGCGCTGGCGGGCAGTCCGTTCAGCGTTGTCCTGCGCCGCGTAGTCGGCCAACACCCGGCGTACGTTGTCCGGGAGCAGGGTGCCGTAACCGAACCAGCGCAGTTTCTCCAGCAGCACACAGGTCACCAGGCCGGCGGCCAGTACCGGCATGGAGACCGGCGCGACCTTGAGGAAAAACTCTGCGAAGTGCCAGCCCATTTCATGACCAATCAGCAGGTTCTGTGGTTCGCCGACCAGGGTGCACACACCACCCAGGGCGGTCCCCACCGCGCCGTGCATCAGCAGGCTGCGCAGGAAGGCGCGAAACTGTTCGAGGTCTTCGTGGTGCAGTGCCGGCAGGTCGTGGTCTTCAGTGAACGCACTGTTCTGGCGCGGATCGTTGCCCGAGGCGACGCGGTGATAGACCGAGTAAAACCCCACGGCCGCGCTGATGATCACCGCCGTCACGGTCAAGGCATCGAGAAACGCCGAAAGGAAGGCGCAGAGAAAGCAGAACAGCAGCGCCAGTACGGCCTTGGAGCGAACGCCCAGCAACAGCCGGGAAAACAGGAACAGCAGCAGGTCCTTCATGAAATAAATCCCGGCCACCATGAACATCAGCAGCAGGATCACCGGGAAGTTGTGTTGCAACTCGTCATACAGCGCCTGGGGCGTGGTCATGCCCAGCAGCAGCGCCTCGACCATCAGCAAGCCGCCTGGCATCAAGGGGTAGCACTTGAGCGCCATGGCCAGGCAGAAGATGAACTCGGCAACCAGCAACCAGCCAGCGACTACCGGGCCTGCAGTCCACAGCAGCAAGGGGTTGAGTATCAGGAAAGCGAGAATGCTCGCCTTGTACCAGCGCGGCGAATGCCCGAGGAAATTATGCGCAAACGCCTGGGCCATTGAACCGGACATCGGCTGCTCCTTTGATTAAGAAGCGCGCAACTTGCCGTAACAATCGGACAAGATCAAGTTCTTGAATTTTATTGTTGTTCATGAGCGCCCAGGATCAAGCCCGGTAGCGCACCAGCACGGCCCGATAATGACCGTCCAGCGAGTAGCCGCCGACCACGATACCTTCGTCCGCCTGCACCACCACTGAGGTCGCCGTGTCCAGGCTATGTCCCAGGCGGGTGCGAACCCAGCCGTTACCTTGCCCGAAATCCAGGTCCGGGCGGCCGTCGGCCAGGTGCCGCGCGATCAGGAAATCTGCCTCGACCCCGCCAATGGTGGCGCCCACGCTGAGTACCCGGCCATCCGTGCAGGTCGTTGCCGCGGTCCATTGGCTGGGGACATTGGCGATCTGCGTGAGGCGGGCATGGCCGGCGTTGTTCGTCGTGTCTGGACGGCCATCGCGACGTACCTTCAGGGACAGGCAGTGCATCGGGTCGCGACTGCTGCCAAAGCACTGCAAGTGGCCGTCCAGGTGTTGCACGACCTGGCTGACCTGGGCGCTGCGGCCCTGGGCGCGGAAACTCAGGAAGCCGTGTTCGGCAAAACTGCTATCCAGGCGGCCATCCTTGTCGAAGCGTGCCAGTAAACCTTCCTGGGGCAGGTCGATCGAGCCGGCAACCACAATCGCGCCATCGTGCTGCACCAGGATGCTGGACAGCCAGGTGTTGAGCAGTAGGTGGCGGACCATGACAAATCCCCGGCCGTTGAACGAGGTGTCCAGGCGGCCGTCTGGTTCCAGGCGAATCAGCACGCCTACATGATCGGCAAACTCGAAATGGTGATTGGCCAGCAGCAGGATCCGCCCATCGGCTTGTACCTGAACGTCGCAGGCTTCGGCGCCGGGTACGCCAGGAGGCAGCCAAGCGTCGCGCAGCCCCTGGGACAGGTTGCCCGACAGGCGCACCACCTGCACGCCGCGGTCGCCGAACGTGGGGTCCAGACGACCCTGGTGATCGAACAAGGCGAGGGCAGGGAGTGTGCGGTGGAGGCTTTCATACACATGGCCCGATAACAGGATGCGTCCATCGGCCAAGGCAAGCACCTTGCCGCCGGTGGACTCCAGGCCGGGCGCGAATTGTCCGACCCGGCTGCCCAAGGTGCCAAAGCTCAGGTCCGGCGAGCCGTCTGCGTGCAGGCGGGCCAGGCCGAAGTGGCAGCCGTGGTCCAGGCCGACCTTGGCCGCGACCAGCAAACGGCCCTGGCTGTCGACGGTCACGTCATTGGCCAGGCTCCACAGGCTGCCGGGGAAATCGACCCAGGCTTTGCCGGCGCAGGCAAAACGGCTGTCGAGTTGGCCGGCCGTATCTGTAGGGATACGGAATGCCAGGGCGCTGTGAATGGCGTGGATGGACATGTCGCTTCTCCTTGCGAGTCGACCTGATCCGGAACTGAGGAGGAGGACTTCATGAAGGAAACATTCAAGCGCTGATTCAAATAATGCACAACTGTCAGAAATTACAGGCGGAGCGGCGTTATGTGCCAGAACAGTGTCTTTGCGAACCGAAGTTGGGTTTGACCGTGAAAAGCGACCGCTCATCGTTAATTAAGCAGAGTTTTTCTGACTAACTAACGAAGACTAAACCGAGATAGCGGCAGGGGAGGCCAGGAAGTTATCTCGATAAACAGGCGGGCCACCGAGGTCGGTGACCCGCGCGCTGTTTTATTGCGGCATGGTCCAGGATTGCAACTGGTAGCCTTCTTCGCTCAATTCGGCACGCGCCTGCTTGAGCAGGGACTCGAGTTGTACCGGGTCGGTGTAAATGCTGCACGGCACTTGCTTGCGTTCGATCGGGGTGCTGGTACGGTCGATCACGGTCAGCGTCAGCTCGCCAGTGCCATCCTGTGGGGCCCAGGCCACGCATTGGAAAGGAGTAAATGCGTGGTCGGCAATCAAAAGAGCTTCGTTGAGACGGAGCGGGGCGTTCATGGGGTCTTCTCTCGTAGTGCCCAATCAAGTGATGTGCCGTCGGTTGGGCTTACCGTTCGGCTGGTTACTTGTACTGATGCGCGCAACCATCAGGCAGGTCACACATAATTGAAAGAAATTTAAACTTTCTTCCATATGCTCGGTATTGGCGGACACTTTGAAAGCTGAATGAAAGGTTGGGAGTCGATAGGTTGCTAAGCAACAGGTTGCTTATAACTAAAACGTAATTAACCTTATAGTTAAACGATACAAGACCCTGTCAAGTTCTTGCTAATGTTACACCCAGGTCCGCCAAACGACTGTTTCTAATAACTTTTCCATAATTTGGCGCCAAGGAACAGTCATGCTCGAAGCCCCTGCACTACGCCGTCTATTGGTGGTGGATCCCTGTGACGATTGCCACCAGTTGTTGCCCGGTCTGCGTGCCATCGGCTGGGATGTCGACAGCTGTAGCCTGGAAAACGCCGTCGACCGCAGTTGCGACGTCGGCCTGCTGCGCCTGCAACCCTTTCACCTGGAGCGGCCCGAAGCGGTCAAGGACCTCATCAGCCGCAGCGGCACCGAGTGGATTGCCGTATTAAATCAGGAAGTGTTGCGCCTGCAGAACGTCGGCGACTTTGTCTGTGAATGGTTCTTCGACTTTCATACCTTGCCGTTCGACGTCTCCAGGGTCCAGGTCACCTTGGGCCGGGCCTTTGGCATGGCGCGCTTGCGCGGCCAGGGGACGATCCATGTCGACCAGCCGGCGCACGAACTGCTGGGCGACAGCAAGCCGATTCGGGAGCTGCGCAAACTGCTCAGCAAGCTGGCGCCAACCGAGTCGCCAGTGTTGATCCGTGGCGAAAGCGGCACCGGCAAGGAACTGGTGGCCAGGACCCTGCACCGTCAGTCGCAACGCCACAACAAGCCTTTTGTGGCGATCAACTGTGGGGCGATCCCCGAACACCTGATCCAGTCCGAGCTGTTTGGCCATGAGAAGGGCGCCTTCACCGGCGCCCACCAGCGCAAGATCGGGCGCATCGAGGCCGCCAATGGCGGTACGTTGTTTCTCGACGAAATCGGCGACCTGCCGCTGGAGTTGCAAGCCAACCTGTTGCGCTTCCTCCAGGAAAAGCACATCGAGCGGGTAGGGGGCAGCCAGCCGATACCCGTGGATGTGCGGGTCCTGGCGGCCACTCACGTCAACCTCGAGTCGGCCATCGAAGCCAAGCGTTTTCGTGAAGACCTGTACTACCGGCTCAATGTCCTGCAGGTGGTGACCGCGCCTTTGCGTGAGCGCCATGGCGACTTGTCGATGCTGGCCAACCATTTCTCCCACTTCTATAGCCTGGAAACCGGACGCCGGCCCCGCAGTTTCAGCGAGGATGCCCTGGTGGCCATGGGCAAGCACGATTGGCCGGGCAATGTCCGTGAGTTGGCGAACCGGGTGCGTCGCGGCCTGGTGCTGGCCGAAGGCCGGCAGATCGAGGCGCGGGACCTGGGCTTGATCAGCCACCAGGCGATCGCCACGCCCATGGGCACCCTTGAGGACTACAAGACCCGGGCCGAACGCCAGGCCTTGTGTGATGTGTTGAACCGGCACAGCGATAATCTGAGTGTCGCCGCCCGGGTGCTGGGGGTGTCCCGGCCAACGTTCTACCGATTGCTGCACAAGCACCAGATCCGCTAGGGCGCGGTGAAACGCCAGGGTCCGCTGCGAAGTAGATCGCAGCGGGCCCTGGCGTTTGCGGGGCTTAGAAGTAGTAAGGGAATTTCAGGCTGAAGGTGAAGTCCGGCGCATCGTCGGTGAGGCCGATCGACAGGTTGGGGACGATGGTCAGGTTGTCGCTGGCCGCCACGGTCATGCCGACGTTGAAGTAGCCGGCGTTGGCGTCGCTGGACGTCACCGACTGCCAGTCACCGCCATCAGGCTTGAGCTTGCTCTTTTTTTGCACTAGGTCGGAGACCGAGAACGACATACTCATTTTTTCGTTCAAGGCAAACGCGATACCGGCGCCAATCTGGAAGCTGTCGCCCAAACGGACCTTACCCGGTGTATCGACGTTGACAGTAGAGCTGATGTCGTCAAACGATTCCTCCAGGTTGTGGGTATAGGACAGGGAGCCGAACAGCACGGCCGGGTCGAAGGTCTTGACCAGGGAAATCCCCGGGGTAATCGACCACACACCGTTCCCGGTTGGCAGGTCATCCGGGATGAACAGATTGTTGTTGCTGTCGACCTGACGCAACTTGATGCCGAATGGCTCCTTGCCGGTCGGCGTCTTGACGCGCAGGGTCAACACCGCATCTGGAGAGTTGACCGACTCGTCGAGGAACTTGTAGGCGACACCGAAGTTGACGTCACCAATGGTCGGATCCTGGGTCACGGTTTCCTCGGATGTCACGTTCGCCGCGCCGCCCGAGGCACCGCCGGACTGGTAGGTCGACTCGCGATAGACCACCGGCACGTTGACGTCGAATTGCCAACGGTTGTCCAGGTTATAGCGACCGGTCAGGTCGAAGGTCCAGTTGTCCGCCTTGATTCGGTCCAGGTTGATGTTGCCGAGGAAAATCGAGTCCAGAGCCAGGAAGCCGTTGAGAATCAAGGTGCGTGTGTCATAGCGGGCATAGGTCACGCCGGTCTCGAAGCTGAATTTGCCGCCCCCGAAGAAGCCGCTGGCTTCGTCATAGAGGTTCGACACGCTCTGGGCCGGTTGGGTGTCGTCTGCCAGCGACTGGCCGTAGGAACTGCCCTTGGCACCACCGCCCCCTGCGGCTCCGCCCGAAGCTGCCCCGGCGCCTGTACCGGCGACCTGGGTATTGCCGCGCATGTCGGCGGGCGATTTGGCCAAGCGTTTGGGTGGTGGCTCGGCCGGTTGCTCTTCAACCTGGCGGACTCGCTGTTCGAGTACCGCCAGGGCTCTTTGCTGGACTTCGTAGCGTTGCTTGAGCTCCAGAAGTTCCTGTTTAAGGGTCTCTACGTCCGAGTTGGGCGCCGCTTGCAGTAGCGCAGCGGGAAATAGAGTACTTAGGCAAACAACTGCGCGTAATGACACCGATCGATACATGAAATAAGCCGTCCCTTTGAGCCCAATGGTCGAAAGTCAGCGTAGTTCAATATCCCATGTTGCGTAGGCCTTTGAGCTGGCTGAGGTTGCAATCCAATGCGCCAGGACTTGGCCCGTTGTTATTGAGAACTACGTTGAGTTGAGTCAAGTTGTTCACCACGTTGCTGTTGCCCAGCAGCCGGGTGTTTTGCAGCAGCCCACCCTGGGCGACCTGCTGCAGGGCGTTGCCCTGATTGTTGTTGGCCGAGATGGCCATCTGAATGCCGCCGCTGGCGGCTGTCACGGCGATCGAGCCGGCACCGTTGCTAGCATTGATGGTGTTACCCGCGGTCAGTACCTGGCTGCCCGCAGGCGCAGTGAGCGGCGCCGGGGCGCTGGAGGCTTCTTTGACGTTGATGCCGATATCGTTGTAGGCACTGTTACCATCGCCTGCTGCACGCACGGTCTGGGTGATGCCCTGGGTGGTGCTCAAGGCGCTACCACCGATCACGTTGCCGGTGCCTTGTTGTGGCGTATGACCACCTTGGCCCGGCACATTCACGGTAGACACATAAAACTCGGGTTTGACCGTCGAGGACTGAATCTGAAGGGTGCTGGAAGCACCGATGATGTCGCCACTGGCATTGCGCCAGGTACTGCTCATGACCACGCCAAAGCTGATAATCCGACCGGGCATGACGTAACGGCCGCGTAGCTGCGCCAGTTCTGAGTCTTTGATCTCTATCGGGGTAAAGCTTGCGTAGGTGAGCGTCGGAAAGCTCGCAGCCAAGCATGCGGCGACCACCCAATGTGAAGTTTTCATCTTCGGCTCCTGGAGCGTCCAGCTGCTCCTTTATCTTTTTTGAGCGCCTAGAAGAAATCGCTCTGAATAAACCCGAAATCCATAAGTTCGGCATCTTTGACAGGGTTGAAGTTATCCAGTTTGTTCTTGGCAGTCAGCGGCGTCGGTGGGTCGAGCAAGGCGTTGGCCTTGTCGTAGCCGGGGCCGATGATGGCAAACACAATGCCGTTCCAACCTTTGACAAAGTCTTCGTGTGCGTAACGTTTGTGGCCCAGGACCGGATCACCGATGTACACCCAGTCTTTTTCTGCCCGCTGTAACACCACGAAGTGCTTGTAACCACGAATGTCCATCAGAACCACTACGGGAATCGTGACCGCTTCCAGTTTTTCCGGAGGGATCCGGTAGCCCCGGGCACGCATGCCGATGCTTTCTATGTAGCGCTTCATGTCCAGCATGGAAAAGCCCTGGGTTCTCACCAGGTCCTGGTCAGCGTTGACCAACATGCCTTTGATGACGTGCTCTTCATCGACATCCAGCCAGTAAGCCTGGCGTAACACCGTTGCCAGCGCGGCAGCGCCACAACTGAAATCGGTTTTTTGTTGGACCAGGTCGGCGAATTTGCGCTCGCGCAGGCTTTGCACGTCCTTGTAAACCATAACGCCGCCGGGAAGGGCGGCCACTGGCATCTGTGCGGCCTGAGTCAGGCCAGACAGGCAAAGCAACAGTGAGAGGGCAGCAACACGCATGGTCGATACGCCTTGTAGGGTCTGAAGAAAAGCCCCGTTGCCGGGGCTTCCTTGGTCTTCGCAGTTAGAAGCTGTTGCCGCCTGGGCAAGCTTTGCAGCCTGCAGCGATGGACAGCGAGTTGCTTTGTTGGTTGCCCACGCCTGCTGCAACGTTGGCACCGCCGTTACCCGAGAAGCCGTTCATGGAACCGGTCATCGAAGCATTGTTCACCACTGGGTTTTTCCAGCCATCTTTGGTCAGCACTTGCTGAGTCCAGTAGCCAGCCAGCTCGATACTTCCTTGTTCTTTGAAGGTGAATTTCTGATCTTTGTTGCCGCCGCCGCCATAGCGATCGTCGTCGTCATGACCACCTTTGCCACCGTCAATGGTGCCGTAGCCGGTGCCTTTGTAGCTGCCGTTGGCTTTGAAGCTGCCTTTGAGGTCAACCACTTTGGTCACGCGATCAGCTTTGTTGTCGACATCCAGGCCGGTGGAGGTCTGGTTGGCCGCAGCAGCCGCGGTGGCTATACGACCGGCCGATACAGCAATGGCCAGGTTGTTTTTCTGTTGGTTGAAGTCGCCAGCAGCCACGTTGACACCAATGTTGCCGGAGCCGTTGTTGGCTGAGTTGTTAAGCGTAGCGTTGTTTTGGGTGGAGTGGTTTTTTACATAGTTGTCGGTATTGGTTTGCGTGGCGCTGGAGATTGCAACGGCGCTGCCGAAGATGAATTTTTCATCGGCGGTGGCGATGGCCGCAGCGTTGTCTTGTTGGTTGCCAGTACCGGCTGCAACGTTGGCGCCCATGTTGCCGTTGGAGCCATTGAGCGAGCTATCGGCCTTGGCGTTGTTTTGGGTGCCTTGGTTGAGCACGCTGTTGTCGCTGCTGTCCTGTACGTCTAGGATCGCGGCGCCAGCACCGGCGGTGATGGACAGGATCTGATCCAGGGTTGGACCTTGTGGTTTAGTAGGATGATGACGTTTGCCGCCATCGGCCTGAGCCGCCATTGCCATGACCGCTGCCAGAGCGAAAACCAGTGGTTTCAGAGCTGTTGTAGGTTTCATGGTGTTTCTCCGTGCTTATTAGTTGGTTAAGTGTTGGTACTTGTCTAATCGCACTGCGGTTGGGTCAGTCAGCGACCCGGATGCTCAGGGTGTTAGCCATTCGGTTCCCCACCCCTGCACTCTGGTTCACCTGAATCACTCCTCGGCTGCCGGTGAAGGCCTGGTCGCTGGTAACGACCTGGCGGCTGCCTTGCGAAGTGCCAGTTGCTCCTGAGTCTGGTAACAGCGCCACGTTCTGTTGGGACAGGACGCTGTCGTCGATGCTTTGCGGTACCGCGCTAACGCTGATCCGCATGGCATTGATCATCTGGTTGTTGGCGCCGGCCGACTGGTTGACTCCCAGTGCGCCGTTGCCGTTACTGAATGCGTTGCCGGTGATGGCACTGGTTGCGTTCATCGAGCGGTCGGCAGGCGTGGTGATGGTCTGGCGCAGGTTGCCGCTGGCCGAAGCCTCGGTACCGATCGCAATGGCGCGGCTGTTGACCTGTTGTTGCTGGTCACCGGCGGCCTGGTTCATCATCATGTTGCCTTTGTAGTTTGCCCCGGAGTTGCTCAGGGTCGCGTTGTTCACTGCATTGACACCGGAGTCGGCCATCGCACAGGTACTGCCCAGCAGGGCAATGAAGATCAGGGTGCGCTTCATCTCATTTCCCCATGTTGGTCAAAGGCGACAGGCCGATATTGATGGTGCGAGTGATGGTGCCGGAGATCGCATTGCCACTGCCGCCGCCGTGTCCGGCTGACATGCCGGGCAGACCATTGGGGTTGGTCAGCACGTTGATCCCGGCGCCACTGTTGGGGTTGGGTACAACGTTTTGATTGATGACCCGGTAGCCACTGTTGATGCCGGCAAAGTCGCCGTCACTCAGTTCGTGGTTGGTGGCCTGTACCACTCGATCGGACGGGTTGGCGTTGACGGTGGTTGGGTAGGGGTCTTTGGCGAAAGGTTGTCTGCCGATGGCGCGAGGCTGGACGTCACGTTGAAGCACGATGACGCCATTACCCTCAGCCTGGACCGGCAAGCTGAGCACGGAGCTCAGTGCGCATCCGAACATCAGCAGGCGGGTAAAGCCTTTATCGTTGTGCTCCATGTCGGCGCTCCTTCTCTTTTATGCGCTGGCTCTGTCAGCGTTGTCAGGGAGAGAGCAGAAGCCGTGCCGCTTTTGGTTTTCTACATAGATTCAACGACTTGGCGATTCGAGCGGACAATGACCGGTCAGCACTGTATCAAGCGTGAGACAGGGGACCCTGCCGGCGCATGGCAGCAGGCGTTGTAACGCTCTGGAACAAGGGGTGTGGCGCAGCTGTATCAGCGGTGTAACAGTCCGCGTGACAAGGCCGTGAACCCCCTGATACCGGCTGTTACGCCGTATGGATGTGTTTCAGGAATGGACACTTGTGCCCCGAAACCGGGGTGAAACGGGGGAGAGAAGGCTGGTTCAGGGGGTCAACTCTTGAGCAATTGCTCTACCGCCGCGAATGCCAGGCGGCGCCGTTGGGCCCAGTCGCCCTCGACAATCTGCAGCGTGCGCTCGTGCTGCTGCAACCAATTGCGGGTGGCTTCGAAGAACGCCAGGCGTTGCCCCAATTGTGGTTGGCAACGTTGGCCGTCGTCGGTCCAGGCCACGACTTCCGGGGACAGCAACAGGTGCAGGTCGTAGTGGCGGGCGAGCAATTGATCCTCGATCCAGGGCGGGCAGTCGCCAAACAGGGTCTGGCTCCAGAGCATATTGCTCAGCAAGTGAGTATCGAGAATCAACAAGGCCGGCTGTTGCGCGCGGGCGCCATCCTCCCAGTCGAGTTGCCCCCGGGCAATCTGCGGGATGTCGGCCAGGCAGGTATCACGCGGGTTCTGTTCGATGAAGTAGCGCACATACTCACCCACCAGCAGCCCACCGAAATGCCTGTGCAGCTCGGCCGACAACCAGCTCTTGCCGCTGGACTCGGGGCCGGTCAGGACCAGCACCTTCATGTGCGCAGCGCCGGATCGGCTCGCCATTCGCGCAGGCCATGGACCGCCAGCAGGGTAAACAGCGCGTAGAGGGCCGCCGTCAGGTACAGGCCCTTGTAGAGGAACAGCCCGACGAAGATCACATCCACGGCGATCCACAACGGCCAGCACTGCACGCGCTTTTGCGCCATCCACCACTGGGCCACCAGGCTGAAGCCGGTCAACGCGGCATCCAGCCAGGGCTGCGCGGCATCGGTCCAATGGGCCATGGCCGCACCCAGCAACAGACTGCCAACGGCCCCCAGGGCCAGGTCGCGCAACACTCTGGGAGTGCCCAGGCGTGTGACCTTGCGCCCTTGGTGGCTGCCGCCGCCGCGGGTCCACTGTCTCCAACCGTACAGCTGCAAACCGGCGTAGATCACCTGCAGCAACATGTCCGAGTAGAGTTTGACCTCGAAAAAAATCCAGCTGTAGAGCAACACCATGACCAGGCCGATCGGCCAGCACCAGGGATTCTGTTTGACTGTCAGCCAGACGGCGATCACGCCCAGCGTGGCGGCAAACAGTTCAAGCCCGGACATGGCGGTTCCTTGGGGAAGTCGGAGAGGGCGCCGATTGTACAGCAGGGCCGCACATCAAGGGCTCTCTCCCACAGGATTCACGCCACTACACCCGAAACTGCCTGAGCAGCCCATTGAGCTGCTCGCTGAGTGCTTTCAGGTGCACGCTCGCCGCGCTCGATTGCTGCGCCGCCAGGGCGGTGCTGTGGGAGAGGCCGGCGGCCTGGGTCACGTTCTGGTTGATGTCTTCGACCACATGGGCCTGCTGCAGGGTGGCGCTGGCGATGGACGCGTTGAGGCCATTGAGGTTGTGCAGCGCCTGGCCGATGGCATGCAGGCTGGCACCGGCAAGCCCTGCCTGTTCAATGGTCAACTGGGAGGCGCGGCTGCTGTCGCCGATCACCTGCACGGCCGCCTCCGAATGGTTCTGCAGGCGCTCGATCATTGCCTGGATCTGCGCGGTGGATTTCTGCGTGCGCTGCGCGAGCAGGCGCACCTCGTCGGCCACCACGGCAAAACCGCGGCCCTGCTCGCCGGCCCGGGCCGCTTCGATGGCGGCGTTGAGGGCCAGCAGGTTGGTCTGCTCGGCGATGGAGCGAATCACCTCCAGCACGCTACCGATCTGTGTGCTTTCGCTGGCCAGGGTACGAATCACTTGCACCGCCTGTTCGATGGTGGCGGACAACTGGTCGATCTGCTGCAGACTGCCGTCAATGTTGACCTGGCCCTGTTGCGCCTGCGCCTGGGCGTCGCGCATTTCGCTGGCCGCGTGCTCGGCATTCTTGGCGACATCCTGTACGCCGTAGGTCACTTCATTGATGGCGGTTGCCACCAGTTCCATCTGTTGCGACTGCTGCTGGCTGCGGGACTGGGCTTGCGCTGCGTTATCACCCAGGTCCGTGGAGGATTGGTCCAGGGCACTGGCCGAGACCTGCAACTGGCTGATCACCCCGCGCAGTTTGGTGGTGAAGGCATTGAAGTGCCTGGCCAACTCGGTCACTTCGTCCTGGCCGTGGGTGTCGAGGTTGCGGGTCAGGTCGCTTTCGCCGCTGGCGATGTTGGCCATGGCGTCCACGGCCTCCTGCAGCGGCCGCACAATGCTGCGGGCAATCAGCATCACCAGCAGGGCCATCAACGCCGCAATGCCCAGGCCCACCAGCGAGGCTTCTGCTACCTGGCTGCGGAACTCGAGCTGCATGTCGTCGATGTAGACGCCCGAACCGATCACCCAGCCCCAGGGTTCGAACAGCTTGACGTAGGAGGTTTTCTGCACCGGTGTACTGGCGCCAGGTTTGGGCCAGCGATAGTCGACCATCCCCGCGCCCTTGGCCTTGGCGATGGCCACCATCTCGTTGAACAGGGCAAAGCCGTCCGGGTCCTTGATCGCCGACAGGTTCTGGCCGTCCAGCTTGGGGTTGGTGGGGTGCATGACCATCACCGGGGTCAGGTCATTGATCCAGAAGTAGTCACTTTGCTCATAACGCAAGCCACGGATCACGCTCAGGGCCTGCTGCTGCGCTGCTTCGCGGGTCAGGGTGCCGGCGGTTTCCAACTGCCGGTAGTAGTCCAGCACGCCGCTGGCCGCTTCAACCACATGGCGGGTCTTTTCTGCCTTGGCCTGATACAGGTCGTCGTGAATCTGCTTGAGCATCAGCAAACCCAGGGCCAAGAGCATCAGCACAGCCACTACCAGGATGAGCCACAACCGCCGGCTGATCGACATACTGCGCAAGCTGTTCATAGTGCGTCACTCCAGGTTCTTATTCTTGTCATCAACCAGCGCCAGCATAAAGACATGCTTTTGCCACTACGCCAATGCGACTGAAGTCCTATGACGGCGCAGCGCCGAGCGGGCATGTCTGATAGGATTTCGGCCGCGCACGGTAAAACCTGAATCCGTGCTGATTTTTCACAGGATTTTTACCGGTTCCGGTAGATCCTGTACGCCTTGCCATTCAGCTACGCTGAGCGCAGTGAACACCAAAAAAACTAGATAACGTGGCATGCCTGGGGCATCGCTTCATGGGGGATTGATGGATCTTTGGACGGCCATACAGGCGTTGATTCTTGGGGTTGTAGAGGGGCTGACCGAGTTCTTGCCGATTTCCAGTACCGGGCACCAGATTATCGTGGCGGACTTGCTCGATTTTGGTGGCGAGCGGGCGATGGCATTCAACATCATCATCCAGCTCGGGGCGATTCTGGCGGTGGTCTGGGAGTTTCGCCGCAAGATCCTCGACGTGGTCATTGGCCTGCCGACCCAGCGCAATGCGCAACGCTTCACCGCTAACCTGCTGATTGCCTTCCTGCCGGCGGTGGTGCTGGGGGTGATTTTCGCCGACCTGATTCACCATTACCTGTTCAACCCGATCACCGTGGCCACGGCCCTGGTGGTGGGCGGGGTCGTGATGCTCTGGGCCGAGCGTCGCCAGCACAGCGTGCGCGCCGAGACGGTCGATGACATCACCTGGAAAGATGCACTGAAAATCGGCTTCACCCAGTGCCTGGCGATGATCCCGGGGACCTCGCGTTCCGGCTCGACCATTATCGGCGGCCTGCTGTTCGGCCTGTCGCGCAAGACGGCTACCGAGTTCTCGTTCTTCCTGGCCATGCCGACCATGGTCGGCGCCGCGGTGTACTCGGGCTACAAGTACCGTGACCTGTTCCAGGCCTCGGACCTGCCGGTGTTCGCTGTGGGTTTTGTCACTGCGTTCATTTTCGCGATGATCGCGGTCAAGGGCCTGCTGAAATTTATCGCCAGCCATAGCTACGCAGCCTTTGCCTGGTACCGGATTGCCTTCGGTTTGTTGATCCTGGCGACCTGGCAGTTCGGCTGGATCGACTGGGCGGCGGCCAAGGCGTGAACGCTCACAGCAACGGCGGTGCCATCCAGCATCCGCGGCTCAAGGGCCTGATCTTCCTGGCCCTCTGCGCCTTGCCGCTGTTCGGTGCCAGCCTGCTGTGGCTGCGCGGTGGGTCGCCATTGGCGCTGGCAGCCTACGGCGTGGTCAGCGTCGTGGCGTTCCTGCTGTACTGGGCCGACAAGCGCAAGGCCCGCGCCGAGCAATGGCGTACCCCGGAAAACGTCCTGCATGCGGTGGAACTGGCGGGCGGTTGGCCGGGGGCCCTGCTTGCCCAGCAAGTGTTCCGCCACAAGACCCGCAAGGTGTCGTTCCAGGTTGTGTTCTGGATCATCGTGCTGGCGCACCAGGTGTTCTGGATCGACCAGTTGTTTCTCGGTGCCGGTTTTTTCCGCCTGTTTTAAAGCAGCAAGCCGACCTGCAGCCGCTTGGGCAATTTGCTCACCACCAGTTGGTGGGAGCGTTGCAACAAGCCCTGCAGCTCTGCGGTTCCTAGCGGGTAGGGGAGCTGCATGATGATCCACTGGGCGCGCGCCAGATAGGGCGCCGGCCCTATCCCCGGGCGGTCGACGTGGCCCAGGAACAGCTCCTTGTCCACCTTGAACGCCAATGAGTCGCCCCGCAGGTTCTGCAGGGCGAACATCTTGTTGCCCGCGACCGAAAACACCCGCACGCCACCCCATTTGTAGTCTTCCCGGGCCCCGGGCAGGGTCAGGCAGAAATCGGCGACCTGTTGTTCGCTCATCACCTTGGCCTTCATAGCAGTCGGTCTCCACAGCTTTTGAATGATTCAGTCAGATGGTCGATCCAGGCCCGCACCGCCGGCAACACGCCGCGCCGATGGGGATAGACCGCCTGCAGCCAGCCACCGGGCAGCGACCATTGAGGCAGCAGTTGCACCAGCGTGCTGTCGGCCAGTTCCTGTTCGCAATACAGCATCGGCAAAATGGTGAAGCCCAGCCCGGCGAGGGTGCAGGCCTTGCGCACGACAAAGTCATCGATGCCCAGGCGCGCCTCCAGGCTCAAGTCGCAACTGTGCCCGTGCTCGTCGAGCATGCGCAAATGCACCAGGCGGTCGGCTTCCAGGGCACCGAGCACTGGCACATTCTTGAGGTCGTCTGGGTGGTTGATCTGGCGCTCGCGCAAGAACGCCGGGGTCGCGACGATCACCGTTTGCGCCTGGCGCAGGCGGCGGGTCACGAGGAAGGGGTCCTCGTCGCCCAACTCGCGGACCCGCAAGGCCACATCTATGCCTTCGGTGACCAGGTCGACCCGGCGGTTGAGCAGTTGCATCTCCAGTTGCACCTGGGGGAAGCGCTCCAGAAATGTGCTGATCACGCTCGGCAGGAACTCATGGGCCAGGCCCACCGGGCACGACACCCGCAGGCGTCCACGCGGCTCGCTGGTCATGCTGGCCACGGCTTCGTCGGCCATCTCCGCTTCCAGCAACATGGCCTGGCAGTGGCGCAAGTAACGTTCACCCACCGCCGTCAGCTTCAGTTGTCGAGTCGTACGCTGCAGCAGGCGCGCGCCCAGGCGCTCTTCAAGCTCGGCGATGCGCCGCGACAGCCGCGACTTGGGAATCCCCAGCAACCGCCCGGCGGCGGCGAAACCGCCGGCTTCGACCACTTTGGCAAAATAGTAGAGGTCATTGAGATCTTGCATGGCGGGCTCGATTGTCCTATCAGTGGGACGAACTATCACATTGTTGCCGACTAATCGTCCATTGGATTCACCTGTAGGATTGTCTCAACTTGATCGCCCGGTGGCGATCCTCACTTGGAGATCCCACATGAAACTTCTGCATATCGATTCGAGCATTCTTGGCGACAACTCCGCTTCCCGTCAGTTGAGCCAGGGTGTGGTCCAGGCCTGGTTGGCCGCCGACCCGGCCACCCAAGTGACCTACCGCGACCTGGCCAGCGATGCCATCAGCCATTTTTCCGCCGCGACCCTGGTCGCCGCCGGCACCTCCGCCGAACTGCGCAACGCCGCGCAACAGCACGAGGCCGAGCTGAGCGCTTCGACCCTGGCCGAATTCCTTGCCGCCGACGCGGTGGTGATTGCCGCACCGATGTACAACTTCACCATCCCCACCCAGCTCAAGGCCTGGTTCGACCGTATCGCCGTCGCCGGCCAGACGTTCCGCTACACCGAGGCCGGCCCTGAAGGCCTGTGCGGCAACAAGAAAGTGGTGGTGGTGTCGACCGCCGGCGGCCTGCATGTCGGCCAGCCAACCGGTGTCGGCCATGAAGAGTACTTGAAGGTCATGCTCGGTTTCATGGGCATCACCGACATCGAGTTCGTCCGTGCCCACGGCCTGGCCTACGGCGATGACGTACGCAGCAAAGCCATGAGCGATGCCCAGGCACACATCAGTGAGCAGCTGTTCGCCGCGGCGTAAAGCTTGCGTCAACCACTGGACTGCGCGCTTTGATCGAGAGTAAAACGGTCAAGGCGCGCAGTTTTTTTGTGTCCGCTTAAAAAAGGGCTCGTGCAGCGTGACACTGGCCCGGGTTATGCAGCGTTGGTTTACCAGCAGCGTGCTGAGTACGATATTTCTACCAATCGGGTAACAAGGTGAGGCCTGCCATGTCGCGTCTGTGGGCGCTGTTACTGATTTGCCTGCTGGGCAGCCTGAATTCAGTGCACGCCGCACCTGGATTGACGCCACATTGGAGCGTCGGTTACCACTCCTTGAGCTTTCTCGACCCGCTGGACCTGCAACCCATGTCCGCCATCGCGTTTTATCCTTCGACGGGCATCGAGCACCCCAGCTTGCTGGAGGGTTATCAGATCCAGGCAACGCAGGATGCCCGGGTCGCCATCGGCCGTTTCCCGCTGCTGATGTTGTCCCACGGCAACACCGGCACCCCCCTGGCCCTGCACGACCTCGCCACGGCGCTGGCGCGCAAGGGGTTTGTGGTGGTGGCGGTGATTCACCCCGGCGACAACTCCAAGGACCACAGCCGCCTTGGCACCTTGAGCAACCTGTACGGGCGCCCGATCCAGATTTCCGAAGCCATCACTGCCACGCTGGCCGA
>Ga0067045_1029831_pt1 | contig 18162 bp, 12 predicted proteins | sample TerdegcTABiofilm_FD_59184 | JGI IMG/M metagenome (GOLD analysis project Ga0067045, IMG submission 59184) | Combined Assembly of (Gp0054472, Gp0054536) Wastewater bioreactor microbial communities from Singapore -Terephthalate degrading... | reverse complement strand
TGAAGTTGCAGGAAGAGGAGAAGGGAAAAGGAAAAAGCAGGGAAAAATGGGGAAGAAAAGGAGAGGGTTTCCATTCAGAATTGTGGGATCGGGGCACGGTTTCTTGCCTTTCCCATTTTTCCAGAGCTTTATCCTTTTCCCTTCCCCTATTCGCACTTCATTCCGCTGAATACTTACAGGGTTCAGGAATTCCCGCGTAGCGGGCGGGCTTGCCCGCCGGTCGGTCGCGCCCGCAGGCTCCGATCCCGGACCTCCGCTCTCCGCTCTCCGGCCACTACTTCCCTTCCGCTGCCAGGGATCGCACATAATCGACCACGTTCCATATCTCGTCCGGCTTCAAAGGGCCGGGGACGCCCGGGGCGGGGCCGGCCGCGGGCATCGGCGTCCCCTTGATCCCGACGCAAATCCGCAGAAAGAGGTCCTCCGGGCCCGCACCGCCGTGGAACACCCCTTGGCGGAAGTCGCGGGGACGCAGTCGCTGGAGCGGCAGTTTGAACCGCCGGGCCAGTTCCGCGGTCTGCTCGGGCGTGACCCCATTCTTGCGTTTGTTCCAGTCGTCGTAGAGTTCCTTTTCCTCGCCGTTGCCGTCGCCGGTCGGCCCATGGCATTTTGCGCACTGCGAGTCCCGGGCAAGGTAGAGTTCCCGGCCCTTGGCGATCGAGGCTGCCAGGACCTCCCGACGCTCGACCGGTGGACGCGACGGCGGGACCACCACCAACTCGGCCGCTCGCTCTTCGGGCATGAGCCAGGATTCGGCCGCCGGCAGGAGGCCGTCCTCCCGGACCGCCAGCATGTCGGGCGGGAGATACGACTGCTCCTCCACCACCAGTTGCAGCAGGTAAAGCTCCGTTTCCCCGCGGATACTCAGGTACTTGACGTACTCGATCAAGGCCTCGCTCTGCTCGGGCGGGAGGTGCGCGAACGACGGCATCGCCGTGCCGGGCACCCCGCGGAACAAGGTCCGTTGGAGGTCCTTGCGGATCGGCTTCGCCCCGCTTCGGGTCGAGGTGTACTTGAAGGTCCCGTTGCGGTAGTCGCGGGGATACGGATCGAGCACGGCGGCCGCCGGACCCGCCCCGTCGCCGGCTGTCCCGTGGCAAGTCACGCAGTGCCGGCGGAACAAGCCGCGCTGCCTTCCCTGGGCATCGCCGGCCACCGCTCCCGCGGCCATTTTCAGCCGTTCGAGATCGAACTGTACCCCGTCGGGCACCTTGGGCTCGTTTGGCGTGCCGAACAACACGGCGAGCGTTTCCCGGATCGCCGCCGCCTGCTTCACGCTGACGCTTCCCGGCTCGCGTCCCTCCAAGTTCAACGGAAAGTCCGGCGGCGTCGAGCGAGCGCAGCCGGCCAGCATCAGCGCGAAACTGAGCAGGAACACCCGGAAGAAAGCGGAGAGCCGAAAGCGGAGAGCCGAAGGCGGAAAGCCGAGAACCGAAAGCCGAAGACCAAAGACCGAAGACCCAAGCCGGAAAGCTGAGAGCTGACGGCCGGTCCCTGACGGCTGACATCTGACGGCTTTGCGCAGACCCCGGATGCTTGCCACGCCGTCCCCTACTTCTTCTCGAACCTGGCCGGCGGGAGCTTGATCGTGCCCAGGTCGTTCACGCCCGGCTTGATTTCCATCTCGAAGCGCCCCCGCTTCCACTCCGGCGTGTCGAGGTAATGGCTCCGCTCGTGCCACGCCTGGAACTCGATCTTCCCCACCGGCAGCTTGGCGATGCGGAAGGTCCCGTCGGCGGCCGAGATGGCCACGTAGGGGTTGTCGCGCGGCAGGACGTACGCGCTCTCCCACGGGTGATAATTACAGGCGATCGGCACCGGCACGACCTGGGCCTTGTTGAATTTCCAGGTGGCGTCGACGTTCTTGCCGGGGGCGGGCGAGAGGATGATGTTCGCCGGCAGGTCGCCCAGCGGCCGGAAGTCGACGTTCTGGGCGATCGGATCGGAGTTCACGATGTAGAACTCCTGCTTGGCGTACCAGAGGCTCATGCAGTGGGGCATGAAGATGCAGTCGCGGTTGTCGAGCTTCACTTGCTTGGGGAGCGATTGCTCGACCTCGGGGCAGACTTCAATCTTGCGGGTGCGGACGTAGAGGTAGACGTTGGCCAGACCGCCGTCGGCCGCCGCCATGAGCGACTCGTCGCGGATATCGAACTTGCCGCAACAGTCGACGTCCTTATCGACCTTGAGCTTCTTGCGTTCCGGAGCAGGCCCGTCGTAGACGAACCGGCCCACCAGGTCGCCCCACTTCTCGCCGGCGGCCTTGAGGACTCCCGGAACGCCGAGCCCCGCGGCCAAGGCCCCTGCGGCCATTGCCCCCCGGTGCATCAGTCGCCGCCGGCTCATCCTGCGTGTCATGGAGCATCTCCCTGAAAACCGCGTAGGGTGGGTCGAGCGCAGCGAGCCCCACCAGGATTATCCCAACGGTCATCGGTGGGGCTCGCTGCGCTCGACCCACCCTGCGTTCTACTTCTCTTTCGCACCCGTCTCCATCAGTTGCCGGATGGAAACACGCCCCCTCACGTATCCATCATAGTCTAACAACAGATCCATGACGGCGTCGAGTTGATCGAGGCTTGGGGCGGGGTAAATGTCCTGGCCCATGCGCTGGTCCGGCGGGAAATTCACGGGCATGGCCGTGTAGGGCAGCACCGACTTGGGGCTCGCCAGCCAGCGGCGGAGGTAGTCGGGCCGGATGCGGCCGGCCACTTGGGTCAGGTCGGGGGCCAGCGTGGTGCGGATCTCGCCGCCGGGGGTGAAATCGCCGATCAGGTGGCATTTCGCGCAGTACGTGGTGCGGTCGGTCACGAACCGCATCGCCCGGTCCATGCGCTGCGACGCTTGGGGCGTGGCCGGTCCCCGCTGCACGGCTCTCGCCCTCCCGTCAAACGTGTAGGGGAACTCCACGCCCGACACGGCCGCAAAGTAGTCCACCAATCGCTGCGCCTCGCCGGTGGAAAGGTTGAATTTCGGCATCCGCAGCACGGCGGCGGGCCGGAGGACCGAGGGATCGAGCAGGTAGTCGTAGAGCCACGCCGGCCGCACGATGCGTCCCTCGTGGGCCAGGACCGGAGGCACCCAGCCCCAGGCCTCGGTCGCGGCGGCGGCCGAGCCGGCGGCCTTGGCCTCGGCGATCGCGGTCGGGTAGAGGAGTCGGGCGAAGTCGCCGCCGCGGGGCGGACGCCTGGCCACGATCTGCCCCGGCGAGACCAGCACCCCGGCCCCGCCCACCGGCCAGACCTTCCCCGCAATCACGGCCGGCTCCCAAGGGGTGAACACGTACTGAGGATTGCCGTCTTCGTCCTCGGTCTCCTCCGGCGTGCCCTCGTCGTTGACTTGGGGCATTCCCACCAATTCCGCACGGCACAGGCCGCGGCGGTCGGCCACCCGCGACGCGGCCAGCCGCTCCGGCCCGATCGCCGGCTTGAGGAAATCGTACTCGGCCTGGGGCGGCGGGCCCGGGAACCGGGCCGGATCCACCTCGATCGTCCATCGCTCCATGTCGAGCGTATGGCACTGGGCGCAACCGTAGCGGTCGAGGACCTTGCGTCCCTCGACAATCGCCCTGCCCTGCCCGTCCGGATGGAAGACGTATCGCGTCCTGGGCGGCTCGGCAACCAGCCCGAGCACGAAGGTGACGATCGCCTCGCGCTCGGCGTCGGTCAGGCTGAACTTGCCCATCAAGAGGTGCTCGTTGTAGCCTTTCGTGGCCGTCTTCTGGTAGTCGAAGCTCCGCGGCGCGAGGAGCTTCTGCCAGAGAAAACCCTCGCGGCGTTTTGAGGCGATCGCCTCGGCATAGAATGGGGAATAGCCGCCCTCGTCGCCGCGGACCTCCGCAGCACAGCCGGGGGCGGCTGTGCCACAGGACCCGAAACCGGGCCTGTCCCCCTTTTCCTCCTTTTCCTCCCCGTTTCTTTCGCTTTTTCCCCGTTTGTTTTCCCCTTTTCCCCCCAGGAAGCGGTCGATCTGCTCGAACGCCAGGAGCGATTCCTGTTTGCGTCCCCAGTCGGAGAGCGCGGGCCCGATCCCTTGGCCGTCCTCCAGACCCGGCACATCGTGGCATCCGAAGCAGCCCCGCTTCCGGATCGTAGACCGGCCCACGTAGCGGATCTTCTTCTCGCGCGTGATCGGGGCCAGCAGCTCCGCCGCGTCCGCCGAGATGTGCGAAGCCATTGACTGGGGAATCCCCTGACGAAGATAGTCCTCGGCCGTCTGCGATGGAAAGGTCTTGCGGAGGTAGAGTAGCGCAAGCTCCTCAAGATCGGCATCGACCAACGGCGGCAGCGGTCCCGGCGCCCAGTTCTTCGAGGCGGCCAGGTAGGCCGCCAGGTCCGCCGCCGGATCGGTGAGCCGGTTTTCCTTGCCGTCCAGCGTCGCTGTCGCCAGGAGCGAATTCGGCATGATCGTGCGCGGGGAGTGCCGCGAGGGATCGCGAATCCAACTCGCCAGCCATCTTGTCCCCTCCGGGCCGCGGAACATCGCCCCGGCACGCGACAAGTCGGGCCCCTGGATCGCCTCTCCCTCGGGGAAATCCTGGTGCCGATGACACGCCAGGCAGCCTTGGACCCGAAAGAGCCGCTTTCCTCGCTCGGCCGACGGCGCTTCCGTGACGCCGGCCGGCGGCGCCGACGGGGCGACCGGCTGGCTCGCCGCCAGCAGGTACTCCGCCATCGTGCGGATTTCGACCGCTTCCAGTCGCTGCGTCTCGGCCAACGAGGGCGGGTCCAAGTGTTCGTGGAGGCCGAAGAATTGCGGCATGCGGGTCGTGGGGCGGACGCCGGCCGGGTCGGAGATCCACGCGGCGATCGTTGCGGCGTCGAACCGCCCGGACACGTCGCGGAGGCTGGGGCCCACCTTGCGCATCGTCCCGGGAAAGGCGTCCGGGGCCTTCTTGCCGTCGCTGGGCTCCAATCGCATGTCCGGGCCGAGGCGCCGGCCGTCGCTGTCGATGCCCTTGATCTCGTGGCAGCCGAAGCACCCAAGGCGTCGCACGAGGTGGTATCCCGCAAGAAGTTTTGGGGCCGGCGGTTCCGGCTGCCGGGGCCCCTGCTCCAGGTCGGTCACCTCGTGATGGCACTTCAGGCAACTGCTCTGCGTGAAGCGCTTGGGCCGCATGGGGAAGTCCCAGTCGTGGTTCCAGAACCACCCGTGCCGCTCCCGCCACCGCGCCCGCTGCTCCGGATCGTTCGGCGTGTGCGAGGCGAACTTGAAGTCCGTGGCACTCCCCTGCCCTTCATGGCAGATCGTGCAGCCGAACTCGGACAGCGGGTGGGGACTCTTGGAGCCGAGAAACAAGTCGAGCCGGGGATGCCCGGAGTACGGCTGCGGCACTCCGCGGCAGACCTCCAGGACAAGCGGCTTGCCCCACGCCGCATCGTGCAGGAGCCGCTGCCGAAGGCCCGCCCGATCGGCGATCGGACTGCCGTTGACCGTGACGACCACATCGCCGGCAAGGAGCCCGGCAACCGCCGCCGGGGTCCGCGGCAACACCAGCCCGACCGTCACGGCGGCCGGATCGAACTGCCCTCGCTCGGCGAGCGTCAGTCCAAAAATCTTCTCGATCGTCTGGTCGGCGGCCTCGGCGTCGTCCGATTCGACCTTCGGCGCCTCGCCGGGCGTCGTGAGTTGCACGGTCACCGTTGTCAGCGTGCGGTAGAGCGGCTCGTCCGGCGATCCGGTCGCGGTCTTGTCGATTCCCTGGTGGCACGTGATGCAGCGATCGAAACGGGCCACGTGGCAGAAGTTGTAGTTGATCTGAAGATCGGGGAGCCAGATCTGCTCGATCGAGAGCGGTCTCCCAAAGGCGTCCAGAAAGGGCAGGCTCAAGAACCATTTTCCAAAACTGGGACGCTGCTTCTGGAGGGTCCGCTGGAGCACGGCCCGGTCCGCCGCCGCCGAACCGGACGCCGCCGGCCCCGGCTCGGACGGCCCATGCCGTGTTGAGGATTCTCCCTCTTCACGCTCGCGCAGGGCCGCCTCGGTGGTCCACGGCTCGATCCGGTCACGGAACGTCCGCTGATATTGCTTCCACTGCCTCCGATGGTCCGCTGCCAGCATCCACACGGTGCACGCCACCAGCGCCAACGACGCGACGGCAAACATCGCGTGCAGCCGCTTCATGTTGTAGAAGGTGTCGGTGGACGAAGGCATGGGGGTTAGTGGTCAGTGGTTAGTGGTCAGTGGTCAGTGGTCAGTGGTCAGTGGTCAGTGGTCGGGGGCGACAAGTCCGTTTAGCCGCCGCGTTCACGCGGCGGGATGGGGAAGTGTTCAGAAGTTGAAAAAATACTCCGGCATGCTCACCACGTAACTCAGGTTGCAGGTCCAGCGCAGGAGCATCTTCAGCGGCAGGGCGAGCATCATCAGGAGGAGGAAGATCATCAGCACGTAGCGGGCACGGCCGATCGAGCCGACGAGCCGCTTCAACCGCGTCCGGGCGAGCAGGACCGGAATGCCGACGAAGTACGCCGCCAGCAGTACAATCCCGGCGATCTCCCGCCAGACGATCCAAGCGAAGCGTGCCAGGCCGGCGGAGTCGGCCGGCGGCTGCGGCACGTCCCGGCCCAACCCCGTCGCCCAGAAAACCTCGGCGAGCTTCACGTTGGTGAGGAGGGGCATCTTGTGCGGATCGCGTGGCTCGTAAAGCCCAAAGAAGCTCCAGTTGGGGCCTCGCAGGAACGTGCCCACCAGGATCAGGAGGATCCACAACTGGAGGAACCCGAACATGAAGATCACGTAGGCACGCCGTCGCGGGGCGATCGAGTAGGAGCCGCTCCCCTTCGGGCTGAAATCGAGGAAAGGGATGGCGGCCAGCCCGAGGATGATGAGGCCCGGCAGGATCACCCCGGCCATCGAAGGATCGAAAAAGACCAACATCTCCTGCAAGCCGAGGAAATACCACGGGGCCTTCGAGGGATTGGGCGTGACCACCGGATTGGCCGGCTGCTCCAGCGGTGCCCGCAAGGCCAACGACCAGACGATGAGCCCCGCCGAGAGCACGACCATGCAGATCAGCTCGATATACACGAGGTCGGGCCAGACGAGGGTCTTGTCGGCGTAGTCCTTTTCGATCGGGTCCTGGCCGTGCTCGATCCGCCGGTCGTTCTCCACGGCCTGGGCCGCCCCGAGCCAGGTGAAGAACCCCAGGAGGAAGACCATGGCCACGATCGGCACGTTGTCGGCCTTGAGCACGACCTGGGCAAAATTGCGGTCCGCCAGCGAAAGGCCGAGGAACACGAGCGCGGCGTTGAGGAGGCCCCAGGCCACCCACTTCTTGACGAAGAAGCGTCGTCCGACGAACAGCGCGGTCAGCGCGGCCAGCGAGCCGAAGAACAGCGTTACCGGCCCGAGCGCCGCGTCGATGGCCCCTTTAACCGCTTCCGGCAATCCCAGCGGCCGGCCGGACCATGCGAGGACGCCCCCCACAGCGAAAAGTAAGCCGAATACGAGCCACGCCGCGCCGCGCACCGCCCCCCTGCCCTCCCCTCGAAACGCACGCCAGGCCGCTGCGACGTTCATTGCAGCGGCGACGGCGTAGTATCCGCCCAGCGGCTCGGCGATGTCGGCGAAGAATTCGTGCAAGTCGGGGTGCATGCGTCGGAGCGGTGACGGTGATTGTCGTGGGCGATTTCCGTGCGGGACAAGTCCCGCCGCTAAACGGGTTGCTCTCTCTCTTTTCTCCCTTCTCCCCTCTTCCTTCTCCCCTCTTCTGCTGTCACAGCGGGCCACTGATGCCGCCGTCTTTGCGTACTCGCCAGAAGTGCAGGGCCATGAGAAACGCTGCCAGCAGCGGGATGGCGACGCAGTGGAGCACGTAGAACCGGTTGAGGGCCTCCTCGCCCACGGCCCGGGCCCCGAGCAGGGCGTAACGCGCGTCGGAGCCGCTGGTGATCATGTCGATGCCGTCAACGGAGAGGAGTTGCTGGCCCGGCCCCTCCTGGCCTACCAGGGGCGTGGCCCTCGCCATGTTCGACCCCACCGTGACGGCCCACATCGACAACTGGTCCCAAGGCAGCAGGTAGCCGGTGAACGAGAGCAGCAGGGTGAGCACGAGGAGCACGACGCCGACGACCCAGTTGAACTCCCGCGGCGGCTTGTAGCTCCCGGTGAGGAAGACGCGGAGCAGGTGGAGCCAGACGGTGATGACCATGGCGTGGGCGCCCCAGCGGTGGATTTCGCGGAGCACGCCGAGCGACACCACGTCGCGCAAGTCGAGCATGTCATGGTAGGCCCACTGCAAGGTCGGCCGGTAGTAGAACATCAAGAGCACGCCGGTGATCGTCTCGACCAGGAACAGGAAGAACGTGATCCCGCCCATGCACCAGGTGAACTGGAGCCGCACCGCGTGCTTGGGAATCGACACCGGGTGGAGGTGAAGGACCAGGTTCGTGAGCATTACCACGACGCGGTTCCGCCGATCCACCGGCGCCGGATGCCGGAAGATGCTCTTCCAGAGCTGCGAGTTGCGGATCGTGTCGCGGAGAGACATGGGAATGGGGGAGAATGAGGAATGCGGAATGATGAATGACGAGCGTTGAGAGATCGGAGGTCGGAGGTCAGAGGTCGGAGGTCGGAGGTCAGAGATTGGAGGTTAGAGGTTAGAGATTGGAGGTTAGAGGTTAGAGATTGGAGGTTAGAGGTTAGAGGGGCGTGGCGATCATGCTGTTCCTGGTCCTCCTGCCCGAAACGCCCGCAATGTCGAGTCTGTAGCATCATTACTGGGGAAAGACCTCACGCAAAGGCGCCAAGACGCCAAGAATGACGGCAGAATAGGAGGGATGCTGGCCTCATGGCGATTGTTGAACGATTGTCTTCTGAAAATCCCGTTGCGCCTTGGCGCCTTTGCGTGAGATCCTTGGTCGGCGCCCAGTAATGATGTTACAGACTCGGAAATGTCCCCTAATTCCTCACTCATCACTCATCACTCATCATTCCTCCTTCATACTTCCACATAGCACGCCGGGTCGTTCCATTGGCCGAGTTCTTCGCGGAAGGTCTTGGTCTTGTCGATTTCCAACTGGCCGTCGTCGGCGGTGCGGATCGCGTAGCGTTCCAGGGGCCGTGGGGCCGGTCCTTCGAGGTGCATCCCTTCGATCGAGAACCCGCTGCCGTGGCAGGGACACTTGAACCGCCGCTGGCCGGACTGCCACAGGGTGATGCAGCCGAGGTGGGTGCAGACGGTTCGGAGGGCGACGATCCGGTCCTTCCCTTGGGATGTGGTGCGCACAACCCAAACGCCGTAGCGATCCTTGAAGCGGGTCTCCACGCTGTCGGGCGCGTAGTCAGCGGGGTAGCCGGCCTTGAACCGGTTGGGCGGCTCGGTCACGACGTTGGGCATCATGAACCGCGCGGTCGCCGCAGCCCAAAGCCCGCTGGCAAAACCCAGGGCCGTGAACCCAAGCCCGACCGCCGAGCCGAACATCGCGCGGAGCAAGCCACGACGCTTCCGGTCAACTCTTCCCGTCTTGCCCAAGGTGTTTTGCATTTCGTCGGGCTCGTGCACGGCGCAACCCTCCACATTTCGTTATGGTCGGTGCCCTACCGCGTGTCAACCACTCCTGGGCGGGGCGGAATCGCGTCGAACAAGGCCGCCGCCACTTCCGCCAAAGGGCCTTCCGCCGTAGAATCCGTCGAGCCAGGGTTCGGGGTTCAGGGTTCAGGGGTTCAGGGTTCAGGGGTTCAGAATTCAACGGATCACGGGTTGGCCGTTCACAACAGATGCTCCGCCTGAACCCTGAACCCTACCCCCTGCCCCCGCGAGACGCTTGGGATCCTTCGCACGAAATCAGGACTTACTCCATGAAAGTGCTCGTGATTGGCAACGGCGGACGGGAACACGCCTTGGTCTGGAAGATCGCCCAGAGTCCTCGCGTCGAGCGGGTATTCTGTGCCCCGGGCAACGCGGGAACCGCGGCCGACGGGGAGAACGTGAACCTCTCGCCGAGCGACTTTGCGGGCTTGGTGCGGTTCGTCAAGGACAACCAGGTGGCCCTCACGGTCGTCGGGCCGGAGGCCCCGCTGGCGGCCGGCATCGTCGATGTCTTCGAGCGCGAGAAGCTCCGTGTGTTCGGCCCGAGCAAGGCCGCTGCGGAACTGGAGGCGAGCAAGGGTTTTTGTAAGGATTTGCTGCGAAATGCGGCGGTCCCCAGCGGCGATTACCACACGTTCCGCGATGCGGAGGGCGCAATCCGGTTTCTCCAGGAGCGTGAGGACGTGCCCATCGTGATCAAGGCCGACGGGCTGGCCGCCGGCAAGGGCGTCTTCGTGTGCGACCGGCGCGACGAGGCCCTCGAAGCGGTGAAGCAGATCGCCGCCGACAAGGTCTTCGGCGCGGCCGGCGACCGGCTCGTGATCGAGGAGCGGCTCCACGGCCAGGAGGCGAGCGTTCTGGCCATCACCGACGGGCAGACGCTCGTCACGCTCCCGCCCGCCCAGGACCACAAGCGGGCCTACGACGCCGACGCCGGACCCAACACCGGCGGCATGGGCGCCTACTCCCCTGCCCCGCTGGTCGATGAGCCGATGCTCCACTGGGTCGAAGAGCACATCTTCGTGCCCACGGTCCACGCCATGAAGCGGGCAAGGCGTCCGTTCCGCGGCGTCTTGTACGCCGGGCTGATGATTACCAACCAGGGGCCCAAGGTGCTGGAATATAACGTCCGTTTCGGCGACCCCGAGTGCCAGCCGACCCTCCTGCGGCTCAAGAGCGACCTGGTCGACGTGCTGGAAGCGACCGCAGACGGAAGCCTCGACCGCCTCGGGCCGCTGGAGTGGGACCCGCGCCCCGCGGTCTGCGTGGTCATGGCCAGCGAAGGCTACCCCGGCGATTACGCCAAGGGCTACCCGATCCGCGGCCTCGCCGAGGCGGCCCAAGTGCCCGACGTCAAGGTCTTCCACGCCGGCACCACGCTGAAGGACGGCCAGGTCGTGACCAGCGGCGGGCGCGTGCTCGGCGTGACCGCCCTGGGCAACAGCATCCCGTTGGCCAAACTCCAAGCCTACACCGCCGTCAAGTGCATCCGCTGGGATGGCGCCTGGTGCCGCAAGGACATCTCCGACAAGGCCGCGGTTATCTGAATCCCGTATTGCCTCGGGAAGGAAGAAGGATCGCCCCAAGCGATCACCGGACGCCATGCGGTGGCAGTCGCGGCGACGGAGACCGCGCCTACGCCATGATCCGCAACCTGCTCACCTACAACACGCTTCCCAACCTCTTCGGCAACCACCCCCCGATGCAGCTCGACGGGAACTACGGCATCACGGCCGCAATCTGCGAGATGCTTCTCCAGTCGCAGGCCGGGCAGATTCACTTGCCACCCGCGTTGCCGAAAGCTTGGCCCGAAGGCCATATCAAAGGACCCCGTGGTCCGCTACGGCGGGAAGACCATGACGTTGCGTCTCTCGCCGGGCAAGTCATGCGTGCTGTCGCCCGACCTCGCGATCCGCTGAGGGTGTTCAGCGTAGCGGGCGGGCTTGCCCGCCGCTCGGGCGCCGCCCGGCGTCACACTGCGGCAATCCCTTAAGCAACTCCACGGCCTCGCTGACCCAGCCGCTGTCCCAATGGTGTTTGCGGGCCGGGCCGTCGCGGTAGACATGCGGGATTCCCCCCCGGACCATCTCATCGTGGATTCGCACGTGCTGCTCGCGGAAGTTCCCGTGGCCGAGCAGCACCAGTCGCGGCTCTTCGCCCAAGCGGGCGGCCTCGCGCTGCAACAGGGTCTCGATACGATATTGCTCGAAATTGGCCTGGGTGCCGAAGATCGGGCCCATGCCATATTTCGTCGGCGCGGCCTCTGCCAGCGGGGCGTCCCAGGCCGCGGCCCGGCCGAACCGGTCCGGGTGGCGCAGCAAGAGACTCCAGGCCCCCCAGCCCGACTTGCTGAACCCCAACAGCCACCGCCCGTCGCGCTCGGCGATCACCGGATAGCGATTCTCAACGGCCGGGACGACGACCCTGAGGAAGTACGTCTCCTGACGGATGCGAGGATCGGTGGGATGGTCGGCATACCAAGGCAGTTCGGAGAACGTCGGCGCGACGAAGATCGCCTCGCACTTGTTGTGCAGGTCGTTCTGCCGCACCACATCGAGGCCCACGCCGTACTGCCGGCCGTCGCCGGCCTCCACGGGCAGCACATAGACCACGGGAAAACGCCTCCCCGGCTCCACACGCTCGGGAAGAAGCACCCGAATCTTCGTCTCTCCCGACTGACAGGCGGACCGAACGGTGTGGACGAGGACTCCATCCGGTCCCCGCACCGCCGCCGAAACGCTTGCAGCAGCGGCGTCCCGGACGGACCGTTCGCCTCCCTCGACGAGCACACAAACACCCCAAAGAAACAACGATGCGACCATCGCGACGCCCCATGTTCGGCTCTTGTCAACCGGCTACACCGTGGTGACAATCAGCGGGGGGAACGGAGTTCAATCTCCGGACCAGACGGGTAGCACATGCCGAGACCCTCGTCAAGGCCCCTGCCGTCTGCGACCGTCCTCGGCAATGCCACCCGCCCTGCGGCGCGTGGCCGCACGGAACCTTGAGAGATGGGAGACCTTGGGATGGAAATGCAGCGCGTTGTGTGCATGGCGGCGGCGCCGCTGTTTCTCGGCTCTCTCGTCGCGTTGGGCGGGGAAGCGGGGAAACCTGCCGAGGTGAAGGTGGCCGCCGTCCAGATGCTCGGCTACGACAAGACCGACGTGCCGCGTCCCGGCTTCGACCCGAGTGAAACCGTGGTCCGCTACGTCGAAAAGGCCGCCCAGGACGCGGCCCAACTCGTCGTGTTCCCGGAGTACCTCTTGGGCAGGATCTCGATTCCCGGTCCTGAGACGCTTCGGATCTCCAGGGCCGCGGCTGCCAACCACATCTACGTCATCGTCGGCTGCTGGGAGGTCTTTGGCGATGACACCTTTGCCAACACGGCGATCCTGTTCGACCGCGCCGGGAAGATCCTTGGCAAATACAACAAGGTCCACGCCGCCGTGGACCATTTCGAGGGCACGCCACCGTGGTCAAGGCCGCCGGAAGGAAAGGATGCCGAGTGGTTCCTCAGAAACGACCCCGAGTGGGCGATGAAGAAGGGAGGGGACTTCCCTGTCTTCGATCTCGACTTCGGGAGGATCGGCATCCTCACCTGTTACGACGGCTGGTTCCCGGAGACCTTCCGTGTTCTCTCCTTGAAAGGGGCCGAGGTCCTCGTCTGGATCAACGGCCGAAGAGGAGCCGTGGAGGACTTCCTCGTCAAGTCGGCCATGTTCCAGGACGAGGTGGCGATGGTCTGCACCAACCAGGCCTACGGGTCCGGGACCATGATCGGCCAGTGGCCTGCCCGCATCCTCGCCTCGTGCCCGGAACCCAAGGAAAGCTACGTCACGGCGACGATCAACCTGAAACAGGTCCGCAGCGCCAGGAACAACAGCCGGAACCTCCGGCAGCGACGGCCCGAACTCTACGGCGAGATCGTGAAGCCGAAGACATCAGCCTCTGATTGGAGGAGGAGTGCGATGAACAAGTGGCTTCGTGGATTCGCCATCGCCCCGGCGGTGCTTGGGACGGGCCAGGTGCTTGCCCAGCAGGAATCGGCCATCGCCGTCAAGGTGCTCTGCGACAACGACACGTCCGAGAACGGGAACGACGTGCCGAAGGACGGCACCGCCGAAATGCCGTGGGTGCGGGTCGCCGACGACAAGCATGGCTTCGTCCTGTCCCAATCGGGTCCGCCCTTCGTTCCCTGGGGCTTCAATTACGACCACGACGAGAACGGCCGCCTTCTTGAGGACTACTGGGAGAAGGAATGGCCCAAGGTCGAGGAAGACTTCGGGGAGATGAAGCAGCTCGGTGCGAACGTGGTGCGGATTCACCTGCAATTCGCCAAGTTCATGGCGAACGCCGAGAAGCCCAACGAAGCCAACCTGGATCGGCTCAGCCGCCTCGTCCGCCTGGCCGAGAGAACCGGCCTCTACCTCGACATCACGGGCCTCGCCTGCTATCGAAAGAAGGACGTGCCCCAGTGGTACGACCGGCTGAAGGAGCATGATCGGTGGGAGGCCCAGGCTCACTTCTGGGAGGCCGTGGCCGGGCGATGTGCCAAGAGCCCGGCGATCTTCTGCTACGATCTGATGAACGAACCGGTCGTTCCGGGAGGCGCCAGGAAGCCCGGCGATTGGCTCGGGCCGTCCTTCCTGGGCAGCGACTCCGGTTACTTCGTCCAGTTCGTCACCCTGGAGCAACAAGACCGTCCCCGGCCAGTCATTGCCCGCCAGTGGTGTCATCGGCTGGTAACGGCCATCCGCAAACAAGACCCACGCCATCTGATCACCGTGGGGCTTGTCCCCTGGAGCCTGGACCGATCCGGTCTTACCTCGGGCTTTGTGCCCAAGGAGATCGCCCCCGAACTGGATTTCCTCGCCGTTCACATCTACCCCGAGAAGGGCAAGGTCAAGGAGGCCATGGAAACGCTGTCGAGGTTCGCCGTGGGGAAGCCCGTGGTCATCGAGGAAATGTTCCCGCTGAAGTGCCCACTCCCGGAGTTTGAGCAGTTTCTCGACGAGTCGAGGAAGCACGCTTCCGGCTGGATCGGATTCTATTGGGGGAAGACCGTCGAGGAATGCCGCCGATCGAACACGATCCGGGATGCCGTCATGCTGCGGTGGCTGGAGTTTTTTCAGAAGCGCGCGGGCGAGGCCCGGTCCGGCGGTCCGGGGCACTCGACTTCCATGGAACGCCGCCGACTGCCCTGGGGAACCACGAAGTCCCAGGTGGCGACCCGGGCGTTTGCTGTGGATCTCTGCGGCGACGAGCGGGATGAACCGGTGCTCTGCCAGCCCTACCCCGGCCACCTATCTGGACGTTTCCACTCAGAAGGTTGTGGCAATGACCGCTTTGCCGGTTATGCCCCCCGAATTGGCGAGATTTGGCTTGAATCTGTCCGAACTGCGTAGAAGAATTGAGGGGCTATACGTTTGGCCTCGCAGGCCGGCTGCGCTCCGCCCAAGGGGACAGGCACAATTCTCGGCCGCCAGGCTGTGCAGAGAGCGTCGCGAAGCGGGCCGAAAAATGAGCTGGTCCCCGGCCTGTGACATCCCGCCGATTTCAAGAACGTGGAAACCTAGCAGGAAGGACTTTTTTCGGATGAGAGGCAACCCGTGTCTCGTGGTGTGCTGGATGGCAGCCCTGGCCCTGACCGCCGGCCCGCTCGGCGCCGCCGAACCCAAGGCCGTTGCGAAACCGAAGACTCCTGAGAAGAAGGCCGCTGACGCCTCGCCCGGCGAGACCCCGCCGACGCACAAGGTCAAACGCGAGGTCTTCAAGGTGGAACTGACGGCGAAGGGAGTTTTCGAGCCGGCGACGATGACCGAGATCATTCTGCGGCCCGAGGTCTGGTCGAACCTCGAAGTCGTCAAGGCGGTGGAGCACGGCCAGGCGGTGAAGCGGGGCGACCTCCTCGTGCAATGCGATCTGACCAAGATCGACGAGGAGATCGCCGATTCACGGACCAAGGCCGCCGTTTCGGAACTCGCGCTCAAACAAGCCGAAGACAACGTGAAGATGCTGGAGGCGGCGACCCCGCTGGACCTCAAGCTCGCCGAGCGCACCCAGCGTCATGCCAACGAGGACCTGGCCTGGTTTCTCAAGACGGACCGCCCCATGACGGAGAAGATGGCCGAGTTCCTGGTCAAGATGACGGCCCAGTCGCTGGAATACGAGCGGGAGGAACTCCAGCAACTGGAGAAGATGTACAAGGCCGACGACTTGACCGAGGAGACCGAGGAGATCGTCCTGCGGCGCCAGCGGAACGCCGTGGAATCGGCAGAGTTCTTCCTCCAGCGTGCCCAGGCCATGCGCGAAGAGATCCTCCGCGTCGACGTGCCTCGCAGGAAGGAGTCCCTGGAGGACAACACCCAACGCCAGGACCTCCTGAACGCCAAGGCGAAGATCACGCTTCCCGTGGCCGTCGAGCAGCAGCGGCGCGAGTTGGCGAAGCTCAAGCTGGAGCGGACGCGGGAAGACGAGAAGCTCAAGAAGCTCCTGGCCGACCGGGAGATGCTCACGGTCCGGTCCCCCGTGGACGGCCTGGCGTACTACGGCCGGTTCGTCCGGGGAAAGTGGTCCGGACCGGACTCGTCGCCCGACGGCCTCCGTCGCGGCAGCACGATCAGCAAGAATGCCGTCGTCATGACGATCGTCGCGAAGCGGCCCATGTTCGTCCGGGCCACCCTCGCCGAAAGCGATCTCGACAAGATCCGCCCGGGACTGAGCGCGGCGGTGCGTCCGACGGCTTGTCCCGACTTGAAGCTCTCGGGCACGGTCGTCCGGGTCGACGCTGTTCCTTCGGCGCCCGACTCCTTCGACGCCAGGATCGACGTGAAGCTCGACTCCAACGACCGGCGTGCGGCCTCGCTGGTGCCCGGGATGTCGTGTACCGCGAAGCTCCTTCCCCACGTCGACCGGCGGGCCCTGGTCGTGCCCGCCAAGGTGGTGTTTGAAGAGGACCTGGACGAGGACAGCCGGTATGTGTTCGTCCTCGGCAAGGACGGGAAGGCGCAGAAGCGGCCGGTGGTGATCGGCAAGAAGTCAGAAGACAAGGTCGAGATCGTCCGCGGTCTGGCCGAGAACGACGAGGTGCTCCTGGAACGCCCCAAGGACCAATCCCCCGGCGAAGAGGTCAAGCAGAAGCCTGTCGAGAAGAAGATGGAGGACGACAAGAAGAAGGACGAGAAGAAGGACGAGAAGAAGGGACCGCCCAAGAAATGACCTTGCGTGATCCTGGGAGGGCGAGGCTCCTGCCGAGCCGTGATCCACCCGCGACGACGTACGTAATTGCAGGCTCGGCAGGAGCCTCGCCCTCCCGGGATTGTGAGAACTCCCATAGACGTTTGCCTCTTATGAAACACCTTGCCTTTGCGGCCCTGGCTTTCGGCGCGTTCTGGCTGTCGGCGGCGCAGACCAATTCCGTGTCCGGCGGCGAGGCGTCGTCGGGATGGCGGCCGTCGGAGCCTCCGCCTCGGCCGGGTCCGATCGAGCCACCGAAACCCGAGGCCGTCGAGACGGCGATCCGCCGCGGCGTGGCGTTCCTCGTGAAGTCGCAGAACAAGGACGGCTCGTGGGGTTCGGCACGGATCAACCGGCCCGGCGACGTCTACGCCCCAGTGCCGGGCGCGCACCACGCTTTTCGCGCGGCCACGACGGCCCTGGGCGTGTCGGCGTTGATCGAGTCGGGTTTCCAGGACGGCGACACGACGGGGGCGATCGACCGCGGGGAACAGTGGCTGCTGACGCACCTGCCCAAGCTCCGCCGGGCCACGCCCGACACGATCTACAACAACTGGGGCCACGCCTATGCGATCACGGCCCTGGCGAGGATGGTCGAGCGCCGGCCTGACGACGCGAAACGCCGCGACCAGATCCGGGAGCAGATCGGGCAGCAGATCGACCTCCTCCGGCGTTACGAGTGCGTCGACGGCGGGTGGTGCTACTACGACTTCAACGCCCACACGCAGCGTCCGAGCGGCTCGACCCTCAGCTTCGTGACCGCCACGGTGCTCGTGGCGCTATCGGACGCGAAGCCGACGGGCGTCGGGCCGCCGCAGCGGCTCATCGACCGGGCGTTGGCCTCAATGCAGCGCCAGCGCAAGCCCGATTTCACCTACGACTACGGCGAGTACCTCAAGTACCGGCCCATGCACCCCGTCAACCGGCCCGGCGGGAGCCTGGGGCGGTCCCAGGCATGCAACCTGGCGATGCATCTCTGGGGCGACGTGGCCGTGACCGACGAAGTGTTCACCATGTGGCTCGACCGTCTCTTCGCCCGCAATCTCTGGCTCGACATGGGCCGCAAGCGGCCGATCCCCCACGAGTCGCACTTCAAGGTGGCGGGCTACTTCTTCTATTACGGGCACTACTACGCCGCGCGCGTGATCGAGCAACTTCCGCCCGCCGAGCGTCCCCGCTATCAGGACTACCTCGCCCACGTCCTGTTGCCGCTGGAAGAGGCCGACGGCTCTTGGTGGGATTTTCCGCTCTACGACTACCACCAGCAATACGGCACGGCCTTTGCCGTGATGTCGCTGGTGCGCTGCCGCCATCCGGCCGCACGGCAGTCGCCGTAGGGAACCATCCCGGGAGGGCGAGGCTCCTGCCGAGCCGGCGGCGCCACTTCGCATTCTTGCGTC
>Ga0067045_1029830_pt1 | contig 18163 bp, 15 predicted proteins | sample TerdegcTABiofilm_FD_59184 | JGI IMG/M metagenome (GOLD analysis project Ga0067045, IMG submission 59184) | Combined Assembly of (Gp0054472, Gp0054536) Wastewater bioreactor microbial communities from Singapore -Terephthalate degrading... | reverse complement strand
TGAGCGGGGTCGCTGATCCAGGCCTTGACGGATTCGAGTTGGGCGTGCTTGAACAATTGGTCTGTATGCCTTCAAAAAAGTGGCGGGGAACATCAGTCCATTTTGATTCTATAAATCGCAGGCCTCCCAAGGCCAATCAATTTTCAAGAGCTCCTGCAAGACCATGTCAACCATCCACTCGCCAGCGCGCCTTCGCTGGAACGATCTCATTCATCCCGTCGTGGCAGGCCTGATCTCGGTCATCGTCAACTACGGCGGCACCTTCATCCTGGTGTTCCAGGCGGCCAAGGCGGCGGGCCTCGACCCGGAGCTGACGGCCTCCTGGGTATGGTCGATTTCGATGGGCGTCGGGGTGACAGGCCTGTTGCTGAGCTGGGTGACGCGCGAGCCCATCATCACGGCCTGGTCCACGCCTGCGGCGGCCTTCCTTGTGACGGCCCTGGCGACCACGCCTTACGCCGAGGCCGTGGGGGCCTATCTGGTCTCGGCGCTGGCTTTCGTGGTGCTGGGACTGTCGGGCTATTTCGAGCGCGTCATCCGGCTGATTCCCGCCGGCGTTGCGGCCGGGCTGCTCGCGGGCATCCTGCTGCAATTCGGCATCAAGGCGTTTGGCGGCATGAGCGTCGATCCCGCGCTGGCTGGCCTGCTGATCGTGGCCTATGTGGTGCTCAAGCGGATTTCGGCACGCTATGCCGTCGTCGGCATTCTGGTGCTGGGGCTGGTCTTTTTGCTGTCCCAGAACCGGGTTGATTTGTCCGGGCTGGAGTTGAAGCTCGCTGCTCCCGTGTTCACCAGGCCGGAGTTCTCGCTCAATGCCCTGCTCAGCGTCGCGCTGCCGCTGTTTCTCATCACGCTGACCGGCCAGTACATGCCCGGCATGCTGGTGCTGCGCAACGATGGCTTCAAGACCAGTGCCAACCCCATCGTCACGATCACGGGCCTGGGATCGCTGCTCATGGCGCCGTTTGGTTCGCACGCATTCAACATCGCCGCGATCACGGCCGCCATCGCCACGGGCCCGCAGGCGCATGAAGATCCATCCAGGCGCTGGATCGCCGGCGTTGCTGCAGGCGTGTGCTACATCCTGGTCGGCATGTTCGGGGTCACGCTGGCGGCGGTCTTCATGGCTTTTCCTGCCACCTTCATCACCACGCTGGCGGGACTCGCCCTGCTGGGGACCATTGGCACCAGCCTGGCCACGGCCCTGGCGGATGCCAAGGTGCGCGAGGCCGCGCTGATCACCTTCCTGGCTGCCGCCGCCAACATCACGCTGCTGGGTATTGGCGGTGCCTTCTGGGGCCTGATTATCGGACTGCTCTGCTACGCGGTGCTCAACGGGCAGATGCCGTGGAGCGCACGGCCGGGCGCGACAGCCGCCATCGAACAAGCATGAGGGGATGCCCATGACTTCAGAAACCCTGACCCGCCACGATCAACACGGCCTGTACCTGGAGCCGCGCACGGTAGAGGATTTCCGCAGCAACCTCGCCACAGTCCAGGCGCGTATCGCTGCTGCCTGCCAGCGCGTGGGGCGAGATCCAGCCAGCGTGCGCTTGCTGCCCGTCAGCAAGACCAAACCGCAAGCCAGTTTGCGTCTGGCCTATGCGGCGGGCTGCCGCTGGCTGGGCGAGAACAAGGTGCAGGAGGCTTTTGGCAAATGGGAGTCCCTGCAGGACCTGACCGATCTGCGCTGGTCGGTCATCGGCCATCTGCAGACCAACAAGGCCAGGCTGGTGGCGCGCTTCGCCAGCGAGTTCCAGGCGCTGGACAGCCTGCGCGTCGCCGAGGCGCTGGACAGGCGCCTGCAGGCTGAAGGGCGGTCGCTGGACGTGTTTGTGCAGGTCAATACCTCGGGCGAGGCCAGCAAATATGGCCTGAGTCCCGAGGCTATGCCGGACTTCATCCGGCAGCTGCCCGTGTTTTCCGCATTGCGCGTGCGCGGACTGATGACGCTGGCGCTGTTTTCCGCCGAAGCCGAACGGGTGCGTCGGTGTTTCATTCTCCTGCGTCAGCTGCGCGATCAGTTGCGGCAAGGCGCGCCTGCGGGCATGGCGCTGGATGCGTTGTCGATGGGGATGTCCGGCGATTTCGAGATTGCCATCGAGGAGGGCGCTACCGTGGTGCGCGTGGGGCAGGCCATCTTTGGCGCGCGTGCATTGCCCGACAGCCACTACTGGCCAGTGCGCTCCGATCCGGATACGCCGCACTGAGCCCGCGACCAATTGACACCTATATCGACGCAATCGCAAGCGGCATGTGCCGGTGTGGCGCATGGCGGTCGCTGGACCGGCGCAATGTCTCCGCGCTGGGCGCCTAAGCCTGCCGGCAAGTCCGGCAGCTGCTGCGCCATGCCCGGCAGACGCAATGCCTGCAGTTTTTTGCCGCTGACACCGGGCCTCGACCCGTTGCAGCGCTCTCCTGAACCGGCTGATTCACGCCAGCTTTCCTTCACATCCCACCGGAGCATTGCATGTTGCAAACCGACTCTCACCTGATGCGGGCCTACGCCCGCCAGCCCGTTTCTTTTGTGCGCGGACGTGGTGCGCGCCTCTGGGATGAGCAAGGGGTGGAATACCTGGACGCCATCGCCGGAGTGGCCGTCACCAGCCTGGGCCATGCCCATCCGGAGATAGCCGCCGTCATGGCCGATCAAGCCGCGACGCTGCTGCATACTTCCAACGTGTTCCGTGTCGACTGGCAAGAGCAACTGGGCCAGCGCTTGTGCACGCTGGCCGATATGGAGAAAGTGTTCTTCTGCAACTCGGGCGCCGAGGCCAACGAGACGGCTCTCAAGCTCGCCCGGTTGCACGGCCATCGCAAACAGGTGGCCGTGCCGCAAATCCTCGTCATGGAGAACGCTTTCCATGGTCGCACGCTGGCGACGCTCGCTGCCACTGGTAACGCAGCCAAGCAACAGGGCTTCGGGCCGCAGATGCCCGGCTTTGTGCGCGTGCCCTATGACGACATCGATGCGGTGCGCCAAGCGGCCCGGGAGACGCCGGACATCGTTGCCGTGCTGGTTGAGCCCGTACAGGGCGAAGGCGGTATCCGTGTCCCCAGCTCCGGCTACCTGCGTGCGCTGCGAGAGCTTTGCGACGCTCGGGGCTGGCTGTTGATGCTCGACGAGATCCAGACCGGCCTGGGCCGAACGGGGGCCTGGTTCGCACACCAGCACACCGCGATCACGCCCGATGTGATGACCCTGGCCAAGGCACTGGGCAACGGTGTCCCCATCGGCGCCTGCCTGGCGCGCGGCGCCGCCGCCGATCTGTTCTCCCCGGGCCAGCACGGCTCAACCTTCGGTGGTAATCCGCTGGCCTGCCGAGTCGCCTGCACTGTGCTCGACATCATGGCCAGAGACGGGATGGCGCAGCGGGCAGGCTTGCTGGGCGATCGCCTGTTGGCCGGGCTGCGGCTGGCTCTGGGCGGACACCCTGGAGTAACGGCCATCCGAGGCCTGGGTCTGATGGCTGGAATAGAGCTGGACCGCAGCTGTCAGGATCTGGTCGGCCGCGCACTGGCCGAACAGCGATTGCTGATAACCGTGACCCGTGAGCGCACGATTCGTATGTTGCCGCCGCTGATCTGCGACGAAGCGCAGATTGACGACATCGTGGCTCGAGTTGCCCGTCTGTGCCATGACAGCGGCGCAAGCCACCACGCCGTCTAGCACGCGCCTGCCGAGTCCGCAAAAAGCCGCTGCCATGAGCGGCTTCTGGCTCGCGGGAGGCGGGCAGTCTTATTTGCCCGCGCCTTCCACCACTTTGGGCACGCGGGGAGCCACGGCGCACATCAGCTCATAGCCCAGCGTGCCGGCGGCAGCGGCCACCTCGTCGATGGGCAGCACGGCGCCATTGCTGGCGCGGCCCCAGAGCGTGACCTCGCTGCCCAGTCTGGCCTTGGGCACGGGGCTCAGGTCCACGGCCATCATGTCCATGCTGACGCGGCCCAGCGTGCGGGTGCGCACACCTTCCACCAGCACCGGCGTACCTGTGGGGCAGACGCGCGGATAGCCGTCCGCATAGCCGCAGGCCACCACACCCAGACGCAGCGGAGCGTCGCACTGGAAGCGCGAGCCATAGCCCACGGTATCGCCCGGCTGCAGCTCCTGAATGCCGATGATTTTTGACGACAGCGTCATGGTCGGCTCAAGACCCCAGTGAGCCGCATCATGGGTCGGGAAGTCGGGCGAGCTGCCGTAGAGCACGATGCCGGGGCGCACCCAGTCGCAGCGCACATTGTTTTCGTCACCATGCAGCAAGGTGGCAGCGCTGTTGCTGATGCTGCGCTCGCCGGGCAGGTCCAGCGTGGTTTCGTGAAAGACCCTGAGCTGGTGGTCCATGCCATGCTCCACGTCGGCATCGCTGAAGTGGGTCATGAACGAGATCTCGTCGACCTGGGGCAGGGCGTTCAGCCGCGCATAAGCCGCACGAAAACGCTCGGGTGTAAAGCCCAGCCGGTTCATGCCGCTGTTCATCTTGAGGAAGACACGGTGGCCGACCTGGGTCTTGTGGGCGGCCAGCCAGTCGATCTGTTCGTCGCAGTGCACGGCATGCCAGATACCGAGGCGCGAGCAGATTTCCAGGTCGCGCAGCTCGAACACGCCTTCGAGCAGCAGGATGGGGCCGCGCCAGCCCAGTTGGCGCACGCGCTGTGCTTCATCCAGGTCCAGCATGGCAAAGCCGTCCGTCGCTCGCAGCCCCTCAAACACGTTTTCGATACCGTGGCCATAAGCGTTGGCTTTGATCACGGACCACAATTTGGCATCCGGGACGGCTTGCCGTACCCGCTCCAGATTGTGGCGAACGGCTTCAGGATGGATGGTGACAGTAATGGGACGAGGCATGGTTTTTCTCAATCAGACCAGTGGGATTCTGGCACTGTCAGCCGGAGCCTGCGTGATATAACCGCCAGTCACTTGCCACGGGGTCTCTTATTTCTTGGCATCGGTCCGCCCGGTGCCAGTTACAGCTAATTCATGAAGCGCGGTTTCTACACCATCATGTCAGCGCAGTTTTTCAGCTCGCTGGCAGACAACGCCTTGTTTGTGACCGCTGTAGAGCTGTTGCGTGCCAATGGTGCCCCGGAGTGGCAACGTGCTGCCCTGGTGCCCATGTTCGCACTGTTCTACGTGGTTCTGGCGCCCTTTGTCGGAGCCTTTGCGGATGCCTTGCCCAAGGGGCGGGTCATGTTCATCAGCAACGCCATCAAGGTGGTGGGCTGTCTGATGATGCTTTTCGGCCATCATCCGCTGATCGCCTACGCTGTCATCGGCCTGGGCGCAGCGGCCTATTCGCCGGCCAAGTACGGCATCCTGACCGAGCTGCTGCCGGCCTCCCAGCTGGTCAAGGCCAATGGCTGGATCGAGGGCCTGACCATCACCTCCATCATCTTGGGGGTGCTGGTGGGTGGCCAACTGGTGGGGCCGACCATCTCAGAGCATCTGCTGGGCTTTGACTTCCCGTATTTCAACACCGGCGTGGATAGCCCGGCAGAGGCAGCGATTGCCGTGCTGATCCTGATCTACATCGTGGCGGCCTGGTTCAATCTGCACATTCCGCTGACAGGCGTGGCCATGCGCTCGCTGCGTGAAGACCCGAGCAAGAGCCTGGTGGCCAATCTGCTGGGCCTGCTGCCCGATTTCTGGCGCTGCAGCAAACGCCTGTGGGCCGACAAGCTGGGCCAGATCTCGCTGTCCACGACCACGCTGTTCTGGGGCGCATCGGGCAATTTGCGCTATATCGTGCTGGCCTGGGGCGCTGCGGCCCTGGGCTACAGCACCACCCAGGCATCGGCCCTGGTGGGGGTGGTCGCCATAGGCACGGCCGTCGGTGCGGTGCTGGCCTCCATGCGCATGCGCCTGGACAACGCCACGCGGGTGATTCCCATGGGCGTGCTCATGGGTCTGCTCGTGGTCTGCATGATCTTTATCGACAATCTCTGGGTGGCCGTGCCGTTCCTTATTCTGCTTGGCGGTCTGGGCGGTTTTCTGGTCGTGCCCATGAATGCGCTGCTGCAGCACCGCGGCCACAACCTCATGGGTGCGGGTCGCTCGATTGCGGTGCAGAACTTCAACGAGCAGCTGGCCATCCTGGCCATGGGCGGCTTCTACAGCCTGTCCACCAAAATGGGATTGACTGCTTTTGGTGCGATCACGGTATTCGGTCTGCTGGTCGCCGCTACCATGGTGCTGATCGGCCTCTGGCACTGGAATAACTGCAAAAAGCACCCGCAAGAGGTCGAGAAACTGCTGGACATCGCTCGTCGCGACTGCCATTGAAGCCCTGCAGCCGGCGCGCTGCATTCACTACACAATCAATAGCTTCTAGCGCTTGTAGGGTAAGCGTTAGAAGCCTTTTTTATGCATAGTCCACTGCCTGTATTTGCGCTGCTGCTCAATGCCCTGATCTGGGGTCTGTCATGGTGGCCGTTTCGTCTCATGCATGAGGCCGGACTGCATCCGCTTTGGGCCACGGCATTGATGTATGCACTGGTGCTGGCCGGTCTGCTGACACTGCGCCCGGCCAGCATCAGGCAGGCCTGGCAATACCCGGTGCTCCTGCTGCTGGCGGCCAGCTCGGGCCTGAACAACGTGGCCTTCAACTGGGCCGTGACCGTGGGTGACGTGGTGCGCGTCATCCTGCTGTTCTATCTCATGCCGGCCTGGGCGGTGCTGCTGGCCTGGAAGCTGCTGGGCGAAAAGCCCACGCCGATGGCGCTGCTGCGGCTGTTGCTGGCCTTTGGCGGAGTGGTGCTGGTGTTGCTGCCCGCCGATGCCTCGCTCTCCGGGCTGTTTGCCGGACTGACCCTGGCCGATGCGCTGGCCGTGTTTGGCGGCTTCATGTTCGCGCTGACCAATGTGCTGCTGCGCCGCTTTCAAGGCATTCCGGCCCAGGCCCGCATGCTGGCCATGTTTGCCGGCTGCATGAGCATGGGCCTGCTGACAGCCCTGACCGCCAGCAGCCTGGGCGTGGTGCCTGGCTTTCCGGCCTTTGACGGCAGCTGGGCCCTGGTGGCGCTGGGTCTGGCCGTGCTGCTGATGCTGGGCAACTGGGCCCTGCAATTCGGTGCCGCCCATCTGCCTTCGGGCGTGACCTCGGTGGTCATGCTCAGCGAAGTGGTGTTTGCCAGTGTCTCCTCGGTGCTGATCGCCCATGAGGCGCTTTCGGCGCGCACGCTGGCCGGTGGCGCCCTCATCATGGGAGCGGCGTTGCTGGCGACCTTGGGCAGAACCCCGAGAAAGTAGCCCGCCACGACACCAGAGCATCCTGCAGGAGCCGCGCCGCAGCGGAGCGCTGGCTGGGTTACAGGAGCTTGCCGGCCAGGATCAGGTATCCGGGCACCCAGCCCGTGAGCACGCCTTGCGCGATGCACAGCCAGCCCGTGGGGCGCTCAATGCTTTTCCTCAGGGCCAGCAGTGCGAAGAACAAGGCCCAGAGCACGGCCCAGGCGGCCCAATTGACGCCCATCCACCAGCCCAGCCCCGAGCTGGCGCTGGTCAGCGTATCCAGGGCCACGGGCACGGCGGTGATCGCCACGAAAAGGCTGAACCAGCCCAGACCCCGGCCGTCGGCACCGCTGAAGCGATTGAAAGCCACCCAGAGATAGGTGAAGGCAAACAGCAGGGTCAGAGCGCCGCTCTTGACCGATGCCGCATCGGCTGCCGGGCCGAAGATGCTGGCCAGACCGATGCATAGCGACACCACGCCGGTGAAGATGTTGATGACCCAGATTTCCTTGTCTGCAATCTTGCCCAGCATCCACAGGCCGTTGAGAAACAGCACCGCACCCACATAAAACAGCGACAAACCCAACCACATACAAAAGCTCCTTGGCTGCAGGCCGGTGCAGCGCGGCGAGGATTGTGGGGCCGTGCGGGGCGGGGCGTAACCCTGGGTGAACGCAAAAGAGTCTTGCGCCGTGGGTCGGGAATGGGCTCAGAACTCCCCATCCCGACCGCCGCGCAGACGGCGGTACAGCGTGCCGCGGGAGATGCCCAGGGCGCGCGCGGCCTGGGAGACATTGCCGCCATGCTGGTCCAGCGTCTCCCTGATCAGCTGTGCGCTGTGCTCGCGCAGCGTCGCGAGAGGCTGCGCCTCGGCGACATGCGTTGCTTCGGGGGCTAAGGGGCAGGCCAGGTCTTGCTCGCTGCTTGCGTCCAGGTGCGAGCCAAGGCCGTGCGAAGTTTGCAGATGCGCCTGCATCCAGACGCCCAGGCCGCTGGCCAGGCGCAGCGGCGCGGGGCCGGGCTGGCCGCTCAGTTGCAGCAAGCGCGGCAGATCAAGGCCCAGCAGCTCCTGCGCGTTGCACGCTGCATGTCCGGGCTGGCCGATGAGCTGGGCGGCGGTGCCGTTCATCCAGGCGACGCGGCCATCGGCGGCCACGCCCATCAGCGCCTGCAGCGGCGTATGCAGCAGGGCTGGCGTCACCTGAAAGCGCAGCACCAGATGCTCGTGCGACTGCGCCTGCAGCAAGGTGTTTTCGATGGTCGTGGCGTACATGCCGACCACGGGACTGGCGTCGAAGCTGAAATGCTGCTCCTCCACCATCAGATTGAGCACCCCGGCCAGGCGGCCGTGCACGTCGCGTATCGGTGCTGCTGCGCAGCGGAAGGCGTACAACTCGTCGAAATAGTGCTCGCCGTTGGTGACGGTGCAGGCCTGGCCGGTGGCGGCGACGATGCCCGGTGCGGTCGTGCCCATGGCCTGCTCGGACATGTTCAGGCCGACTCTCTCGTCACGGGGCCGCATGGATGCCGGGGAGACATGGAGCACGATGCCCTTGTCATCCGTCAGCATCACGCGCGTGCCGGTGCCCGCCAGGGCCTGCTCCAGGGTCGGCAGCTCGTGCTGCAGCGCGAGCAGCAGGCCGCGGCAGCGCTCCTGCGTGGCATGCAGCCGGCTGGGGCTGACGGGAGCCAGAGCCAGCCGCCGTCCATTGCAATGCTGGCGCTGGCTGCGCAGCCAGGACTGGATGACCGCCTCGCTGACCAGGCCCGAGGGACGTATGCCGGCCTCGAAGAATTGACGGCGAGCCTGCAGGGCCCGCTCCGCTCCGGTGCTCGAGAAGCACTGCTGTAGCGCGTCCATCGCGCGTGGCTCATCAACGCTCATGTCATGTCCAGGCTGTTCGCAGGAGCGGTCAATGTGTTCCGCAATGGAACAGTTCGAGCCTGGGGAAATCCCGATCATGAAGAAAAACAGGCGATACACCATGCTTTGCGGCATAGCAATCACAACAGGAGACCTCGATGGAACGGCTGATCGACAACTCTCATGGATGGCCGGGCCGCATGGTCTGGCTGCTGGCCGCCTGCCTGGGCAGCGCAGCGGCTTTCGCGCAAACCGGTCCTGCAGCGCAGGCTGCTGCTGCCGTGCAGCGCGTCGACGGCGATTTCATCCGCGCCAATGCCGCCAGGACGCCTGACTGGCCCACCATCGGCGTGGACTATGCCGAGACCCGCTACAGCCGCCTCGATCAGATCAATGCCGCCAACGTCAAGGACCTGGGCCTGGCATGGTCGTACAACCTCGAGTCCACGCGCGGCGTGGAGGCCACGCCTGTCGTGGTGGACGGCATCATGTATGTCAGCGCCTCATGGAGCGTGGTGCATGCCATCGACACCCGTACCGGCAACAGGATCTGGACCTATGACCCGCAGATCGACCGCAGCACCGGCTTCAAGGGGTGCTGCGACGTCGTCAACCGCGGCGTGGCGCTGTGGAAGGGCAAGGTCTATGTGGGGGCGTGGGATGGCCGCCTGATCGCGCTGGATGCCGCCACCGGCAAGGAGGTCTGGCACCAAAATACCTTCGAGGGGCAGAAGGGGTCGCTCACCATCACCGGCGCCCCGCGCGTGTTCAAGGGCAAGGTCATCATCGGCAACGGCGGCGCCGAATATGGCGTGCGCGGCTATATCACTGCCTATGACGCCGAGACCGGGGAGCGGAAATGGCGCTGGTTCAGCGTACCCGGCGATCCCTCCAAACCCTTCGAGGACGAGTCCATGAAGCGCGCCGCCAGGACCTGGGACCCCAGCGGCAAATGGTGGGAGGCCGGTGGCGGCGGCACCATGTGGGACAGCATGACCTTCGATGCCGAACTCAACACCATGTACGTGGGCACGGGCAATGGATCGCCCTGGTCGCACAAGGTGCGCAGCCCCAAGGGCGGCGACAACCTGTACCTGGCCTCCATCGTGGCCCTGGATCCCGACACCGGCAAATACAAGTGGCACTATCAGGAAACACCGGGCGACAACTGGGACTACACCTCCACCCAGCCCATGATCCTGGCCGACATCAAGATCGCCGGCAAGCCGCGCAAGGTCATACTGCATGCGCCCAAGAACGGCTTCTTCTTCGTGCTCGACCGCACCAATGGAAAGTTCATCTCGGCCAAGAACTTCGTGCCCGTGAACTGGGCCAGCGGCTACGACAAGCACGGCAAGCCCATCGGCATTGCCGCAGCGCGCGACGGCAGCAAGCCCCAGGACGCGGTGCCGGGCCCATATGGCGCGCACAACTGGCACCCCATGTCCTTCAACCCCCAGACGGGCCTGGTGTATCTGCCTGCGCAGAACGTGCCCGTCAACCTGATGGACGACAAGAAATGGGAGTTCAACCAGGCCGGACCGGGCAAGCCCCAGTCGGGCACCGGCTGGAACACGGCCAAGTTCTTCAATGCCGAGCCGCCCAAGAGCAAGCCCTTTGGTCGTCTGCTGGCCTGGGACCCCGTTGCGCAAAAGGCCGCCTGGAGCGTGGAGCATGTCTCGCCCTGGAACGGCGGCACGCTGACCACGGCGGGCAATGTGGTGTTCCAGGGAACGGCTGATGGCCGCCTCGTGGCCTATCACGCGGCCACGGGCGAGAAACTGTGGGAAGCGCCCACGGGCACCGGTGTGGTGGCCGCGCCCAGCACCTATATGGTGGACGGCAGGCAGTATGTCTCTGTGGCCGTGGGCTGGGGCGGTGTCTACGGTCTGGCTGCGCGCGCCACCGAGCGCCAGGGCCCGGGCACGGTCTATACCTTCGTCGTGGGCGGCAAGGCCAGGATGCCGGAGTTCGTGGCCCAGCGCACCGGCCAGTTGCTGCAGGGCGTGAAATACGACCCCGCCAAGGTCGAGGCCGGCACCATGCTGTATGTGGCCAACTGCGTTTTCTGTCACGGCGTGCCTGGCGTGGACCGTGGCGGAAACATTCCCAATCTGGGTTACATGGACGCGAGCTATATCGAGAACCTGCCAAACTTTGTCTTCAAGGGCCCGGCCATGGTGCGCGGCATGCCGGATTTCACGGGCAAGTTGTCGGGCGATGACGTGGAGTCCCTCAAGGCCTTCATCCAGGGCACGGCGGACGCCATCCGGCCCAAGCCCTGAAGCCTGCACTCCACTACGCCGGTGCGCCGGTGCGCCGGGCCGCCGGACCACCGGTGCGCCCGAGCCACGCACCGGCGGCTCCAGATCGCAAACCTCTTCTTTTGACTCGACACCAAGGAAATAGCCTTATGCAAGACCATCTGCAGTTCTACATCGACGGCCAATGGGTGAATCCGGTCAGCCCGCGCAGCCTGGAGGTCATCAATCCCTCCAACGAGCAGGCCATCGCCCGCATCAGCATGGGCTCGGCCGCCGACGTGGACAAGGCCGTGGCCGCCGCGCGCCGCGCCTTCGAGAGCTACTCGCGCACCAGCCGCGAAGAGCGCCTGGCCCTGCTGGCCAAGGTGCTGGAGGTCTACCAGCGCCGCTACGGCGACTTTGTGCAGACCATCTCGCAGGAGATGGGGGCGCCGCTGTGGCTGTCCAAGGCGGCACAGGCCGCCATGGGCGTAGCCCATCTGGGCTCCACCATCGAGGTCCTCAAGAACTTCGCCTTCGAACAGGTGCAGGGCAGCACGGCCGTCGTGCACGAGCCCGTGGGTGTGGTCGGCATGATCACGCCCTGGAACTGGCCCATCAACCAGATCATGTGCAAGGTCGCTCCGGCCCTGGCTGCCGGCTGCACCATGGTGCTCAAGCCCTCGGAGGTCGCGCCGCTCAATGCCCTGCTCGTGGCCGAGGTGCTGCACGAGGCGGGCGTGCCGGCCGGCGTCTTCAACCTCGTCAACGGCGACGGCCCCGGTGTGGGGGAAGCCATGTCCTCTCACCCCGACATAGACATGATGACCTTCACCGGCTCCACGCGCGCAGGCATTGCCGTGGCCAAGGCTGCGGCCGACAGCGTCAAGCGCGTGGCCCAGGAACTGGGCGGCAAGTCCGCCAACATCGTGCTGGATGACGCCAATCTGCAAAAGGCCGTGACCCAGGGCGTGCAGGCGGTGCTGATGAACTCGGGCCAGAGCTGCAATGCTCCCACGCGCATGTTCGTGCCGCGCGCCCTGCATGGGCAGGCCGTGGAGATTGCCCGTAGCGTCGCCGCCGCAGCGACCGTAGCCGATGCGCTGGCCGAGGGCATGCACATGGGCCCCGTGGTCAGCGAGGCGCAATGGGGCAAGATCCAGGCCCTGATCCGCAAGGGCATTGAAGAGGGCGCGACCCTGGTGGCAGGCGGTACAGGGCGCCCCGAGGGGCTGGCCCGGGGCTACTTTGTCAAACCCACGGTGTTTGCCGACGTGAGCAACGACATGACCATCGCGCGCGAGGAAATCTTCGGTCCCGTGCTGGTGATGATTCCCTTCGATGACGAGGAAGACGCCATCCGCATGGCCAACGACACGGCGTACGGCCTCTCGGGCTATGTGCAGTCGGGCAGCCTGGAGCGTGCGCGCCGCGTGGCCGCACGACTGCGCACAGGCATGGTCCACCTCAACGGTGCGGGGCCTGACTTCAATGCGCCGTTCGGCGGCTACAAGCAGTCAGGCAATGGCCGTGAATGGGGCGAGCATGGTTTCCGCGATTTCCTGGAAACCAAGGCCGTCATGGGCTACGGCGCGGCCTGACCTATTCAAAATCAATAGCTGCTGGCGCCTATCTGATGGGCGCCAGCAGCTTTTTTATTGAATATTCTGCTGACGGCGACGCGCGCGTTCCAGCTGCTGGGCGACCTGGCGCGGGTTCATGCCGTACATCTCGGCGAACTCCTGCTCCGAAGTCTGGCCGCTGAGCTCGAAGGAGCGCAGCAGCGCTTCGTCCTTGGCGGCACGGGCGTCGGCCTCGGCCAGCGCATCGGCCACCAGGGCATTGGTCTTTTCGTCACGGCCCTGCACGCGCTCGGCGTAATCCTCGCGCGTGAGACCGGAGGCTTCGTAGGCGACGACGATACGGTTGCGCAGCTTGGGCGTCAGGTCTTCCTGCGTGCGCTGCTGGCGGCGGCGGAAGACTTCGATCAGCGCGTGGTGCACATGCTCGGGCAGCGTGGCTTCCACGGGCTGACCGCTCAGGTCATGGCGCTGCTGACCGCTGGCCATGGCCGCCAGATAGCGACCGGAGCGGGTGTGCTGCTGCAGCGCGCTCTTGAGTGCGTCCTTGTCCAGCTCCGGGTGGGCGGCCAGCAGGTCTTCAAAAATGCCGCGCTTGAAGGGCAGCAACTGCTCGCCGAACAGGGCTGGGTGCCACTGCGCCAGCTGCTCCAGCAAGGGGTGTTGCGGGCGTGCGGCCTGCGGGGCGGCTTTGGCGGCAGGAGCCGGGTTCTGGCGGCCACGGCCGCCTCGGCGCGAGCGTGAGCCGGGCTGCGAGTCCTGCACGCTGTGCTGCGATGCCGCTTGCGTGGCTTTCTGCTCTTGTGATTCAGACACGATTTCAGTCATGGCAAAGCCCGTGGGCCTGGGAAAACAAAACCCCCAATCATGCCAGCATTGCAAACTGCAGTGGCATGCGGGGGTGTCAGCCGGTGGCCAGCGCCTGATCCAGCAGCTCCACCCAGTGCATGACCGGGACCTCGGTGCCGTTTTGCAGATGGACGATACAGCCCATATTGGCCGAGAGAATCGCCGCCGGCTTTTCGGGCGCGAACGGCTCGTCCAGTGCTGCGATCTTGCGGTCTCGCAACTGGTGCGAGATGTCGGGCTGCAGCACCGAGTAGGTGCCGGCAGAGCCGCAGCACAGATGGGATTCGGTGCGCGCCACGCGCAGATCGAAGCCCAGCTCGCGCAGGCCCGCCTCCACGCCGCCACGCAGTTTCTGCCCATGCTGCAGCGTGCAGGGCGGGTGGTAGGCCACGGGGGCCCGGGGCGCGGTGATGCGGTCCTTGAGCTTGTCCACCAGCTCGGGCAGCATGTCGGGCAGCAATTCGCTGAGGTCGCGGGTCAAGGCGCTGATGCGCGCGGCCTTGTCGGCGTATTGCGGCTCCAGCCGCAGCAGATGGCCGTACTCCTTGACGGTGACACCACAGCCCGAGGCGTTCATCACGATCGCCTCGACTTCGCCGCGTTCCACCAGCGGCCACCAGGCGTCGATATTGGCGCGCATCTGGGCTTTGCCGCCGTCCTGGTCGTTGAGGTGGAATTTCACCGCGCCGCAGCAACCGGCCTTGTCGGCAATCACGGTCTGCACGCCCACGGCGTCCAGCACGCGGGCCGTTGCGTAGTTGATGCGCGGCATCATGGCAGGCTGCACGCAGCCTGCCAGCAGCAGCACCTTGCGCGTATGCTCGCGCACGGGCCAGGCCCCGGCATCCTGGGCGGCCGGTATCTTCTCGCCCAGGGACTCGGGCAGCAGGCCTTTCACGGCGCGGCCCAGCTTCAACGCGGGGGCGAACAGCGGGGAATTCATGCCCTCCTTGAGCAGCCAGCGCTGCAGCTTCTCGCCCGTGGGGCGCTCGACCTGTTCATCGACGATCTTGCGGCCGATGTCGACCAGATGGCCGTACTGCACGCCGCTGGGGCAGGTGGATTCGCAGTTTCGGCAGGTCAGGCAGCGGTCCAGGTGCAGTTGCGTGGACCGCGTGGGCGTCTGGCCTTCGAGCACTTGCTTGATCAGATAGATGCGGCCGCGCGGGCCGTCCAGCTCATCGCCCAGGGTCTGGTAGGTGGGGCAGGTGGCGGTGCAGAAGCCGCAATGCACGCATTTGCGCAAAATGGCTTCGGCTTCCTGGCCTTCTGGCGTGGCACGGTATTCGGGCGCGAGATTGGTTTGCATGGGGTGCTGTCCTTGTTCTTACCAATGCGCCGAGAGACGGTTCACATTGAGAATGCCGGCGGGGTCGAAGGCCTGCTTGAGGCGGGCATGCAGCTGTGCCGATGTGCGGCCTGCCGGGCTGGCCTGTGCATGCGTGTCGAGATCGCTATTGGCGCTTGTCTGGCTGCCTTCCTCGGCCCTGAAAAGCGAGGCGGAACCACCGGCTGCCTGCGCCAGCTGCTGCAAGGCTGCTGCGGCCGAACGCGGGGCCTGCACCCAGCGCTGTGCGCCATGCCAGTCGATCAAGGGGCCGATGGCATCGCCGGGCAATTGCAGCGGTGCTGCGGTCGCGGGAACGGACAGACGCCACAGACAATGATCGGCAGCGCGCTGCTGGAACCAGGGCAGGCTCAGATCGCGGCTGGCGCTCCAGTCGGCGGCAACGGCATCGTTGTCCAGCCGCTCGCCACCCAGGCGCAGCGTGGCGGCCTGAACGGCGGCGCGGGCGCCGCGCAGTCGCAGATACAGCGTGCCCTTGCCGTCTTCTTCCAGCCAGTTGCTGGCATTGAGCGGCAGAGGCTGGCCGCCCCAGTGATTGAGCCAGTCCAGAGCCTGCGCCTGGCTGCAGGCGTCAAAGCGCAGCGTGGCCTCGGCCGGAGCCACGGGCAGGACCTTGAGGCTGACCTCGGTGATCAGACCCAGCGTGCCCCAGCTGCCCGTCATCAGGCGCGAGACGTCATAGCCGGCCACATTCTTCATGACCTGGCCGCCGTAGCGCAGCAGTTCGCCCTGGCCGTTGATCATCTCCAGGCCCAGCACAAAGTCACGTACTGCACCCACGCTGGCACGCGACGGGCCGGACAGGCCTGCTGCGACCATGCCGCCCACGGTGCTGGCGGCGCCGAGGTGCGGCGGCTCGAAAGCCAGGCACTGACCCTGGGCGGCCAAGCCCGCTTCCAGCTCGGCCAGCGGCGTGCCGGCGCGCACGGTGACCACCAGCTCGCTGGGCTCGTAGCTGACGATGCCACTGAGCGCGCGCGTGGACAGCGGCTCGCCCTGCAGGCGCAGGCCGTAGAAGTCCTTGCTGCCGCCGCCGCAGATGCGCAGCGGGGTCTTGTCACTGGCAGCGGCGCGAATGCGCTCGCTGAGCTGATTGATTTGGCTGGTGGCTGAATCCATGGCCTGCATGGTAGCCGGGGTGCCCCCGGGGCAGGAAGGGCCGATCTTTGATTTTTTTGAAAAGCAGGCGTGAATAAAAAAAGCCCCGCAGCTTGCACTGCGGGGCAACGTAATGAAACTGAACTTGCGAAGAGCCTGCCGCTTAGCGGGTGTAGGCCACCTCACCATGGGAAGTGATGTCCAGGCCTTGGCGTTCGGACTCTTCCGAGACACGCAGACCCACGGTCAGATCGGCAATCTTGTAGGCCACGTAGGAGACCACGCCGGACCAGACGATGGTCACCAGCACGCTCTCGACCTGCACCCACAGCTGATGGGCCATGTTGTAGCCCTCGGGCTCGATACCGCCCAGGCCCTTGGCGCAGAACACGCCGGTCAGGATGGCACCCAGGATACCGCCGACACCGTGGACACCGAACACGTCGCAGACGTCGTCGACCTTGAGCATGTGCTTCAGGCCGGAGACGCCCCAGAAGCACAGAGGGCCGGCGATGATGCCCATGACGATGGAGCCCATGGGGCCGACGAAACCGGCGGCGGGCGTGATGGTCACCAGACCGGCCACGGCACCCGAGGCGGCGCCCAGCATGGAGGCCTTGCCGCGCAGCAGCGCTTCGGCCACGATCCAGGAGATGGCGGCAGCGCCGGTCGCCAGGATGGTGTTGATGAAGGCCAGGCCGGCAATGCCGTTGGCGGCACCGGCAGAGCCGGCGTTGAAGCCGAACCAGCCCACCCACAGCAGGGAAGCGCCCACCATGGTCAGCGTCAGGCTGTGCGGAGGCAGGGCTTCCTTGCCGAAGCCGATGCGCTTGCCCAGCATGTAGGCACCCACCAGGCCAGCCACGGCTGCGTTGATGTGCACCACGGTGCCGCCCGCGAAGTCCAGCGCGCCATCGGCACCCAGCAGACCGCCGCCCCACACCATGTGGGCCATGGGGATGTAGCTGAAGGTGAACCACAGCACGGAGAACACGATCACGGCCGCGAACTTGATGCGCTCGGCAAACGCCCCCACGATCAGCGCCACGGTGATGGCCGCGAAGGTGGACTGGAAGGCCACGAACACGTATTCGGGGATGGTCTTGAGCATGGACGACAGCGTGTCAGGCGTGATGCCCATGAGGAACAGCTTGTCGAAGCCCGCGAAGAACTTGCCCTCGCCGCCAAAGGCCAGCGAGTAGCCATAGATGGCCCACAGCACGGTGATCAGCGAAAAGATAACGAAGACCTGTGCCAGCACGGACAACATGTTCTTGCTGCGTACCAGACCGCCGTAGAACAGCGCCAGGCCGGGGATGACCATCAGGATCACCAGCATGGTCGAGGTCAGCATCCAGGCGGTATCGCCGGCGCTCAGGGTGGGAACAGCCTCGGCTGCGGCTTCGGCCACAGGTGCTGCGGCGGCGGCAGCGGTGGCGGCTTCCTGGGCAAAGCCAGCAGCGCTTGCAGCCAGCAGGCCCAGTCCCAGGCCTGCGCTCAGTAATTTCTTGGTCATGGCAATCTTTCTCAAAACGGTTCCAGAGAGACTGGGCCTTTACAGGGCCGCGTCGCCGGTTTCTCCTGTACGGATACGGATCGACTGCTCCAGCGCCTGCACAAAGATCTTGCCGTCGCCGATCTTGCCGGTGCGGGCTGCGCCCTCGATGGCGTCGATGGCGGCATCGACCAGATCGTCGGCAATCGCGGCCTCGATCTTGAGCTTGGGCAGAAAGTCCACCACATACTCGGCACCGCGGTACAGCTCGGTGTGACCCTTTTGACGACCAAAGCCCTTGACTTCGGTCACGGTGATGCCTTGGACACCGATTTGGGACAGCGCTTCACGCACTTCGTCGAGCTTGAAGGGTTTGATGATGGCGATCACCATTTTCATGACGGGCTCCTGAAAAATTAGAAAGTCTTGGAGAGCGTCAGAATCAGACGCGCCTTGTT
>Ga0067045_1029829_pt1 | contig 18169 bp, 14 predicted proteins | sample TerdegcTABiofilm_FD_59184 | JGI IMG/M metagenome (GOLD analysis project Ga0067045, IMG submission 59184) | Combined Assembly of (Gp0054472, Gp0054536) Wastewater bioreactor microbial communities from Singapore -Terephthalate degrading... | reverse complement strand
CCACCAACCATAACTGCAACACATGAGTTTGTGGTTCCAAGGTCAATTCCTATTATCTTACTCATAGTCATTCTCCTTTTTTATGAATATATTCTAATGATAGTTTGTATCATTGTATCATGCACATCAATGCGGTGACGCTGTCGTATTTTCTTCAGCTTTTTCATTGGTAGTATCAGGCTTTTTTGCCGGGCGCGTCACCTTAACCCGTGCAGCCCTGATCACATATTTATCTAACTTAAAGCCTTTTTGATATACTTTGGTGATAGTATCTTTTTCAACATCTGGACTTTCATCAATTTCAATAGCTTCATTATACTCTGGATCAAACGGCTGGTTGAAACTTTCAATCTCTTCAACACCATAGCGCTTCAGCATATCCTCTATCTGTCGTGATATAATCTTTACACCTTCAACAAACGATGTATGTGCTTCAGCTAAATTTTCAACATTCTGCACATTACTGGCAGCTTCAATTGCTCTGATTAAATCATCGTTAATGGTAATAACATCAAGAGCCATATCCTTTATGGCTAACTTCCTATCATCCTCCTGCATACGGATGACACGTTTTTTATAATTTTCAAAATCAGCCTGCCGACGCACCAGCAAATCTTTCAGTGCAGTCAATTCTTCATTCTTCTTATTCAATTCTTCCTGTAACTTCTGCAATGCATCCTCCTTCTGTTGCAATTGGTCCTGCGTGGCTTGTGGCTCTTCACCATCAGATGGATTCGTTGAACTATCGCCCACAGGCTCCTGTGCATTCATGTGTTCATGTAATTCTTTTTTATTGTCATATATTTCTTTACTTGCTGCATCGTGTTGTTGCTCATTATTGTGATGCTTTTTATCCTTACCGCTCATACATCCCCCTGAATTCAATGGTAATTAAACAATGTGTTTTGAATTATTTGGTCATCTGTGTTAAAAAGTTTGAAACCACTTTGCCCGTATAATCCACTAACGGGACTACTTTTTCATAATCCATTCGTGTTGGGCCAATAATGCCAACAACGCCAACAGGGCTATTACCTATTTTATATGATGAAGCAATAATGCTGCAACATGGGATTGCTATTTCCTTAATCTCTTCACCAATCAACGTAAATACTCCTTCTTTCTGGCGCAACTCTTCCATTATTTTACGTAGAGTATCCTTCTGTTCAATGAACCGCAACACCTCGCGCAATTTTTCGGTTTCAACCATGTCAGGTATGTGTAAAAGATTTTCAATACCATCAATATAGATTTCCGGTTCCTTCTCATCTTTCAGTGCCAGTTCAGTTATATCCAGCGCTATATCGCGCACCTGGGGTTCAATACCAGTTACAGTACGCAGTTGATTAATTAAACTTTGCTTGATTTCAACTAACGAATATCCTGAAAGCTCCGCAGTAAGAAATCGTGAGTATTTATACAACTCATCCTGATTGACAGGTGAAGAAAGCCTTACATTTTTATGGATAACAATGCCTGTCCTGGTTACAATAATAAACAATACCTCATTGGCTGTAAGCGATATAATTTCAATGTGCTTGACAACAGTAAAATCGGGCTTTGGCATAAGTGCAATGCCTGTATATTTTGATATAAGCGATAGCATCCTGACAATAGACATGAATATCTTGTCCAGTTCAATCTCACGAGTCAACAGTTCCTCTCTCACTTCAACACCGTTTTTGGCTATAGTTTCATAGGTATCCAGAAGGGAATCCACATAAAACCGGTACCCCTTATCGGTAGGGATCCGCCCTGCCGATGTATGCGGCTGCGATAGGTAGCCCATCTGCTCCAGATCATACATGATGTTACGCATAGTTGCTGGTGAAAGTGAAAACGAATATTTTTGGACAAATGACCGGGAACCTACTGGTTTACCGGTTGAAATATACTCATATACGATTGCTTTTAAAACCTGTGCTTCACGTTCATTTAATTGCTTCAGTATCATTGCTTCACCCTCATTTGCAATTATTAGCACTCTACCTATATGAGTGCTAATAATGTACTAAAAAAATTAGCACTCGTCAAGTCATTTTGCTTAAAAATGTTTAAATATTTGGATTTTTTAGTGTAAATCCCTTAAATTTTTCATGCATTGACTTTGTCTGAAGATACTAGTTTATTTTTTCTTTTTTTTCTCTTCTTCTTCTTTTTCATCAGCTTCAAGCCGCAACCGGAGTGCCTCAATGGTGTTTTTAAGCTTTTCTGCTTCTTCTGATTCACCAAACAGTATGTTAATCCTTCGTAAAGCTGTCAGAAGCTCTATGGAACGCAGAATATCCTCTGAAGATTTCGTTGATATTTCGTATTTATTCCGATACTGCTTTGCTGCCTCAGAAAGGCTCTGTTTGCAAAGCTTCAGCATCTCCTGGCGATCATAATAATACTCTTTACGGGGATCACGGTATTTCTGCAAATCACTAAAATTGATCAGGTTTTTGGTAATTACAGCCACTCTGCCCTGCAGTTCAACAAAGGACCATTTCCATTTAGAACTTTCGCCTAAAGCTTCCATAATCTTTTGCAATAATGTATGGAGTTCTTTTATTAGATTAAGAATCTGTGTTGGATTTAATTTTGCTATTGCCTGTAAATATTCCTCATTTTCTTTTAAGGGACGGTCAATGTCCTTGCCAACTATCTCTTCAAATAATTGTAAAATTCTGTAAAATTCCTTGCGTGCATCATTTAAAAAACGTTCGTTTTTAATCTTGAGCATATCCAGCGATGCTTTGTTCATATTGAGCAATGTATATATGTATTTTGTATACAGCAAAATAAGCTCAATATTAACATAACCCATAATATTGGACATTTTTTTCTTTTTCTGCTCAGCTTCTTTTATCTGTTTGGTCAACTCATCTAATTTTGCTTTATACCCTTTAATAAAGTCATTGTACGCTGCTTTCTCGGCTTTTGTGATTGGCATTTATTGTTCCCTCTATGCATAAGTGTCGATAGTTGTTTCTTTAGCTTTCTCAGGTTCTTTTTTAACCTCAGTTTGCACTTTTGGTTCTTCCTGTTGGTTATTCACAGAAAACCCTGCAGGAATAACATCTGCACCTGAAATACGCATTATTTCCATAGTATCCCTCCCTTAAAAAATTCAAATATGCTAACCTCAAATTATTTAATCCTATTGTACTTATATAAAATATCAAGCAAAAAATAAAGTTGCAATAAATCTATTTTTAATTGACACTATAAAACCATATCCCTCAAATATGCAAAAATCAATGGAGGAATCTCTTGCCAAAACGAAGCGATATTAAAAAAGTTATGATTATAGGTTCCGGTCCAATAATTATTGGGCAAGCCTGTGAATTTGATTATTCTGGTACCCAGGCCTGTAAGGCATTAAAAAAATTGGGTTATGAGATAGTTCTGGTAAATTCAAACCCTGCCACTATAATGACTGACCCAGAAATGGCAGATGTCACCTATATTGAACCTTTAACTGTTGAATCACTTACAAAAATTATTGAAAAAGAAAAACCTGATGCACTGCTTCCCAACTTAGGTGGTCAGACAGGGCTTAACCTTTCTGCTGAACTTTCCCGACAGGGGATATTGCAGAAATACGGTGTTACCATAATAGGTGTTGAAGTTGATGCCATAGAACGTGGAGAAGACCGTATTGCATTTAAAAACACAATGAACGCACTGGGCATACCCATGCCTCAAAGTGAGCCAGCCTATAGTATTGAAGAAGCAAAAAAAATCGCTGACAAATTGGGTTTCCCTCTGGTTATTCGACCTGCCTATACGCTGGGAGGTACCGGCGGTGGCCATGTATATAACATGGAAGAGCTTGAAACCATTGTGTCTCGGGGACTATCGGCCAGCTTGATTGGTCAGGTTCTTGTTGAAGAATCAGTCATTGGTTGGGAAGAACTGGAACTTGAAGTAGTGCGCGATGCCAAGAATCAGATGATTACTGTGTGCTTTATTGAAAATGTTGACGCAATGGGTATTCATACTGGTGATTCATTTTGTACAGCACCAATGCTTACCATAAGCCAGGAAACCCAGAAGAAGCTTCAGGAATATTCATACAAAATTGTTGAAGCAATAAAAGTTATAGGCGGCACTAACGTTCAGTTTGCCCATGACCCCAAAACTGGAAGAATTGTAGTTATTGAGATTAATCCTCGCACTTCACGATCTTCAGCTCTTGCGTCAAAGGCAACAGGATTTCCCATAGCATTTGTTTCATCACTTCTTGCAGCAGGTTTAACCCTTGATGAAATACCCTACTGGCGTGATGGCACTCTTGATAAATATACGCCTTCAGGGGATTATGTTGTAGTAAAATTTGCACGGTGGGGTTTTGAAAAATTCAAGGGTGTAGAGGATAAGCTTGGCACTCAGATGCGTTCTGTGGGCGAAGTTATGAGTATAGGAAAAAACTATAAGGAAGCATTGCAAAAAGCCATCAGGTCCCTTGAAATTGGCCGATACGGGCTTGGTTTTGCTAAAAATTACAATAATCTTGACCTTGATGAACTTATTCGTCTTGTCAGCACACCAACAAGTGAACGCCAGTTTATACTGTACGAAGCTTTACGAAAAGGCGCTGATATAGATATATTGCACGAACGCACTCATTTAAAAAAATATTTCATTGAGCAAATGAAAGAACTGGTTGAACTGGAAAACCAGATGCTTACCTACAAAGGGAAATCACTGCCAGATGCATTGCTCACTACTGCCAAGCAGTGGGGATTTGCCGACAAGTATCTTTCAAAAATTCTTGATATCCCTGAAGATTCAATCCGAAGGCAGAGGATTGAATTGGGCGTGGTTGAACGCTGGGAACCGGTACCAGTGAGTGGAGTAGAAAATGCTGCATATTATTATTCAACATATAATGCACCGGATAAGGTTTCAATTTCAAACCGCAAAAAAATTATGGTTTTAGGCGGTGGTCCTAACAGAATTGGACAGGGGATTGAATTTGATTATTGCTGTGTTCATGCAGCATTTGCCATAAAAGAAGCTGGCTATGAAGCCATTATTGTTAACTGCAATCCGGAAACCGTTTCAACTGATTACGACACCGCAGACAAACTATACTTTGAACCTCTGACAGTTGAAGATGTACTGAGTATCTATGAAAAAGAAAAACCGGAAGGGGTCATTGTTCAATTTGGTGGGCAAACCCCATTGAATATTGCCGGTGAGTTGGTCAAAGCTGGAGTAAAAATTCTTGGAACATCCGTTGACTCCATTGACCTTGCAGAAGACCGCGACCGTTTCCGCAAAGTGATTAAAAAGTTAGGCATCCCCCAGCCAGAATCAGGGATGGCTTCATCGCTTGAGGAAGCTATTGCTATTGCACAATTAATTGGATATCCTCTTATGGTACGCCCCTCATACGTGCTGGGCGGTAGAGCAATGGAGATAGTATATGATGAAAATATGCTGAAACAGTATGTTAAGGCAGCTGTCGAAGTAACTCCTGAAAGGCCAATCCTTATAGACAGATTTCTGGATAATGCAATTGAATGTGAAGCTGATGCAATTTGTGATGGCAAAGATGCTTTTGTTCCGGCGGTTATGGAACATATAGAGCTTGCCGGCGTCCATTCAGGTGATTCTGCATGCGCTATCCCTCCATTCAATATTAGCAATAAACACATTGCCACAATAGAGGAATATACCAAAAAAATTGCACTGGAGCTTAACGTTGTTGGCCTTTTGAACATACAGTATGCAATTGCCAACGATACAGTGTATATCCTGGAAGCAAATCCCAGGGCTTCTCGTACCGTACCACTTGTTTCAAAAGTGTGTGGCATTCCAATGGCTAAAATTGCAACAAAGATTATGCTGGGCGAAAAACTCTCAGCATTGCAACTTAAAAAAATCCCTATAAAACATTTTGGCGTAAAAGAAGCAGTATTCCCATTTAACATGTTCCCTGAAGTTGACCCGGTGCTTGGCCCCGAAATGCGTTCCACCGGTGAGGTGCTGGGTATTGCAGATTCCTTTGGCATTGCCTATTTCAAGGCACAAGATGCAGCTGGCCAACGATTGCCACTGGAAGGAAATGTTCTGATTACGGTTAATCGCAAAGACCGTGAAGGAGCACTTGAAGTTGCACAAAATTTCCACAAGTTAGGCTTTTCAATTTTTGCAACAGAAGGAACATCGCAGTATCTCAATGAACATGGCATACCATCTATAATGGTTCTGAAACTTCAGGAGGGAAGACCTAACATCATAGATAAAATTAAAAATAAGGAAATTAATTTAATTATCAATACTCCGTATGGGCCATCAAGTAAATGGGATGATTCGTACATCCGCAAGGCTGCTATCAGGTACAAGATCCCCTACATAACAACTATCGCAGCAGCCAAGGCAGCGGTAAACGGAATTGCAATGCGTAAAAAATATGGAGACGAACCCCCTAAATCATTACAGGAGTATCATGCCTCGATAAAATAATGAAAACAATAGCATTTCTCATAATTGAATTGACGTAACATGGTGTCATGTTATTATGAAAGCAACTGTTCTTTTTTAAAGAAAAAAAGATCCAGGAGGAAAGTATGGCTTCCACACAATTATTTAAAATTGCAAAGGGCGATAGCGACTGTAACTTAATCCCGCGTATGGCAAACAGGCACGGGCTTATAGCTGGCGCCACAGGCACAGGTAAAACAGTAACGTTGCAGGTTATTGCTGAAAATTTTAGCCGTGCAGGAGTGCCTGTATTCATGGCCGATGTAAAGGGTGATTTGTCAGGCCTAAGCAAGCCAGGAAAAACCAATGAAAAAATTGAAGAGCGGCTCAAAAAGCTTAAGATAACCGACCATACTTTTGAAGGATATCCTGTTATGTTCTGGGACCTTTATGGCAAATCTGGACATCCCATTAGAACAACTGTTACCGATATGGGACCCATGCTTTTAAGCAGAATACTGAATCTTAATGACACACAAACCGGTACCCTCAATATTATTTTTAAAATTGCTGACGATAATGGATTGCCTATCCTTGATATTAAGGATTTACGTGCCATGCTGCAATTTGTTGCTGACAATGCTTCAGAATTCACCACTGAATACGGAAGGGTTTCAACTGCAAGTGTTGGTGCCATACAGCGTAGTATTCTGGAACTACAAAATCAGGGGGCTGAACTTTTTTTTGGTGAGCCTGCACTGAATATTGAAGATTTTATCCAGACCGATGAAAAGGGTAAAGGATATATTAATATATTAGCAGCAGACCAGCTAATCAATTCGCCTAAATTATATGCAACATTTTTACTGTGGCTTTTGGCAGAACTTTTTGAACTACTTCCTGAAGTGGGAGATATGGACAAACCAAAAATTGTATTTTTCTTTGATGAAGCACATCTTCTTTTTGCAGATGCACCCAAAGCACTTCTTGAGAAAATTGAGCAGGTTGTACGCCTTATTCGATCAAAAGGTGTTGGTGTCTACTTTATTACACAAAACCCGCTGGATATACCGCAAACAGTGCTTGGGCAACTGGGAAATCGCGTCCAGCATGCATTACGGGCTTTTACCCCACAGGATCAAAAGGCAGTAAAAGCCGCCGCTCAAACCTTCAGAGCTAATCCAAAGCTTGATGTTGAAAAAGTAATAACTGAATTGGCTGTAGGGGAAGCATTAGTCTCATTTCTAGAAGAGGATGGCACGCCAGGCATTGTACAGCGAGCATTCATTCTTCCGCCCCGAGGGCAAATTGGGCCAATTACTCCACAGGAACGAAATGATATAATTGCCAATTCACCTATAAAGGGTGCATACGATAAAACTGTTGACAGGGAATCCGCATATGAGATGTTAAAAGCACGGGCTGGCAAGGCTGCCAAGGAAAAAGAGGAAGGCAAGCTTATACAAAATGAAACCAAAACTCAGGGAAGAAAAGGTGACACTCTTATGGAAGCACTGCTTAAAAGTGCAGCACGTACCGTGGGCAGCACTGTAGGGCGTCAGATAGTACGGGGTATTATGGGATCATTGTTAGGTGGTAAGCGATAGTTATTATTTAAATTTTTCTATTGACTTTTTTTATTGTATCTATCTAATGGCAAAAAAAGATAACCAACCAACTGGGATTATTGTAAAGGCGGTTTCAATAATCAATTGCATTTTTTTTCATAATCTTCTTGACTATTATATTTAGAGAATCTCATTGTAAGAAAAAAATTAATAGATTGATGCTATGAAGATGGAATAGCAGTAAAAACCTATTAATTTTTTAGATAAATCTTTTATACAATAAGAGAGGCGTACCTTGACACTAAAAAATACTGAAATTCAAAAAGCCGAAGGCAAATTAGGGGTGCTTATCCCCGGGCTTGGTGCAGTTAGCACCACTTTTATCGCAGGTGTAATGCTTATTCGCAAAGGATTAAAGCTTCCTAAAGGCTCTGTAGCAATGATGGGAAAGCTCAGAATTGGTAAAGGTGATGATGCACAGTATGTGCCAATCAAAGATTTTGTTCCACTGGCTGATTTAAAAGATATGGAATTTGGCGGATGGGACATTTTTGAGGATAATGCGTATGAAGCAGCCATAAAATCGGGTGTGTTACAGAAGCAGGACCTTGAACCAATAAAGGAAGAATTATCTTCAGTCAAGCCATGGAAAGCCGTATTTTTTAATAATTACGTTAAAAAGCTTCATGGAACATGGGTAAAAAATGCTCCTAGCTACTGGGACTTAGCCCAGATGATTAAAGAAGACATTCTTAATTTCAAAAAAGAAAAAAATATTTCCCGTATGGTAATGGTATGGTGTGCCAGCACCGAAATATACCAGGAAATGAAGCCAGGAGTGCATGACACTATTGAAAATTTTGAAAAAGCTCTTAAAGAAAGCAACAAGTATATTGCTCCCAGCATGATATATGCGTATGCAGCCCTTGATTTAGGAATACCATTTGCCAATGGTGCTCCAAACCTGTGTAATGAAATACCAGCATTGCGTCAATTAGCTGAAAAGAACAAAGTGCCTATGGGCGGCAGAGATTTTAAGACAGGCCAGACATTGATGAAGACTATTATTGCCCCCGGTCTTAAAGCACGAATGATTGGTGTTGATGGCTGGTATTCAACCAACATTTTAGGTAATCGTGATGGTGAAGTTCTTGATGACCCTGAATCTTTCAAAACCAAAGAGGTAAGTAAACTTTCAGTTCTGGATAATATCTTCCAACCTGATGAATACCCTGCACTGTATGACGGCTATCACCATGTTGTCAGAATAAACTATTATCCACCTCGTGGCGACAATAAGGAAAGCTGGGACAACATTGATATACGTGGCTGGTTAGATTATCCAATGCAGATTAAGGTCAATTTCCTGTGTCGCGACTCAATATTGGCAGCTCCTGTTGTTCTTGATCTGGTACTCTTCTTTGACCTGGCACAGCGTGCATCAATGTATGGTATTCAGGAATGGCTTTCTTTCTACTGGAAGAGCCCAATGTTTGAACCCGGCGAACAGCCAATCCATGACCTTTTTGTTCAGCTCATGAAGTTGAAAAATACGCTGCGATGGTTGATGGATGTTCCTCCAGTAACCTACTTAGGAGCTGAAACATACGACTGATATTAATAATAAAAAGGGGGCTTGATATAAGCCCTCTTTTATTATATTCTTCAATATATGAAACCAACAGTACTGTTACTGGGCATCAATGCTAAATTCATCCACTCCACTCTATCTCTTTACTACTTAAAACAAATTATTGCACCCTATGATTATAAAGCTATTATCCTTGAAACAACCATTAACAATCAGGTGCATGAAACCATAAACTGTGTACAGGCCATAAAGCCTGATATATGTTGTATAGCTGTATATATATGGAATGCACAGTATATCAAAAGTCTTTTACCATTATTACATGCCAAGCTTCCACAATGTAAAATCATATTGGGTGGTCCTGAGGTTAGCTATACCAGCAATGACTGGCTCCAACAGTTTCCGTTTATTGACTGTATCATACAGGGAGCTGGTGAAAAATCCTTTGAATATTTAGTTAACCATCAATTCATCACACATGAAAAAATACTACGTTATCCAAATTATCATTTTAATAATATCCCTTTTCCGTATACTTCTGAAGATTTAGAAAGTTTAGCTAATCATTATATTTACTACGAATCAAGCCGTGGATGCCCCTACGCATGCAGTTACTGTATATCATCACGTGATGACCAGAAATTGCAATTTAAGGACATCCAGAAAGTATATGATGAACTAGATGTTCTTTTGCAACATAAAGTACGGATGGTAAAATTTGTTGATAGAACCTTTAACTGCAATCCCACACATTCACGCGCACTGTTTACATATTTGCTTGACCATAATAATGACCATACCCGGTTTCATTTTGAAATACATCCTGACCTTCTTTACGATGAGGATTTTGAAATATTGAAACAGGTGCCACCACAGTACTTCCAGTTTGAAATTGGGATTCAATCAATACATGAAAATACATTACATGCTATTCAGCGCAAGATGAACTGGGAAAAAGCAAGAGAAAATATTCGCAAACTTTTAGATTTACAAAACATCCATATCCACCTTGATATGATCTGTGGGCTTCCCTACGAAGACATGGAGGGAGTTAAAGAAAGTTTTAATGCAATAGTAAGCCTGCAACCTCACTACTTCCAGATGGGTTTTTTAAAGATATTGCCAGGAACAGATATTGATACAAAAAAACATGAGTATGGTATTGAACATGAAGACAATCCACCCTACATGGTGAAAAAAAATAAATGGCTTTCACTGGAAGAGATGCAACTTCTTCGCCACATTGAACGCGTTGTCGATAGTCTGTATAATTATCATTTTAAAACAACATCACTTATGCTTGCTAATTTTATTGCAAAAGATAATCTGTTTGATATATACAACAAAATTGCTAACTTCTTTTTAGAAGTTAACTTTACACTGTATACAAAAAGCTTTGAATCAATTGCTGCAGTTTTGCTTGAATTCATCAAACAGCACTATCCTGAATATACCAAGCTTGCCACAGATTGCCTGCGGTGGGACTGGTTTGTTAAATCACATAACAAATGGGTGCCACCTTTTATACGAAGTAATAGCAACCCAAACACTATAAAAGAAATGATCATTCAGCAAAACAGGATATCTAAACAGGAACTATCGCTTAATAAAATAATAGTTTCTATACGTGAAATGAAACGCTCACAGATCTTTATTGCCGAAAGCAATCACTTTATGCAGTGGCGTATGGACAACCACCGGTACGCAATAAAACTTAATGGCCAGATACTCCTGATAGATTGATCACACTATTGAAGCACCGCCATCAATTAAGATTGTTTGCCCGGTAATATACCGCGCTCCATCCGATGCCAGGAAAAGAACAGGATGCACAACTTCGTCAATTTCGGCAATTCTACCCATGGGGATATTTTTGACAATCATATCATGAATGGCATCATTTGACCAGAATGGCTTGCTGAAATCAGTTCGTACCATTCCGGGAGCAACCGCATTTACCTGTACATCAAACGGTGCAAGCTCCAGTGCCAAATTTTTTGTCATCATCTCAATGCCTGCTTTTGCAATGCCATATACATTCATACCTGGTGAAGCTAACCTGCCTGCAATTGATGATATGCTGACAATCTTTCCGCTTTTCTGCTGGCGCATGATTGCACCAACCTTCTTTGACACAAGAAACGTGCCGGTAAGGTTTGAATCAATAATCTTTTGCCATGCCGACAGTTCAACATCAACAAGGCTTCCCGTTGGCAGGTTCATCCCAACGTTATTAATTAATATATCAATTTTTGAAAAAACTTTTACTGTTGTATCCACCAGAGCGCTGACATCCTCTTCCTTAGCAATATGCGCTACACAGGTTAAAAGGTTATCGCCACCTTTTAGGATTTCTTTTGCTTTATCCAGCCCATCCTGCTTGCGTGCACAAATTACAACCTTTGCATTCTGGCGCAATAACTCCTGGGCAATAGCAAGCCCAATACCACGAGTGCCACCGGTTACAATAGCAACCTTGCCATCTAAATTATATGAAAGTAAACCCATACAAAGCCTCCTTTTTTAAAAGTTATATAAACTCAACTAAAGCTCCATTATTCATATAATACACAGCAGTTTTAATAATAGTTGCCGATGAGTGTGGATGTTCAACCTGGCACCAGTCAGCAATAAGACTGTCAGGTCGTATTGATCCTTCACCTGATGGTATGAGTAACTCAATACTTTCATCATGTATCAAAAACTGTACAATAGCATCATCAAATGGTAAATTCTTCAATCCTTTTTTCGTCTTCTTAACTATATCTGTTTTGTTCTTTAATTTGTTGGCAAATATATCATACAGCCTATTATCAAAAAATGTTATACAATACCTGGAATATGCAATGGATTGCAGGGGAAGCGTTGTTTCAGTATGATGATATGCCGATATAATTTCAAAACCGTCAGGAAATAATTTTCCAAGATTATGTACTACTGTGTTGCTGCACTGCTCATAGAGTTCAACATCAACAAACTCACACAGGCTTTCATAACCAAGCGGCAGCGCTTGCCCGGTGACCAGACGCTCATGTTTATTATACCCTTGCGTATAGGCTACCGGAACTTGAGCCATTCTCAATGCACGCTTGAAAATTTCCATGCAATCTATGTGACCTAAAAACCGGGCTTTCCCCTTTTTAGCATATTTCACACGTAGAGTAGCAACAGCTTTATACCGTTTTTCAAATGACTGAGCGGCTTTTTTAAATTCATCTTTATTAAGCTTTAATTTTTTAAAACCAGCAGGGAATGTTTTGCCATCCCAGCTTGAATGCATCTTTTTGTATATCAGGGCATCGTAGCGTGTTTTGATAATATGCCAGGGCGATAGTTCCTGTAACTGTCTTTTTTCTAAATAACGGCGCCAGTTACCAATAGTAGTCTGCAATGCGTTATCCCAGATAGTAAAATCAAAATGTTCACCCCATAAATCTAAACGGGCTCCATTATGGTATGCTGCGACAAGGGCATTGGAAAGTAAACTATCGCCACGTGCAAATACACCTTCAATTAATGAAGCATAAACATCATGATGTTTTATTGTTACCGATTTTGACACGCTGCGTTTAACCGTGCGTATTACCTCAAGGCAATAGGTTTCATCATACTGCTTTTCATACTGAAATGGTGTGTGTGGTTTTGGTACAAATGGTGAGATAGTAACATTGTACTGAATTTTCCTATTAATAGAACATACCTGTTTCATGAACGCAACAATATCAGCTGCTTCATCTACCTCTTCACACCCTGGCAGGCCAATCATAAAGTATAGTTTTATACGCTGCCACCCACGTTGGGACAGCACGGTAATAATATTCATGATTTCTTCAACGGTAAGGCGCTTATAAGCCTTATAGCGCAGAATATTAGACGCTGACTCAATGGCAAAGGTCAGCGATGTTTTTTTTAAATCAGATATTGATTCAATAATATCAAGCGTTTGCAAATCCACTCTTAGCGAAGGAAGCGATATACTAACACCCTGCTCTATCAGTGGTGGAACAATTTGGTTTAAAAGCTCCACTATATCAGAATAATCCCCAACACTCAGCGAATGCAGTGATACATCACCAAACCCTGTGTGCTGCACGGTGTCAAGTATAGTGTCAGCAAGTGCCGTAGCATTTACTTTTCTATAGGGAAGCTCCCAGTAGCCTGCATGACAAAACTTGCACAGGTTTTTGCAGCCTCTGTCTAACTGAATGGAAACCCTGTCCTGCACACTGCGTATAGATGGTACCACTGGCCGTGTAGCCTCATATCTATGAAAATGGTGTGCAACTCTCTTATACACCTCTGGCGCTTTGATTGCTGTCAACCTATTACCTTCATAGCTAAACTCAACATCACGGCTGCATAACACTCCATCTATATTTGCTAATCGTGCAAGCACCTCATTTTTTGGTAAACCTTTTGTCTTTTTTTCTATAAGGATGTTTACAATCTCCACTATGGCTTCTTCACCATCGCCAGCAAAGATTGCATCAGCAAATGGCAATAGTGGTGCTGGATTGCTGGCTGCCTCCCCACCAATGACTATTAACGGGTAACTATCGCCCCTATCTTTTGCAAAAAATGGAATGTTGCCTAAATCAAGAACCTGCAAAATGTTGGTGTATAAAAGTTCGCAGGCTGCATTGAAGCCTACCATATCAAGCATATGGAGCGGTGTAAATGTCTCAAGGGTGTATAGTGGCGTCCTTGATTCTTTCAAAACCTTTTCAAAATCGCGCTCCACAGCAAATACGCGCTCACACGCAACATCTTTTAGTGCATTCACCGCACTGTACAAAATCTGAATGCCGTTATTGGACATTCCCACTTCATACAGGTCGGGGAAACACAGCCCAACCCTGACTATTGCATCAGGTTTTACAACAGCATTCCATTCGCCACCCACATAACGTGCAGGTTTTGAAACGTGCGCCACAAGACCAAATATCTTTTCTTTGTCAATTGCCATGCTGCTACCTTTATTTTTCATGGTGTGCACAATACTGTGCCAGTGCAATAAAATCCTGTAATGAAAGCTCTTCACCACGCACTCCGGGATTAAAACCTAATGCCTCAAATGCCCTGCCAATCAATAATTCATTATACGTTCCATACGGTGAACGCTTCAACGCTGTTTTTAACATCTTGCGGCGTGCCCAGAAGGCTGTTGCAACAAGCTGTTCAAATATTTCTTTTTCGTTGTCCTGTAAGGGTAAATCTTTTTTTCGTATCAGCTGCACAAATGTTGAATGCACCTTTGGCGCCGGAAAAAATGCATGTGGTGGTATATCAAAAAGTTTGTGCACATCAAAGTAAAGCTGCACACCCACCGTGAATGCTGAATACATAGCGCTTCCTGGCAAAGCAATCAGTCGCCCCGCCAACTCCTTCTGAATCAGAAAAAAACATTGTGAAGCTTTATAGTGTTTTGCCACTCTGAAAATAATCTGCGAGGACACATTGTAGGGAAGATTGCCAACAATACGCGTGCACCATTCAACAGGGGGTACTTTTAAAAAATCATCATGTACGATAGTGACCTGTGTCATTGCTGCAAATTGTTCTTTTAGTATTCGGGCAAATCCTGCGTCTATCTCAACACAAACAAGCTTTTTTGCAAGCCTGCTTAACGGTACTGTGAGAATTCCAGGCCCCGGTCCTATTTCCAGTATACAGTCGTCAGGCTGCGGGCTTATTGCAGTAACTATCGCCTCAATATATTTTTCTGAAATTAAAAAATGCTGACCATAAGCCTTGTTGGGCGATAGCCCCGCTTCTTTAAGGTATGCAAGGATTTCTTTTTTATTCAATATACTTCTCTTTTTCTTTCCTGAGGCTAATGACACCATTGTCATGCAATTGACGCATTACTCTGACAATATTGTCTCGTGCTTCCTGTATCTCGGACAGGCGCACGGGGCCCATGGCTTCCATTTCCTGCATGATATCGGTTGCACGGTTTTTGCTCATATTGCGGAAAAACTTGAAACGAATTTCATCGCCAGCACCTTTCAGCGCCTTTGCAATCATATAGTCATTGTTAATTTCATCAATCAATATGCGCATTTCAGTATTGGTGAGGGTAAGAACATTTTCAAAGGTGAAGATGCGACTCCTTATTTCATCAGCAATCTGCGGCATGGTGCTTTCAAAATAATCAATAAGCTGTTTTTCCTGATCGCCACTTAAGTGCGCCATGATATCAATAAGCGCATTGAGGCCTCCCGCTTTTGAACTGGATTGCCCCTGATAGCGGTACTCATCATATTTTTTGCGTAGCACCCGTGAAATTTCAAGCACTGCATCAGGCGAAGTGCGTTCCATTTTTGCCATGCGCAGCGTTACTTCTTTTGCTAAATCCCTGGGAAGCAATTTAACAACCTCAGCTGCCTTGGCTGCAGGAATGTAAGCCAATGTTACAGCAATAGTCTGAGGATGCTCATTTTGCAAAAATGTGACAATTAGCTCGGCATCTATATCATTTAAAAATCCAAATCCTTTTTCTAAATCCTTATGGGTTAGTCGTTTTAAAATGTCCTTTGCTTTGTCCTCTCCAAAAGCTGCATACAGTATTTCTTTGGCAACATTGTGACCACCAAAGGCCACTCCACGCGCTTTCTTAAGTTCCAGCAAAAACTGTCCTATAAGTTCTTCTTTTTCTTCAGGTGACAGTACATCTATCTTTGCTATCTCTGCAGCTAATTTATTAACACTTTCTTCATCAAGAAATTTCATTATCTCTGAAGCAACTTCAGGGCCCAGTGCCACTAAAAGCGCTGCTGCCTTTTCGGCACCGTTCATCTGGTCAATTGGTTTCACGTTTGATTACCATAACTTTTTTAAAGTCAATAACATTCTGCGGACAAACTTCAGCACATCTTCCACAATTAATACATAATTCATAATCAATAGTAGCTAAAAAGTTTTCCACCTTGATTGCTGTATCAACTTCAGGATTGTCTTTAAATACTTCCTCGCGGCATACTTTTTCACATCGCCGGCATGCAGTACAGCCAACACTGCAACCTAACTTCATAACTGGTGCTTTTTGCTTATTGCGGCACATCACATAGACGTCCACTGTGTTATCCAGCAGGCTTATTATATTGCGTGGACAGGCTTCAACACAGTTGCCACAACCTGTGCATTTTTCAGCATCAACAAAAGGCAGCCCCCTATCGTCCAGATGAATAGCATCAAATGGACACGCCCGTACGCAATCACCAAGCCCCAAACATCCATATTCACACACCTTAAATCCACCCATAACAAGCTGAGCAGCTGTACAGCTATGTGGCCCTTGATACATGAACCGTATCTTGGTTTCATTCACGCCACCCTGACAGTGAACACGGGCAATTCGTTTAACACCAACTTCAGCTTTTATACCCATAATTTCTGAAATTTTCTTCACACTTTCCGGGCCACCAACAGGACACATATTAATGGCTGCACCATGTTCAACAATATTGGTTGCATACCCGGCACAACCGGGAAACCCGCATGCACCACAATTTGCACCGGGAAGAGCTTCCATTACCTTCTCTATACGGGGATCCTTTTCCACTTTTAGTAAAACCTTGGCAAGTGACAGCAATATACCACATGCCAGGCTGAGCAGCGTTATACTAATGATAGATGGCACCGAAGGAAAAAGTATATCCAGCATAGTTAACCTCAGAATTTCATTTTAAAGTAGCATTGTGTAGTACACTATATAAAAAGTCAATACTGTTGCAATTAAAAAATTCTTGCAATAATAGCATTATACCGATAGTATATGTAAAATCAATGAAATAATAACCATTTACTCTATGGCGCCAACAACATCACAGGACATTTTACACGAGATACTATCGGCAATCAATAAAAACCAGGAAGTGGTTTTTGTCAGCTATTCCATCTTAGATGAAACAGAAAAAAATATACAGTATGCATTGAGTAAAATACTGGAAAAGCATAACAAATCAGACCTTTACACGCCTGTTTATTCATCAATCAAGGAACTGATAGCAAATGCGGTAAAAGCCAACGCCAAATATATTCTTATTGAAGAAGGTGAAATTAAAAACCCTGATGACATCATGGAAGTTGTAACTAAAGTTAGAAATATTCTTAACGAAGAATCGCTGCTTATTTATGGCATAAAGGCAAAGCAATATGGATTGTCCACCAGGATATATTTTAAACCACAACCAACACGACTCACAATTGAAGTAATAAATAATTTGCCAGTAACCAGAAAAGAACTGGAACGTATGCGGGAAAGAATTGAACGCTCCTCTCACTATGATAGCATTGCAGATTTCTTTTTAGAAAATCCTGACCCAACTGCTGAGGGTATGGGGTTAGGACTTTCCATGGTAGTGGTTTTGTTAAAAAGCGTTGGGATACCGTATACTAATTTTACATTATATACTGATTTTAAAACAAAAACAATTGCCCGTATTATTGTACCTTTAATGTAGGGGCCGTCTCAAAAGAAACGGTAGGGCATGCAATGGCGTGAGCGCAATGTCATTGCGAACGAAGTGAAGCAATCTCAATGCCCCTCAAAAGCAAGATTGCTTCGTCACTTCGTTCCTCGCAATGACAG
>Ga0067045_1029827_pt1 | contig 18174 bp, 16 predicted proteins | sample TerdegcTABiofilm_FD_59184 | JGI IMG/M metagenome (GOLD analysis project Ga0067045, IMG submission 59184) | Combined Assembly of (Gp0054472, Gp0054536) Wastewater bioreactor microbial communities from Singapore -Terephthalate degrading... | reverse complement strand
GATGTGCTCTGCAATATCACCTGTCGCACAACACGATTGTACAGGAGCACAGCAAGAACTTTTCTGTTTAACTATTTTAGCATACCCTTCTCTTACAACCTTTTTTATTTCTTCTTTTTTCTTCATATTCTCAACCTCCTTTTTTCTTTATAAGCGACCAAAATGGCGTATAACTTGTTCATATTCGAACCAACTTCGGATATACTTACAATTTTAGTAGTATAGGCGAACTTATTTTGGATATACATCTCTCTAACCGAACTTTTGTCCCATAAAATCTCTCTTATACCTTTATCTCCTTTTGCTGTTTTAAATCTAATTTATCTAATGGGCTTGTAAATCTCCCGATGTTCTTGGTACTAACATGAGTATAAATTTCAGTAGTCTTACTGCTTTTATGTCCAAGTATCTCTTGAATATATCATAAGTCAACGCCACTTTCCAAAAGGTGTGTAGCAAAACTATGTCTTAGGCTATGAACTGTCACTGGCTTTAGTATTTTAGCAATCTCACATGCATTTGAAAATATTTTCTCAACTGTTCGTGTTGTTATATGCCTTTCTTTCTCTTGACCAGAAAATAGCCACTTCTTTGATATATATGCTTGCCAGTAATCTTTTAATACCTCTAATGCCGTTTCTGAAAGCATTGTATATCTGTCCTTCCCTCCCTTTACGCCTTTGATAAAAATTAACATCCTTTTGCTTTCCATATCCTCAGGTTTTAATTTTACCACTTCTCCAGCTCTTAATCCAGCAGAATATACAAGCATTAATATTGCCTTATTTTTTATATTATTAACTGAATTAAGGATTTTTGTAACTTTTTCCTGACGTAAAATAACAGGAAGTTTTTTATCCTTACGGGGTTTTTTAACTTCATATATGAATTTTCTTTTTAGTATTGTCCCATAGTAGAATTTCAAGGCGTCTATAGTCTGATTTAGGATAGAAGTAGCAAACTGTTTTTCTTCTACAAGATAATCTTTTAAGTCGTTATTTCATGCTTCCTATAAAAGCCCCTCTGTTCTTCGACATATTTTTACATCCTTAAAATTACTATAACTATTTTTTGTTTTTTCAAGACATTGTATGATTTACCTCATCTAAAATCTTGATAAAACACACACATTTAACTTCCCCCATTTCTTTGGACAGAAAATAGTATAACCTAAGGTGATAAGTTTTTAAATTTAGATTCTCCTTCTTTTTTGATAGTACATCACAGGGGATGTTTTGTACTCAAGATAAGCTTTAAGGGGTCTTTCTGTATTGTAGAAGTTAAAGGTAATTACCTAAGCTATTTTGAGCTTCCCTTTGGTAAAGAATAGTCTCTTAAATAAACCTCCTCATACTTTATTGTTCGCAGGAGTCTTTCTACGAATATGTTATCAAAAGCTCTATCTCTACTGTCCATACTTATCTTCTACTTTCAGTTGTCCAATTTGTCTACAAAGTTTAAGCTTTAAAATTTAAGAAGAGTTATTATTACCATTCTTTCCAGTATGGTTAGAAAGGATCTCTGGTAATTTCTCTATTACTTTTTCTTTTCTTCTAATTTATTATCTGGTTAGGATGAACGGAATAGAAACTTGCAATCTCAGAGATGGTTTTTTCTCCTCTAATAACTACCCAAACACTCTTGCTTTGAAGTTCCATACCATTGTATTTTCCTGTTATTCTTCATCTTTTCTCTCATATACATTTTTTCGTTGAATTTAGCCTTAGAATCACTTAAATGTTCTGTCCAGTTTTTGGGGGAACTTCATTCTACTTTTTACACAGAAAGAAAGTTAGAAGAGGGAAAATTTCTAAATTGTACAACTTTCTAATTTCTCAGAAAATTAATATAATAGTCGTATTTAAAATATTTAAAATTGGAGGAGGAAATGGATATTCAGGTAGATTCTTGTGAAGAAAAACATAAAGTGAAAAATATAACCGTCCAAAATACTATTTATGGCTTAGGCTTTATCGGAGCATTAATCTACTATCTTCAGCACGCAACTACATTTTGGATTGGAGTATTAGGTTTTCTTAAAGCTATAGTGTGGCCAACAATGCTTATTTATAGGTTATTCGGTTTTCTCCAAATGTAAATATATACACAAACTTCCCTAAATACCTCTTTGTGTGTTAACAATTTATTCTTCCACAGAAAAGAAGCAGCACTTTTAAAAGTTTCTGATATTACTCAGAATAATCTATTCAAACTGCCATTTTTACTCAAAATTGTTAGATATAAAGCTAAGCTGAATGTTTTAATTCGCAAGGTGGCAAAATCTGTCAAAGGAATTATTGCTATACAGGGGGAGAGGAGCTTAATTGCGTTGATTTGATAAGTTTTAAATTAAATAAGGGTAACAATTAATGATCTTTTTGGGGGCTATAAAAATTGAATAAATTCATTGAGAATGAACGAATATATTTAAGACCAATCGAGGAATCCGATATACCAACGATGCTAAACTGGATAAATGACAGAGACATAATAAGGTCCTTAATAATACAGTATTTTCCTGTAAATGAACAATGGGAAAGAGAATGGGTAAAAAATTTATATAAATCAAGAGAGAATATTATTCTTGCAATAATTGTAAAAGAAAATGATACACATATTGGGAATGCTGTATTACATAGAATAGATTTTGTGAACAGAAATGCAGAATATGGAATAATGATTGGCAAGAAGGATTATTGGGGAAAGGGCTATTGCTTAGAAGTTACAAAGCTAATGCTTTATTATGGATTCGAAATTTTGAATTTACATAGAATATACTTGAGAGTTTTCGATTTTAATGGGGGAGCAAAAAATGTTATATAAAAACAGGTTTTAAAGAAGAGGGCAGTCAAAGAGAAGCAATTTTTGTTGAAGGAAAATATCATAATGTTTTAATGATGAGTATTCTCAAAGATGAATGGAAGCAGCATAATCAAACAACCTGGACTTACTAAAAAGAATTGAAAAATTTATGTCAATTATCTTTAAAAGCTTTAGCGAACAACCTGAAACCTTTTATTAAAAATAAATAGTATATAATAATTAAGTTAGTTTTTAAAAGTTTGGAGGATTGAAAATTGAGTGCTAAGAATCTGGTAGAAGCAAAAAAAGTCGTAAGAACTCTCTTAAAAAGAGAGCTTAGCGAGAAACATATAACGTCAAAAAATATCTGTAGTGATACAGCTTTCTTAAAATCTGATAGAACCTTCTGTCTGGTAAAGTATATAGACAAGATTTATGATGATCTTTCGATTGTATTGCCTAATATCTCACAAAAGATAGATTGGAACCGATATGTTAGGCTTGAGAAACACGTATTCAATAGGTATTTAGATGAACTTTCAAACCTTAAAAAAAAATATCCTATCAGAGGAACTGTAATCTTTGTTATTCAAACTGGTGAGATATATATGACCTCTCCATATATTCTTTATGGACTTGATAGTGAATATGGACTTTCAATTACTGAAGGAAACAAGGAAACTCTCTGTTTTCCCACAGTGTTTTTAAGCGTTCCTGAGGGTTTAAATAAACCTCGCGATGAAATCGAAGCTCAAAAGAGGCTTTCCCTTATAACGCAGATAAACTCAATTAGTAACGAATATGAAGAGGATTATTATGGCGATACTGACTTTGATGATGAAGATGAAGATTTCTATTGGCCTTTAACTAAAAACGATAAGAATAGTTTTCTGGGTGAAGATTCAAGATTTTCAGAGCTATTCCCGGACGAAATGCGAAATGTGGCACTAAATCTACTGTATGAGATGTCAATAAGCCTTAAAGAGTTATCAAAAGAGATAAAAAGCATAAAAAAGACTCTTAAAGAAAAATAGTGTACATAGTATTAGGATTGGGAAATCCTGGTAGCGAATATGAGAATACTCGCCACAATATAGGCTTTAAGGTAGTAGATAGATTAGCCTTTGAAAATAGAGCAAAGTTTAAAGTTGGTAAAGGAGCTTACTTTTTTGCCGTCATTAAGGATTCCTCATCTCAAACTGAGCCATTTTTAGTTGCAAAACCACTTACATATATGAATCTTTCAGGAGTAGCTGCAAAAGATTTACTTTTAGATTTTAATGAGAAAATTGACTCTCTCATAGTTGTGCATGATGATATAGATTTAGACCTTGGCACTTTAAGGATTAAAAGAGATGGTGGAAGTGGTGGACATAAGGGTATTGAATCAATCACTAATTCTTTGGGAAGCCCAAACTTTTTAAGGATTAAAATAGGCATTGGTAGACCTGGAAATAGAGATGATGTTATAAATTATGTTCTCTCTCCATTCAGTAAGGGAGAGGAAAAGATTCTCAGTGATGTTGTTCTATTAGCAGAAGAGGCTACCTTAGATCTTATAAGTAAAGGTTTTGAATATACAGCAAATAAATTTAATGGCAAATGATTTAAGGATTTTAAAAGATTTATTTGATGATCTCTCTCTATTTGATGAGCTTTCCAACATACTCACAAGGGATTCATTTGATATTTCTTTATACAACGTAATAGGTGCATCATCTGCCTTAATAGTATCCAAGTTTATAGAAGGTTGCAAGAATATTCTTGTCATCACAAATAGCGACAATGAGGCAGGAAAAGTTTATGCAAACCTAAGTGAGCTACTGCCAGAAGATTTTAAAGAAAAACTTCTTCTATTTCCTGATGCAAATATTGTTCCCTATGAAAAGATTTCTCCCCCTATTGAATTAGTTAGCGAGCAGATAAATGTTTTATCAGAGTTAATCTCAAGTAAACAAAATATAGTAATTTCAACAGTAAGGGCTTTATTCAATCCTGTTATTTCCATGAAGGATTTATCCAGGAATATTTTAAAGCTTTCAGTACTTAGCGAAATAAATTTGATAGAACTTAAGGAAAGGCTTTTATCATATGGTTATTTGCCCGAAGTGACAGTTGAAAGAGTGGGCGATGTGAGTTTTAGGGGAGGAATAATTGATATTTTTTCTCCATCAAATAGATTCCCATTAAGGGTTGAATTTATAGGAAATACTATCTCAAGCATAAGATTTTTCGATCCATCTACACAGCTCAGTACAGGTAAGGTGCAAACTGCAGGAATTCTTCCAGTTTCCTATTTAATTCTCAATAAAGAAACCTCCAATGAAATAATGAAGAATGTAGAGGCATTTATTGAAGAAAATGAAATTTCCTTAAGTGATATTTTAGTAGAAGATATCGAAAAAATAAAAAATTTAGTGAGATTTTCCGGTATTGAGCACTTTCTCCCATTTACTCGAAAGGAGGAATCAACCCTTCTTTCCTATATGAATGACGATTCTATTGTCTTTACGATCAACTTGCCCAACGCAAAAGAAGCAGTTAAAGCTCTTAAAGCTGAGGCTAACGAGATTTATGAAATAGAGAATAGAAAGAAAGAGATACTCCCTCTCAATTTTAATAAGTATATAAATGATATTGAAAGGAAATTTTTTGCGTTAAAGCGAGTCTTAAAATTGGAAAGTCTTCCTTTAAACAAAGGTTGTGGAAATAAGTTTGCTCTTCCGCTGAAAGCTGCAGAATCTTTATACTCCTCTGATTTTAAAGGAGTTATTAATGGCTACTTAGCAAGTGGAGGGACAGTATTTATTGCCTCAAAACAAAAGAATAGAGTAAAAGAGATTTTAGAAGGATTTGGATTTGATTTATCCACCCAGAATATTATTGTTAAAGATTTATATCTCAGTGAAGGCTTTTCTTTTCCAACCAAAAAATTCACACTTCTTACTGACAAAGAACTTTTCGGTTGGAGGGGTGTTCATAAGCATTTTAAGAGATTTAAAGAGAGCATTCCTATTAAATCGATAGAAGACTTAAAAGAAGGCGACATTCTTGTTCACTATAATTACGGAATAGGAATATATAGAGGGCTTGTTGTTGTTCCTGATGCTGAGGGTAATGATAAAGAATATCTTTTAATGGAATATGCTAAAGGAGATAAACTGTATGTGCCACCTGAACGAATAAATATGGTAAATAAGTATGTAGGAGATGCTGAATCTTTTACTTTGAGCAGGCTTGGTGGTGCAGAATGGGAAAGCGTAAAAGAAAGAGTTAAAAGGGGCACTAAGGAGATTGCAGAAGAACTCTTAAAACTCTATGCTAAGAGAGAAATTTCCCAGGGACACCAATTTTCTAAGGATACCCCCTGGCAGCATGAACTTGAATTATCTTTTCCGTATGAAGAAACACCTGACCAGCTGAAAGCAATAAATGATGTAAAGATGGATATGGAAGAGAGGAAGATAATGGATCGCATTGTCACAGGTGATGTTGGTTATGGAAAGACAGAAGTTGCAATAAGGTCTGCCTTTAAAGCAATAATGGATGGTTTTCAAGTTGCTCTGCTTGTTCCCACAACCATTCTTGCTAATCAGCACTACGAAACATTTAAAGAAAGATTTGCTCCATTTCCTGTAGAAATCTCTTTGCTTTCAAGGCTTGTTCCTACAAAGTTGCAAAAAAAGGTCATAGAAGATATAAGGGAGGGAAGAGTTGATCTTGTAATTGGTACTCATAAACTACTTTCTTCTGAAATTACATTTAAAAGGCTCGGTTTGTTAATTATAGATGAAGAGCATAAATTTGGAGTAAAACAAAAAGAGAAGATAAAGAAACTTAAAGAAAATGTTGATGTTTTGACACTAACTGCTACGCCAATTCCGAGAACTCTTTCTATGACGATTAGTGGAATAAAAGAGATTTCTCACATAAATACATCTCCAGAGGGAAGAAAACCAGTGAAAACTTATGTGATGCCGTATGACCCTGAAGTAGTGAGAGATGCAGTAAAGTTTGAGCTCACAAGAGGTGGGCAAGTTTATTACGTTCACAATAGAATTAATGATATAGAGAGAGTAAAAGAGGAACTTCTAAAATTTCTCCCAGATGTAAAAATTGGCATTGCCCATGGAAGAATGCTTGAGGATGAGATAGATGAGGTAATGACCTCTTTTCTCAAAGGAGATATTAACCTTCTTTTATGTACTACAATAATTGAATCTGGAATAGATATTCCCACCGTTAACACAATAATAATTGATGATGCAGATAAGCTTGGTCTGGCACAATTATATCAGCTCAGAGGAAGAGTTGGTAGATCAAATAGAAGAGCCTATGCTTATTTTCTATACCCAACATCAAAACCACTTGAAGAGAAAGCTCGTTTAAGATTAGATGCAATAAAGAATTTTGTTGAGCTTGGTTCTGGCTTAAAGGTTGCATTAAGAGACCTTGAGATTAGAGGAGCTGGAAATTTTCTGGGTTCTGAGCAGCATGGACATATGAAGGCTGTCGGTTATCATTTATATGTACAACTCCTTAAGGAAGCTATTTATGAGCTAAGAGAGGGGAATAATAAAAAAGAGAGAGAACTGCCTGAATTTCCGCTTGCTGGTTATATTCCCTCTTTTTATATAAGAGATGATGGAGAAAGATTATCTGCCTATCAGGAGCTTGTAAGTTCAAGAAGTCTTGATGAACTTAAAAAATTGGAAGACGAGTACTGCGATAAATATGGAAAGCCTCCAGATGAATTTGAGAAATTTTATAATAATTTAGAATTAAGGTTAATTGCTTTTGAAAAAGGCTTGAGTGCTGTTAAGCTTGAAGAAGGTTTAATCTTCTTTAACTTTGATAACGAAAAACTCAACATAAAAATTGAGAATATTTCTAAACTTGTAAAGAAATTTGGTAATAAGATTCGTTTTAAACCGGATGCTATAATTTTAAGAAAAGAAGAATTAGAATTTAACGAAGCTGTAAGAGAGGTTATGGAATGCCTGTAGAATTTTACTGGGTTAAAGAAAATGCTCTTGCTTTTGGACCATATCCTGAAATTTCAGACCTCAAAGAACTCGCAAAGTCAGGATTTAAAGCAATAATTAACTTGACTGAAGATGATACGAGAGATAAATTCATAAAGGAGAATTTTTTGTCTCTTGTTAATATTCCCCTGCCTGATTTTGGAGTTCCTTCAGCACATCAGCTTCTGATTTTTGTGCGTTATATGAATTTTTTTGAAAGAATTAAAGTCCCTGTTTTTATGCACTGTATTGGTGGAAAGGGGAGAAGTGGCACTTTTGCTGCAATCTATCTTACAATGAAAGGGTTTTCTCCCGAAGAGGCAATTTCTGCTGTTAGAAGAATAAGAGAAGGGGCTATTGAGACAACTGAGCAAGAGAGATTTATATATTTTTCTTACTCTTTTATCTCTGCTCTTATGGATAAGAGAGAACAAGCATTTTTTAATGCTAAAAATATAATTGCAATATTGCGAAAGAAATGTCCCTGGGATAGTTCTCAAACTCATGCGACATTGATTAATTCTCTTCTTGATGAAGCGTATGAAGTTGTTGAAGCAATAAGAGAAAAGAATAATTTGAAGCTTAAGGAAGAGCTTGGAGATTTATTAATTCAGCCATTAATTCAAGCTCAAATTGAGGAAGAGAAGAACTCCTTTTCGATTTATGACTCAATAGAGATTATGTTAGATAAACTTATCAGGAGACACCCACATATTTTTGGTGATAAAGTTGTTGAAACAGCAGATGCTGTAATGAACCAATGGACACAGATAAAATCTGAGGAGAGTAATAATGATATCCACAATGATTTGATTAACGAAATAATGAAAGTTTCAAATGAAGCTTCCTCTTATGGATTTGATTGGGAAAATGCTCTTGATATCTTTGAAAAATTTAGAGAAGAGCTATTCGAGATAGGCAGTGCAATAAGAGATGGCAACTTAAGGGAAATAGAGGAAGAGTTGGGTGATGCATTTTTTGCACTTTTTAATATTGCGAGATTTTTAAAAGTTGACCCAGTGAAAGCACTTGAAAGAGGAAGAAGAAAATTTGAACAACGTTTCAGGTTAGTCCAAAAGATGATTAAAAAAGATGGTAAAAATCCTTCAAGTATGACAGCAGAAGAGCTCGATGAGTATTGGATAAAGGCAAAAACTCTCCTTAAAAGTTAATTTTATAGTTTTGCACTTCCGTCACATATTGCTGTATTTAGATATGAGAAGTCTTCTCTGCAAGAGGAGAAGGCCAAATTATACTTGATTGCCTCTTTTCTTACAAGCTCTATAAGGTTTAATCTTAACTCTTTTGAAAGGTAATACGAATTGCCAATTTTGGAAGATAAAAGACTGTTGAGTTTTTCTCCAGATTCAGGGAAAGCCTTAATAATCCTCTTTAATGAGTCTGGTCGTGGCTTAAATGTTGATGTGATTACCTGATCAATGTAACTCGCACATCTTCCAATTACATCTCTTATATTTTCTTTGCTATCTGTAATTCCTGGTATCAAGGGGTCAAGTCTTAAAGATGCTGGAATTTTAGCTTTACGAGCTTCTTTTAAGACCTCCAACCTCTTAAAAGGTTTAGGGGCAAATGGTTCTAACTTGTCAGAAATATCATCATCAAAAGTAGTAATTGTTATAGCTATAGCTCCCCTCATCTCCTTTAATATATCAATGTCTCTAATAACAATGTTTCCCTTTGTGGTTATTATGACTTTAAATCCTCTCTCTTTAAGAATTTTAAGAATCTCTCTTGTTAAACATTTTTCCTTCTCTATTTCTGGATAAGGATCTGAGGAATTACTCATTGCTACTAAAGCTCCCTTAGGAATACTATCAAGGTCTTTTAATACTCTTTTTATGAGGTCTTTTTTTTCTCTTAAATTAAACGCCGATGGAATAAAGGATGTGATATAGCAGTAAAGGCATCCATAATTGCAACCAGTATAAGGATTAAGTGAAAATTTAGATGGACAGGTGCATTGTTTACTTTTCCATGGATCGAAAGGTCTTATAACCTCTGTGGTTCTCACATTTTAAACCCTTTAAGGAGATTCTGCACTCTTTCGCGCCACTTCCTCGAAATAATTATTGTTTAAAATAACAAAGCCCCCTCTTTATTTAAAAGGGGGCTTTGTTGCAAATTCTACAGAAAAACTTATTACCAGGATTTGCTACGAGGTTTACGGTCACTACGGTCGTGACTGAAGTTTTCTTTCTTTGGGCGAGCTTCAGAAACATTAATAGCTCTGCCATCTAAGTCTTTACCATTTAAGTTTGCAATTGCAGCATTAGCTTGAGCTACATCTGGCATTTCAACAAATGCAAATCCGCGAGACCTGTTTGTGAACTTGTCTTTAAGAATTGTTACTGATTCGACTGTACCATATGCTTCAAATAAGTTTCTCAATTCATCTTCACTTGCAGTAAATGATAAATTTCCAACATAGATATTCATACTCACTATACTATCCTCCTTTCCAAAATAAGCTCAACAAAATTTCAAATTCAGTGGACCTCATTTTGGAAACTCGGACAACTTACCCTATCCCTAAAGCGGCACACTAACATAGTGATATATTTTATATATGTTGATTAAAATGTCAATACCTAATCTGTAATTTTTTAAAAGGTTTCTAAAAGATTTGAAATAAATAGCCTCTCTCCGCTATTACAAGATCCATTATGTATTAGTCTTATGGATTTCATTGGGTTCGCACCTTAGCTTCTCCTGTTTTAAAAAGAGCATACTTTGCTAATATAGGGCCGATTATTTGCGAATATATCACATTTGCAAGGACAACAGTTGTTATGAAGTTAAATTCTGGAAATACCTTTTTTACAGAAATAGCAAAACCTATTGCAACGCCTGCCTGAGGTAGCATTGCATAACCAAGATATTTTGATACTTCTTTTGGTGCTTTTGCAATCTCTCCTGCTAAAGATGTTCCATAGATTTTTCCAATTGTTCGCAGTATTATTGTGGCTATTCCTAAGATGCCAACTGTTGTAAGTATTTTTATGTCTAAACCTGCACCAGAAACTATGAAAAAGATGAGAAATATTGGAGGAGTAAATTTATCTATCAGATCATAAGTTCTGCTTGCTTCACTGGAAAAGTTGCTAAAAGCTCCACCTAATGCCATGCAACATAAAAGTGGAGAAAGATTAAAATTAATACATAAGCCAGCTGCTACCAAGACTGTTCCTAATGATATCATAAGAGTGAAATCGTTTGATTTTCTATTTTTTAAGATAAATGATAGCAATAAGCCCATAGCAAAACCTATTGCGAGCGACAATGATATGTCAATTATTGGTGCAAGAAGATAAGAACTTATTCCTCCCAAAGCAGTTTTTCTTGTCATTATTTTCCCTATAACAACCATTAAGTCAAATAGGATTATGCCAACTGCATCATCAATAGAGACTGCAGCAAGAAGGTAATTTGTAAAAGTTCCCTTTGCATTATATTCCCTTATAACCATATATGTGCTTGCTGGTGCTGTAGCAGCAGCAATTGCCCCTAAGAGGAGTATCGCTGGGATAGTTATCTTAATTATGTGATTTAAAAGCAAAAGCCCCATAATTACTATAATTGTCGTAAAAACTGCTTGGAGAATAGATAAAGTTGCTCCCTCCTTGCCTACCTGTTTTAGATTACTAATAAGGAATGTGTCTCCGATTGAGAAGGCAATCAATGAGAGAGTTAATTGGGTTATTACAAAATCATTTCTAAGAATTGTTGGATTTATCAGATTCAATAGTGCAGGACTTAATAACATTCCAATCAATATATAGATTAACACAGCTGGAAGCTTGAATTTTTTAAATATTTCTGCTCCAATAATTGCAATAATTAGTAAGAAACCAGCATTAAATAAAATATTGCTAACAAGCATTATTTGTCACCCTTAGAAATTGCCGGGGCAAGTCCATATACAGAAATTACAGGAATGGTAAACATTATTCCGGAGCCAGGTTTTTCAAAGTTAATAATTTTGTTTATCTCATCAATTGCTCTTTGTAAAGTCTCTTCAGTTCTTATCACAGAAAATATGGTGTGGTTTTCTACTTCATTTTCTGCACCAGAGAGAAATTTTCTTAGAGAGCTGAAAGCTGGTATCTCTGTACTCAGAATTCTCCCCATTCCTTTCGAATCAATTATAGTTGCTCCTCTTATGTCTATTTCCAAAAATTTTTTAAGAATTTTACTAACATTTGTGGAATCATTTATTACAATTACTAATAAATACATTTTTTACTCCTTTGGTATTTATTTTTTTAACTAAAAATGTATTACTTTAATTGTGAATTTGCAAAAATTCAATTTAAATATTTTGTAGACAAAGGAGAGGAAGATGGAGAATTTTACATTTTTTAATCCTACAAAAATAGTATTTGGTAAGGATGTTATTTCTAAAATTGGCGAAGAGGTTTCAAAAGTTGCTGGAAAAGTTCTTGTTCTATATGGAAGAGGTAGCATAAAGGCAAATGGTGTCTATGAAGCCGTAAAAAGAAGTTTGGAGTCAAATGGCATATCATCCGTAGAATTGGGTGGCGTAAAACCTAATCCTGTATTATCCAAGGTGAAGGAGGCGATAACTATTGCAAGAAGTGAAAATGTAGAAGCAATAGTTGCCATTGGTGGAGGATCTGTTATAGATACCGCTAAAGCAGTTGCTGCTGGCTACTATTATGAAGGCGACATTTGGGATGCTTTTTGTGGGCCCTGCAAGATTGAGAAGGCTCTTGCGATTTTTACTGTACTTACAATCTCCGCAACCTCATCCGAGATGAATAATGGTGCAGTCATTACAAATGAAGAAAAGAATATGAAGGTTTCATTTTTCTCTGAACATACCTATCCAAAGGCTTCATTTATTGATCCCGAAGTTCAATTTACCTTGCCAAAGATACAAGTTGCCTATGGGGCAGTTGATATGATTTCTCATATCTGCGAACTATATTTTAATGGAGTCCATAATACCGAAGTTCAGGATTATATTGCCGAAGGTTTGATAAAAACAATTATGAGAAATACTGCAATTATTCTTAATAATCCTTCTAATTATGAAGCAAGAGCTCAATTTATCTGGGCAGGAACTTTATCCCTCAACGGAATAAATGCAGCAGGAAGAGGCTTAGGGGATTGGTCAACCCACAAAATAGGGCATGCGATATCTGCTCTTTATGATATTCCACATGGGGAGACATTAGCAATTGTTATGCCAGCATGGATGAGATACTGCATGAAAGTTGATTTACCCAAATTTGCTCGGTTTGGAAGAGAGATATTCAAAATAAATGCACCGACAGAAGAAGAAATCGCAATAAAAGGAATTTTAGCTCTAAAGGACTGGTTCGAAAGTATAGGTGTAAAAACTTCTCTTATAGATGTGGGAATAAGATTGGATGAAATATCAAAGATTGCTTCTAATCCAGGTATAACTTATCCTCTTGGAGCTCTTAAGTCCTTAGGGAGAGAAGATGTTGAGAATATTTTGCACCTTACAAATTATTAGTGCTGCCTGATTCTGGATTCTCCTCTTCTTCTGTCATTCCCGAGTGTATCTATCGGGAATTCATCCTTCTCTAAAATCCTGGATTCCGCATCAAGTGCGGAATGACAGAAGGGGTTTGTCATTCCAGCGAAAGCTGGAATCCATAGGAATTCAAAGGAATGGATCCCTGATCAGGTCGGGGATGACAAAAAGAGTAAGAGGGTGACAAAGAAAAGACAAGAGGATGACTGAAAGGGTAAAGGGATGACAGCTTTACTCAGTTATATAGGCAAAATGTTTAGAAATGCTTTTAAAAAACTAATTTCGGTAAGTCTCAGTCTAACTTTACAAAAAGGAGAGAGCTTACTAATTAATTGAGTTTAATGTCTCCTCTAAGCTTTTTAATCCGTTTGATTCAGCTTTTTTTGCAGATTCCAATATTTTTATTGCTTCGTCTCGAAGATTTAAATCATCAAGTTCGTCTTTTGGTGGAAACGGAAATAATTGTGCTAAGCTTTTTAGATTAGAAGAAACAGTTTCATAGTTTGTAATAGCTTCATCTATTAATTTAGAAGACTTTGCGTCAATTTTATCCTTTAACTCTCTGAGAAATTCAACACCATATTGTCTGCATTCATTCCATACAGCAGTATTGTAAGCCATACCAAATTTATTAGCTTTATTTTCTTTAATTGCGTTTATCCAATAATCAAATCCTTCTATCCCTGCCTTATATTTAGGAAATATCCACTCTGGTGGACTTTTGGAATGCTTCAAAATAAAACCGAGAGAGTCTTTAACGATTTTTCTAATATCTGCAACCAAATTAGTAGGTTTTATAATATGCATCTCTAATACACCAATTTCGGTTTTACCTACTTCGTCCCATTGTCTCCTATTATTTAGCGAGCTTGGTTCGATACCTGAGAAAAAGTATTCATTTTCACTGTATCCATTGATAACATAAAATTCAGGTATTTCTAATTCCCATCCATAACAGGGAAAACCTTCATCTATTGCTCTTCTTATTTTCTCCCATGAAAGAACTTGCTTTTCGTAAAAATCTGGTTGATTTAGTAATCCAAAAATTGCTTCATCAACATAGCCAATGTTTTCAATTAATTTTGACATCGGAGTTCCATCCCACGTTGTTGGACTACTTGGACATACAGTTTCGTGCATATTAATAATGAAGGCATAACCAGTAATACCAAAAAGCCACGCCATTGAAGAAATATCACCAAGATATTCAAGACAACCCTTCAAACAACCAAGCTGTGATACCCATGAACACTTCCAACTTAAACCAACAAGCCTTTTCTCCATTTAATTTCTCCTCAATAAGATTTGTAATCTTTATTAAAAATCTAATTGCTTTAGAAAGTTAGTATATAGTTTACAATTTAAATAAATTAAAAACAATAATTTCCAAATTTAAGAAAAATAAAAAAACAAAATATTTGTGGCGTTAAAGAAATTTAATCATACTTTAATGTATATTCTCTTAATTTAGGAAATAAATGTATAAAGATTAAAAAAATTGGTAAAAACATCAATTTCTGCTTAAGGAAAAGTGTCAGAAAAAGGAGAGAAAAAAATTAAAAAAGTGCTAATATTTAAGGAAAAATACTTTATCTTAAAGGGGGTAAAAGATGTTTGACTTAGGAACTGACAGAGATAAGGGATTATCCAGCGATGAAGCAAAGAGAAGACTTTTGAAATATGGGCCAAATAAGCTTTATGAGAAGTGGGAAGTGAAGTTCTGGGGCATTTTTAAAGAAGAAATAACTGAGCCAATGATAATTTTTCTAATTATCGTTGCAATTCTTTACAGCGTCTGGGGCAAACTATCTGATACTATTGCAATATTTTGTATCATTATTGCCCTTGTGCTTGTTGAAATTTTCAATGAATACAGAGCTAAAAAGGCAATAGCGTCTCTATCAAAACTTTCTCCTGAGAAGGCAAATGTAATAAGAGACGGAGAGTTAACTGAGATAAATGTCGAGGAGATAGTTCCAGGAGATATCATAATTTTAGTTTCGGGCACCAGAGTTCCTGCTGATGCAAAGCTTTTAGAAGCTTACAATCTAACAGCAGATGAATCTTCATTAACAGGGGAATCAAACCCAGTTGAATTGGATGTAAATGCAGATGTTCCTGAGGATTCACCCTTGGGAGATAGGAAAAATTTTGTTTTTGCTGGAACTATAATAAAATCTGGAGAGGGTAAAGCCGTTGTAACTGCAACAGGTAAAGATACAGAATTTGGTAAAATTGTTGGTATTGCGAAAGGTATTAAAGAGCCAAAAACACCTCTCCAAATTGCTATGAAGCAGTTAGCCTCTTTTCTTGTCTGGTTTGCAATCTTTTTTAGTGCTTTAATTCCGATTTTAGGAATTATGAGAGATCCTGCAAATTGGAAGGATATGATTCTTACAGGACTTGCTCTCTCGTTTGCAACTATTCCAGAAGAACTTCCAATAATTATAACTATGGCATTAGGCTTAGGTGGTTATGCTTTGTCAAGGCAGAAAGCAATAGTTAGAAAAGCTCGTGCTGCTGAGACTCTTGGAAGCATTACGGTAATTGCAACGGATAAGACTGGAACAATTACTGCAAATAAAATGGAGGTAGTAAGAGTCTGGCCAGAGGACAAAAATATTGAGATATGTAAAGCAGCGCTTGGTTCAATGCCAAGGTTTTTACCGGGTTCAACAGATCAGGCAATCGCTTATTATGTGGAAAAATTTGTTGACTCATCAAGCTTAGGAAAGAGAAAAAATGAGTTTGGCTTTGAAAGGGGTATAAGAGTGCGTTCAGTTCTTAGAGAGACCGATGAGGGAGAAATTCTCTATTCGGCTGGAGCCCCTGAAGAATTAATTGAGCCAAACATCGATGAAGCTTTAAGTAAAGAGGCAAAAAAGATTCTTGAGGAAGAAGCAGAAAAGGGTAGAAGAATCATAGGATACGCTGTTAATTCAAAATTCTTGGGACTCGTTTCTCTTGAGGATCCACCCTTATCGGAGGTTCCAAAAGCAATAAGAGATTGTCAGGAAGCAAAAATCAATGTAAAGATGATTACTGGTGACTATCCAAAAACTGCAAAATCTATTGCTGAGCAGGTTGGAATCTTATCTGATTCAAGAGTCATAACTGGTAAAGAGATTGATTCTATGAGTGATGAGGAGTTAGCAGAAGCAGTGAAATTCACTTCTATCTTTGCCAGGACAACACCACAGCACAAATACAGGCTTGTTAAGGCTTTGCAGAAAAATGGTGAAGTTGTTGCTGTGACAGGAGATGGAGTTAATGATGTTTTAGCTTTGAAAGAGGCTGATATTGGAATTGCAATGGGGCTAAGAGGAACAGATGTTGCTAAAGAAGCAGCAGATATGATATTAGCTGATGATAATTTTGTAACAATTACTAATGGAGTTTGGGAGGGTAGAAAAATATTTGACAATCTTACAAAGGGAGTAAGATATTATCTTTCCTGCAAACTTGCTTTAGTTTTGATATTTCTTCTACCGATTTTAGTGAATTTACCACTTCCATTTGCTCCAATTCAAATAATACTTTTAGAGTTATTTATGGACCTTGCTGCATCTGCAACATTTGTAGCTGAACCAAGAGAAAAAGATATCCATAAGAGACCTCCAAGAGATCCAAAAGAAAAATTCATTAACCTACCCTTTGTGTGGAGTATTATCATTTATGGGCTAAGCTTATTTTTGGCAGTGACATTAAGTTATATCGTGGGGCTAAATATAACTGATAATTTAATTAAGGCACAAACTATGGCTTTCTCTGGATGGATTTTTGGCCATATATTCCTTGCATTTACCCTTCGTTCAACAAAGAAGCCTCTGTTAAAGCTTGGAGTTTTCTCAAATATTACTATGATAATATGGGCTATATTAGCTATTCTTACACTGTTTCTTATTATAAATGTGCCAGTCCTTAAAACTGCAATTAAAGTTTCGACATTAAAATGGAGTGAAATTTTCGTTGTTATACTCATTGCTTTTATTTGTATCTTCTGGCATGAGTTAAGAAAGAGTTTTAATAAGTAGTTTTTTGATGTTGACGCTAATCAACAAGTTTAATAGAATAAACTTAAGCTTTGCTCACTATTTAATCAATCGAGATCAGCTGTAAGAGACGAATATTTAAATACATTAAAAGATGCAATAAATGAGACTGATTTATTTGATTTGCAAGAAAAGCAAGAAGCATTCCAGATTTTTGTTAAAAAAATTCTGAATAATACTCTTCAGATAAGAAAAACTTTAGAACCAAATCATGCCAAACTATATATCTTTAAAACTCTTCCTGAGTATAACCAGTTGAATACATACCCAGGAACTGTTATAACTGGTTCAAGCAATCTCACCTATTCGGGCTTAAGAAGTCAGAAAGAAATAAATAGCATAAGCAGAGAACCGAACGATTTTTATGAGATGGATAAATTATTTGATGAATTATGGGAATCTGCAGTAGAGATAGTTTCCCCAGCTTCGAAGGAAGAATTCTTTAAAAAAGTAATTGACCAAGTCTGGTTTAACAAACTGCCAAAACCGTATCATATGTTTATTCGTGTTTTAGAAGAGTTTTTTAAGAAAGAAACTTGCGAAAATATTAGGTTGCCAGCATCCATAACTTAAAAAAAATTTTCTTGTTAAAATATTTGAATTTTGTTATATCCGAAATTTCCTAAATTTTAGGGTATAAGTCGTTTTTAAATTGATCGTTTCATTTTTTATTTTACCTGGGAATCCTAAATAAACAATAAAAACTAAATTTTTCTTCCCCTAACTATTGACAAAATTATTAGTTTGTTAT
>Ga0067045_1029828_pt1 | contig 18180 bp, 14 predicted proteins | sample TerdegcTABiofilm_FD_59184 | JGI IMG/M metagenome (GOLD analysis project Ga0067045, IMG submission 59184) | Combined Assembly of (Gp0054472, Gp0054536) Wastewater bioreactor microbial communities from Singapore -Terephthalate degrading... | reverse complement strand
TGCGGAGGAACGCCATGAAAATATTCTTTAAATCCCATTTGGGTGCACCATCTCAATTTATTCTTGGTGCCTTCAGACATGGTATAATCCACGCCCAGGCTTTGCAGTGTGGCAATTACCTCCTCCATTTCGTGCTCGCGCCGCGCTGAATGGATAACTCCTCTGGTCAGCAGGTTGTTTATTACTTCAAGAAATGGCCCTTCTTCAAGGGTTTTCTGTATCGAGGACAGGACATCGTCCTCTACCCGGTATCTGTGGCTGGCGATAATCGTTTCCAGCAAAATGGTTACAAAACCCTTCATAAAAATGCTTCTGAACATCTTTGATGCAGAAGAACTGCCGGGTTTTTCCCCCATATAAGTTATGTCCATACCATATGCAGAAAATGTTTCTTGGAAATACCGCGCCCCATTGCCACAGACAGATATGGGAACTTTATGCTTATACACCGGAACCGGTCCCATTACCGCCGCATCCACAAAGGATGCTCCAGTTTCAAGTATTACTTCCGAGACCGCTTCTTTTGTCATAGGGGAGGCGGCGTTTAAATCCGCGAAACATTTCCCCTCCCCCAGGTACGGCTGGGCCTCCTTGGCCAAGGGCAGGGCCAGGTTGGCGCTGACAGCGCTGAAGATAAAGTCTGATTTCTCTATCATCTCAGCCAGGCTTGGCGCCAAAGCAACACCCGCATCTTTGGCCCTTTTCCCAATAATTGCAGCCTGGGGCTCAATGTTCCAGAACTTGTCATAGGCTGATACCTCGGATATGCCTTCTCCCTTCAAGCCCTTCGCAATATTGTAAGCAGCCTCTCCGAACCCGATAAAACCCACTTTGGGTGTCTCCATGTGATTCTCTCCCTTCGCCTAAATACGCTGCCTATTGGATATTGCCAGCAGTTTTTCCTATACTTCCCCTAATTCTGCGGTATAAAGGCACGCCGACTGAAAGCAGTGTAAATACTATTAGAATAAGGGATATTGGCCTAGAAAGCATAAACAGTAAAATATTATCGCCGTGCGAGATGGCGATTGTACCGTTAAGTCCCTTCTCTGCAATAGGCCCCAAAATAATTCCCAGAACCGTCGGTATGACGCTGAAACCGTGGGATTTCATTATATATCCGAGGAGCCCAAAGGTTATCATTACGTATACGTCAAACACGTTGCCCCTTAAGGCGTAAGATCCTATTACCGTAAGCATCATTACGCATGCCGACAGGATGTGCTTGGGCGTATTTGTAACAATGGTGAAATACGGTGCGCAGAAAGTGCCGAATAAAAGCATCATTACATTGGCCAAATACAATGCAATGATAAAGGTATACACAATGTCTCCGTTGCGGGCAAACAGCTGTGCACCGGGCTCCAGCCCGTGAACCATAAGCCCTCCCATTATTATGGCAGCAACTGAATCGCCGGGCACTCCCAAGGTAAGCATTGGTATCAATGCCCCGCTTGCCATGGCATTATTAGCGGATTCAGCCGCTGCAATCCCTTCGGATATGCCGGTGCCAAACTTCTCAGGGTGCTTGGATGACCTTTTGGCTTCGTTGTACGCCATGAAGCTGGCTATACTGCCTCCCGCTCCCGGCAGCATGCCAACGTAGGTGCCTATCATGGACGATTTCAAATAAATCATGGCATGGCTCATTATATGTTTAAGGCTAGGGAAGCCCACCTTTATCTTTCTAAGCTCAGCAGTATTTACAAGGCTTACGGTGTCTTTGTTCAGATAACTGCTCACCAAAGCCAGGGTCTCCGGTATTGAAAAAAGACCAATCATAGCGGGAACCAACTGCACCCCGTCTATTAGATTCACGATGCCCATGGTAAACCTTGGAGTGCCCAGCAGAGGATCCATGCCGATGGTGCTTATCAGAAGCCCTAAAACTCCTGCAATCAAACCTTTAAAAAGCGACTCTTCGCTTATTGCCGCTATTATTGTCAGCCCGAATATTGCCAGCAGAAAATATTCAGGCGGTCCAAACATCAGGGATATTTTTGCAAGGGGCGGAGCGAATAAAAGCAGTACCGTTACGCCAAAAATACCCCCTAGGAACGAAGCGAACACAGCTTCGCGCAGAGCTTCTCCCGCCAGGCCCTTTTTTGCCATCGGGTGTCCATCCAGGATGGTTGCAGCAGCAGCGGGGGTGCCGGGCGTATTAATCAGAATTGCCGAAATAGACCCCCCGTACATAGCCCCTCCGAAAAGAGCGCCAAGCAGTATCAATCCCGAAGCGGGAGGCATACCAAAGGTGATGGGCAGCAGAACTGCAACGCCCATGGCCGCGGTAAATCCCGGCAGTGCGCCAAAAATAATACCCATCAGTGTGCCCCCGGCAGCAAGCAAAATATTGGTTACGGTAAAAATATTCTTAATAGCCACCATAAAATTTATATCCATAGAAGCTCGCCTCCGTCATCTTGGCTACATTATCAAACCTTCTGGGAACCAGACATACAGCCATTTTTGAAAAACAAAATATATGATTGTCAGGTATACGGCTGCTATTAAAATGTATTTTTTCCAGTACTTTTTATTGAAAACACTCATATATACCACCGCAAACACAAACGTGGTTGCAAAAAATCCCAAAATTGGAAACGCCGCAGCATAAGCAACCAGCATCAGTGCAGCAGCAACCTTTTCTTTAGATATTATTGTCTTGAAGCTATAATTGGAATGCCTTTTAGGAAAAGCAAACAACAGGACGCTCAGGCCCAAAAAAACCCACAGCAGAAAACGAGGAAATGCAACAATCTCCGGCGGATATCTATAGGTTGCCGCATAAAATGCAACAAAGACGCCTACTAACACCAGTGAAATCTTTCTGTCCAGTGCCAACTCGCTCGCCCCCTTTTTTTGAGATTAGGCTGGATTGACTGCAGATCAATCCAGCCTATTGGACCTACTGCTGAGACAGCTCTTTGCCTATAGGAGTATAGATTTCATACTCTGCACGAATCAACTCCCCGAACTCCTCCGGGCCCAGGAATTTTGCCGGAAGACCCATTTTTTCCATTTCCGCCAAGTATTCGGGGTCTTCCGCGGCCTTCCTGAAGGCTTCCGCCAATATGTCTATGATTTCCTTGGGTGTGCCTTTGGGCGCTGCAAAACCCCTGTTGGAAGCAATAACAAGGTCTATGCCCACTTCTTTGAAGGTTGGAACATCAGGAAGCTCGGGCATCCTTTCCTCTGTGGCTACAGCAACAACCTTGGCCGAACCATCCTTTATCATCCCCAGTACTTCGCCGTAGGTCTGGGCGATAGCATCAATATGGCCTCCCAAAAAAGCAGCTTTTGACTCTCCCGCTCCTCCGAAGTGGACCGGTTGTGCCTCAACTCCGGCAGCTTTGTTCATGACCAGAATTGACAGATGCCCCGATGTGCCCGCGCCAGAGGTTCCAATGGTAAGTTTGTTTGGGTTCTCCTTCGCATATTGGATAAAGCTTGCTGCATCGGTAAATCTTTTCTCATTAGCCCTAACCGCAAATAGTCTTGGGTCGGATACCGCCAGGCAGATTGGTTCTACGTCATCGACCGGATGGTAATTGGCCTTTCTCATGGTCGTCAGTATTATCGACGCAGAATTGAAAGCTCCAATTGTGTAACCGTCGGGCGGAGAATTCACCATCTGGGTCACCCCTACCTCGCTGCCTCCGCCATCTACGTTTTTAACCACTATAGGCTGTCCCAGGTACTTTTCTGCATACTTTGTAAAAATTCTTGTTCCGATGTCTGTACCTCCGCCTGCCGCAAAGGGAACTATCAGCGTAACCGGCTTCTCAGGATATTTGATCTTCTGGCTTTGTTCGGCGTTGTCGTTAGAAGCAGCAGGCTGCTTGGTGCATCCGGAGGCTACTGCAACCAATACCATCATGACGATAAGAAAATAAATTGATAACCTGCTTTTCATTAATAAACCCCCTTTGTCAATTTAATATATTATCCGGCTGTTACAATGCTTTAACCACCAATCACCCCCCTGTCTTGCGTAATCTGGTTTGTACTCCGCTTCTTTTGTTATGTAGTATAGTTTTTACAGTAAAACTACAGCACAGGCGAACCATAACGGTTTGCCAAATCGTTCAGGGATTCTACAACTTTGCATTCCACAGGGATGCCTTCCTTTTTTCGCTTTTCCTCCAGTTCATATTCAATTTCACCCGGCAGAAATATCAGGTTGTCTCCTATTGGTTCTAGGGACTTTATGGTGTTGATGACCTGGTCAATGTTGCTTTTGAAGGTGTTTGCATCCGCAAAGCTTGAGATATTGACAGCACAGAACATGTGGCCGGTCTTTGAGGGCCCGCTCATGTCTGTGATATTCTTTACTTCCCCGGTCAGACAGCTGTTTGTCAGTACTCCGCATAAAATATCTATCATCAGGGCTAACCCCGACCCTTTTACCCCGCCTATGGGAACCAAACTCCCGCCTTTTAATACTTCGTTGGGATTTGTCGTTGGATGACCTTTGGAATTCAGTCCCCAGCCTTCCGGGATATCCTCGCCCTTCAAAGCTGCATACCTGATTTTTCCTCTTGCCACCACAGACATAGACATATCCAAAACGACAGGCCTTCCATGCCGAGCCGGCACTGCGATGGAAAGCGGATTTGTTCCCAATAAAGGAGCAATTGTCCCGTACGGAGCTATGGCGGGGGAAGAATGCGTCAATACTATTCCGATCATGTCCCACCTTAAAGCAAGCATGGAATAGTACGAAGCTATGCCAAAGTGATTTGAATTCCTTACACCAACAATCCCCACTCCATGCGTTTTTGCAAGTTCAACAGCGACATTCATCGCCTTATGGCCTGCAACCTGTCCGAAGCCGTTACCCGCATCCAGCAAAGCAGCAGCACCGCCTTTCCGTTCAAACACCATACGGGCATTAAGGGATAAAATTCCCCTTTCCAGCCTTTCTACATAGGTGGGCAGCCTCACAATCCCATGGGATTTGACGCCCCTCAATTCAGCGCAGACAAGCGTTTCGGCTATTATTTCCGCATCCTCGCCTTTAACTCCTGCTCCAATCAAAACATCGGTGCAAAAATCCTTTAGTATTTCAGGACTATATACTTTGGTTTCATGCATACATGGCACTCCTTTGTACCAAAATAAGTCTATCGTTCAACCCTGCGCCGGCACGGCACTAAAAGGCTCCTGCTATAGACTCTGCAATCAATATTTCTACCCATCCTTAACCCTCATGCAAATATCCAAAGAAGAGACAATTCAACACTTCAGCATAGAAATGAAATCTCTAATGTCACGGACTCCTTCAATGCCGAATATTATGTCAACGATTTCCTTTATCTTTTGACCGTTGAAATAGGTTTCTGTACAGTTAGCAAACTTTTGTATCAGCTCATCACGGGAAACCGGGTTTTCAACTTCACCCTTAGGCAGATTAATCCTTTTATACAGGCTGCGCCCACCCTTCAAGCATATATACACTTCGGCTCCCTTAGTTTTGGGATGCAGGCTCTCCAAGCTTTGATCCGACTCTATCCTTACTTTATCAATAAGGGCGCGTATTAATGAATCATTTAGACACTCCGGCTCCAACTCCTTTAATCCAAATTTTCCCCTGGCCAGTGCAGCGCACGCGCAGTAGGGTATGCTGAATTTTGCTTCCTCCGGAGTTTTTGGTTTGAATATTTCCCCGGCAAAACTTATCGCTGTAGGGAAGGTCCTGATCAATATTTCATCGATATCCAAAAGGCTGAAATCATTTTCGCCGAGCAGGCCAAGTACTGCATCTACCGGAGAATGAGTGTGCCGGCAGGAAGGATAGAGTTTTATATAGCAATCGTTAATATGGAATACTTCATTTAGGTTTTTAAGCATCAGCCCATAATCACATTCACCCGACATGGTTGTGGCAAAACCCTTTTTCCCTTCGATTATTGTTTTGGGTCCCTGCACTCCTTCTTTAGCCAAAAGCGCCGACAGGACACCGGCCTGGGCGGACTTGCCCGGGTGCAGAGCCTTTGCCATCTGCCCGTCTATGGTTACTTCGAGAAGTCCCGCTGCCTGTATGCCCGCAAGACCTAAAGCATTCGCAGTCTTTTCAGCATCCAGCCCAAACAGTTTGGCTGATGCCGCTGCCGCTGCCAATGTCCCGCAGGTGCCGGTGGTATGGTATCCTCGCTGCAGATGGGACGGGTTTACAGAAGAAGCAACTCTGACAAAGATGTCGTATCCTGCTGCAACTGCGGTTATCAGTTCCTTCCCGCTGGCCCCCAAATACTCCGCTGCGGCCAATGCAGAAGAGACCACGGTGACTCCCGGATGTCCTCTTGCTACTCTGTGACCGTCATCCAATTCAACCACATGGCTTAATGCACCGTTGCAAAGGGCTGCGTTAATAACCGGCACTTTAACTGCAGGTCCAATAATGGTTGCTTCTTCTGCTCCTCCGTTACGTATTATTAATTCAGTAAGTCTCTCGCTGAGCAGACTCCCTCTGTTGTAACCGGCTAACAGGGCGCCGATATAATCAAGTATGGCCTCCTTGGCCTTTTCGGTTACACTTTGCGGCAGCCTTTGAAATTCCAATTCGTGTATGAAGCTTGCCAGCTTAATTGTTACCCCATGCCTGAAGTCGGTATCCTCTTTCGAGTTGATTTCGAGCCCCATCATTTCACCCCCTGCATCTTAAAACCACGGTCTATAGCTTAACCCTGGCGACCCCGCTGTCCATGGCAGCCTTTGCCACCGCCTTTGCCACCGCCGGCGCCACCCTGGGGTCGAAGGCATGCGGGATTATGTAATCCTCGGCTAGCTCTACTTCGGGTATTATCGCCGCCAGCGCATGGGCCGCCGCCAGCTTCATCTCTTCGTTTATGTCGGTTGCCCTGACGTCCAGGGCGCCTCTGAACACCCCCGGGAAGGCCAGTACGTTGTTTATCTGGTTGGGGTAGTCGGACCTGCCCGTGCCCACTATACGCGCCCCTGCTTCCTTTGCCAGGCCCGGGTCTATCTCGGGCACGGGGTTTGCCATGGCAAAAATGACGGCATCTTTGTTCATGCTCTGGACCATCTCTTTTGTTACTATGTTTGCGGACGACACGCCTATAAAGACGTCGGCCCCGGCCAGGGCGTCGGCCAAAAGACCCCTTTTGTTTGCCTTATTCGTTACCTGTGCCATCTCTTCCTTCGCCCAGTTCATGCCTTCCTTCCTGCCCCTGTATATGATGCCGCTCCTGTCGCAGAGGATTATGTCCTTTGCCCCTGCCTGAAGCAGTATCTTGGTGATGGCTATGCCGGCCGCTCCCGCCCCGTTGACGGCGATGACGGTTTGTTTGATGTTTTTGCCGGTTAGCTTCAGGGCGTTTATGAGGGCGCCCAGCACGATAATGGCGGTACCGTGCTGGTCATCGTGGAATACCGGGATGCTCAGCCTATCTTTTAGCTTTCGCTCTATCTCGAAGCATGCCGGGGCGGCTATGTCCTCCAGGTTGATACCGCCGAAACTCGGCTCCATGAGGGTTACTATGTCTACAATCTTGTCTGTGTCTGTAGTGTTCAGGCAAATGGGGAAGGCGTCCACTCCGCCAAAGCACTTGAACAGTACTGCCTTGCCCTCCATTACGGGCAGCGAAGCGGGAGCGCCGATGTTGCCCAGACCCAAAACCGCTGTGCCGTCGGACACTACGGCCACCATGTTGCCCTTGGAAGTGTACTCGTATATTTTTTCAGGGTCTTTATGTATATCCTTGCAGGGCTCGGCCACTCCGGGGGTATAGGCAAGGCTCAAACTCTCCCTGTCCTTTACGGCTACCTTGCTCCTTACTTCCAGTTTGCCCCTGTTGTCTCGGTGCAGTTTCAATGCGTCTTCCCTTAATGACATGGCTGTTTCTCCTCCCTGTTTGCTCTGTATTGTTCTTTGCCGCTTTTGTATAGGTTGTTCCCCTGGCTGTCTATTATTACGGTCACCGGAAAGTTCTCCACCCTCAGCTTGTAAATGGCTTCGGGACCCAAATCGTCGAAGGCAAGCACCTCCGCCTCCTTAATGGCTTCTGCCAGAAGGGCGCCGGCACCGCCGATAGCCGCAAAGTATACGCATTTGTTTTTTACTATTGCATCCACCACTTCCCTGCTGCGCATGCCTTTGCCTATCATTCCCTTGAGGCCTTTTTCCATCAGTACGGGTGCATATGCATCCATTCTTCCGCTTGTAGTGGGACCTGCAGAACCAATTACTTTCCCGGGTTTGGCCGGACAGGGACCAACATAATAGATGGTTTGGCCCTGAAGCTCCAACGGAAGTTTTTCGCCCTTCTCCATCATCTCGACCAACCTTTTGTGAGCAGCATCACGTCCGGTATATATAATGCCATTAAGCAGCACCCTATCCCCGGCTTTTAAATCCTTTACAGATTCATCTGTTAAAGGTGTACTAACTGTCTTGGTCACTTTTGTGCACCTCCGGTCTATTGTTAAATAATTGCTTCCTTATGCCTTGCAGCGTGGCACTGAATGTTAATGGCTACAGGCATACTGGCTATGTGGGCAGGGAATGTTTCGATATTAACGGCCAGGGCTGTTATCCTGCCGCCGAAGCCCTGAGGCCCTATCCCAAGCTTGTTTATCTCCTCAAGAAGTTCTTTCTCCAGTTTGGCTACTTCGGGATTTTGGTTATGCTCTCCGATAGTACGTAAAAGGGCTTTTTTGGCTATTAATGTAGTCATCTCAATAGTGCCGCCAATACCTACTCCTACTATTATTGGAGGGCATGGGTTAGAGCCTGCCTTATCCACCGTATCAACTACAAACCTTTTTATCCCTTTAACTCCGTCGGAAGGCTTGAGCATGGCCAGAGCACTCATGTTTTCGCTTCCGCCGCCCTTAGGCGCAACAATTATCTTAACCTTATCCCCAGGGACAATTGTAGTATGGATTATAGCCGGAGTATTGTCATTGGTATTCTTTCTTACCAGAAATGGATCGTCGACACTTGATTTGCGCAGGTATCCATTCTTGTATCCCCGCCTTACGCCCTCATTGATGGCCTCATTAAGGTCTCCTCCTACAAGCCTTACATCCTGGCCCAATTCCAGAAATATAACAGCTAACCCGGTATCCTGGCATATGGGAACCTGATCGCGTCCGGCAATTTCCGCATTCTTCAGGATATCCAGGAGAATTTCCTTGCCAAGTGGTGATTCTTCCATTTTAACCGCTTCTTCCAGTGCTCCCTTCACATCCGGTGGAAGATTATAATTTGCATCAATACATAACTCTTCAATGGTTTTTGTGACAACATCTACGTTTATTTCTCTCATCTGTTGCTCTCCCTTCAGACTTTGTATGGATAATAACTCTCCTGCGGGGAAGAGACTTCCCCACAGGAGACGGAATTTGGGTATTTTATTCGGGTACATGCATGTCTGCTTGCCCAGGTCCGCTCTGCACTGCTTCCGGATAATATCTCTTAACCATTTCTACGACTATAGAAGCTTGTCTTGCCATATCGATACCATTCTGCGCTGTGGTCAACTGTCCATGACCTGACACACAGGAGTTACCGGTCTTTAGGTATACAGGGGCAGCAACACGTACTATTTCCGGAGCTTCATAAACACGGATAAATCCGCCTGACCCCGGAGGATTGTCAGTATGAAGGTCCAATGGAACATCAACAGTTTGTCGTAATGCTGCCAGCATAGGAAGACTCAAATCTCTAACAGGATTTATTGAGTCAGCGCCAAGTCTTTCTAACAGCTTAAAGCTTGCAGGATTTCCTTGTCCGTTATGTGCTGAGTTTTTAAACTTCATATTTGCGGGCAGTTCTCCGGCTTTTCTCATCTCATCCAGAACCCAAAGAAGACCTTCATCATAAACAAGCACTCCGCGGCAGCCAATTTCAGCAATACGCTTTACATCCTCTATTGCTCTTACAACCTGCTCTTCTCCCCTTAATCTATAGGCAATTACTCTTCCCTGTTCACTCATACGGGTTGCACTGGTGTCATAAGCTGCCCTTGGACCAACCGAAAGGTTAAGTGCAACACCGTAATGTTTGCAAATAGCAACATATTCTTTCAACTCTTCTAAGGTATGTCGGAATGCACCGTATGTCTCATCTATACGGTTAATAGTTACGCCGATCCTGTCAGCTTCTTCTAAAAGAGCTTTACATGCCAGTGCAGTGTTGACTGTTGGAACCTCAATGCGGAAATGAGCCCCATCAGGGAATCTTTTATCAGATGTAGGCAAATCATATGCGTCACCAGCCGGCAAACCTAACTTTACTAAAAATTCTCTTGTCTTATCGAACATTTGCTGATACCTCCCGAAAAAATTAGCTTTCTTTTTGGCCTGACCACAATAACAGTTGCAACACTTCCCTGGCACATGGCCAATCCAATGCTCTGCAGAGTTTGTAACCAGGTATTTGATAACAACACCAAGCCGTTGCATACTATAGGACAAATGATAAATTTGGCCAACTATCGGTAGAAAAACCCAATAGTCAAAACACGAGTTCAGATAAACATATACCGTTTCCGGAATTGGTATATTTGATTTAGCACTCGGTGATATATATTAGCAAAACACATGCCAATAATAGCATCTTATCGACCTAACAAAACAAATGGATTTGTTCCTTCTTCTATAATGCTTTAAAAGGTGCATTTTCAGTAAAAGAAAGGCTTGACAATTATTTAAATTAAAATGCCTCAAAAATGCTTGTCAAAAGCATTTTTGAGGCACGAAAACATTGTTTTGCTTTTCATATTGAAAATCTCATTAACCACATTTTCATTTTGAAATACAATTGTCTATTTGAATAAGGTTTTACCCTCACCCTCTCGAATAATATTGATAGCTGCCAGATTTAAGTATTTCATCTAATGATCTGGAAATATAAAAGCTTCTTAATATTTAAAATGAATCAACCCTACATAATTGTGCACAAAATGTCGGATAGATACATTCAATTTCTGCTATTATATTGGTGAGGAGGAAGTGAAATGAAATATCGGATTGTAGAAAAAGAGGCATTTCGCATAGTTGGTATCACGAAAAGGGTCCCCATAATTTTCCGTGGGGTTAATCCGGAGATTGCCTCTATGTGGGAAACTTTAAATGATGAGACGATAAATAAACTTAAGAAGCTTTCTAATGTCGAGCCTTTGGGGCTGCTTCAAACATCCACGAACTTTTCCGAAGGCCGAATGGAGGAAAAAGGGGAGCTTGACCATTATATAGGCGTGGCGACAACTAATGAGTGTCCGGATAACCTGGCACAGCTTGAAGTTCCTGCCTCAACATGGGCTGTATTCGAATCAGTCGGGCCATTTCCCGATACGCTGCAAAATATCTGGGGACGCATCTACTCCGAATGGTTTCCATCCTCAAACTATGAACAGACAAAAGGGCCGGAGATATTGTGGAATGAGCATAAAGACGTAACTTCACCAACTTTTAAAAGTGAAATATGGATACCGGTTTTGAAAAAGTAATAATAATTAATTCCTAGTAAATGACAAAGAGGTATTCACATCCTGCTTCAAGCATTATGATGCTCCCCATTGTCAAGACAATTTTTTTGCCGGGCTAAGTTAAGGCGCATTTCCACAGGGACATTTTATGAACCATGGGTATTGGGTGAGGCAGACAGCAGATCAAGCTGTCTGCCTTTGCCGCTGCTCGGCTATTTTCTCAGCTTCTTCTGCGAATGCGCCGACGACGCCGATGTCACGGTAGTGAATAACGATTTCCTGCTCCGCTGTTCTGGAGTACCGCTCTGCTCGCTCACCGACCTCAATCTTCTCGATAAAGATATTAAGAAGCTCTCCGTTTAGCTCGTTTATCTCGGTGTACCGTTTCGCCTTATCGATAAATCGAGTGACATTGGAGATGGAGGCCTGCAGTTCTTCGATCCGTTCCGCAGTTTGAGGGATTCGCTCCTTCAGGCTTTTTTGCTCTGCGTTGTAGTCACAAGACAGCATCCTGAACTGCTCGTTTGTCACTCTTCCAAGCACATTGTCCTCATATAACCGTTTGAACAAGGTGCTGAGCTCCGTGTCCCTCCGTCGCATTAATTCCAGTTCTCTTTGGAGCCTTTCAATCTCACGTCGGGTTTCGGCATTATTTTTTCGATTGATGTACTGGATGAATAGAGCCTCCTGCTGCCTTGCGAAGTGAGTTACTCTCAGTAAATCATCGAGAACGATCGCCGCCAGATGGACTTCCCGAAGATAGTGTGCGCTGCACTTTTCCTTGCCGCGTTTCCTGTAGGTGGAACACATAAAATTGTTTTTCACGGCGGCCATGGTGTGCGCCCGATGGAGAATCATCTTTTCTCCGCAATCGATGCAGCGAACCAGCCCTGAGAACATATCCTGCTCAGCCATGTTTGCCCTGCGCCTTTTACGCTTGCGGATATCCTGAACGATGTCCCATGTTTCCTTTGTCACCAGAGGCTCATGAGTGTTTTCAAACCGAAGCTGTTCGGATTCGGGACGTTTGATCCGTTTCTTATTCTTGTAGGATACCGTGGTGTACTTCAGACTGATCGTATGCCCTAAGTAGACTTCATCCTCTAAAATGTCGGCAACAGATCTGCTGTTCCAATCATAAGGTCTGGTTACATCTACGTTGGTCAAAAGGACGCCGGTTTTGCTGTAATAGTAGTATCCGGGTGCGAAAACCCGCTCGCTTTTCAGCTGCTTGGCGATCTGAGTAGGACCCTTTCCTCCGACACAGAGGCTGAATATTCTCTGGACAATCGGTGCAGCGTCCTCGTCGGGAACGATTCTGCTTTTGGGATTGTTCTCGTCCTTCTTGTAGCCATAGGGCGCTCTGGTCGCCACACGTTCGCCCCGCTCCGCTTTCGATTTAACAACCGCACGGATTTTCCGGCTGGTATCTTTGGCATAGAAATCGTTAAACAGGTTCACGAACGGGGTGAAATCATTGTCGCCATAGAGGCTGTCCACGTTGTTGTTGACGGCGATGAAGCGGACTCCGTAACTGGGGAATATCATCTCGGTATACTGTCCGACCAGCAAATAATCTCTGCCGAGACGGGACATATCCTTGACGATAATCGTCGCCACTTGATCGTTTTCCACCATCTTCATCAGCTCTTTCCACGCAGGGCGGTTGAAATTTGTGCCGCTGTAGCCATCGTCAGAGAGGAAGAGAATGTTCTCAAAGCCGTTATCGGCAGCGTATTTTTCCAACATAAGCCTTTGATTCTGTATGCTATTGGACTCGCCGTCACGCTCATCCTCCTGACTCAGTCTGCCGTATAAAATGGTATATTTTTGGTTTGCCTGTTTCATAAATACCTCCTTTTTTGTTGGCAAACCGATACGGAATGTTGGGGTTGCGGATTGCCCCGCAATCCCAAGCATACCGGAGAGTTTGCCGGAAGTCTACTTATTTTTCAGAAAGATTTTTGCTCTGCTGCCTGCTCCTTATCGATCAAGGAAAGGAGCTTATCGGTTGGGGTTGAGACGGCGTTTTTGGAGAACACCGAGGTAACGGCGAACTTTTTACCGCCTACAATCATGTGGCGTTCAAGATTGATACTATCGGATTGCTCTTTCAATTCCGTATCCTCGAACAGCGGAATAGGCTTCCCGTCAAGCGTTTTGTCCTTGATTCCCGCCGTTTCATAGCTGCCCCAGACTCCGGTTTCGATGTAGTGTTGGGATTCCTTTTTAGTTTTCCTGCCCCATAACCGATGCTTCCGTATGCCCTTATTTTTAAACAGTTCCTCGATTTTTGGCCTGCTTGGATGGCCATCCGGGAGCAGAAAAATGTATTTCGGAAAGACGTAAGCGGTTATACAATTCTGCTGTGGCTTCATGGTTTCATCATTCCTTTTTCGATGATATTTTGAATTATCGTCTATAAAAAATGCTGTTATGTTCTCAGCAGGCAATAACAGGAGAAAAACATACAACTCCGGCTATGACCCCGCTCTGGACTCCCTTTTTCTGCGGCAAATGCAATATTTTTTCGTTGCACGACCCCGAAGCCGACTCCAAGGGGCAATTTCTGACCCCGATGAAAAATGCCCTCCGACCCGCATTGCGGGGCGATGTTTGCCGGAGTGGGGGCGCTCTGCGACCCCGCTCCTTTAACCTGCTTCATTTTCGGCAGTATGGTTCACCTCCTGAAATAGGCTGAATAAAGATAACCGTTGATTGCGCCGCCGTTCCTCCACAAAGCCCCGACCATGGCATTGCTTTGCCTGCGGATGTAGAGGTATCATCCTGCCGGGAAAAGGCGGTACAGAAGCAAGCGTGCGGTAAATACTGGCTGTTGCTTGCTGGTTGTTCGCACTTCACAAAAAAGTGAGCCATGTTGGTTTAAGTTTCGTTTGTCCGAATTTTGAAAGCGCCAAATGTGAGCCATGTTGGTGCAAGTTCCGCCTGCCGCAAACTGCGTGAAAGTTAGCCAACATGATATACTTTCCGCCGATGCCTTACCCCGCCATGCCTCAAAGTTAGCCCACTTGGTTATACTTCGCTTCGCTAAGCTTTGGGAAGGTTGCAAGGATGCAAAGTATATAAGACATTGCACCCTTACATCCTTGAATCAGGAAGCTGCCAGTACCATTGACTACCCAGCTTCACAGACTGAGCGCCGATATTTTTCTTTGCAATGTTGACGGTGCGCTCCGAAATACCCAACTCTGTTGCTCTCCGGAACACTTTTTCTACGGGAACAGGATCGATCAGCAACTTTTTCAGTTCGTCCTCCATCAGCATCGTCTTGGTCTGCACGGAGCCGGTGCCGGAGAGAACTTCATCCACCGTGGCGTCGCAGTATCCTTTCCACTGAAAACCGTTCTCCGCATCCAAGGAAAACGCGATGGATTTTCCCTCGGGAGCCAGGCTGCTTTTATCGTGGGCAACGATCCGGATAGCTGGGTTATCTTTCAGTCTCCCGACCAGAAGCACGCTCCTTGCCGCCGCCCGGAAATCGATGGAACCCAAGCCGCGGTAGGAAGCTTTCAACCCCTGCGCCTTGTTCATATGGCCGATGAGGATCACGGCACAGCCGGCGCGATCCGCCATGGAACAAAGACGTTTAATCACCGGACGCACCTCATTGGCGCGGTACATGTCCACGTCACAGCCGAGGTATGCCTGCAAAGGATCAAGCACGATCAGACGCGCGCCCGTTTCCCGAACAGACTGCTCCAGCCTCTCATCGCACAGCGTCAGTTCCTTATCTGATTCATCAATGACAAGCACACGGGAACAGTCCGCGCCCGATTGTACCAGACGGGGTTTGATGGTGTCAGCCAGCCCGTCCTCCGCCGACTGGTAGATGACGTTGATAGGCGGACTAGCCGCATCTTCCTCCGACAGCGGCTCACCGTTGGTCAGCAGCGCGATCATCGCCAGAACAAAAGAGGTTTTTCCTTCTCCGGGATCGCCCTGAATAATGGTGACCTTGCCATAGGGAATGTACGGATACCACAGCCATTGCACCTGCTCCGATGGAATGTCGCTCATCCGAATAAGCCTTGATTTCTTTTTCTGCATGTTCTCACCTCCGTCCATAGGGTTCTGTTTGTTTTGATTTTTACACCGCGCTCCCGGCCAGGGTCCTGCCCTGCGGCCTTGCGTGACCAACACAGCGTTTTCATTTCATTGGCACACTCGCTTGCTCTGCAAGGTCCTTGCATGCTTCCCCTGAGAAGTATTCACTCCGGGTACGGCTATTCAATTTTAAATCTTTTTCCCCGATTTCATTTTCACAAATACCGTGGTAAAATGATACAGAGAATGCAAATAATTTATTTTTGAGAAAATCAATTATTTGCAGAGGAGAGCATCATGTTTCCGTATTTCAAAGTTTTCATTGACAATCAGTCGTTCATGAACATCCTCTGGTACTCAGATAAACATAAGCACGGCTTCCGGCGCAACGAACAGATTGGAGAAGGGCTGGTGAGCTTCTGTGAGCTTGATCTGACTGTCCTTGAAGGAAAATTAAAAGAGCTTGCCGGCATACCGCTGACAAGCACGAATTATGACATGTTACGAAATAGTATTTTTGACGCAGCGGAGCTGCTGAAGGATAAGCACGACTATGCTTTTTTCTTTCTGGTGGGCGCGCTGAACAATATCCTGGTAACCCCGGTCTATTTTCAGGATGATATTGAAGCGCGGAGACTGGAGCAGTTGCAAAGCTGTTTTGCCATTCTGGAGGATGTGCTGACACTGCAGGAGATATTTCAGTATGCCCTGCGCTTCTGCCTTGACAAGGACAATCTGTCCGACCGCTCGGCATCCGAAAGGTTGGTCGGCTTCTATTTTCAGTTTCCAAACTTGAGCAAGTTTACCGTGCAGACGGGCTTCGCGGTGGCTCCGGTAAAAAAGGGTGCTTTAGATTACGAGAAGGTTGCAGAAATACACAGAGAAAACATTACGGATACCAGACAAACGCTGGAGGCCATCCACGAGGGTCGTTCCAAGGTCAGTCTGCTGCCGTATTATCACATTCAGTCGCTGGACGAAATGCTGTTCCTTGAGTTTATGGAAATGCTCAAACGCGGTATCCAGGTAAAGCGGTGCAGGCTATGCGGCCGGTATTTCGTACTGATTGACAAGCGCAAACGGGAGTATTGCGGAAGAGAATATTCAGAGGGAAAGACCTGTCAGGATGTCGGCCCGCTGCTCCGTTACGAACAGCGCCTTGAGACGGATACCTATCTGCAGAAATTCGAGACGGAGTACAATAAGATCTACTCCCGCTTTTACCGTGCCGACGGAAAGCTTGCTTCTGAGCGGTCCGGCAAGGATATGACGCGTGAGGAATTCCGGGTGTGGTCAAAGGCTGCGTCCAAAGCAAAAGCCGATTACCAAAAAAGATTGATAACCGGCGAAGAGATGTTGAGTATAGTACGGGCGGGGACTTAGTCTCAATATTAGCTTGACATTTTCTCCGATCAAGGAAATGGAGCATTTAAACCTGCTGTTTTGCCAGCGGTTCCTGATTGCTAAAGCAACGGACATTTTTCTTCAGGGGATGACCAACCAGTTGCTGCACTCGCTGACCTGCCGGGACAGGGAAACGTTGAAGCAAGTGCTTCAGTTGCTGTTGGATGAGGCTTTAAATTGATAATTTCTTGTTGCGGCACGTCGTTCATCGGACATCGGCGCAGAAGCCGGCTGAAAACTATGTTGCTTCGATGTGAACGCCGTCATGGTATCCGGCAACCGGCATTACTCCCACTCCAACGGTTTCTAAGCCCGGCAGGACAGATTAAAAAGACAGGCGGTGTATCTGTTTGGCACCGCCTGTCTTTTTAATCCGGCTATTTTCTATTTTCGATTGACTCTTGTATATTTCTTTTATTTGCAATATGCAAATAAAAGTAGTATATTGATTGTATCATTACAGGATGAAGGAGGTGGGCGGTATGCTTTATTTGACTGTGAAGGAGGCTGCGGAGAAATGGGGGCTGGGCACCCGGATTGTTACCTTATACTGCGTGGAAAACAAAATCGAGGGCGCTGTCAAACGGGGCAATCTGTGGCTGATACCGGAGCATGCCCGGCGGCCTGCCGATAAACGACGCCGTGAGCAGCCGGCTCCCCAGCCCTCGCTTTCGGACGACCTTGCCCGACTTCTGGCAGCTACCGCCGGCACCATGCCGCACGACAATCCGGACGCGGTCCTGGACACCGTGAGCGAAGAAAGGATGCGGCTTCAATACGAGGGCGAAATCGCCTACCTGCGGGGAGATTTTCAAGCTACAATGGCCTGCTTTCAGAGAACCCGGGGGGACGACGCGGCGCGGCTTCGCGCCTGCCCGGTAACGATTGCGGCGGCCATCAGCCTGGGGGATTACCGCGCATACACCGAGATAGACACTTATCTTAAAAAATGCGCGGAAGTCCACAAGGGCAGCGGTGCGGCGGCTTTCGCGGAGCAGGCCCTTGCCACCGCCACCGTGAGCATCATTGCACCGAACATGGCCCCAGACTGGCTGAAGGAAGGGGATTTCAGCGCCCTCGCTCCACAGGCGAAGCCGAATGCCCTCTATTTGCGCGCGAAGTATTTTCACTGTTTAAATAAGTATGACGCCATGCTGGCTGTGGCGCAGACCGCTCTGACCCTGTCCGCACAGCCGCAGGGATTCACGACAACCGATATTTATCTGCGGGTGACCTGCGCCGTCGCCTGCCATTG
>Ga0067045_1003577_pt1 | contig 18189 bp, 9 predicted proteins | sample TerdegcTABiofilm_FD_59184 | JGI IMG/M metagenome (GOLD analysis project Ga0067045, IMG submission 59184) | Combined Assembly of (Gp0054472, Gp0054536) Wastewater bioreactor microbial communities from Singapore -Terephthalate degrading... | reverse complement strand
CTGACTTGAAATCAGTTGTGGGGAGACCCACCAGGGGTTCGAATCCTCTGCCCTCCGCCACCCCACCCAGAACTTCCGTTGCACGAGCTCACCGGCCCGTAACGGGCAAGCGAAGTCCCTTTCCCCGCGAAACGGGCGGTTTATTCATTATAGACGGTCGTTCACCTGTTCACAGTCGGCCTGTCTTGCCGTAAACTAGGAAAAACCGCGTTGGCGGCCAGAACCGGAGGCAAGACTCTCTTGGGCGATTTTCTCCTGTTTGACCCGATTCAACAGCCGCTTCCCATCGATCCTCCGGCTCCGGCGGATGGTGTTTCGGACGCCTGCAAGCTGGAAACCGCTCACTCGCTCGATGAACTCCAACACCTCCTCCAGGAAAAGCCCTTCCGGGCGCTTCTTTTCAGTGTCCCATCCGAAGGCGACCTGGAGGGAATCGTTACAAGCCTCGCCTCGTTCTGCAGGAAAATCCCGATTCTTTTCCTTTACGAAGAAGAACCGTCAAAAGGCGCTTTCGAAAAACTCGGCCGGGAAATTCACGGATGCGTCAACCGTAAGGGGCTGACCTGGGAAACCCTTCAAACCTCGACCAAGGCAGCCACCGCCCTTTGGGAGGCGCTCCAGAGGAACACTTGCCTCCAGGGAGAGCTGGAAGAAGCACGCCTTGAGGTCGAGCTGCACCGGAAAGCCTACCGTCGCATTTCAGACGACCTCCGCTCGGCGGCCAGGACCCTTTCGAGCATGGGAGAACTTCACCGTCTTTTCTTCCATGCACTGGACGAACAGTCTGCCATCCGGAACTTCTGCAGGGTCCTCGTGAAGGGAAATGGCCACCGGGTGGCCTGGGTCGGGAAGATCGTGGAAAATGCCGGGGGCATCCGGATCGAACCGATCGCCCACGCGGGAGACGAGCGGGGGTTTTTAAAGACAGCCTTCCCCGGAGAACTCCGCCTCGGGGGGATCCTGGAAGGGCACCCCTGGGCCCTCCAGGACATCCGGAAAGAGGAAAACCGGATCGCTTGGGCCAGCGAAGCCCTGAAGCGCGGCTACCGGTCGCTCGCGGTGGTCCCGTTGCCCGGAAGCGGGAAGGATTCCCGGTTGGTGCTTTGCGTGGCCGACGCCAAGGAAGAAAGGTTTTCGGCCGACCGGCTCGCCATGCTGGCCGACCTGGCGAAACTGCTCTCCGGCGGTCTTCGGCTCCTCGAGGAAAAGGTCCGCCGCCAGGTCGACGAAGGGGCGCTGATAAGAATGAAGCGGGCCGTCGAAACATCCGTCAGCGGGTTCGTGATTTTCAGCCTGGAAGAAGGCATCCAGTACGTCAACGGGGCGGCCCTACGCCTGGCAGGCTATTCCTGCCCGGAGGAGGTGGTGGGGCGCCCGTACCGCGATTTCGTTGCGACGAACGAAAAGACCCCCCTGATCCTGGAGACGGTTTTCGGAGGGGGGAACTGGACCGGAGAGTTCGACCTGATTCGAAAGGACGGTACTCTCCGGGAAGTCTTCAGCAGCGTAAGCGCGATTCAGCCGGAGGGCGAAGAAGCCCGTTCGGTCCTGGTTTCCTTCACCGACATCAGCGAAAAGAAGAAGGCTGAGCAGGCCCTTCACGAGTCAAGGGCCCTGTACGAGGCCATCATCGAAGACCAGACGGACATGATCCTGCGCTTCCTGCCCGAAACGCTCGAAATCACCTACGCGAACCTGCCCTACGCCCGCTATTACGGGACGTCCCCCGGCGAACTCGTGGGACGTTCCTTCAAGTGCCGCTACACCCCCGAAGAGGAGGCCCGGATCCGGGATCACCTGCGGAAATTGACGCCGCAGGACCCCGTACGGCGAATCGAGGAGCAAGTGGTTCTTCCCGGGGGGGAAATCCGCTGGCAGCAATGGGTCGACAGGGGAATCTTCGACGATCGGGGGCGCTTGGTCGAAGTCCAGGGAGTCGGGCGGGACATCACCGAGCTAAAGATCGCACAGCAGAACCTTGTCCGGGAAAAAGCCAGGCTGATGACGCTTTTTGACAACTCTCCGGACGGGATCGTTTTCTGTACGGCGGACCACCGGGTCGAGCTCGCAAACAAGGCGTTTCTGCAGATGTTCGGTTTCAGCGCCCCCGAAATCGCCGGGAGGCACATCGATGACATCCTCCTGGAACCCCCGGAGGAACTCGCCGGCGCACTGGCACTGAACCGTGCCGCAGAGGAGGGCCGGCAGGCCTCCCTGGAAGGGATCCGGTTCGGGAAGGACAAGGTCCCGGTTTTCGTTTCCGTCACCGTGATTCCCAGGACGGAGCCCGACGGGCGGTTTTCCGGGACCTTCGCCATCTACCGGGACCTGACCGAGAGGAAACAGAAAGAGCACGCCCTGAAGATCAGCAACACGATCATCGAAGGAAGCCCGGTAGTGGTTTTCCGCTGGAAGGCGGAAAAAGGGTGGCCGGTCGAGTACGTTTCCGACAACATCCGGCAGTTCGGCTATTCCCCGGAGGAAATGACCGCTCCCGGGTTCCTCTATTCCTCGATCATCCACCCGGAGGATCTCCCCAGGGTACAGGCCGAAGCCGAGGCGCTCGACCGGCAGGGGAGCCCTTCGTTCTTTCACCAGTACCGCATCGTCATGAAGAACGGCCAGACCCGGTGGGTCGTCGAGCGCAACCGGGCGGAGAGGGATGCCTCGGGCCTTCTCTCGGGCCATTTCGGAGTCGTCATCGATGACACGGAACGGAAAACCGCAGAGCTGGTGGCGAGAAAAAACCATGAAGCCCTGCAGGAAAGCCTCCGGAAACTGGAACTCTCCTTTCGCCGGACCATCGAGGTCCTCTCCTCCACGACCGAGGCTCGAGACCCCTACACGGCCGGTCACCAGCGNAAGGTNGCGTTGCTTTCCGAGGCGATNGCCAGGCGGATGNCCCTTCCGGNGAAAACCTGCGAGGGGATTTACCTGGCCGCCATGGTCCATGANGTGGGGAANATTTCCATNCCGGCGGAAATCCTGAGCAAGCCGTCAAAGCTNAACGATTTCGAAATGGCCCTGATCCGGACGCACCCGGATTCCGCNTACGAAATCCTCAAAAACGTCGAATCCGAATGGGACCTGGCGGAAATCGTCCGGCAACACCACGAACGNTGGGACGGAAGCGGCTACCCGAGGGGACTCCGGGGGGAAGAGATCCTCCTGGAGGCGCGGATCCTGGCCGTCGCCGACGTGGTGGAAGCGGTTGCGTCCGACCGGCCCTACCGCCCCGGGCTCGGCTTGCAAGCCGCCGTGGCCGCTCTCGAGGCCGGAAGGGGAAAGGAGTTCGACCCGGACGTAGCGGGAACCTGCTTGGCCCTTTTGAAGGAAGGGTTTGATTTTCAGGGGGAAGTCATTTTTTCCACCCTACCGGACGAAAGGGAAGGAACCCGGGAATGGTCGCAAAAGCTGCCCTGAAGGGCTTCCTTTTCCTCGTTTTCTGTCTTGCCTTGCTCCTGCTTTTCGCCGCCTGGACCCCATGGAGAGAGGCCGGGCAGAAATCAAAAAGAACGAATCGATTCCAAGGGAGGAACGAAGATGGTCAAGCTTGAAACGACCAAGGGCGACATCCTGATTGTCCTGGACGCGGAAAAGGCCCCGGAAACCACGGCCAATTTCATCCAGTATGTCAGGGAGGGCCATTACGATGGAACGATCTTCCATCGGGTCATCGACGGTTTCATGATCCAGGGCGGGGGGTACGACCGGGACATGAACCAGAAGGAAACCCGCCCGCCGATCCGCAACGAGGCGCAAAACGGGCTGAAAAACGATGCATACACGATCGCGATGGCAAGGACCTCGGATCCCCACTCCCGCGACGGCCCAATTCTTCATCAACGTCAAGGACAACGATTTCCTGAACTTCACATCCCCTACCCCTCAGGGATGGGGCTATGCCGTTTTCGGGAAGATCACGGAGGGCAGGGACGTGGTGGACGACATCAAGTCTGTCAGGACGGGCAATCGCGGGTTTCACCGTGACGTCCCCGTCGAGCCGGTCGTGATCCTCAAGGCGTCGATCGTCGAACCCCAGGAGTAGGATAAGAGGGGGAGCCGGCACGCCGGATCCCCCTCTTTTTACTGTGGACTCGTTTCTTTCGGCTCCTCTCTGGGAACCAGGAAGAGGATCCCGAGGGGCGGCAGCGTAATCGATACCGATTGGTCAAATCCCTGGAACGGCACGGGTACCGACTCCACGCCGCCCATGTTTCCCTGGCCGCTGCCTCCGTACTCTTTTGCGTCACTGTTCAGCCTTTCACTCCAAAAACCGGGTACGGGGACACCGACCCGGTAATTGTGGCGGGGAACAGGGGTAAAGTTGCAGACCACCAGGACGGGATCAGGCCTTTCTCCTGGACGTTTTCGCAGAAAGGCTACGACGCTTTTCTCCACGTCCCTGAAATCGACCCACTCGAACCCCGAGGGATCGAAATCCCCCTCGTAAAGCGCGGGGGTTTCTTTCAGCATCCGGTTCAGGTCCTTCACCCAACGGGCCGCTCCGGCATTTCCATCGTTCTTCAGGAGCTGCCAGTCGAGTTCCCCTTCATGGTTCCACTCCCGCTCCTGGCCGAACTCTCCGCCCATGAACAGGAGCTTCTTGCCGGGGTGAGCCGCCTGAAACCCCAGCAGGAGGCGGAGATTGGCAAACTTTTTCCAGGGATCGCCGGGCATCTTCCCGTACAGGGATCCCTTCCCGTAAACCACTTCATCGTGGGAAAGGGGAAGCAGGAAATTTTCGGAGAACGCATACCAGATGCTGAAGGTGAGCCGGTCGTGGCAGTGCTTTCGATAGACCGGGTCTTTCCCGAAATACTCGAGGATGTCGTGCATCCATCCCATGTTCCACTTCAGGCCGAAGCCCAGGCCGCCCAGGTGGGCAGGTCTCGTGACCATCGGCCAGGCCGTGGATTCTTCCGCGATGGTCTGGATTCCCTCGAAGTCCCCGTAGCAGGCCGTGTTGAGCATCCTGAGGAAATCGACCGCTTCCAGGTTTTCCCGACCGCCGAAACGGTTCGGGACCCACTCCCCCGCTTTTCGCGAGTAATCGAGGTAGAGCATGGAAGCCACGGCATCCACTCGAAGCCCGTCGGCATGGTAGCGGTCCAGCCAGAAGGCGGCACTGCTGAGAAGGAACGACCTGACTTCGTTGCGGCCGTAGTTGAAAATCGCGCTCTTCCAGTCGGGATGGAACCCCTGGCGAGGGTCCCGGTGTTCGTAAAGGTGGGTTCCATCGAACTGGGCCAGCCCGTGCGGGTCCGTGGGGAAATGGGAAGGAACCCAGTCCAGAATGACGCCGATCCCGGCCCGGTGAAGGGTTTCGACCAGGAACATGAAATCCTGTGGGGATCCGTACCTGCTGGTCGGAGCAAAATAGCCGAGGGTTTGGTAACCCCAGGAGCCATAAAAAGGATGTTCCATCACCGGAAGGAATTCGACATGGGTGAACCCCATTTCCCGGACGTATTCCGCCAGCCGGGGAGCCATCTCCCGGTAGGTCAGGAAGTCGCCGCTCCCCGGGGAGCGCCTCCACGACCCCAGGTGGACCTCGTAGACCGACATCGGCCCCGTCAGCCTTCCGGCTTCCTTCCGGTTTTCCATCCAATCCCCGTCTTGCCATTCTTTCGAGAGGTCCCACACGATGGAAGCGGTTTTGGGCGGAGTTTCGGAATAGAAACCGAAGGGATCCAGTTTGTCCGGTATTTGAATCCCCTGTTTCCCCCAAAGGTGGTACTTGTATCGGTCCCCTTGCCTGGCCCCGGCGACGAACCCTTCCCAAATTCCCGAATCCGGCCAGGCCATCTGCAGCGGGTTTTTCCCAGGATCCCAGCCGTTGAAGTCGCCGATGACGGATACTCCCTCTGCGTTGGGAGCCCAAATTGCGAAATGGACGCCCACTTTTCCGTCCCTCACCGCGAGATGGGCGCCCATTTTTTCGTAAAGCCTTCGATGGGTCCCTTCCCGAAACAGGTACAAATCCTGTTCGGACAGTGCGGATCCAGGCCTGAAACCGCTTGAGACTTCTTTTTTCATGGTGTTTTTTCTCCTCTCGAGTCTCGGGGCTCCCGGATGAGCCTCAGAATCCCGTGAATCGGCAGGCCGATCCAGTCTGGACGGTTGTTCATCTCGTACTTCAGTTCATAAAAGGACTTCTCGATCGTGAAGATACGAAGAAGATCCTGCCTTTCCCCCTGACTTGCAGGGATGAAGGCTTCGCTTTCCACGACGTGGAAATAGCCTTCCAGGAAGCACCTCTCCGTTTCCTCCCTCCAGGCTGATAGCCAGTTCTCGAGGACCGCCTCTTCTTCCGGGCGGTTCCCGGTTCTTGAAAGGGCGACCTTCCAGGCGGCGTAATCGAAGGATCGCAGCATCCCCGCCAGGTCCCGGAAAGCGGACCGCTTCAGGCGCCTTTCCGTCAACGGCCTCATCGGTTCCCCTTCGAAGTCGATGATGAAGAAATCCTTCCCCGTGAAAAGCACCTGGCCCAGGTGGTAATCCCCATGGATCCGGATTTTCAGCCCCTCGAACCGTTCCCTCTTCAGCGGTTCCAGGAGGAACAGGATTTCCTTTTCCGACTGGATGACCGCCACGGCTTTCTCTCTCGTCCCTTCTTCCAGGGTGGGCAGGGAAGCCTCCAATCCAGCCAGGGTTTCCCGAACCAGGCTTCGGATCGATTGCAGAACAGCGCGCTGGTAAAGCCGTGTGAAAGGCTCCGGCCTGAAATCGGGATCCTGCAAATCCGAGGCGAGGGCAACGTGGAGTTCACCCGTCCTCGTTCCCAGAAGGCGAACCATTTCAAAGAAAAACTCCCCGGCGATTTCATGAATCTCCGAGAGCGGAATTTCCGTTCCCGGCTTTCTGGCAATGGCCTCTTCACAGAATTTGTCCAGGGAGGAGAGGAAAAAGCGCCAGGCCGTTCCCTGGTTCCGGACGTATCCGTGAAGTGTTCCCAAAAGGCTGTTTGCTGCCGGTCCAGAATACTCCAGGGCCCCGAGATAGGTCGGGGTGTGGAAGAATCGGGCCTTTTCGCTCAGGAACCGGCTGACCTCGCGGTCGGGATTGGTTCCTTCCTCCACCTTTCGAATCATCTTCAGAATACAGCTTTCATTGTAGACCACGGAACTGTTGCTCTGTTCCTCGGCAAGACGCCGGCTGGGCTGAGCCGGAAGAGTCCCGGCCTGCCAGGTCCTGAGTTCCTTGCCGGGCAGTCCGCTGATTTCCCCCTCCTTGCCCCTCTTCCGTTTCCGTGCCAGGATGAAATCCAGGATCGCGGCATGAAAGCGTTTGTCCGCCGCGGCATCGAAAAGGCATCCGTTTTCTCCCCCCACGGAAGCCTTCACGATAAGGGCCGCTTGGAGGCTTTCCCGATCCAGCTCAAGATCCGTGTCGCAGGCAAATCCCACCGGGAGAAAGTAGGTTTCGCCGGTTCCCTCGGAGTATTTCACCGCCACCAGGAGCAAATGGGTCCCATTGCCGGCGTGCTCGAGGAAGATGTCTTCTTCCACGGCGAGAGAGCGAATGTGCCGTGTCTTCGACCCGAACCACCGGGACCGGATCATGAATTCTCCGATAGCCTCCTCAAGAAGTTTTCGGGGTTGCTCCTCCGAGAAAACCTCTTTCCATCCCACGGAGCTTCGGAAGAAAAGGAAACGGTCGGACAAACCGAATGCCGGTCGGGCCCCTTTTTCCTCCCGCTGCAGCTGCATCCAGAAATAGTCGTGGAACCCGAGGGTCAGAAGGTAGGGTTTCGCTGTAACGGGCGGGAACCGGTTCCCGCTGAAAACCTCCACGGGAACGGTGCCCTCGAACTCCGAAAGGTCCAGCTCCACTGCCTGGGCAAATCGTGAAAGGTTGGCAACCACGAGAATCGTTTCGGTTCCCAGGTTCCTTATGAAAGCGAGGACCTTCGGGTTTTTCGGGTGAAGAAACCGTGTTTCACCCCGGCTGAAGCAGGCGTATCTCTTCCTCATGGCAATCACTCGCCTCATCCACCAGAGAAGCGAGGATGGGTTGCGTTCCTGGTTTTCAACGTTCACGGCTTCGTAGGCGTATTCGGGATCCGTCACCACGGGCAAATACAGCTTCTGCGGGTTTGCCTTGGAAAACCCGGCATTCCGGTCAGGGCTCCACTGCATGGGTGTCCGAACTCCGTTTCGGTCACCAAGAAAGTAATTGTCGCCCATGCCAATTTCATCACCATAGTAGAGGCATGGAGTCCCCGGAAGGGAGAGGAGGATGAACTTCAGGAGTTCCACCTTCCTGCGGTTCTGCTGCATGAGCGGGAACAGCCTGCGCCGGATTCCGAGATTGATCCGGGCCCTCGGGTCTTTCGCATAGGTCCTGTACATGTAGTCCCTCTCCTCGTCGGTGACCATTTCGAGGGTCAACTCGTCGTGGTTGCGGAGGAACATCACCCACTGGCCGACGTCTGGGATGGGAGGAGTCTGTTCCATGATGTCCACGATCGGGTGGCTGTTTTCCATCCATAGGGCCATGAAAATCCGCGGCATGATGGGAAAGTGGAAGGCCATGTGGCATTCGTCGCCGTAGCCGAAATACGCCGCTGCGTCTTCCGGCCACTGGTTGGCTTCCGCCAGGAGCATTCGCCCGGGGTAATGTTCATCCACGTGCCCCCGGAGTTGTTTCAGGAATTCGTGGGTTTCCGGCAGGTTTTCGCAGTTCGTCCCTTCCCTTTCGAAAAGATAGGGGACCGCGTCCAGCCGCAATCCGTCGACCCCCATCCCGAGCCAGAAGTCCATCACCTTCAGGACCGCCTTTCGGACCCGGGGGTTGTCGAAGTTCAGGTCTGGCTGGTGAGAGTAGAACCTGTGCCAGTAGTAAGCCCTGGCAACCGGATCCCAGGTCCAGTTGGAAGCCTCGAAATCCTGGAAGATGACCCGCGCCTCGGCGTACTTCCCCGGGTCATCGCTCCAGACGTAAAAATCGCGGGCGGCCGACCCGGGTTTCGCCCGGCGGGCCTTCTGGAACCAGGCATGCTGGTCCGAGGTGTGGTTGATGACCAGTTCGGTAATCACCTTGAAGCCCCTGGAGTGCGCTTCCCTGAGAAATCTCCGGAAATCCCTCAGCGTCCCGTAATCGGGATGGATGCCGTAATAATCCGAGATGTCGTACCCGTCATCCTTCATGGGCGAAGGATAGAAGGGCAACAGCCAAAGGGCGGTCACCCCAAGGTCTTTGAGGTAATCCAGCTTTTGCGTAAGCCCCTTGAAATCCCCGATCCCGTCATCGTTGCTGTCAAAGAAGGCCTTGACATGCAGCTGGTAAAGAATCGCATCCTTGTACCAAAGGGAATCGGTTTCGCTCATCGCGGTGCCTCCCTATGCGAAATAATCAAAATCCTGCTCCCTCTTCAGGTGTCTTCTCAAAAGAAAGATGCGGGCCGGAAGTTCCTGGGGGTCCAGCGTCAGGCTGTTTTTCTCCCCGTGCCAGATCACCTTTTCTCCCCCCAGGAGGTCGGCAAGCAGGAATGGTTCGCCGGCCTCCATTCCCAGGTCGGCCAGGGGAAGACGCAGCGTGCCCGATTGCACCCGGAAAGGGTCCAGGGTAACCACGATCAGCAGCGTGTTTTCCGGAACGACTTTCAGGTACGCGATCAGGCTGTCGTTGTCGCACTCCAGGAACCGGATATTTTTTGTCTGCTGCAGGGCCGGGTTCTCGCGCCTGATCCGGTTCACCCGGGCGATCATTTCCCTGAGATTGCCCGGCTGGTCCCAATCCCAGGTTTTGATCTCGTATTTTTCCGAATCCAGGTATTCCTCCTTCCCGCTCAGGGCTTCGGCAACGAGGAGTTCGTAGGGAGGCCCGTAGATCCCCCAGCAGGACGAAAGTGTCGCCGCCAGTACCATCCGGATCACGAAGGCCGGTCGACCCCCAAACTGGAGGAATTCCGGAAGAATATCCGGGGTATTCGGCCAGAAATTCGGCTGGAAATATTCCGTCATCTCGCTTTCCGTCAATTCCCGGAGGTAGGTTTCGAGTTCGTGCTTCGTGTTCCGCCAGGTGAAATAGGTATAGGACTGGGAAAAACCGACCCGGGCGAGTTTTTTCATGACTTTCGGTCTCGTGAAGGCTTCAGCGAGAAAAAGGACATCCGGTTCCTGCCGTTTCACTTCGGAAATCAGCCACTGCCAGAAGGCAAACGGCTTCGTGTGCGGATTGTCGACCCGAAAAAGCCGAAACCCCTGGCCGACCCAGAAAAGAACGACCCGCCGCAGTTCTTCCCAGAGCGACTTCCATTCCGGGGTTTCAAAGTTGAAGGGGACGATGTCCTCGTATTTTTTCGGGGGGTTTTCGGCGTACTGGATCGATCCGTCTGGCCGCCAGCGGAACCATTCCGGGTGCTGCCGGATGTAGGGATGGTCGGGCGAACACTGGAAAGCCAGGTCTAGAGCCACTTCCATTCCAAGCGATTCGGCTTCGGCCCGAAATTCCCGGAGGTCTTCAAGTGTTCCGAGAGCCGGGTCGACTGCGTCATGCCCCCCGAACTCCGAACCGATCGCCCAGGGGCTGCCCGGTTCTCCGCCGAGGGCATGGAGACGATTGTTTCGGCCCTTTCGGCAAGTCGTCCCGATCGGGTGGATTGGAGGCAGGTAGACGACATCGAAGCCCATCCGGGCGATCTCCTTCAACCGAAGGCGGGCGTCCCGAAGCGTTCCCTGCCGGCTGAACGGCAGGCAGGCGGAACGAGGGAAAAACTCGTACCAGGAACTGAACCGCATTTTCCCCCTTTCAACGCTGACCGTGCGGCTATCCTCCATCTGCTTCACCAAATGGGGGTCGGGATACCGGAGAAAGCACCGCTGAATCTCCGGCTGGTCAAGGAGACGCTCAGCTTCCTCTTTCCCGCCCGCCTTTTCCAGGCTGGCTGCCGCATGCTCCAAAAACCGGGCATCCGCCGGGGAAGAGCGGGCCGCAAGAGAACGCAATTCCTCTGCGATGATCCTGAGTTCAATTTCACCGACCTGGCCGGGGTCCTTTTTTCGGAGGTCCCGAACCAGCGTTTCCAACCGATCCACCCAGCCCCGCAAAGTAAACGCCACGTCCTCCCGGCTTTCTATCCGGAAAGAAGCTTCCCACCGGTCATCTCCAAGTGGTTTCATCGGAACGCGAGTCCACTCTTCCTGGCTGGCCGTCCGGTAGAGAAGCTCAGCACGGACCGCGTCATGACCGTCAGCGTAAACATCGGCACGGACACGGACCGTTTCTCCGGGACAGCGACGGATCGGGCCTCCGTCCGGGACCTGCGGCTCGACATTTTCGATGACCACCCGCACGCGTCCATTCATGGCTCCATCCATTCCTCTCCCCCCTGTTCTTTAACATTATAAAACATCATCTATTCCTTACAGGAGAAATGGCGGCATTCTTCGTCGTTCTCTCAAAAACGGGCCGCCCTGGGTCGAAGCCTTATAATGGAACCCTGATCAATCTCGGCGGCTGCTGCGGCTGCAAGCGAAAGAGAGGAAAACCCATGAACGGATGGAACGGCAAATCGCTCTGGATCGACCTGAGCCTCGGACACCTGGAAACCCGTGAGATCCCGTTGCCGCTCCTGGAGTCTTTTATCGGGGGCAGGGGGCTTAACGACCGGGTGCTTTTCGAACACGTTCGGGACGGAACCGACCCGCTGGGCCCCGGAAACGTGCTCACCTTCTCGGTGGGACCTCTGACCGGCACGATCCTCTCCTCGACCAGCCGCGTGCAGGTCAGCACCCTGTCGCCCCTTACGGGCATCCTGGGCGACGGCAATGCAGGAGGAACGTTCGGGCTCTGCATGAAGCGATCCGGGTACGACCAGTTCGTCTTCACCGGGGCCGCGCCCAAACCCGTCTACCTTTTCGTCGACGGGCCGCAGGCAACGCTTGTCGAAGCGCCGGAACTGGTCCAAAGTTCGACCTGGGAGAAAACCGACCTTCTGAAGCGGCGCCACGGTCCGGGGTGCTCGGTCGCGGCCATCGGCCAGGCAGGGGAAAATCTTGTCCGCTTCGCCTCGGTGATCGTCGACCGGCATCACTCGGCAGCCCGAGGGAGCGGTGCCGTGATGGGTTCAAAGAACCTGCTGGCCATCGTCGTGAAAGGCCGCCAGGAAGTGTCCCTGGCCGATCCGGAAACGTTCCGGTGCCTGGCCGAAGTCGACCGGGAGTTCCTGAGGAACGACCCTTTCCAGCGTGACACGATCGCCCGCTTCGGAAGCCACATCGGCATGATCCGGTGGTTCCCCGGCAGCCGGAACAACGAGCGCTATCTCGGCCCCGGCGAAGTCCCCGAGTCGCTCCTTCCGGAAGCCCTCAAGGCATGGGAAGAAGGACGGACGTCCTGCGCCGGCTGCGTCGTCCCCTGCAAGGACATTTTCCGAATCCCTTCAGGGAAGTATGCAGGCGAAATCGGCAAGGCGATGGAACACGAATGCCTGCACTGCCTGGGCACAAATTGCGGGATCGACGACCCCGTGGCCCTGATGACGATGGAAAACCTGGCCGACAAGTACGGCATGTGCGTGATCGGGCTCGGAAACACCGTCGCCCTTGCCAAGGACCTTTTCGAACACGGCCTGATCGGTCTCGAAGAAACAGGCGGCCTTGATCTTTCCTGGGAAAACGTCGGGGCCCAGCTCGAGCTGATCCATCAAACGGCCCTGCGCCAGGGCTTCGGGAACCTCGTTGCGGAAGGGATGTTGAACCTGGCCCGGATTCTCGGGGGAAGGGCGATGGATTTCTGCTACCACGTGAAGGGATTGGGCCGAGGACACCATCCCGCGGGGATCTTCGCGCTTGCCCACGCGACTTCCACCCGGGGGGCCGACCACCTGCGGGGACGGAGCTGGGCCTTCGGGGAAAACGACCCCGAGATCTGGCCCGTGCTGATCCGGCAAGGTTTCATCCCCGTGGAAGACCCGGTCCGAACCCTCTTCATTTCTGAAAGGGCCGTGACCCTTACGGACATGGTCGGCCGCTGCAAGGGTGCGGTCAACAACTGGGCAAGCGCTGTCCCCCTGGTCGCCTCCTATCCCCTGTTGGAAGGAGAAGCACGCCTGCTGTCCGCAGCGACCGGGATTCCCTTCACGGAAGCGGCGCTGGAAGAGGCCTCGGACAGGGTCTACCTTCTCGAGATGGCCTTCAACGCGAGGCAGGGGATCCGAAGGCGGGATGACCGTTTCCCGGTGCGGTGGGACCTCATCGGGTCGAACTGGGCTCGCCAGGAGAAAGAAAAGCATGAAGCCATGCTCGATCGCTACTACGCTTTGAGGGGGTGCAACCCCGATACCGGGATCCCGGAGCCAGAAGCCCTGACGAGGCTGGGGCTCGATTTCGCAGCATCCTACCTCGCAAAGGAGTCCCTTCGCGAGGCGTGGGAGGGGCCTCCGCTCCGGGATCCCGGCAGCTATCCAGTCGGGAACCGGCGCTGCTGATGTTCAAGGCGGAAGGGGAGGCTGCCCGAGGCCTTCCCCTTCCCTCCTTTTCCCTTAACCGACTTCTCTTTGCAGCGCCTCGATCCAGGCTTTGGCATTCGGGACTTTCGTGGAACCGGTCACCCACCCAGGGGATCCCCCTCCCCTGGCCATGAGCTCAGGGTGCTCCCGGACCAGTTTCCTGAGGTCGATCCCTGCCTCTGCACCGCAGGCCAGGATGAAGCTTCCCTCGGTCCCTTCTGCCGAGGGGACAAGCACCAACCCGAGGGAATGCGCGTCCGATTCGACGAGGGATTTCAGCCCCGGAACCGCCATCTCGGGAAGCATTCCCGGCAGGACCGCAACCCGGAGGGGCCTGGATCCCACCGTCCGCGTTTCCCATGGGAGGGAAAGCATCCCCTTGGCCTTGTCGAGGCTGCGTGCCAGCGCCTGCCTTTCCTCCTGCAGCCGATCATAGACCTTTTCCAGCTTTTCCAGGGGGCAACTGACCTTCCGGAGAAGAACCCGGACGACGCGGGAATATTCTTTAAGGATCCGGTCCCTGTGAACGGTGAACTTTACCTCCCAGTCGGGCGCAGTACCCCTGAACGCGGTGACGAGAATCCCGCCGACTTTGGCAGTTGAAGAAACGTGAGTCCCCGAGCACGCGATGCAATCGAACCCGGGAATCGTCACGACCCGGACGGGTTCCTTTCCAAGCCGGTCCCAGTTGGCTTTGAGCCCCTCGATCCCTTGCGCCTCTTCCGGGGAAAAGAGCCGGATCGTGACGGGCAGGTCCCTGGCGATCACCTCGTTGGCTTCGTCTTCGGCCTCGAACAGCATCGACCAGTCCAGCTGGCGATCCCAGTGCAGGAAAACGGTCGTCTCCTCTTCGCCTACGGCGACCTTGTACACCTTCAGTCCCTCGTGACGGCTTTCCAGCACACGGGAAAGGATATGTTCCGCGGAATGCATCCTGGAAAGAAGATCCTGCCTGTCCAGGTCCACCTCCGCAAGCACCTCGAGACCCTCTGCCGGTTCGCCCTGCAGGATCCTGGCAGAAAGTACCTCCTGCTCCCCTTCACGGAAACAGTCCGTCACTTCCGCGGAAAACCCGGGAGCATGGAGACGGCCCTTGTCTCCCGGCTGCCCTCCGCCGGACGCATGAAAGCGATTTTCCTCCAGGATGAGGTTAGCGTCCTTCCCCTTTCTCGAAACGACCTGGAGGATCCGTGTTTCGTACCCGGTGTTCAACGTTGTTTCGCCCCCCTTTCACGGCACATTATACCCATGCCCCCTGCCGCTCCGCACAGGGAGTAGAATGGAGCCGTGCTTTGAAGACAGGAGGGGTAGCGAAATGGCTTCTGAGGTCTTCTTCACCGGGACACGGACAACCTCCAGGAAGAACCTGCTGGACCGTCTCGAAGAACTGGTCCTGGCAGCAGGGCTGGACGAACTGCCTCTGAAGGGCCGGATGACGGCCGTGAAAATTCATTTCGGCGAACCGGGCAACCTGGCAACGATCCGCCCCAACTACGTCGCCAGGCTGGTCCGGATGATACGGGAACGGGGCGGGAAACCTTTCCTGACGGACGCGAATACCCTCTACAAAGGGAAGCGGGCGAATGCCGTCGACCATCTCCAGGCGGCCATGGAAAACGGTTACAATCCCCTTTCCGCCGGCTGTTCGGTGCTGATCGCCGACGGACTTTGGGGGTTCGACTACCGGGAGATCGAGATCAACCTGAAACACTTCGCCAGCGCAAAAATCGCATCGGCGATCGCCGAGGCGGACGTGCTCATTTCCATGAACCACTTCAAGGGGCACGAACAGGCTGGTTTTGGCGGAGCCCTGAAGAACCTCGGCATGGGGTCCGGATCGAGGGAAGGGAAGATGGCCATGCACTGCGATTCGCCGCCTCGAATCCTCGAGGCCCGGTGCGTGGGCTGCGGCGAATGCGCGAGGAACTGCGCCCACGGGGCAATCCTCCTGGACACGAACAGGAAGGCAAAGATCGACCCCTCACTCTGCGTCGGCTGCGGGCAATGCGTCGTCGTCTGCCCCGCGGGAGCCGCACAGATCAGCTGGGGCACGGGGAAAACACTGGGAGAGCGGATCGCGGAATACGCGTTCGCGGCCGTTAAGGGGAAACCAAGTTTTCACGTCAATTTCCTGATGGATGTCTCCCCCAACTGCGACTGCTGGAACCATAACGATACGCCGATCGTCCCGGATCTCGGGATCGCCGCTTCGAAGGACCCGGTCGCCCTAGACCAGGCTTCGGCCGACCTCGTCAACGGCGCGCCCGTATTGCCCGGAAGCGCACTTCAGGGGAGACGGACGGAAGACAAGTTTCAGGCACTGCACCCCGAGGCGGACTGGAAGCAGTGCCTAGCCCACGCCGAAGAGATCGGGCTGGGAACGCGCTCTTACCGGCGGATCGACCTTCCTTGAGAGGTTCGGTTAGGCCGTTCGGAGAACCCGGAGGTAGTCCGAAATGGCCTCCAGTCCCCTTTCCAGGGTTTCCGTCGAACAGGAGAATCCCAGCCTGAACCAGCCTTCGAAATCAAAGGCCTTTCCGGGAACCACGAAGGCCCCGTTGAATTCAAAAAGCCCCCTGCAGAAGTCCTCCGATGGAATCGGGAGCCCGTACCGGATGAACGCCGTGGTCCCGGCTTTCGGGGGAACGTAGGACAGGCCTGTTTCCCCGCGGACCCAACGGTCAAGGATGGCCGCATTTTTCCTGACCAGGGGAAGATTGCGTCCAAGGATCCTGTCCTTGAATGAAAACGCCCGCAGAGCCAACATTTCGTCGATCATGCCGCAACTGATCGTCGTGTAGTCCCTGCGGACAAAGCAATCCCGGATGAAGTCCCCGGCGCCCGCAACCCACCCCAGCCGCAAGCCGGCGAGGGAAAACACCTTCGAAAGGCTGCCCGTCGCGACTCCCCGTTCGTAAAGGTCGACGATCGAAGGCGTGCCAGCGCCGGGCTCATGTTCCAGTCCCCGGTAAACCTCGTCACAAAGGACCCAGGCCCCGGCGCGCTCCGCGATCCGGGTTACCTCCTTCAGGAGGGACGCCTGCATCAAGGCCCCCGTCGGATTGTTCGGGTTGTTCAGAACGATCAGCTTGCACCGGTCCCCCGTCAGTTTCTCAAGCTCCTCGAGGTCGGGGAGAAAGCCGTCTTCGGGCCGGAGCCGAAGGATCCTGACATCGGCCCCCAGGGATTGGGGCACGGAATAGAGCTGCTGGTAGGTCGGCACCACGGCGACAACCCGGTCCCCGGGTTCCACGAGCGTGAAAAGGGCGAGAAAGTTCGCCCCGATCCCCCCGTGTGCCAGCAGGACGTTTTTTTCATCCAGGGTGTCGTAAAGCCGGGAAATGTGGGCCCTCAGGTCAAAGGAACCAGGAATTTCCCCGTAGGTGAGCTTCCGGGACAGGAGGTCTTCCAGGAAAGCCTCCTTTCCCCCGGACAGCTCGAGGAGTTCCTCCACCGTGAGAGAATCGACGCACGTCTCGGCGATATTGAACCGCGCTTTTTCCTCGTAGGCGTTCATCCATTCTTCGACTCCAAAGCGTTCGATCTTCAACGCTTCTCCCCCCTTCCGCGGTCAAGGATACCATGAACCTCCGGCAATTGACCGTTTACCGCAACCCGTGCTATTGGTATCATTCTCCGGGTGACGAGGCGCTCCCTTTCTCGAATGGAGGATTTCATGCAGAAAGACCGTTTCCGGGCCATGGCCCTACTCCTTTTTGTCTCGGCGTTCCTTTTCTTCCTTTTCCTCGGAAACCACCCCCTCCTGGAACCGGACGAGGGAAGGTACTCCGAGATTCCAAGGGAAATGATCGAGCGCGGAGATTTCATCACCCCGACCCTGAACTATGTCAAATATTTCGAAAAACCCGTTCTCCATTACTGGCTAACGGCTCTTTCCTTCAAGCTGTTCGGGTACACGGAGTTCGCCTCCCGTTTCTGGCCGGCCTTGCTCGGGGTCCTCGGAACGGCAATCACTTTCTGGCTGGCGTCCTACCTTTATGGAACCCGGGCGGGTTTTTTTTCCGGCTTCATCCTCGCCACGTCCTGGATCTATTTTGCCATCGCCCAGATCAACATCATCGACATGGGGGTCTCGGTCTTCATGACGATGGCCCTGGCGGGTTTCTTCCTGGGAGCCACGGGAGACCGGCGTTGCTTCTTGCTGTTCTACGGCGGGATGGCCCTCGCGACCCTTTCGAAAGGGCTCATCGGGATCGTCCTTCCGTGCGCCGTTGCCGGGGCCTGGATCCTGGCAACCCGCAACTGGAAGGTGATCCGAAAAACCCTCTACGGGTGGGGGATCCTCCTCTTCCTCGGACTGACCCTTCCGTGGTACATCGCAGTTTGCCTGAAAAACCCCGAGTTTTTCCATTTCTTCTTCATCCGCGAGCATTTCCTGCGGTACACCACCAGGATCCATGACCGCTACGAGCCAGCCTGGTTCTTCATTCCCATTCTCCTGGCGGGTGGAGTACCCTGGACGGCTTTCTGGGTTCGCCCGCTCCTGGGGGTTCGCGAATCAAGGGAAAGACTCTACCTGTCCCTTTGGTTTGCGATCATCTTTATTTTCTTTTCCCTCTCAAGCTCCAAGCTCATTCCCTACATTCTCCCGGTGTTCCCCGCGCTGTCGATCCTCGCGGGCCACAAGCTGGACCGGTACCTCACCCACCCGCATGCTGACGGAATCGCCACCGAACTGGTCATGACAACCCTCCTGATGGGACTCTTGTCCG
>Ga0067045_1003578_pt1 | contig 18190 bp, 9 predicted proteins | sample TerdegcTABiofilm_FD_59184 | JGI IMG/M metagenome (GOLD analysis project Ga0067045, IMG submission 59184) | Combined Assembly of (Gp0054472, Gp0054536) Wastewater bioreactor microbial communities from Singapore -Terephthalate degrading... | reverse complement strand
ACCAGGAGAGAGGAGCAGGCACTCCTCTCTAAGGTTCTCAGGATTCCGGCGGGTGTTCTATCAGGTCTATGGCGCCAAGCAAAATATGTGCCAGCCCGAAACCGGCAATACCCCACCCCATTACGGGGTTTAAGTTGCGCAACGCCAGTCCTGTAGCGGTAATGGCGGTACCGAGAACGGCCGGAATCAATCCTTCGCGCGGCAACAAAATTCCCCCTTTCAGAGAGTTTGATTATATTTTTCATGGATACGCTTTTTTATATACAGTAAAATTGTGGGGCGGGCTTTACCATTCCCTGTATCTGGACGTGCGTTTTTCCTGCAAGTCCCTCTTGAAGGTGCGGGTTAGGCAGGTGATCCGGCAGGTGTGCTCCAGGCACGAAGTCCACTGATAAGCCTCCTCCAGCACTTGCCCTACTGCGAAGCTCCCGTGCCCGCGGACCATCACTATCTTATATTCTTTTAAGAGAGTGGGCAGCTTTTCTTCCAGTTCTTTAGAGCCGATGGTATGCTCTGCGCTCAGGACGGGGACCTTGTGCAGCAGGTAGGCTCCTTCGGAATCAACCGGGATGATTTCATCTTCCAGGAGGGAAAGGGCGACAGCATGGACCGGGTGGGCGTGCACGATGGCCAGGGCGGCGGTCCCTTTGTAAATTGCACGGTGCACCCTGATTTCTGTGGATGCCAGGATAATATTACTGTCGTTTTTCTCCAGCCCTGTTTCAATCAGGTCCCGCTCTTCCAGGTGTCCCAGCATTGCCCCGCGCCTGGTAATGATGATCCGGTCCCCGCAGCGCACGCTGAGGTTGCCGCTGTGTGAGCTGTTTAGGCCGGCCAGGAAGAGATCGCGCCCGAATTTTTGAAAGTCCTTTAACATATCACCCCTCCAGTTCCAGTTCCTGAAGTTTTTTAGGCAAAGGTATTCCGGACTCGTCCCACCCTCTGAAGCGGTAATACTCAGCTAGCATGGGCTCGAGCTCTACTGTTTTCCCGCGAGAAGGCCCCTCTGAAACAGGTTCCTCCAGCAATCTGGGTGGCAGGGTGTCAAAAGAGGAGTCCAGACCTGCCCGGAGGTTGTAAAGCCGCTCTAAGTTCCAGATTCGCTCGCCAATCCGGTATAAGTCCTGCGGGCTGTAGTCAATACCTGTCGCGGCCGACAAAATCCTGGCGAAATATTCTTCGGATACGGCCATGTTGATGAAGCGGCAGGCAATCAGGCTGTCAATAGCTGCATTGATATTTTGCTGGTTGATGACCAGTCCCGCTTTGCCCCCGGTGTCGAAACGGTCCACCATCTTGGGCACGCCCAGTGCCTCCGGCCCGGCCATGTAGGCCCGCAGGTGGCAGCCGCCGCGGTTTGAGGTGGCAAACCCCAGTCCCATCCCCTGAAGGCCGCGCGGGTCGTAGGCCGGTAATTCCAGCCCCTTTACCTGCATGGCATACTGGCCGGCGCCAAATTTTTCGGCCAGCCGGCGCGAGCCTTCGGCCAGCAGGTTGCCGGTTCCTTCCCGGTATGCTATTTGTTTAACGATCCTGGGCAGCCCTGCCGCGTCACCGAATGTGAAACCCGCTTTTAGTATCCCTTTTTCAACCAGTTCCATAGCACAGCCGATGGTTACTCCTGTGGAGACGGTATCCAAACCCAGCCGGTTGCAGAGATAGTTGGCCTCGGCGATTACTTCCAGGTCGTCAATCCCACATTCCGGCCCCAGCGCCCAGATGGATTCGTATTCCGGCCCCGCGGTGATTCCTGTTTTTGGGGTTTTGATTAGCCGGGTGCACTGGACCGGGCAGCCGTGGCAGCCTTGGCGGCCGGCAAATATGGTCTCGGCAATGGCTTCACCGGAGATCCTTGCGGCACTGAGAAACTGGGAGGCTTGAAAATTGCGGGCCGGGAAAACGCCCAGTTCGTTAAAAAGGTTTACCAGGACCGGAGTGCCGAATTCCGGCAGCCCTTGGGAGGTGATCGGGTTGGCCTTGATCCACTTGCCGGCCTCATAGACAATGAAATTGAGTTTTTCCGCGTCGGCTACATTTACTTTTTTAGAGCCCTGCACGGCAATGGCCTTAAGTTTTTTTGCACCCATTACCGCTCCCAAACCGCCCCGGCCCAGGGCACGGTGCCCCTCGTTCATAATAGAAGCGAACCTGACCAGGTTTTCCCCGGCCGGCCCGATGCAGGCAATGCTTGTATCTTTCCCCAGCATATTTTTTAAATTGCTGTTCGTTTCTATAACGTCAGCGCCCCACAGGTTCCCCGCCTCATGCAGCGCCGCCTGTCCGTCCGTGATCGTCAAATAAACCGGCGCTGAAGAGACTCCTTCAATAATCAGCATGTCAAAACCGCTTTTTTTCAGCCGGACGCCCCACCTTCCGCCGGCATTCGAGTCAAAAATTGTGCCTGTGAGCGGGGATTTGGATGAGGCGCTGAATCGCCCGGTTCCAGGAACGCCGGTACCGGTCAGGGGTCCGGCAGCAAAAACCAGTTTATTATTTTCTCCAAGCGGGTCGCAGCCGGCCGGTATTTCCCCGGCAACTGTCCAGGCGCCCAGACCGCGTCCTCCGATCCAGTCTGCCAGTACCTTTGGAGCAATATCCTCACAGGTGATCCGACCCGAACTTAAATTCACCCGCAGCGCCTTTCCGGACCAGCCACATAAAATCATTATGCAGGACCTCCTTAACGCGATTCCGTAATATAGGTTTTTTCTCCCTGACAATAGACATTTCCTTTCGTCGTAACAGTCATAATATAAAAAGTCTGTTGCTTGATCATGCAACTGGAACATAAGCTTACAAATTAAAAAAAGCGTGTTTAAGGAAAATAAATGTGAAATTTCATTTTACAGGCAGGATATTGGCGAAAATTTGACGAAATGCCTATAATAATGTTGCAGAGTTTAACCTGAGCAATTTGTGAAATTAAGCACTAGACCCGGGATGAGCGGCGTAATGATCTATAGAAATGGGAAGAGGAGGGTGAATGGTGAAGCCGGTTCTTGAGACATGTAAGCCCCGGCCGGAGATCCTGGCCGGCACGTTTAACCCCGAGGTCTTTACAGCGTCACTCGGCCCGATTATTGACTATTACCGTAATGGAAAAGGCATTATAGACAGCATTTACACCAGCGCTGAAAACTTCTTCAAAGAGGCCACCTACCCCACACAGGGCCTGCGCCTGACCTTGGCGGAAGTCTTTGGACGGATCGCGGGCGACATGACTGTTCCAGCCATCCACCGGCTGGAGACGGCTTTCGGAGGGGGCAAGACCCACACGCTGATTGCCTGTACGCATATAGCCTATAAAGGAAAGGAGCTTGGCGGCATTATCAGGGACATCCTTGAACTCAGACTTCTTCCTGACCCCGGATCTGTTGCGGTGGTCGGCGTTGCAGGCGACGAAATACCGGTCCACAGGCCGAAAGGTAATGACCTGGTACCATATACACTCTGGGGTGAGATTGCCTGGCAGATCGGCGGGGAGGAGCTTTACCGCGAGGTTGAGGACGACGCAAATTCCCACGCCGCTCCTGGAAAGACATACTTCAACAAGGTATTCACTAAACGGAAAGTTTTAATAATGCTGGACGAACTGGCCCAATACGCAGCGCGGCTGGAAGCGGCCCGGCCAGATGGTGCCAGTCAGCTAGCCGCCTTTCTGATGTCGCTCCACGGGTATGCCAGAAACAACCCCGGCATTGCCGTGGTGCTCACGCTTGCCAGTGCCACAGACGCTTTCGCTAGGCAAACCGAACGTTTAGCAGTGCTTATCAGCCAGGTGCGCGGTGAAGAAGTGACCGAAGATGACGCCCTGGGTATAGGCGAAAAGGCCGTCAAGGGTATTACCAGCGTGGTGGCCCGCGACGCCGTGCAGGTTACGCCGGTGCAGGCCGCCGAGATTTCATCCGTGCTTGCAAAACGGCTGTTTTCCTTTATAGACCGTGACGCTGCCAGAGCGGCGGCTGAGGAATATATGCAGATGTACCGCCGGAACTCCAATCTGTTGCCGGAGGAGGCCTCCAGTGAGAACTTCAGGGGGCGGATGACCGCCACCTATCCTTTTCACCCGACACTGATCGACTTCCTGAACAATAAGCTTGCCAGTGCAGAGAACTTCCAGGGCACCCGCGGTGTGCTCCGGGTCCTTTCCCTAGCTGTCCGCAGTCTGTGGCAGAACCGGCAGGCAGTGCCGATGATCCATGCCTGTCACTTAGATCTGAAATCAGACCGGGTGGTTAATGAAATCCTTGGCAGGACAGGCAGCTCCGACCTGATGTTCATTCTCAATGCCGATATCGGCAGTGTAGATACCGGCACACTGGAAGGCGGCTACAGCAATGCAGAGCTGGCCGACCGGCGCAACCCGCACCCGGAAGGGCATCCCCTCTACGAATACACCTGGAAGACTGTCTTTCTGCATAGCTTGGTCGGCCGCGAAGAGGGGGTAAACACAAAAATATTCGGCCTCACTGAGTCTGAAGCGTTGTTCTGTGTATCTTTTCCGGGCCTCACACCACCGCAGGTGCGTACAGCCCTGGAGGAGATAAATGAAACCGCCTTTTACCTCCGTTATGAACAGGGGAAATATTTTGCCAGTGAAGAGCCCACTATCAACAGCGTTCTGGCCCGAATCCGCAAGACTCTGAACACGAACCAGGTCAACGAGCTGCTTGAAGCAACTGCGCGAAAAGTTGTAACCGGAGGCTCCGGTTTGTTCCATATAGAACACGATGTCTCTCTGCCGGAGCATTTGCCTGACGGCAAGGGCAGGCCCGTGCTCGGGATCGTCTCGCTGACTGCCGGGGCCGTCGATATACAGGCAATGGTTACCACCAAGGGAGTCAACAAGCCCAGGGAGCAGCAGAACCTGATCTTCATACTTGTTCCGGAAACCGTTGCCGTCAAAGGCACAAATGAGATAGAGGGGCTCTTCCAGACCCGGATGCAGGAAGTCCGGCAGCGCATCGACGGCATAGCCCGCCAGGTCAAGGCTATGCGAATCCTGGCAGATAAGCCGCAGAACTACGGCGTTAATCCCCGCCGCCTGGAAGATGCAGACTTCAAGAAGCGCCGGGCTGAGCGCGAACAGGCGCTGATTACTACAATTTCAAGCATATATACCGGCCTTTATTACTCCTCAACAGGCGACCATATAGTGAGAAAGGAGATCAAGACCGCTGGCGGCGAGGGCGGGGTGCCCTTTATTGAGTTGATTTACGACATCTTGAAAAAGGATGGCGAAATCATCACCAGTCAAAATACAACGCAATCAGACCTGCTGAATCTGAGCAAGCTTTTCTTCGAGCAAAGTGACAGCGTAAGCCTGGATAAACTCCGCAATAACTTCTGCTACGTGCGAAGCTGGCCGGTGCTGGAGAATCCCGGAGTTTTCGATCAAATTGTCCGGTCAGGTGTGCAAAAGGGCGTATGGTGCGTCTACCGCATGGGCGCCGAAGAAAATGTAAAACCAGCGGAATTTTATCATCAGGAAAACGAAATCCCGATGGGGATTAACCTGGGTGACAGCGGCTACAGCCTGATTACCCTGCAGGGCGCAAAACAGCGTGGGTGGACTGGAGGCAGTAAGGTTGAACCGTCCAGGGTCCGTGAAGGGGTTCTTTATGCGGTTGCTAAGAACAGTGCGGCTACCGTTCAGCAGGTGGCAGAAGAACTGATGGAGAAGTATGGAGAGATCCCCGCCGGCGATTTGGATGAGGCTGTGGTGACGCTCGTCAGGGAAAGCCGCCTCTATGCCGTTCGAGGCGACCAGGGACAAAAAGAAAAGCCAGATTTAGTCCATGGAGCCGTTGCAGCCCTGTACAACCCTCAGCCCGGCGATATACTTATCACTCCGGCTCAGGCTGCCGAGCGGGGATGGGTCACCGGCCGCCGGCAAAGCTACAGCCTGGCGGGACGGGAAGGTGCTGAAAAGGTTCTGCCGTTGCTCCGGCGACTGGGCAGCATTTACAATAGAGGCGCCAAGTCCACCATTGAAACCCTGGATCTGATTGATCTAGAGCTGCCGCAGGGTGGAACGCTCCGGTTACAGTTAAATAACGTCACTCCGGCATCGATGAAATTGCTCAGCGAGCTTTTTGAGGTGCTGGACGGTGTTGTAGGAAAAAGTGAACGTACCGAGGTCTATCTCGATATTGTCAACCCCGATGACAGTTGTCTTCTGATCCTGGAGCTAAAAAACAAGCAAACGTGAGGCGTTGATAATGGCAGACAAGAAGTCACCAGCAGATTGGAACCTGGAGTATGATTTACAAAAACGCATTCGACCTTTGGCGGAACATGCGCCCTGGGTACTGCGGATAACCGATCATAAGGATAAGCCGGCCCCCGTTTTCATTGTCAAGAAGCGCTTTTTGCCAAATGGGGACGCCAGGGCGGACGGTAAACCCTCAGGCAGTCCGTACTTAAAAGAACAGGGACTGCTGTATGGGCAGTCTTTGCGCCGCTGTTTACCTGTGATCCGGGCAATTGCCGGCAGGGTGTTTGATGATGCCGGGGTCCCTCTTGAGCTTCACCGGTTTTTCAGTAACGGCCGCATCACATTTCGGGGCAACCTGCCCCTGGACGAGGAGGCTGGCGCAAAATTATCGCTTATCTTTAAACTTCAGGAACGGATGAAGGATATGGACCGGGTGGAGCTCATCGCCCGGCGCGTGGAGCGCTTCAGCCGTGAGGAGGCCACATACTGGCTTTCGCGGGCCACCCAGTACGGGGTGGAGGCCAACCGCTGGGCCTTGGCCGGCATGCGCATCATGCTGGGCGGTCAGCCTGAGGACAAGGCCGTCCGGCATATGCTTGAGAAGTTGCGCGGTTAGAGAAAGGGGCGGATGGGTTATGAAAGACAGCAAAGCCGGAGCTGATGTGCGGCTTATTGAAGCGGGCTTTCCCTGCCATCAGGTCGGAGCGGAGACCCAGCGGGAGCGTGATACTGGTAAGGCGCCACCTACCCATCGTCTCCACGTCTGGTGGGCGCGGCGGCCGCTGACGCCCAGCCGGGCCGCCATCCTCGGATCGCTCCTGCCCGCCGGGACCGACCCGGACTGGTTCCTTCGCCAGTTGGGTATTGAAAAGGTGCAGGCGCTTGTAAACGGTCAGCCGTGGACGCTGGATGACAAGCTAATAGAAAAGGTTGAAAAAGCTGCTGACGGTTTAGAATGGCTTCCCGTCGATGAAGCTGTTCTCAATGCTTTACAAAGAGAGCATGAGCGCCGGCGGAAAAACCTAGAAACGATTAGTGAAATTAAAAAAGCTGATCCCTCTTTGGCTTACGATCCTGTGCTGAATCGCTGGGAAGAAGAGAATTGGCCCTTATTATCAGTTTTACTTAAGGAAGGGGAACGGCTGCCAGTTGTAAGGCGTGCGGCCGACCCTGATTGGGCAAAACAGCGCATTGAATGGGAGAATGAAAAGGGTATTCGTACAAAAGAAGATAAATATGGATATGCTCGCGCCTTTTATAAAGCCCCATGTGTATTATTGCCTGAGGGTAAGAAACTCACTGTTCTGGATCCAACCGCCGGAGGGGGCTCAATTCCGTTTGAAGTGCTGCGCCTGGGGCACAGGGTTATCGCAAATGAATTGAATCCTGTGGCAGCAGTAATCTTATATGCAACTTTGGATTACCCTCTGCGTTTTGGCAAAGAACTTGTTGAAGATATAAATAACTGGGGCAGCCGCCTGCGTGATACAATGGTAAGCCAGCTAAGAGATCTATTTCCGTCCTCACTGCTTGCCGGGCAGGAACTGGATGAATTAAAGAAGCATCTCAAGAGTTGCCCGGAAAATCTGGTGAGCCAGTTCTATGAAGAGACGCTCGATGGTTTCATCTATTGTCGCCAGGTCACCTGCCCGCACTGCGGCGGGGAGGCGCCGCTCTTAAACACCTGCTGGCTGTCAAAAGAAGGCGAGAAGTGGGGTGTGCTTATCGTCACAGACGGCCGGAAGAAGAACGGCAAGGTCCGGTTTGAGACTTACCGAATAAAAGGCAAACGTGGACCGTACGGCGAGGACCCGGACTTTGCCACCGTCAGCAACGGTGTCGGCATGTGTGTTCACTGCCGCCAGGCCATCCCCGCCGATGAAATCAAAGCCCAGGCCCGGGGTGAATCGCCCCACGGCAAGTGGCGGGACCGGCTTTACTGTGTTGTGGCCGTTCGCTACCAGCCAAAGCTGGACAAAAACGGCAGGCCGCAGCGTTATAAAACAGGCGAGCGGGCTGGTGAGCTCAAGACTGAGAAGGTCCGCTTTTTCCGGCCGCCCAATGACCGCGACCTGGAGGCCCTGGCCGAGGCTGAAAAGCGTCTCCAGCAGCGCTGGCCCGAATGGGAAAGTCAAGGGCTTATTCCTACGGAGAAAATACCACAGGGCCATAAGACGATGGAGCCGCTGCGTGTAGATATGACCCGCTGGTGCGATATGTTCACCCCGCGTCAGCTTTTAGGGCACCTCACCCTTGTGGAGGAACTGAACCGGCTCAAGCCTGAGATTCTTGAGGAACTGGGGCATGAGCGCGGCCGGGCTGTGGTTACATATCTCCAGTTTATGATCGATAAAGGACTTGACTACAACAGCAGGCAAACCCGGTGGGAATATACACGGGCCATCGTAAAAGGAACCTTCGGGCGCCACGATTTCTCACTAAAATGGACATTTGGAGAGATGATCTTTACAGGTCCCAATTCCGGTGCGGCATGGGGGCTGTCGCAGGTCCTTGATGCCTATCAAGGGATGGCGGAGTTGATGGCGCCGCTGCACGACAAGCTCGGCGGAGCCGGTCCTCCGGTGAAAATCCATTGCGGCACAGCCGCCCACATGGATATACCTGACAATTCTGTAGACCTGGTGTGTATCGACCCGCCCTATTACAACAACGTGCAGTACGCGGAGCTGTCGGATTACTTCTACGTCTGGCAGCGGCGCATCCTTAACGACCTCTATCCCGGCATATTCACACGGCGGTTTACCAATAAGACGGATGAGGCTGTGGCCAATCCGGCGCGGGACGGTTCAGCCGCTGGGGCAGCCCGGGAATACGAACGCCTTATGGGCGAGATCTTTGCCGAGTGCCGCCGTGTCCTCAAAGATGAAGGCATCATGACGATTATGTTCACCCACAAGACCCAGGAAGCATGGGAGGCGCTGACGCGATCGCTTATTGAAAACGGCTGGACTATTACTTCTTCGATGCCTGTTGAATCTGAGGCGGCGGAATCGATTCATCAAAAGAATATGGCTTCTGCCGCCAGCTCCATTTTCCTTACCTGCCGCAAGCGGAAGGCAACGGACAACACGTCTGCCACCTGGACCGGCTTCGGCGGCGCTGGGGTGGCCCGGCGCATACGGGAGGCCGTGCGTGAGGGATTGCAGGAATTTGAGCCGCTGAAGCTGAATGCCGTGGATGAGATGGTGGCCGGTTACGGCCGGGCGCTCCGCGTGCTTTCCGAACACTGGCCGGTTCTGGACGGCGACGAGCCGGTAAGCCCCATCCGGGCCATGAACGAGGCCAGCGCGGTCGTCGCCCAGCACCAGATCGCCCGGCTGACGCAGGGGCGCTTGAGGGTGGACGACCTGAATCCCGAGGCGGCCATGGCCCTTACTCTTTACGGCATATTCGGCCTGGGCGACATACCCTATGACCAGGCCCTGAACCTCTCCAGGGCGCTCAACATCAGCCTGGAGGGCAAGGCCGCCGGATATACTATCAGCGGTCGAATGATCGGCATCAATGACGAGAGCCGGGGCGGGCGCTTTGGGCGCGTCAGCATGGAGGATACCGGCTGCCACGCGCCGTTGCTCAGGCGCGGGTCAAAGCTGCGCCTGGCTTTGCCGGAAGAGCGCCACAGGAAAACCATCGAAAATCCCAAGACGGAATGGGATATCCTTCACGGTCTGATCCTCGCTTACCGGGAAGGCGACGTGCCCGTTGCCCGTGCATACCTGGCACAGCACGCGGCAGGCCGGGAGCAGGTGATCCTTGATTTGCTTTCTGTTTGGGCTGCCGAAATGCCCGATGAGAAGCTGCGCAAGGAGGCCGGGGCAATCCTGTTCGGCTTGAAATAAGCTCTCATTTTTGTGTTCTACGAGGAGATACAATAATGGCTATGAGCGGTGCATCTTCAGAAGACAAGGGCCTGCGGTCACGCCGCTGGCTCCTTTCTTATAAGACGTCGTCAACTGTCATAGAAGGCCGCCCGGTCGATATTCTCAAAGACTTCTATATTCCCGCCCTGCAGCTTTCAGTGCGCTACGACCGCGTGGCCGGGTACTTCCGGTCCTCTTCCCTGGCTGCTGCCTCCCAGGGTTTCTCCAGCTTTGTCGGCAGGCAGGGCAGGATGCGCCTCATCGTCGGCGCCGATCTGGATCCGGACGATGTGAGGGCCATTCTGGCCGGGGACAGAGAGTGGCTGGCGGTACTGTTGAACGGCGAGCTTGACCGGTCTGAATCCTGGCCGGAAAACGTGCAAAACGGAGTAACGCTCCTGGCCTGGATGGTGGCGCACGGGCACCTGGAGGTCCGTGTGGCCTTCAGGGTCCACGGGGAGACCGGCGAGCCGCTATCGATCGACGCCGTGGACGACGGCTATGTGCATGAAAAGTGGTTTGTCCTTTACGATGAATTCGGCAACCGCCTGTACGGGGCGGGCACGCTCAATGAATCAAAGACAGCTCTTGTCCTTAATGCAGAAAATATTGATGTCCACTGCGACTGGTGGGGGGATACCGATCGCCGGCGTGTAGATGAGGCCGTGGAAGCCTTTGATAACCTGTGGGAGGGCCGTGTTCCCCACATGCCGGTAATGTCTCTGCCTGAAGCTGTCCGGAGGCGACTCATCCGTTTTGCCGAAGGGGTTGACCGTCCGGTAGAGATCGACGGGACCATTTCCGCGCCTAAAGCGGTCCAGCCACCTTCGGCGCTGGAAAGGCTGCGGTTTGCGATCTTGCGCGACGCGCCGAAAATGCCCGGCGGCAGGTTTGTAGGGATGGAAACCGCTCCTGTAGAGCCCTGGCCGCACCAGGCGGTTGTTGTGCGTAGGCTGGTGGAAACCTGGCCGTATTCCTACCTCTTGTGTGATGAAGTGGGCCTTGGGAAGACAATCGAAGCAGGGCTTGCTTTCCGCTCCCTGTACCTGTCCGGCCTGGTGAAACGCATCCTCATTGCCGCACCGGCAAGCCTTACCAAACAGTGGCACCGTCAGATGGCCTCAAAAATGCTGCTTTCCTTCGGACGGGCCCACACTGTGCCGGAAATCTGTCATGAATACATATTCCCGCTGGAGGAAAACCGGCCGGCGGCTTCAATTTATGATCCTGATCTTGTCATCGTGTCAACGGGCCTGCTTGCCCGCCGTGAACGGCTGCCGGCCTTGGTGCGCGCAAACCGGTTTGACATTGCCCTGGTGGATGAAGCCCACGCCGCCAGGCGGCGCAATCCAGGCAGCGGCCTTTCGGCAAACCCGGAGTACGGACATCTTTATACGGCCATCCGCGATCACCTCAGAAAGCGGACAAAAAGCCTCTGGCTAGCCACCGCCACGCCGATGCAGATTAATCCTGTGGAAGTGTCCGACCTGCTGGCGCTGACCAATCGCGTGGGGGCATTCCAGTTTGACCCCAAGCTGACACAGCAGTATTATGATGTTCTGGGTAAAATTGTATATAAACAAGAGATCAACGAACATGAATGGAATTTCCTCCGGCGCGTGCTGCAGGCTGTTGTGGTGCAGGACCCGATGCTTTGGCGTTTTATCGAGGAAAGCGTGATAGATGGCCGTATCCGTGTGAGTGTAAAGCAATGGCTGGAAAACGGGCGGATCCCCTCGGGCAGGGACCGTGATCTTATGTCCCGCCTGATTTTCAGTGTGTCACCGCTCTCACGGGTAATGCTCCGGCATACCCGCAGGCTGTTGGAGATTTACCGTGAAAACGGGATGTTACAGCAGAACCTTGCCAAAAGGCACATTCTTCCTGTACCGCGCATAGAGTTTACACCACTTGAGCGCCACATTTACAACCAGCTGGAGGATTACTGCCAAGAGCTGGCGAGGCAGATCCGTGCTCATGGAGATAGCCAGTCAAGGCAAATGATAAGCTTTTTGCTGAGCTTCCTGCGATTGCGGTTTGCCTCCAGCCTCTACGCATTTCGTGAAACATTACAAAACCGCCTGAACAGGGTGGAGGCCACTCTCCGGCACCAGTCTGTTATTGAAGCGGATGAATCCGAACCGGGCGTTTCATCCTTGGAAGACCTTGTTTACGACAGCGAGGATGAGGATGACCTGCCGGCGTCTCAATCTCTTCTAAAGAACCGTACACCGGAAGACCTTAAATGGGAGAGGGAGCGCTTGAAGGATATGATTAGCGACATGGCCGACCTCACCGGGCCTTCATCAAAGATGCAGGAGCTCCTCCAGACACTCGACAGGCGAAAGCAACGGCAAACCGGCCGCATCCGGCAGACTGTCATCTTTACCCGTTTTTACGATACCCTTACGGATATTGTCAGCCGCCTGCGCCAGGCCGACCAGCGCATGCTCATCGGCACCTATTCGGGCCGGGGTGCTGAATATTTGGACACCGGCACGGGCCAGATGGTCAATGTGGACCGCGAAGAGGTCAAAGAGCGGTTTCTGCGCTGCGAGATTGATGTGTTGGTATGCACCGACGCCGCTGCCGAGGGCCTGAACCTGCAGTCAGCCGATCTGCTGATCAATTTCGACCTTGGCTGGAACCCGATGAAGGTGGAGCAGCGGATTGGGCGTATCGACCGGATCGGGCAAAAACACAAGGATATCTTTGTCCTGAACCTCTGCTATCTAGGCAGCGTCGAAGAAATCGTTTACGGGCGTCTGCTGTCTCGCCTGGCCGAAGCAAACATGATCGTCGGTACACAGCAGGTTTCGCTTCTTCCGGTGACGCCGGAGGACTTCCAGCAACTGGCTGAAGGAAAGCTTACCCCCGAAGGGCTGGAGGCCCGCGCTAGGGAAAGGATTAATATACAGCAGAAACAAACAGAGAGTATGGAAATAAGCCCGAAGGACCTCTATGATATCTACATGCGCATGGCCCGGTCAAGCTGCCCCGCGCCGGTGAACCTGGCGGCGATATGGGAGGCGGTTAGCGGTTCGGAATATCTCAAGGATTTGGGTTGTGCCGTGTCAGGGGATCCTGCAAAGCCGGTATTTATCCTGCGTGGTTTGGAAAATATAGCAGACGGCACAATCCTTACCGTTTCAAGGGACCTTTATGAAGAGGGTATGGCTGACGGGGGAGCCCGGGTGCATTTTGCATCCTACGGCAACCCTTTATTCGACGCTGTCCTGGAACATTTTGGCGGGTTTGATCTTCCTGCCTGTATTCACAGGATTTCTGTTGAGGTTCCCGGTATGGATGATGTGGAAATGGTTGGTTACGCAGTTGCCTGCTACGGTTCCGGCATGAGCAGGGAAGTTCGGCTCGTCAAGTCATGGAGGGATCTATGTGATCTTCAGCTGGCTGAAGCGGAGTCCCTGTCTGAAGCTGAAATTGGCCCCTTGCGGGAACAGCTTGAGCGATTAGCCAGGGATGAGCTTGAGCCTTGCCTTGCTGCCGGTAGAATTGAGCGGGGAAATGTATGGGCAGCACGTGCCCAGGAAATGCTGAACTATCTGGTTGCCCGCGGCCTGCTTGAATTAAGGGCACGGTTCGCCGGGGATAAAGCCCTCTATCTGCCGGTATTGCGCGAAGTTGAATTGCTTTATGAGGACCGGGAGCGCGTAAGCCTGACTGACCTGCCAGCCGATATGCTAAGACCGGTTATGGGAGAGTTGCTCTTTGAATGCAATGTGCCTGTCGTTGGTGATAAGGCACAAATGTACGTGCCGTATATTCTGGCTCAGACTGCATTAAGCGCGACTAACCGCCTGGTAGACAGCATGAAGGTAAAAAAGAGCGAACTCCACGTGGATACTGTTCTGGCCCGCTTACAGCGAGAAATAGAGGCTAAGAGGCGGCAGGTGGGTTAGTTTACCGTCGATAATATTTCATTATCGGTGCTAGACGTAATAAGGCCACTTTATATAGTATATTAATATATTGCAGGACTTGCTGATCTGGGAATCCCATAGGATACTTGGCTAACCAGGATATGAAAATCACCAAAGATATTGATTACTTACTAATAATCAAATCAAATGCTGTACCTTGATGCTGCAGATAATGGTATACTGAAGTAAATAAAGTTAAGAAAGGAGGGAGATGCGTGGCGCGTTCCGATTTGCTACTAAATTTAATACGGGCAGGAGCTACAGGAGATCAACTATTGTTTCGCAAAACTGTGGAAGCTATAGCTGCTGAAGAACGAGCAAAACAGCATCACATCCTGGCCGACAGGTTACTTGAAAATATTCGAGCCAATGCTAATGGTACCCTTACTTTTCATCCAATTGCGAATGAACAATTGCAGAGCCTTTTTTATGAGATTGTCCCCCAAAGATCATTGAAGGATTTAATTCTGCCTGAAGTTGTGCTGAACGCCTGTCAGGAGTTGCTAGAAGAGCAGCATCGGATGGATTTGTTACGTTCCTATAACCTGGAGCCCCGGCATCGTGTTCTACTGGTAGGCCCTCCTGGTAACGGTAAAACCGCCCTTGCGGAAGCCTTGGCCGAAGGCCTGATGATACCTCTAATTCAGGTTCGTTATGAGGGAATTATCGGTAGCTATTTAGGAGAAACGTCCCAGCGATTAAAACGGTTGTTTGATTACGTCAGAACGCGACGTTGTTTGTTGTTTTTCGATGAGTTTGACGCTTTGGGAAAGGAGCGGGGGGACATTCATGAGACAGGGGAAATTAAACGGGTTGTCAGTTCACTATTGATGCAAATTGATGAATTACCCAGCCATGTTGTAGTGGTCACGGCAACCAACCATCCTGAACTTCTTGACCGAGCTGTTTGGCGGAGGTTTCAAATCCGACTGTCCTTGCCACCTCCAGGTCGAAATGCTCTAGAAGAGTGGTTCCGCCGCTTTGAAAAACGAATGGGCAATACCCTGGGGTTTTCTCCACGAACTATGGCTGAGAAATTAAAAGGGTTAAGCTTTGCAGAAATTGAAGAGTTTTGTATGGATGTGCAACGCCGGTATGTTTTATCTTTGCCCCAGGAAGATCTAAAACCAATCGTAGCTGAGCGGTTAAAACAATGGAAGGCCCGTTATTGCCCGCCTATTGTTGAACAAGGAGCGATAAAGGATGGAGATAAGACGACATCTGTTAATCTTTCCCAGTCCTGATCAGGCAGACCGAGAAAAGAATCCATCTCCGCCGCCACAACTGCATTTACCAACCCTTGGGCGTCAAAATGAGCGTCTGACACCTAGATTTCAAGAGTTAGAAAGGGCTTTTAATTCCCGACGAGCAGTTTTACAGGATGATCCTTCGGGTACCGTGCCGGAGCAGGTATTGGTGTTGGAGACGGTGGGTTCCATAAAGGACTTTATTAATGCTGTAAGGCATATAGAAGGATTAGAATGGATGGCAGAATTAGAAGCAGAATTTGAACCTGATGAGGACTTTTTCCAAGAAAAAAAGCCGGAAAAGTTACTAGGCGGGCGTCTTTATCTAATTATGTCCAATCAACAGGCTTTAAATTCCCTGCTATCCTTGTGGAATCAATACTTAGCAGATCCCCAGATACGTTTTCAACGGGGGCAGAATAAATGGAAATCACTTTTTCAACATTTGCGTGACATCCGTTCTTGGGATTGGGCTGATCGGTTAAGAGATACGGGGATAGAAGAGTTCTGGAAGGAACGAGTGGAACTGGGGGAGGAACAGGTACGGTTCGAAGCTGAATTGTGGTATAGACAATGCAGGGAAGACCAGCAAAGAAGTGAACGAATGTTTCGTCAAGTGGTTGAGGAACTGGAAGGACAGGTGATCTCAAGTGCAATCATACCAGAAATTCTCTATCACGGAGTGTTGGCGGAGATACCTATAAGGCAGATTCAGAGCATCTTAGAGCGTGTCGACTTGAGACTCTTAAAGTGCGATCAGGTAATGTTTTTCAGGCCAATGGGACAAGCCGCAATCTTATTTTCTAATGATGAACCGGTGCATGAAGATGTCGTTACCAGTCGGGAGGTAACTTTTGCACAGGGTGAGACGCCCGTAGTAGCCCTTCTGGATGGCTTACCGTTAGAAAATCATCCTTGTCTGGCCGGGCGTCTAATCGTGGATGATCCTGACGAATGGTCTAGTGAATATCAGGCTCGCGAACGTAAGCATGGCACTGCAATGGCTTCCTTGATTATCAATGGTGATCTTGAAGATAATGAACAGCCCTTAACGCGGCCCATCTATGTCAGGCCTGTTCTGAAGCCGGCCCCTATTAACTTTCTCGAAACACGTGTAGAAGAAATGCCAAGGGATTGCTTACCTGTCGATATTATACACAGGGCCGTTAAAAGGATCTTTGATGGGGAAGGTGGAGAGGCACCACAAGCTGCACATGTCAAGATTATTAACTTCTCAATTGGTGACAAAAACCGTCCTTTCGACAGAGCGATGAGCCCATTGGCCCGTATAATTGACTGGTTAGCTTGGCATTACAATGTTCTTGTGCTTGTGAGCGGAGGCAATCAACTGGACGATTTGGTGTTGGATGCATCCCGTCAGGAAGTGATCCACATGACTCCCGAGGATTTGGAAGGCAAAGTTTTGGAAGCTATAGTCAGATATGCGAGACAACGGCGTGTATTATCACCAGCTGAGGCTATCAATCCCTTAACCGTTGGGGCTACCCATGAAGATACCTGTGAACGTTTCTATTTGGGCAACAGGCTTAATCCCTGTCATACTCCCGGCATACCAAGCCCTATCAGTCCTGTTGGACTGGGATACCGAAGAGCAATTAAACCTGACATTTTGATGCCAGGTGGTAAACAACTTTACCAGGAGCCGTTTATGGGTGAGGGGTCAGAAACCTCGCTGAAAGTTGCTTTATCTACTGGGAGGCAGCCTGGTCAAAAAGTGGCCTGGCCTGGACCTGATCGGGGGATTTCACAAAGTGTGGCTTTTACGTGCGGTACCAGTAACGCAACGGCTTTGGCCACCAGAATAGCAGCCCAGCTTTATGAATATATTGTCCGGGAACTAACAGAAGAGCCGGGCGGGGAGCAATTGCAGAGCCAATATATTCCTGTGTTGCTCAAAGCTTTGCTTGTTCACGGTGCCGAATGGGGTGAAGCTTATGAAAGATTTGAACAACTGTTTCGGAGCCCTCAAAACTCAAATACTTTCAGGGAATTTGCGGCCCGCTTTTTCGGTTATGGCCGGGTAAACTCGGAAAGGTTGTTTAGTTGTACGGAACAGCGGGCCACTTTGATTGGATGTGGACAATTACGGGATGGACAGGCCCATATTTATCGATTGCCTTTACCCCCATCTTTAAGCGGGCGTCGAGACAATCGCCGTTTAATTATTACGCTAGCCTGGTTTTCTCCCATTCACGCGGGACACCAAGCATACCGCCAGGCAGCCCTTTGGTTTGAGCCATCCTTAGAGCCATTGGGTGTGATAAGACAAAATGCCCACGGTTTAGCGGTACGACGTGGAACTGTGCAGCATGAAGTTCTTGAGGGGGAAAGTGCTGTTGCTTATACCGACGGCACTTTTATGGAGATCAAAGTCAACTGCCGTGCTGATGCTGGCCGGTTATTAGATGAAATTCCCTATGGTCTAGCTGTGACGCTGGCGGTGAAAGAAGAGGTAAATATCCCTATTTATCAAGAGATCCGAGAGCGTATCAGGCCGCTAATCCCTGTTTCGCCGACATGAGGGAGAATATTGAAAAGTTAACTTTCTTGTTTCCTGAAAGCATAATAAAAGGCAGGGGTGTTGTAATTTCTCCTGCCTATATATATATTTCATCTGGATCTTCTACCGTAATTTATACGCCCGGCTAAAACTGCTTTTACCATTCTCTGTTCCACAATAATCCTCCAAATCCTCAGCAGTACAAAACAAAAAGAAAAGAGGGCTACAAGACTTATCCTCCCGTAACCCTCATCATTTTAATGCTGGAGGCGACACCCGGATTCGAACCGGGGAATAAAGGATTTGCAGTCCTCTGCCTTACCACTTGGCTATGTCGCCGGATAAAATGGAGCGGAAGACGGGATTCGAACCCGCGACCCTCG
>Ga0067045_1029825_pt1 | contig 18193 bp, 12 predicted proteins | sample TerdegcTABiofilm_FD_59184 | JGI IMG/M metagenome (GOLD analysis project Ga0067045, IMG submission 59184) | Combined Assembly of (Gp0054472, Gp0054536) Wastewater bioreactor microbial communities from Singapore -Terephthalate degrading... | reverse complement strand
CTTGCCGCCAGCAGCGCCGCAACGCCTTCGCCTTCCTGACTCGCGCAGTCGAAGCTCATCTCGCCCACCAATTGGCCCCTTCCTTGCTCCCCGGGGCGTGAACGGTTACCTGTCGGCTGGTACAATCGACGGATGGAGTTCTTGGGAACGACACCACCATCGAAGCTCAGACATCGAGATTTCTGGCTTCTAGTGCGTGTTTTTCGATGAATTCGCGACGCGGTTCGACCTTGTCGCCCATGAGGGTCCGGAAGAGTTCGTCGGCGGCGCCGGCGTCTTCCATTCGGACTTGGAGGAGGGTGCGCTGGGTGGGACTGAGGGTCGTGTCGCGGAGCTCGTCGGCGTTCATTTCGCCGAGGCCTTTGAAGCGGGTGATTTGCAGGCCCTTTTCGCCGGCTGAGCGGACGGCGGCGAGCAGGCCGCGGAGATCTTCGAGGCCAATCGTTTGGTCGCCGCGCCGGAGGCGGTAGCGGGGTTCGTCCAGGCCGGTCCGTTCCTGGGGGATGAGACTATCGAGCTCGAAACCCATCGCGCGGAGGTCGGCCAGGTGGTTGTTGATCGAGCGGACCTCATGGAGTTCCACGAGGTGCAGGCGGGACGCCTTGGGCGTCTTGCTCGCGTCGTTTCCGTTGCCGTTGGCGGCTTCGTCGTCGGGCCGGTCACTGACCTGAAGTTCTTCGCCGGTGGCTTCTTCCTGCTTGGCGACGAACTCATCGAGATCCTGACGTGTGCTGAGCCAGTACTCGTCGTGTCCGACGAAGACGTGGTAGATGGGGAGCCGGCCGGTGGCGGAGTTCTGACGCGCGGCATGGGCCCGGAGGCTGATGCCGCGGCGTTCGAGTGCCACCAGCGCGTCTTCGAGGGCGGCGAGGGTGCGGCAGAGCCGCTCCATGTCGGGCCCCTGGATGACGCGCCCTTCGCCCGGTTCGAACGCCGCGTCGGCCAACCCGGCCTCGAGGAGTTGGGCCTTCATCTCCTCTTCTGTCTGGACGTAGTAGACTTCCTTCTTGCGCCGCACGCGAAACAGCGGCGGCTGGGCCACGTAGACGTAGCCGCCCCGGACCAGATCGTACATCTGCCGATAGAAGAAGGTCAGCAGGAGCGTACGGATATGGGACCCGTCCACGTCGGCGTCGGTCATGATGACGATCTTGCTGTAGCGTCGTTTCGTCAAGTCCATTTCGTCGCCGATGCCTGCCCCGATGGCCGAGATCATGCTGCGGACCTCTTCGTTGGCCAGGACTTTGTCTTCGCGTGCCTTGTAGGCGTTGATGATCTTGCCACGGAGGGGGAGGATGGCCTGGAACTCGCGGAGGCGCCCGCCTTCCGCGCTTCCGCCGGCGGAATCCCCCTCGACCAGGTAGAGCTCGCAGCGATCGACCTCGCGGCTGATGCAGTCGCGGAGTTTTCCGGGCAAGCCGCCGCCGGAGAGGGCGCCTTTGCGTTCGCGCACGAGGGCGCGGGCCTTGCGGGCGCTCTCCCGGGCCTCGGCGGCCAGGAGGGCTTTCTGGACGATGACCCGGGCGGTCTTCGGGTTCTCTTCGAGAAACGTGGCCAGACCATCGCCCACCGCCGACGTGACGATGCCTTCCACCTCGCTGTTGCCGAGCTTGGTCTTCGTTTGGCCCTCGAACTGCGGATGGGGCACGCGCACGGCGATCACTGCGGTGAGCCCTTCGCGGAAGTCGTCGCCGGTAGGCACGAGGTCCTTGAAGAGCCCCTCGTTCTTGCCGTAATTGTTGAGGGTGCGGGTTAGCGCGGCGCGGAATCCGGAGACGTGCGTGCCACCCTCCGTGGTGCTGATGTTGTTGACGAACGAATGCAGGTTCTCGGTGTATTCGCTGGAGTACTGCATGGCGATCTCCAGCCCGACCCCCTCGTACTCGCCGCAAAGGTAGATCAACTCCTTGTGAAGCGGCTCGGTGGCGCGGTTGAGGTGCTCGACAAACTCGAGGATGCCACGGTCGTAACGGAAGGTATCTCCCTCGCCGGTCCGTTGGTCCTGAAACCGGATCGTAATGCCGCGGTTGAGGAACGCCAGCTCCTGAAGGCGGCGATAGAGGATATTGTAGTTGAACTGCGTGACCGGGAAGATGCTCGGGTCCGGGGCGAACGTGGTCTTGCTGCCCACCTTCGCCGTGCTGCCGATGCGGCGGACTTCGTTGGTCGGCACGCCTCGCTCGTATTCCTGCTGGTAGACGTGCCCCTCCCGTCGGACCTCCACTTCACACCACTCGGAAAGAAAGTTGACCACCGTGACGCCGACTCCGTGCAATCCGCCGGACGTGTAGTACGCGCCCTTGCTGAACTTGCCGCCGAACTTCAGCACGGTCATGACGCCCTGGAGCGTGGAGAAACCGAGATCGGGATGGCTTTCCACGGGGATACCGCGGCCATCATCCTCAACGGTGACCGACCCGTCGCGGTTGATCGTCACCGCGATTTCCTTGGCGTAGCCCGCCATCGCCTCGTCGATTGAGTTGTCGACGACCTCGTACACCAGATGGTGCAATCCGCGCTGGCCCGTGTCGCCAATGTACATGGCCGGACGTTGGCGCACGTGCTCCAAGTCGCTGAGGTGCTCGAGTTGCTCCGCCCCGTATTCCGACTCGACCTTCCGATAGTGCAGGAAGTCCTCGGAATCCTCGGCAGGCTGGGGACCGTTGGTGGGCGTCGGTTGCTGTTCGGGATTGGTGGACATCGAGTTGATCTTTCTTTCGATCTCGGGCCCGAAGGGCTTCAGGGACTCGCGGGTTGAGGAGGGCTAGTGAACCGGTCCGACTCGGATGCGAAGGTCGCGGATGGTCTCGTCCGGGAGCGCCTTTCGGAGCGCTTCGAGGAGCGTAGGTTTTCGGAAGGTGATCTCCTGGGCCAGGGTCGAGTTGGCTACGGTGACTTCCAGCTTGCCGCGGCGGATCGCCCCTGCCCGCGTGTGCTCCCCGAGCGGCTCGCCCGCGGCTTCCCGCCAGGCGGTTTCGAGGGCGGCTGTGCTTTGGATCCGGGCGAAGCCGCGCCGCGCCATCAACTCGCTTAGAATCGCCCCCATCGACTGTGGACCTCGCGGCATCCGTCTTCCTCCGTGTCGGGAACGGTTCGCCATCTTTCTCGATTGACCGGCAAATCGCGGAACCGTCCCGGTTCAGTCGCGGGCCAACGGCATGATGACATAGCTGTAGCCATCGTCCGTCAAGGCTACCACCGCGCTCTCCGAATCCCGCAGGCACAGCGTAAACGCCTTATCCTGGTCCAGCACCTTGAGAAAATCGCTCACGTACCTGGGATCGAGCATCACGGCCAGTTCCTGACCGTCGTACGCGATGGGCAACTCGACGTGGGACTCGCCCGCCTCCGCGCAGCGAGCCAGAAGCACCACCTTCCCCTCGCCGAAGCGGAAATCCACGCCTCGGTGATTCTCATCGGTCACGATGGCCGCCTGCCGAACGGCCGAATGGAACGGGCCGACGGTCAATTCGATGCGGATCATCATGTCCATTTTCGGGAACACGTCGCGCCACTTCGGAAACCGCCCCTCGACCAGACGCGTGCACACCGTGGTGCGGTCGCTCTTAATCAGGAGGTTGTTCTCGCGGGCAGCGATCTCGATCTCACCCTCGTTGTCGGCCAGGGCCCGCTCGATAAGCTGCATCGACCGCGTCGGAACGATGGTGTGATCGCGGCTTGCATGGTCGCCGACGGCCTGGGCGGGCCCCTCCTGCTTGGCCAAGCGCCGCCCGTCCGTGGCCACCCCCACCACCTGGTCGGCGGTGAATTCCAGAAGCACCCCTCCCAACGCAAACCGGCTGCTCTCGTTGTCGGTGGCGAAGATCGTCCTCCGGACCAACTCGCGGACGAACCGCGCCGGCAGCTTGTGATACCGCTGCTCCTCAAAGACGGCGACTTCCGGAAACTCGTCGGGGTTCTCCGTCGGCAAATGGAACTCGCTCCGCTCGCCCCATACCCGGGTCCGCGCCCCGTCACTCTCCAGGAAGATCTTCTCATCCAGGCTCTCCCGAAGGATCGAGCCGAACCGCTGCACCGGCAGGAGGACGGTGCCTGGCGCATCCACCGAGAATCCGGCTATGTCCATCCGGATTCCCACCTCCAGGTCGGTGGCGAATAGCGTCGTGCGCTCCTGGCTCGACTCGAGTTTCACGTTCTGGAGAATGGGCTTCGGGCTTCGGGCCGGGGCCACACTGGCCGCCATCTGAAAGGCGTGCAAAAGTCGATCGCGTTCGCAGGATACTTTCATGGTTCTTCCTTCACCTTCCTCGCGTGTGGAGACTTCCGGGTGGCCCGGTGCTCAGCCCAAATCCGTCCACAATACCGTGCCGGTCCCTGATCGTTGGGGTCTTAGACTAGATATTCTTGTACTCAGTGTTCTAAGTAAGGCCATGGCTGGGAGTGTTGGCGAATGTTCGGGGGGGACGCCGAAAATGTCTGTCGCACCTGGGTTTCGGCGGCTTCACTCCATCGTTTTCCTGGTGGAATAACTGTCGGCAGGGCGTGGATAGCGCGTTCGGAATCGGTCGACGGGGAGGTGAGAAAACAGGATCGCTCTCCACGTGTTGGTAAACGCCCAGTGCTCGACAGGCCGCAGACATATCACGAACGTCTTTTCCCCGGAGGATAACAGTTCTTGGCGGGTGCGAAAGGCCTCCTCCACGAATGGTATTTGCCGGTTCGATCAAGGTCCGCAACGGGCGTGCAGTTGACGCCGCAGTTGGTCGACGGCGCGTCGCACGGTGGCGTCGCTCTTGAGGAGTTCCGCAGTCTTCCAGCAGCCGTGGGACACCGTGCTATGATCACGTCCGTTGAAGTACCGTCCTATCTGCTCGAAGCTCCTGTCAGTAAGGTTGCGCGCCAAGTACATGGCCACGTCCCGAGCCACAACGACCACATGGCGCCGCGAGGGACTTCGCAAATCGGCCAGGCGAAGCGAAAACTGCCGGGCCGTCGCGGCAGCGATATCGCGGAGCGAGGGTTCCGGTTTGCAGTGTTCCGCCAGATAGTTGCGAACCGCGCCTTCGGAAATCGCTCCCGTACCGACGCGAGCAGACATCTCGAGGTGCAATACGGCAGCCCACAGGCCTGCGAGCGGGCCGGGCAGACCTTCGGCCAGGAGGATCGCGGCTTCCCTCGGCAAGTCGATGCCGCGTGTCCGGGCGAAGCGGCTCACCGCGGCCAAACGCGTGTCGGGACCCGGCAAGGCCAAAGGTACCACCAACCCGCCCACCATACGGCTTTCCAGCGCTGGCAAGAGACCGGCGACCTGTGCGGGAGATGTCGTACACGTCAATACCATTCGGCCGCCGTTCGACTCCGTGGCGTCGATCGTGTGCAACAATTCTTGCTGGACCGCCTGCTTCGAGGCCAGAACATCGATATCGTCGATCACCAACAACCCGCAGCACCGATAACGCCTGTGGAACTCTTCGGTGGCCTGGGCTTCGATGGCGTCGGTCCACTCGTGCGCAAAGTCGACGGCTGGCACATAGACCGCGGACCGCGGGCCGGACCTCTGGCGCCAGATCCCAACCAAACCGGTGGCAAGGTGTGTCTTACCACTTCCAGGGGGACCACTGAAGACCACCGGACTGGAGAGTAGACAATCGCCTCCAAGAAGGGAATGAACCGCCACTCCGGCAAGTTGGTTCTCAGGCCCGGCAAGAAACAAGGACGGCGGAAGCCCTTCCGCAGTGCCTAGATCACCGCGGGGCCCGAATGTGAGTGACTGCCCCGATAGGGGGATCTCAACCACCGTGTCGACCACTGACCCTCGATCCCCTCGAATCGCGAGGAAGTACGAAATGGGCAACTCTCCGTAGCCGCCATTCTAACGGTTTCCGGCAGAGTTTACGAGGTGGTCGTGGCGGCACGTGGTACCCTCAGCCTGGAGAATTCTCCCCCCAAAAGGTGTTTTGGCAGTCTCCCGGCAAGGGGTTCCAGGGACCATCGCCGTCAACTTCGTAGTTCGTTGACGACGAGGAGGATCCGTCGCACGGGATTCCACTTCAATATCATAGACGCCCTTGAGTGCCGGGTCGCACGTGATGTCGGGCGCCTCCGGGTTGCCGAGAAGCAGATGGTTGTCGCCCCAAGTCTTGCATCGCAGGTTCCGGAAGCCGCGCCGATTCTCATCAAACAAGACCTTGTCGTCTCTTGGCCATCGCTCGAAATCCTCCTTGACAATCGGTTCGCCGCGAACGGTGGCCTCGCCGGCGGACCCGGCGGCGGCGCAGAGGTTGAGCAGGGGCGGCAACAGCAGGGAGATGAGAACGAGTTGGCGTGGCTTCATGATGGTGGCAGTGATCTCCTCGTCGGCTGGCACAGGGATGATTGACAAGGCCGCTACCCCCGACAAGAATGGGTCGCGCTGGTCGGCCACCAACTCGCCGGACAAGCCCGTTGATCTTTGCCTCAAGGAGAACTACGCATGCCTCGACTTTCGCGTCGGACTTTCCTCAAGGGCACGGCCGGCGTTTCGGCCATGGCGATGACCGCACGGAGCTACGGCCGGGTGGTGGGCGCCAACGACAGGATCTTGCTGGGCCAGATCGGCTGCGGCGATCGGGGATGCCACGCCCACATGACCGGCATCCACAAGCACGACGCCGCGCAGAATGTCCAGTACATCGCCGTGGCCGACCCCTGGCGGGTGAGCCGGGAAGAGGCGGCCGGGCTGATCAAGGAGTGGTACGGCCGCGACGCTAAGCAGATGGCCAGCTATCGCGACCTGCTGGCCATCAAGGAGATCGATGCCGTGATGATCGCCTCGCCCGACTATCATCACACGACGCATCTGGAGGCGGCGGCCCGGGCGGGCAAGCACGTCTACGTCGAAAAGCCCATGGCCAAGCGGCTCGACCGGCTCCTCTCGGCCTACGACGCGGTCAAGCAAGCCGGTGTGATCGTCCAGGTCGGCACCCAGAGCCGCAGCCAGCCCTCCTCGTTCGGGCTTCGCGCTCTGTGGCGGTCGGGCGTGTTGGGGAAGGCCTCGCGAATCGAGCAGGCCCGCAACGGCGAGAAGCCCTATTGGTACCATTACCTCAAGACGGACGTGCGCAAGGAAGACGTCGATTGGGATGAATTCCTCATGGACCTGCCCAAACGCCCCTTCGACGCGAATCTGTTCTCCGGCTGGTACGGCTACCGCGAATTGAGCGACGGTCCCGTCCCCAACCTGGGCGCCCATTTCGTCGATCTGGTGCATTTCATTACCGGCGCCACATTCCCCACCAGTTGCGTCTGCATCGGCCGCACGTCCACCTGGAACGACGACTACCACTTCACCTGCCCGGACAATGTCGAAGCGCTGTGGACCTATCCGGACGGGTTTGTCATGTCCTATTCGAGCAATCTCGGGAATGGGACGGGCAATCGGCTGGACTTCTATTGCGACAAGGGGACGCTCAAGATGGAGGCCCTTTGGGGCCAGGCGACCTACAGCGCACTGGGCGGCCCCAAGCGTGACGGGAAGATCCGCGGGGAACACCACGTCGAGCCGATCGAGTGTCCCGACCACTTCCTCGACTGGCTCCAGTGCCTGCGCAGCGGCAAGACGCCGGTGGCCTCGATCGAGGCCGGCCTGCACCACTCCATCGCCGTCCTGATGGCCATGCAATCGTTCGACTCCGGTCGCCGCACCACCTACGACCCGCAGAAACGCACGATTGTGGAAGGCTGACCTCGCCGCAGGCTTGCCAAGGACAAGAAAAGGGGTCTTTCATGTACCGACATGTGATGTTCTTCCTCGGCCTCCTGCTGGCCGGTTTGCCGTTTCTCGGTTCGCGCAGTGCCGCGAGTGCGCAGGATTCAAAACTCGAGCGGCTGAAGTACAACCATCCCGGCCTGGCAGTCGATCTGGGGGCTGGGCTGTGGGCGTGGCCGCTGCCGATGGACGTCAACGGCGACGGGCTGATGGACATGGTCGTCAACGAAGAAGACGTGCCCTACAACGGCGTTTATGTCTACGAGAACCCGGGCACCAAGGAGAAGATGCCTATCTTCAAGCCGGGCCGCAGGCTCAGCGACGGCATGATCAACGCCCAGGTGAGCTTCGTGGACGGAAAGCCGCGCGTGTTGACGCCGGGCAAGGAGTACCCGGACTTCGTCCGCTCCGGGCTTTCGCGGCCCGTCGCGCTGCCTTTGGCCGCGAACGTGCATCCCAACAAGGTCCGCGGAAACATGTGGCGCTATGTCGACTTCGACCGCGACGGCCGGACGGATCTCGTCATCGGCATCGACGACTGGACGGACTACGGAGAGCCCTGGACCGGGTACAACGCCTACGACCTGAGCGGAAAATGGCTGCGCGGTCCGCTGCGCGGCCAGGTGTACATCGCCCGAAATCTGGGCACGAACCAACAGCCGCGCTATGCCACGCCGTACCGCCTGACCGTTGCCGGCGGCACGCCGCTGGAAACCTACGGCTGGCCGTCGCCCTGCGTTGCCGACTGGGACGGCGACGGCGATCTCGACATCGTGTGCGGTAATTTTCTGAACCGCTTCACCTACTTCCAGAACGTCGGGACCCGCGCCGCGCCGAAATTCGCGCGCGGAGTGTGCCTGCGCACCGAGGACGGCGCGGCGTTGGAAATGGATATGCAGATGATCACGCCCGTGGCCGTCGATTGGGACGGCGACGGCCACGCGGATCTGATCTGCGGCGAGGAAAACGGCCGGATCGCCCTGATCGAGAACACGGGCCGGCCGAAGGACGGCATGCCGTTGTTCAAGAAGCCAGCCTATTTCCGGCAGGAGGCCGACGAGCTGAAGTGCGGGGCCCTGGCAACGCCGTTCGCCGTCGACTGGGACGGCGATGGCGACTGGGACATCGTCTCCGGCAACTCGGCCGGGTATATTATGTTCTTCGAGAACCTCAGCGGTCCCGGCGTCCAGCGCCCCAAGTGGGCGGCTCCGGTGTATCTCCAGGCCGCCGGCAAGACGATTCGCATTCAGGCTGGCGAGAACGGTTCCATCCAGGGCCCCGGGGAAGCCTGCTTCGGCTACACCGTCATGACGGTGGCCGATTGGGACGGCGATGGGTTGCTCGACATGGTCGCCAATTCGATCCTGGGGAAGGTCGTCTGGTATAAGAATATCGGCACCGCCCGGCAGCCAAGACTGGGCGCGGCGCAGGCCGTCGAGGTCGAATGGGATGGCCCGCCGCCCGCGCTCCCGTGGGGCTGGATGCGCCCGCAGGGAAAACAGCTCCTCACGCAGTGGCGAACCACGCCGCTGGCTTTCGACTGGAACAAGGATGGGCTGACCGACCTGATCATGCTCGACCAGGAAGGCTATCTGGCCCTATTCCAACGGGCAAAGATCGCGGGCACGTTGAAGTTGCTGCCGCCCAAGCGAGTGTTCTGCGGCGCGGATGGAAAACCGCTGCAGCTCAACGCCAAGAAGGCGGGCGCAAGCGGTCGGCGAAAACTCTGCGTTGCGGATTTCGACGGCGATGGCAAGCTGGATCTTCTCGTCAATAGCTCCAACGCCACCTGGCTGCGCCAAACGGAATGTCGCGACGGCAAGTGGTATTTCGAGGATCGCGGACCGCTCGATTCGCGGCGACTCGCGGGACACACGACCTGTCCGACCGTGGTCGATTTCGACAGCAACGGCATTGCAGACGTCCTGATCGGCGCCGAAGACGGACATATCTACTACCTCCGCAACCCGCGCGCCAAGCCGTAGCGCTGCGGGTCGGCCGCTTCCAGACGGTATGGTTGCCAAGCACAGGGCGTGGACGGTCCGAAGAAAGCAGTCCCCTATCAGGTCAGACGTCCCTCCCATGAAAACCACGATTCTCTTCCCGTTGTTGACTGCTCTGATGTGCGGTGCGCTGTTGGCAGAGCCGATGGACGTCAACGGTCGCTTTCAATCAAGAACGCCCGGCGGCTTCCCCGATGGCTGGGTCATGCACGAATGGGGCGGCTACAAACCGTTCCCGCTCGTCAGGACCATCCCCAGTGCCTATGAGGGCAACACGGCATTGAGCATTACCAACGTCCTTGGTGACGGGGGCGGCGCCATCCAGACCCGTGCCAAGTTCCCCGCCCGCTCCGGCTCCGTCGGCCGGATTTCGTTCCTCGCCAAGGGAAAGGGGCTGGCCTGGGCCACATTCTACCGATGGGGTGAGAAGGGCGACTGGAACGGGGTCGTCGTCAGTTCTCCAATCACTCTCTCCGACACGTGGCAGCCGCACGTCTTGACGATTCCCATCGACAACGGACATGCCTGCGAAACGCATGCCGTCACGCTCGCCATCGGCGGCAAGATGGGCGCCGAGATTCAGGTATGCAGTCTGACCCTCGACATCCAGCCGCCTCGAATCGTCGGCGACACCCGCATGCCCAAGTCACCGTTCAAGATCGATCTCGCCCCGCAGTTCGATCCGGTCAAAGCGGGCTGGAAGAAGGTGTTCGACGAGGAATTCGACGGCGACCGGGTCGATGACGGCAAATGGTACTTCAGCCCGACGAGCGAGAAGGACTACGCGAAAGTCCACGACGGACTGCTCGAAATCGTCTGCAACTGGGCGACCCCGGACAAGACGAAGACCAAGAGTGCCAGCCTCTACTCCAACGAGGTCTTCGGACACGGCTACTTCGAGGCGCGAGTCAAGTTCCGCCAGCAATCCGGCTGGTGGTCCGCCTTCTGGCTATGCACGCACGGGCCTTCCAACCCGTTCCTCGACGGCTGGGAAATCGACATTTACGAAGACTATTACATGGGTCCGAAGACTCCGGGCGAAGCACCGCGAGGCATCCTCGACCATAATCTGCACGTCTTTGCCTGCGGCACGTTGAGAAGCTGGAACTACGGCTCCAAGCTGCCCGGCAAAGTCGACGATTGGTACGTCGTCGCCTGCAAATGGACGCCCTTTGAAGTCTCGTATTACCTCAACGGGAAGCTGATCCCGTCGGAAGCCAACCACAGTCCGTACAACTCGGTAACGTTCGACCCGTTCAACCACGCGGCCGGTTACGTTCCGCTGCACGCCATTGTGTCCGGCTGCTGCGGGAAGTCCGGCGGCGACCCGACGAAGGGCGAATTCCCGGAGAGCTTCTTCGTCGATTACGTGCGGATTTACGAATATCCGCACGATTCCGACCCGGTTGTCAAACTGGCCAAGAAGCCGGACCAGTCCACCTACATCCTCAAACCCGGCGAAGAACTGCATTTCGAGGCGCAGGTCGAACCGTCGGCGAAGACGGGCGCGAAGATCAAGCAGGTCTACCTGTTCGACAGCGGCGCGCTGCTGGATTCCCGGTCCGCACCGCCCTATGAGTTCGTCGTCAGAATCACGCAGGACTACTACGACGGCACCAATTTCGTCAAGCCGGGGCGAGCCGGAATCCGGCCGGATTGGGACCGCGGGCTGCACGCGTTCTGCATCTTCGCGCAAGACGAGAAAGGCAACGTCGGCCGCTCGGAAAACGTCGTCAAACTGCTTCGCAAGGACGGCAAGACGGGGCCGTACCGCGGAAAGCCGATCCAACTTCCCGGCCGGATCATGCTGTCGCATTACGATGAGGGCGGACAGGGATTCGCCTATTCCGACGGCACACCGGGCAATAGCGCCAGCAAGACGTTCCGCGTCAACGAAGACGTGGACGCAGGCGAGGCCGTTATCGGCGGAGTCTCCGGCGGCGAATGGCTCAAGTACACGGTCCACGTCAACCAGACGGCGAACTACAGGTTTACTCTGGAGTACGGGACGCCGGCTCCGAAGCAGCGGGGCCCGAAACTCATGGTCGACAGCAAGGCCGTCGGCGATTTCGCCACGCCCGTGCACGAATTCCCCGACTGGCGCCATACCAGCAAAGCGGTGCTGAAGTCCGTCCCGCTCAGCGAGGGCGATCACGAAATCGTGCTTCTCATGCAGGGATCGTACAACTTGGGCGGGCTGAATGTCGAGGCGGAGTGACCAACGCCCTGCGCGAGGGGAGGATGGTGTGCCGGTCCGGGGAGGTTGGGGGTTTCGTAACACTTCAGCCGTATGAAGTTGCAGGAAGAGGAGAAGGGAAAAGGAAAAAAGCAGGGGAAAAGGGGGGAAGACGAGGAGGGGGTTTCCGTTCACGATTGTGTGATCGGGGCACGGTTTCTTGCCTTTCCCATTTTTCCAGAGCTTTTCCTTTTCCCTTCCCCTATTCGCACTTCATTCCGCTGAACACTTACGGGGTTTCCTGTTTTCTTGAAAGGTGTCAGCAATCATGGACCGAAGGACGTTTGTGAAGGTCTCCGGCGCGCTGGCGGCTCAGGCGGCCGTCTTGCCCGTTCTCGAAGCCGCGGCGCCATCGCGGCCGACGGCTCCGGCGAAGGCTTTGGCCAATCCTTTCGCGCGGGCGGGGAAGTGGTACAAGGCGGCCCTGCACGTCCACACGACGACGTCCGATGGCGACGTGAACGTGGCAACGCGCCTGGCACAGTACCGCGCGGCGGATTATCAGGTCGTGGCCGTGACCGATCACTGGAAGACAAATGATCTGAGCGGCTGCTCGGACGACGAGTTCCTCGCCATCAGCGGGATGGAAGCGCATCCCAAGACGGGCACCGGGGCGCCGGCGCACCATTTTGTCTGCCTGAATCTTCCCCATCCCTTCGAGTTGGCCCGCGACTTGCCGGCCCAGTCGCTCATCGACAAGGTGATCGCGGCCGGCGGCAAGGTGATCTACGCCCATCCTTACTGGACGGCACACTCGCTGGAAGAGATGACGGAAGTGAGCGGGTATATCGGTCTGGAGGTCTTCAACGCGGTGTGTCACTTGCGCTGGAACAAGGGGCACGCCTCGGTGCATTGGGACCAGTTGCTCAACAAGGGCCGGATGTTGCCGGCCGTGGCCACCGACGACGTTCACAAGACCGCCGAGATCAACCGGGGCTGGACGATGATCAAGGCCGCCGCGCTCGATACGGCCGCCATTCTCAACGCCATCGAGAACGGCTGCTGCTATAGCTCTTGCGGACCGGTGATCGAAGACTGCCGCATCGAAGGGGGCGCGATTCGCATCGCCACCAGCCCCGTCAAGCAGGTCAACTTCTGCTATGACGGAGCGGCGGGAGGGCATGTCGTTCAGGCGGAGGCCGGCGGGACCTTGACCAAGGCGCACTGGTCCTTCGGTCAGGAACGACGTCGCTGCCGGTGGATTCGGATCGAAGTGGTCGATCAGGATGGCAATCGCGCCTGGACCAATCCGCTGGCGGCCGTTGCGAGCGCCTGAGCGAACCCGGAAGAGTGCTCGGGTATAGCCCATTGGGAGGCTGTTCAGCGGGACTTCGGCATGGTCCATCGCCGATGGGTTACACTCGGCTTGGGACTGCGGCATAATGCCTCTTGTCCGGCCGAAGAGACGTCATCCATCTGCATGGGGCTGAACAACAACGCCGTCGCCAAGGGGCTCGACGCGCATCCCCAGGGCTGGAAACCGGAGAAGTTCTGGGACGTCGTCAACGCGCATCGGGCCGCGCACGACCAGCCCCTGTTGTTGGGCCTGGGATCCGACGACCGCCATTCCTACGTCCCCGCGCCCAAGGCCTGGACCGTCGTGCGGGCGGCAAGTCTCTGCACGAGCGACCTGTTGAAAGCGATTTCCGCCGGAGATTTCTACGCCTCCAATGAGCTGGATTTCGCCGATATCCGGTTCGACGGCAAGACGCTCTCGGTCAGGATCGACGCTCGCGAGGAAGGCCCGTACCGGATTCTGTTCTTGGGCACGAAGAAAGGCTACGACCCATCCAGCCAGGCCGTCGAAGTGGCGAAAGGCCCGCGCTGTCCGGCGCGGAAGATCGACATCTATTCGGACACGATCGGCGTCACCCTGGATACGGTCGAGGGTACGGAAGGCGCCTACACGCTCAAGCCGGACGATCTGCACGTTCGGGCCAAGATCGTCAAGGTTGCCGCGGACCTCCAACCCGACTGGGAGTCCCGCCCCGCTGCCTGGACCCAGCCGTACAAGTGATCGTCCGCGCCTACCATCTTGAGGAACGGAAGACTCGAATGGGTGGACGCTGAGAGCGTCCCATCGTATAGCCCAGGGTAGCCGCTGCGCGGCAACCCTGGGCTATGTCATGGAACCGCTTCGCGGTTCACCCGATGGACCCTTATCGGAACAAACCGGGCAAATGCTCTCCAGCCCAACATGTCCGTTCTTTCACCAGGGCAAAGCCGCTACAATGAATGATCGCACACCTCCAGGCTTCATGTCCTTTTTGTGACGGAAGGAAGGGTTCCCGCATGGACTCCTCCCTGTCCCTCTGGCCGGCACGGGTCGTACTGGCGGCGTTGTTCGCGCTGGCCGTCGGTCTGGCGCGGGCCGACACATTCGTCTACGACGACCCCACGGGCAAGCGCGTCGAGGTGCAGGCCCGGGTCGTGGGGTCGTCGGAGGGCTTGGGAGCGCTCGAATTGCCCGACGGGGAGTACCGTCTCGTACCCGCGGCAGCCGTCCGGAAGCGCGTTCGTGAAGACGGCCCCGAGCCGATGAAGCCCGAGCAGCTCGCCGCCTCGCTGGAGCGGCAGTTCGGGGCCGAGCGTTTCCGCAGCGTGTCCGAGCCCCCGTTCGTGCTTGGGCTGGTGCTCCAGGGGCCGCTGCCGCGGGGTGCCGAGGCCCGGGCGTCGAACTTGCTGCAGCAGGTGGCCGCGTTCATGAAGAACGTCGATTCCGCGTTCAGCCGGTTCGTGAAGGAGGCCCGCATCCCCGCCAAGCCGGCCCGGTTTCCGCTTGTCGTGCTGATCTTCGAGAGCCGGGACGACTTCGAGAACTCACTCGCGCCGCTCCTGGGAGGCAGCGGCCTGTCGCCCAAGCAGATCCGGGGGTTCTACTCCAAGTTGACGAATCACCTGGTGCTTTGCCTCGACGAGTGCCGCACGTTCGACGTGGCCCTGCACGAAGCCATCCACCAGCAGGTCTACAACCGGAATCTGCTCCAGCGCCTCGCGCCCATCCCCAAGTGGTTCGACGAGGGGATTGCCACCGGGTTCGAGGCGAACCAGGGGAAGATCAACGTGGGACCGGGCAAGGTCAGCCTGCGTTACGCCGAGCAGGCCCTCGCCGGAAGTTCGCTCCCGTGGCGTGAGATGCTGGTTCGCGACGAGGCGTTCGCCACCCCCGACGTGGTCAGCGAGGCCTACGGAAACGGTTGGGGCTTGCACTGGCTGCTGGTTACCAAGTACCGATCGCAGTACGGCGAGTATCTCCGTCGCCTGGCCCAGAAGAAGACGCTCGCCAAAGACACCCCGGAGGAACGCCTGGCCGACTTCCGCGGGGCCGTGGGAAAGGACCCGGACGAATTGCAGAAGCTGTTCGTCCCGGTGCTCCAGGCCGCCGTGCGACGGCAGAAGGTTGCCTCGCCCACCAAAGAGCCGCCCGGCTACGCCAAGCGAAACGAGAACCTCGGCGAGGCGAGACTCTACGTGGTCCAGGTCCATAGCCAACAGGGCGCGGTCGACCTCGCCAGAATCGACACCCACGGCACCCTGACCAACCTCTCGCCCTTGCGGAACCTGACGTTCCACGTGGTCATGGAACACTCGGGCGGCGAGAACATCGAATGGCTGGTCCCGGACCTGGGAATTCGGAAGAGTGCGACGCTCAGTCCGCAGAGCGTCCCGCTGCAGCCCCGGTCCAACGCCGGCGCCGAGGGCCGGGCCTCCGGCACGTTCCGCATCCTCATCGAGTCGGCCCTGCCCGACAGCCTCCAGGCCCGGCAATGGGAATCCGGTAAGAAACCTTCCGCCGCCACGCCGCGGTAGCCGCGACTACCTCTTGCCGGAAGCGATCTCGAAGGGGATGGCCGGGAGCATGCCCATGACCCACTTGCTGGTAACGAGCTTCTTATCCGTCTTGCTGAGGAACGAACGTTCCTGCGACAGGACGAACAACAGGTTGCCTTTCTGGCCCGCCTTCACTTTGTCCGGCTCGCACTTGATGGGCACGACGACCCCGCGTTCGACGGCGACGGGTTCCTGGAGCGAGATGCCCTTGGGGGGCTCGCTCAATTCAAAACGCAGATTGCGCGCATCGGTTCCTTGATCGACCAGGAAGCGGGCCTGACCGGTTCCGTTGATCGGGATGCGCAGTCCTTTGTCGACGGACGTGCACGGCAGCTTGGGTGCGGCGCCGCCTGTGACGAACACCGCCCAGTCCTTCGTCGGCACGATGTGCTGATAGATGAAGGCCTGCATCATCTCGTCGGCGGGAAAGGCGGGACGGAGAATGCGTCGGCCTTGAATCAGGGTGTGGCCGTAGAGTTGCAGGAGGAAAGGCTCCTTGGCGGGCTCCGGGGGAACCGAGAGCGTGAGGCGGACCATGTCCTGCCCGCCCGGCACCCAGGCGCCGCTGAGCGCAAAACCCTTGGGCGCATTCTCCAGTTCGAGAGCGATGTCGTCGTTGAAGCCGTCCTTGCGGAGGGCGTAGACCGTGATCGGCACGGAGCTACCCGGTTTCGCGGTGACGCTGGAAGGGGTGACGCGGAGGTCGAAATCCGGTCGCGGGGGCCGGACGTAGAGGCGGTAGGCGTAGTCGGGCCCGCCCCGCCCCTGCGCCTCGCTGATCGAGACGAAGTGGGCCCCCTTCGTCGTCGTCAGGAGCCGGGAGTCGGCATGGTGCGTGATGAGCGGCCACGCCTTGTCTTCATAATCGTCGTTGTAGGCGAGCACCTTGCCTTCACTGTCGGTGAGGCGGACGACCGAATCCAACGGCGAGTAGAGTCGCCGGGCATAGACTTCCGCGACGACCGTGCCCAAGCCGGTGAACTTGAAGAAATCGACGTCCCCGACACGGTCGATCCGCCCATTGATGACGACCGGCACCGTGATCTCCTGGGCCTGGTCCGGAGTGTTATTGGGCTCCTTTTCGTTGATCTCCCGGAGCGAATCCACGAGGAACCCCACCCGGTTCGAGACGGTGTTGTCTTTCTCGATGACGACGGGCAGAAGGCTCCGGCCGCGGGCGAATTCGGGGTTCATCCGGATCGACTGGACGGGCAGGTTCCAGCCCTTGACCTGGACATCGCATGGCTCGCCGGCCCGCCCACCCAAGGGGAACAGCCCCGTCACGAACGGGATCTCGCCGAGCGTAATCCGGTAGGTGAAATCCTCGCGGCCCCGGAAGATCGAGTCGTGGACCTCGATCACGTACTTTCCGTCCTTGGGGACCTCGTAGTAGAGGCAGGGGTCGTGGAGGAAGCCGAGCGAGTCGGCAAAGGCCACCTCTTTGCCCTTGTCGTCGTAGAGGTGCAAGATCGCCTGGAACCAGCCCGGCACGCCGTCGGCCAGGTAGGGGATCAGTCCCCGCGCATCGCAGCGTGCGACGAGCTTGGTCCCCTTCTTGGCCTCAAACTCGAAGCGGTCCACGTCGCCGGGGAAGATCTGGCCGTTGATGACCATGGGGAGCTTCACCCGGACCGTCGGCTCGGGCACGACGTCGTTGGGTTCGCGCTCGGAAGTCTCCGGGTACTGCCCCACATAGAAATAGAGGGGATTCGACATCCCTGCTTCCGTCAAGAACCGCAACTCCCGCTCGCCGACCGCGGCGTCGGGCGCGATCTGAACTCGAACGGTGAGTTCCTCGCCGATCTGGGGATTCGGCTGCCGCTTGAGATCGGCCTCCCGTTGTCGGTACTTCTCCTGCTCCTTGAGATGCTCCTCGGTGATGCCAAGTAACTTGTGGGCCTCTTTGACGGTGATCTTGCGTCCCTCCTTCTTCTCAACGTCCTCAATCTTTGCCATCGTCTGGATGCCGATGCGGACGGCCTCACCCTGGGTCATGGGCCGGTACCAACTGACGACCTCGGCCTTGATGCCCCCGCCGGAGATGAAGATATCGGCAATATCCTTGATCCGTTTCCCCTGAATGACGATCTCGTAGTCCAGCCCGCGGCGAGCGTCGGGGGGACCCATATTCTCGCCGCCCACCACAACGTCAAACGTGGTGCCGCGGCAGCCGCCGCCGGGGTAGACGTATCCGATGTGCGCGGCCTTCGAGGGAGCTTGGGCGAACGATTGGGACCCGGCCGCCAGGAGCATGGCCAGTGCCAGGGGCCAGGACCAACGCAAGGCGATCATGGGAGACTCCGCGAGGGAAAAGGACTAACCGGGGACTCTGGTGGCAGCTCGGGCACTTCCACGGTCGAAACGCACACGCCAGAACAAGGGTGCTCGCCGCCGTCCCCTTCTGCCCCGAAGGGG
>Ga0067045_1029824_pt1 | contig 18199 bp, 20 predicted proteins | sample TerdegcTABiofilm_FD_59184 | JGI IMG/M metagenome (GOLD analysis project Ga0067045, IMG submission 59184) | Combined Assembly of (Gp0054472, Gp0054536) Wastewater bioreactor microbial communities from Singapore -Terephthalate degrading... | reverse complement strand
ATCTGATACTTCTCTTCCGGCTTATACCGTTTCTGATTTTCCATGTCGAGACTCCTTTCTGTCTGTATATTACTAAAGAGTCTCCAAAATTTAAACCCTTATTTTGTTCGGTTTCATCTTAGGAAAAGCATCCTTTGTTAATATGATAAAATAAGACCGGCAATCAGGGGTTGTCATTCCTGAAATAGAAACCTTGCGAGACCGTATAAACGGATCCGCCTTGCTGAAAGGTTTGCTCGCAGTGGCCGAAAAATCCGGTAAGGTCATCGGTGATGTTGCCGTAATAGGTTTCGCTGATTTTCACGCCGTCCGCAAAACGGCTCGTGGTGATCGTGATGATTCCTAAGGGATTGCTCTCGATGTCGGCGGGACTGGATGGACCGGAATAATCGTTTCTTCTTTTATGATACGCCGTAAAAGCGCCCGTTAATTTTTTACCCGACCGGCGGATTATCAGCTGTAATTTATTTTCGCCGCTATGGCCGGTCCAGGGTTTTGATACCAGTATGGAGTCAATGGCCGTTAGACTCAGATTATTAGCGGCTTTAAGCGCAATTTTATTTTTTTCGTGCCGGACGGGCTTGTTGATACCGGTTTTACCGGAAGCCGTCTCTGAATCGGGCAGGCGGGCCGTCGCTGCAGTTTCGGTACGGTCTGTCAATGCGAGGTAAGCGATTAATAGTACCACAGCAAATATCAATATCATCAGCGCCATCGAAACACGATGCGGTTTTTCGATGAGTTTTACGAGAAACGACGGCGTGCCGAGTTCGCGAATAGTCTGTATCGTGTCTTCGGCGGGTGGATTATGAATCGTCTCGCGGGATTCCAGCATCCGGATGGCTTGGGCGGGATCGCTGAGCCGGTTTTCCAAACCCGGAAGCGTCATTTGTTCCAGTGTCATTCGGATGGCGTCCGGCAAATGTGCCAGCAGCTTGTTCGCCTCGATCTGGCCGGTTTTCGGATTCAGCGGAAACTGCATCGGGTCGCTGTGCGTGGCCAGAGCGATGAAGCTGACGCCGAGACTGTACATATCGGACGCCGGCACGGACTGGCCCATAATCTGCTCGGGCGGCATATACCCAAACGTGCCGACGGACGTGGACATGCCCGTAGACACCGGATTAATCATATTCTTCACGGAGCCGAAATCCACCAGAAACGCTTTACCCTTATTCAGAATAATGTTTTTTGGTGTGATATCGCGGTGAATTACCGGTGGCACCAGATGATGCAGGTATTTTAAAATCTGGAGGCATTGGCGCAGGTAGGCGCGGAATTCACTTTCGTCAACCGGCGTATGCTTTTCAATCGCCGCCTGCATGGTTTCCCCTTCGATGAAGGACTGTACCAGGCAGAACTGCTTGTTATCCGATCCGGCGAAATAATCGATGTACCGGGGGATTTGCGGATGGTTTAGCTTCTTCAGCACTTCCGCTTCCCGCTCGAACCGTTCAACCATCTTCCAGTCGCTGACGCGGCTCAGGTGCATTTGCTTGAGAATCAGCGGCTGTCCGGTTTTTTCGCTTGTAACCAGATACGTAACGCCCATCCCTCCGCGCGCGTATTCACGGATGACCGTATAGATGTCCTTTGGGGATTGAAAAACCATTAAGTAAGCGTGATTCTGAAAATTAAAAGACTCCCGGAAAATAATACCGAAGAAAAACGACGTTAGCAATATTTTTTTAAAGAAATACCGGTCGCTGCAAGAGACTATTCTGACCATACTACGTGTTCGGTTTCCTCCCATACCTCAAGTTTTTTCTTGAAGGAAATCCAGCCGCCGGTTTTGTAGCCGCGGGAATAGAACACACGGGCTTCTGCGCCCTTTGCAGAAAGAAGAATTTTTATTTGGCTGGGCGGCGTTTTAAGATACCACGAATTGATTTTATCCGGATTCGGATAAATGTAAAATACGCTGTCCAGTTGTTGATATTTCCGGAGCGATTCTTCTTTCGACCGGCTGCACAAAAAGCGCCGCAGAATCCGTTCATGATTTTGGTCCAGATACAGCGGTTTTAGGGAACACGGTACATCCGTCAGGCGGTACTCGAGGGTGTCTTCGATAAGGGCTTCCGATTCCAGAGAATCCTGCATCACCGGGTATAACGAATCGACGATTTCGATAGCGGCGCGGCCGTCATAGATATAATAACGACCGTGTATTGCAGAGCCGGAAAAAAATTCTTCCAGCAGGCGCGTAATAAAATAAAAACCCAGTCGCTGATGGCGGTTCCATGAAGCGGTATCGACGCTCGAAAGACGTGATGCGTTTTCCCAGCGCAGTAAAAAAGAGTCCAGCAAAATACGCTCACCAGTAAGGGAATAGCGGTTTAGTAATAAGTCATCATAGGAATATCCCGTAAACGCATAGCGGTTACGACAGGCCGCATAAGGATATACATCGGTGGCCGGATGTTGCACACAGGCGTATAACCCAAGAAACGCAGAAAGAATGAAATATTTGTAATAAATCATAAGTAACCGCACAGCAGTTCAATAGCCAGATGGGCCTGCATATTCGCCACGATGGCCACCCGGGCGGCGCTGAGTCCCAGGCTCATGTCGGATTGACCGTCGCCGCACAAATAGATATTTCCTGATTGAATGATTTTTAATGAGGCAAAATCACCAAGGCCGGCCAAACCGTTGCCGCTGATTACGGGTTTGTGCGGGAAAGCGGTAACCCAGGTTTCAATCAGCCATTCTTTATTTTCCGCGAGATCGAACGCTTCAATTAAAATATCCGCGCCGGCAAACAGTCGCGGAACGTTATCCGGCGTGAGTTTCACCGTATGGCTGAGGACGGTTACCTGCGGATGGATATTCAGCAGATGCTTTTTCAGCGCGTCGGTTTTATATTGCCCGATATCGCTCTGAAAATAATACTGGCGGTTGAGGTTGGATGCCTCGACTTTATCAAAATCGGCGATGACCAGGCGGCCGATGCCGGCTCTGGTCAGACTGACCGCCGCATTGGAGCCGATGCCGCCGCAGCCCGCAATGGCGACGGTTTTAGCGCGAAGGATTTCTGTCGTGCCTTTGACGTTGCGTTCAAAGATATTCATTAATGGCCGATCTTCGTTCAAGACCTTCAGAGTCCTGCGAAAACTATTTATAAAAACACAAATAGGATACCGGCGCGGCGATTTTCAGTTTGAAGGTCTTGTTGGCGTCCACTTCAAATTTATCAAACGGCCGGAAGGTTTTCCATTCAGCGCTACCGGGCAGTTGTACCGTCATTTCACCGCAGGTGACAAGCATAATCTCTTTTTTGGAGGTCGAGAATTCGTATTCTCCTTTGTCCATTACGCCGGCGGTAACCGGTCCTTCGTTTGAGTCAAAGCCGATGGACTTGACGTTGCCGTTGAAGTATTCGTTGTTTTTGAGCATAATACCATCTCTTGGTTTGATGATTAAATTTTCGTTAATTTCGTTGCGGGCTTCAACAAAGGCACACCTTTTGAGGATCATTATCCGCCGCTGATGAGATGAATAACCTCGACGTTTGCGCCTTCGGGGACTATGGTCGTTGCATAATCTTTTTTCTGCACCAACTCCCCGTTGACGCGCACAATCAGCATCCGGAAAATGTAATTCATCACCTGCAGGACCCGCGCGACGGTCATGTGGTCCTCGTACGGAATTTTATCGCCGTTGACGGTTATGAATCGGTTTTCAGTCTGCATATCGATTCCTTAAAACATAACCCGCGAAACATACAGCGTCTGTTCGTATGATTCGCGGGTTTTTAATATCGATGAATATTACTGGTGTTTGGAAACCAGTTCAATCAATTCCGGCAGATCCATTTTCAATTTCTTGAGGTGTTCGATGGTCGGCACGCCGTTGGGTGTCCATCCGCGGCGTTTGTACACGGCATCGAGCAGTTTTTCGTAGCGGTCTTCGCGGTATTTGCGGAGCGCGGCCATTTTTTCCTCGACAGTCTTGCCGGTGATGTCGTATTTGACTTCCTCGACCAGTTGTTTATCATAACGGTCTTCACGGGACAGGTATTCTTCTTTCGTCACCGGACCGCAGGCGCGGTAAGGCTGGGCGTCGTGCTTGCGCAGGCCGTAGCCGCGGCGCAGGTTGAAGATGCGCTGGAAATTGTACACCCGCTCGGACTGGCGGATTAATTCGTGTTTGTCGATGTTGTTGCCCGTAACGGCGTTGTAAATGGTTACGTAATTATCCACGTGCTCCGGTACTTTGGCGGGTTCATCGGTCTGCGCGTTGTTTTCCGGCTCGACGTCGTTCCACGGCAACTTGCACAAACCCATCAGGCCGAACCACGTGCGGAACATCGGGAAATAATGCAGGGCCTCGGCTTTATCTTCGAAGGTCGGAATTTGCTTGTTCACCATGTCCATAAAGATCAGCCAGGCTTCGTCGTGCTGCGGGCCTTTGTTGGTCATCGCGTAACCGCCCTGCTGCGCGAGCGATTCCTTGGAATTGTACTGCGAATATTCGAGCCCCTTGTTTTCCATGCCGATATCCTGCATCAGTTGCGGATCGGCGTTGTAATGTTTAATGAAATATTCTTTCATCTTGCGCACGCCCATGCCGGCGATTTTGCCGAAGCCCTCACCGCGCGCCATCTGGTGGATCAGTTCAAAGGCCGCTTCCTTATTGCCGAATTTCAGTTCCAGCCCCCCGGTACGTTCCTTATTCAGGATGCCGCGCTCGTAGCATTCCATCGCGAAGGCGACAATCGTGCCGAAACTGATCGTGTCAATGCCGTAGGTATCGCAATAAAAATTGCATTCGATGATGTAGTCCGCGTCGAAGATGCCGCAGTTGGAGCCGACGCCGCCGACGGTTTCATATTCCGGCCCGTCCACGATGACTTTCTGGCCTTTGTACGGCCCTGTCTTCAGTTCAAAATCGTCCACGGCCTTGCAGCACGACATGGTGCAACCGAGCCAGCAGCCGTCGAAAATATCCTGGGTGAACCGCTTTTTCCATACGTTGGAGTCGATGTTCGGCGATCCGGAATGCTTGCCGTACTGGAAATTATGCACGGGCAGAAGATCGTAAGCGTCCATAATCTCGACGAGGTGGGCGGTGCCGCATTTGCGCATCTGGCTCTGCTGGTCGTCGAAGTTGGTCATCTCGTAATTGAAACGCTTGCCGCGTTCCTTGATGGCGTCCACGTTAACCGGGTTATTCATGTTGGGATCGACTTTCGGGACGCGTATGACGATCGCTTTAATATTTTTATCGCGTAAAACGGTTCCGATGCCGCCCCGTCCGGCCTGCTTGAAGCGGACTTTTTTGCGTTTGGTGTCGTAGAAACTGAAATTGAGCATGCCGATCAGCGTGTGCTCCGCCGCTTTGCCGGAACTGATGACCGAAACGAAGCGCTTCTTGCTTTCATCGCCGTCGGAGAATCGATCAATCAGCTCTTCAGCGATGATATGGCTGTCCGGATTAAACTCCGCGGCGTCTTCAAAGGAAATTTTTCCGGTAACCGCGTCGATAACGATCATCGTGTCCTTGGCCGCTTTGCCCTGGATTTCCAGCGCGTCGTAACCGCAGATTTTGAGATACGGTCCCGCATGACCGCCCACATTGCTGTCGATAACCAGATCGGTCGTCGGGGAGATTGTAACCACCAGCGATTTACCCGCGCCCGCATACTGCGTCACGCCGCATAAAGGCCCGGGAGCAATAATTATCTCGTTCTCCGGGTCATTCCACTTCGTGTCGGGTTTCGTGGCGTCCCATAACAAACGCAGGCCATAGCCCTTTCCGCCGATGAATTTTTCTTTCATGACGGGCGGTACGTCTTTTTCCTTTATACTCAGATCGGACATGTTGATGTATAGTATCCGGTCGGTATAGCCTTTAACAATCGGTTTGGTTTTGAACGGATGTTCCTTCAGGAGCTTGCTCATATTTTTCTCCGGTTTAAGTCGTAAATCTGTTTTGTATAATGTTCATGATAATTACGGATAAATTTAGGTTTGATGCCGCAAAACAAAATATAAATAATCTTTATTATTGTTTCAAGAATTTTCCATTTTCTTTTTTCGGCGTGACTGTTTTTCAGTTTCACAGTGTGTATGAATGAAGCGGTTACTAAAAGCGGAAAAACAATATAATATCAGTAATAACAATAATATATATATGTGATTATTTTTAAACATTATGGCATACAATTTGAAATTCTGGGTAATAGCAATAAGCCATAACGGGAAGCGGTCATGAAAAATATAATAATAATAAACAGCGCCGGAAAGTTTCTGTGGCGCAATAAATATACCCTGCTGATGTTTTTTCTGATTCTGTTCCGCCCGCATATGATGAAAGCCATCCGGCATTCGGTGCTGCCTTACGAAAATAAGTCCTCCGTACACAAAAAATTTGAACGCGCCCAAACCAAGAAAAGCGGGCATTCGATGAAAATCCGCGAAGCTTCATTTGTTTTTTTGTCAGTTGATGACGATGACGGCTGTTCGGATGACGAGGGCTGCGAGAGCGAAGAGGACAGCGAATACTATGGCGGAGGCAGCGCTTCGGATGACGGTTGCAGCGAAGACGACGGCTGCGAAACGGAAGCGGACGGCGGTTACAGCGGCGATGATACTTCCGACGACGGCTGTTCGGACGATGATGACGGCTGTGAAAGTTCTTCATCATACGAATATAATGATTATGAAGACGACAGCTACGACGACGGTTGTTCCTGTGGCGGTGAGACAGTTACCGGTGGGGGCAATAGTTTTTTCAACCCGAATCTTCGCGTACAGTTCACGCTGAGCCAGGCTTCCGGCGTTCAGGTTACCGTTGAAGACAATTATGACCTTAAGTTGACCACCCTTGTCAACAGTTCCTGGCTATCGGCTAATTTTCATTCCTATTTATGGGACGGCGCGTATAACAGCCAACATTACATCGTTCCCGGAAATTACACAGTGGTCCTCAGGCTGACGCGCGGCACGTATAATTTCAGCGCCAAGCGGGGTTTTACATATTCCGGCGCGCACGGATTCCAGGTCGAAGGTGGTTCAGGTTATATCATTGATTTTGGAACTTTGAATTGACAGGGTAAGCATAAATGATAACGGTAAATCGGCTATGCCGGCCGTCACATGAACCTCTGCCGCTGGGTCAGCCCGCGCACTATTAAAGAAACGCTGATCCCACCGACGGATTTCCGATATCCGTATATGACAGAGTAATTCTATTGACCACCAATCGGCTAAAAAAAACAAAGAAAAAAATCGATCGTATTAATTCGTTTTATAATCAACGCGGTTGTGCAGTTAATGATCAACACCAAGAACTTAAATCTAAGTTTAAAAAAACCCATTCCTATTTATCGCCGGAGATAGCTAAACATAATAAATCATCTTCAAGTATTTATCAGGAACATCGAAAACAATATTTAAAATAATTGATATCCCTTGAGTATCGATTATTCAAAACAATTATAATCATATTTCAATTCAGTTATCTTCCGGCGCTTGCTGTCAAATACTGTCAGCGACTTTGTGTTGGCGGTGCTATCATGGGTAAATTCCTGAGTCCATTCGATGTTACCACCGGATAATATCTTTGTGATTCTCTTTCGGTTGCCGGCGTCGTCATAGTCATAATCAAATAGGTGCGTCAGTTTTCCTTTTAGTCCGTAAACATTTTTTCGGATTAATTGATTCATTGCGTTATACACGTATTCTGCATGAACGGATGTATCGCCGCCGGGAATGTATTTATAAGCGTCCATGAGCAATCCCTGGCATAACGGTTTACTGTAATAATAATCAATCCGGTACTCGAGACTGTCATTCGGCGCGTATTTATAAAAGCAAACAGACGATTGGGCATACTGGCTCACATAGACGAATCTGGAATCGATGGAATCTTTTTTGTAATTCGTGGAACCGGTTACGCGCCCCGAATCGTCATAGCAATAAACGGCTTTTTCGATCAGCCTGCCGATACTGTCGTAATCGGCGTCTACGGTCATATTATGGTTTCTATCGTATTCATACCGGACCATTAATTGGGTAGCGCCGTTTGGTTCAAACAGGGTGATTGACGATAGGCAACCGTTTTCAAGGTATTCCGTTTCGAGGTAGCGGAATGATGCCGTGGTTGTACCGGTCGTATCGAATACTGTTTTCGTAGCGATGACGGTATGAATTTTCTGCGAAGCGATACGGCGTCTTTCCTTTTCTTTGTCCTGTTTTTCCCTTAACGTCTTTGCCGGTTCCTCATGTGCGAATGTCATCGCATGGAAAAAGCAGTTTAACAATAAAGAGATTGTAAGATATTTCCTCATGGTTTATCCTTACGGTTTATGCTTAATATTGGAAATGAATCATTTCATTCATGACATTTCGTTTGTTTTGTGTGTTTCGCGGGTTATTATACCCGCATGATTTGCGGATAAACTATACCAAGTTTGATGCCATTTTTAAAACCAAAACCCTTACATTCTTTCGAACGTAAGGGTTTTGTATGGCTATGGTAGGTGCGTTAATTAGTACCTTGCGTTGATACCGAAGAAGACAGTCGTGCCGGGTAACGGATAATCGTACAGGTTCGTGTATCGGGTATCCGTCAGGTTTTCCGCGTGGATAAAAACATCGAAATGGCGGTGCGCTTTGAAAGTCAGCATGCCGTTAATCAGGACGTAATCTTCAATCCATCCTTTATCCGTACCGGCGGGAAGCTTCGTGTAAAGGTGATCCACATACTGGCCGTTCATGTGTATCACGAATTTGTACCATTGATACGAACCGCCTGCGTATAACTTGTGTTTCGGCGTACCGATCATCGGGTCTTTGGTGTCCATATAGGAATAATTGGAAGTTACCCACGCGGCATCCGTTATCTGATAACGGCCGGACCATTCAAACCCTTTTACGGTGAATTTACCGGTATTCACGTTTTTAGGAGGCGGTCCCTGCGTGCGAATCAGATTATCGCCTTTAGACCGGAAAACGGTCAGCTCGATAGTAGCTTTATTTTCCATGAGTCGTTGTATCAGGCCTAATTCGTAGTTTACGAGGCGTTCGGGTTTGAGGTCCGGGTTTTGGGGAGGGAACATGAACTGTTCCTGAATGGACGGACTGCGGAAACCCTTGGATACGGAGCCTTTAACGACGGTATTCGGCGTATGGGCGTAGGCGAATCCTGCCTGCGGAATCCATTCTTCGCCGTAACCTTCGTGATGCTCCATGCGCAGGCCCGAATTCAGCGTAAGTTTGCCGAACAAGGTGTGCTGGACGAATCCGTAAACGCCGACTTCCTGGCGGGCGGTATCAACGAGGCGGGCATTGGTGTTGATGTTTTTTGCCTTTCCGCCGTAGGTCTTGTAATCGACGCCCAGCGTGAGGATGTTATCCGGAAACAGCCGCAGGGACTGATACGCCGTGATGCCGGTCATATAATCATTCGAGCGGAAACCGTCGTAAATCTTATGATCGCCGTAATTGTAATATCCTTTCACGGCGCCTTCGTATTTTTCAAATTTATTTTCGATGCCGAGTGCGGTGCGGTAACGGATGATATCAATCCAGTGTCCCGCATAGGATGCGGATGCCGGTCCCGGATCATACGCCTTGAATTTGGCGACGCTGAAATCGGAGGCCAGCGCAAAACGGTCCGTCAATTGGTAGCCGGCTTTGGCGTAACCGTTTGTGATTTTAAATTCGGAGTTGTCGCGATGACCGTCGGTCTGGTTGCGGTTGACGGAAAGATACAGGCTGAGCGCGTCATGCTTATAACCCGCGCCGGCGACGCCTTTGTAAGTTCCGTAAGAGCCTCCCATCAGCTGGCCGTTAAGCGATAAACCGTCCTGGGTTGGCTTCTTTGTAATAAGGTTAATCGCTCCGCCCATCGCGTTGGAACCGTACAGGATCGACGCCGGGCCGCGTATGATTTCCACTTTATCGAAATCGGACGCGACGTACATGTCATTGAGCGGGTGCGCGAACAGGCCCATGTATTGCGGCTGACCGTCCACGAGAATCAGCGCCTGACGGGTGGGACTACCGCCGGCGCCGCGAATGTAAATCTGTCCGGCCGCGTTGGAGGCTACGCCGAAGCCGGTCACGCCGCGCTCCGTCACGAACAAGCCGGGAACGTGCTGGGTCAAGGCGGGCAGAACGTTGGTTTCGCCGCTCTGGCGGATTTCGTCCTGGGTAATAACCGTTACGGTCATCGGTACGTTTTGGCGGCTGGTTTCCACGCGGCTGCCGGTAACAACCACTTCTTTAAGCTGGTAGGAACGCAAACTGTCTTTGCCTTCGGCGTTACCGGCGTTTATCCTGAAAAAGGGGGCGGTCATCAGTGTTATCAGCAGTATGTAGCGGATCATGTTGTTTCCTTTCAATAATTCATGGTAATAATTAGTAGCACCATTATAATATTCGTGCTACTCATATGCAAGGATTATTTTTTGTACCGCGGCCGGGAAAACAGGATTCAACCGCAGAGAAAACGGCGGGGGTTTATAAGTTATTAAATCTATTTTTCCGCGTCCGGTTTTTGCTGTGGCGCGCCTGGAGGCCGGAAAATCAGCTTAACAAACGGCGCTCCTTTAAACCTGAACGCCCCTTCTCAGATTACGCCGCAGCGTTCCAGCAAATCCGCATCGCCGGTGATTTCCGGCAGCGGTTTCTGCGCCGCGACGAGGCCGTTTTGCAGCACCAGGCCTGCCGAACAGCATTTTTCGGCAAATTCATAATGGTGCGTCGCGATAATTTTGGTCATCGGGAATGAATTCAGTATCTCCGCCAGTTCGCGGATGCCTTTCAGATCGAGGTTCGCGGTAGGTTCGTCGAAGAGCAGGATTTCCGGCTCATGAATCAGCACGGAGGATAGCGCGACTTTTTTCTTCTCACCGGTGGACAGTTTATGCGGCGCTTTATGGCGGAGGTGCCCGATGCCGAACCGCTCCAGCATACGAACGATTTTGCGGTCATCCCAATCGCCGTACCGCTGTACCATCGACAGTTTGAGTTCCTCATCAACCGTCGGCATAAACAGTTGGTGATCGGGATTCTGGAACATGACGCCAATTTTTTTCTTCCATTCCCGCGACGGCATCGAGCGCAGGTCGTGGCCGCGGTAAAAAATAGTACCCCGGTAACGGTACATGCCCGTGAGCATCAGCAAAAGCGTGGTTTTACCGCTGCCGTTGGCGCCGATAAGCGCCGTGGAAGCGTTTTCCTCAAACACAGCGGTTACGCCCGTCAGCGCGGGTTCCGTCCGGCTGTAGGCGAATGTGACGTTCTCCAGTTTAATCATAAAATAACCGACGCAGGATTGCCGGATTCTCGTCCAGGTTTTTCAGGCAGTGATAATGCGCAACGGTTTCGGCCTGCTGATAGAAATGAATGAATAATTTTTTTACCATGACGCCGGCGTACCGCCATCGCCCCACGCGGTAAATCCTCAGACGGAAATGCTGGGCGAACACGCGCAATTCACTATAGAATACCTGGAACAGACGGAACGCGATCATGAGGATCTGTATCATCCTGACCGGAACCCGGTGGCGAATCAGCATAAAGAGGGTATCGCGATAGGTATTTATCTGCCGGTAGAAAAGAATGGCGGCAATCGCCGAAGCCGTACGGAAATACAGATTGGAAACGATAATCGCCTGTTCGTTTAAACTTACGGCGATACCGAATAAAATCTCATTCAGAAAAAATAAAAGAAAAACCGAAAGATGCCCCGCGATCAGGTATAGAAATATTTTTTTGAAGAACCGGTGAAGCCGTATGCGAAAAATCAGAACACAAAAAAGGAGCGCCATCAGGTAGATATAAAAATACGCCAGAGGCACCGCCGCCGAAAGCAGTAAGAGTCCGGCGAAGAGATAAAAATGAATCAGCGGTTGAATTGTTTTCATTTTCTGAACAGCGCCAGATAAAGATTTTCGTTTTCGGATGTTTCCAGAACGCTGAAACCCTGTTCCGTGAACATCACGCACAGATCCGCGATCGAAGGGAGTACATCGTAACAAACCGGCGGAGAAAGGGAACGATGGAGATTATTCAGACGCTCACAGGACTGGAAATGCAGGATCATCGCGCGGCCGCCGGGTTTAAGGATGCGATGAAATTCGCTGACGCATTGTCTCTGGTCAGAAAAATGCGGGAACGCCGAAAAGCACATGACAGCGTCCACTGACTGATCGGGAAGGGGAATGGCCCCCGCGTCGGCGCAAAGGAAGCGGCCGCAAGCCGGATTGTTCACGGCGCATTGTTTCAGCATTTTTTCGGCGATATCGAGGGCGATCACCTGCGGTGCCGGGTGAACGGACAGGATATGTTTCAGCATCGCTCCCGTTCCCGAACCGACATCCAATACTGTATCCCCCGGTCGCAGCCCGAGTTTGGCGATCGGCCCCAGATACATGGAAGCTTCTTTCAGGGGCATGCGCGCGTCCCATTCCGGGGCTAAACGGTTAAAATAGTCGCAGATTTCACTCATAATACAACGCTTCCTTTTTTTTAAATTCATTGCGGAGGTAATGCGCCAGCGGAGGGATGACCATCAGCAGGATCAGCGTTCCGGGCAGCGTGGCCAGCAGATCCGAGAGTAGCATGGATTCGTAAGGCAAATCGAACAGAACCGCGATGAGATATTTCAGCAGAACATACAGTATTTTGTGAATGACCAGCGCGATGGCCATAACAATATAATAATGCCATTTTGTACCGCGGGTCAGCGCGGCGATAACCAGTCCGGTAACCGATAGTTCTACGGCCATCTGGAACGCGACGGGCGGGTTCAGCGGCGGCATGCCCGTGAGAACCGCTGACAACAACGGCGTTATCAACCCTGCCAGAAAGACCGATGACGGGCGCAGGATGTATGCCGATAACGCAACAGGATAATACATGGGTAGAAATATCTTACCGCTGAACGCGAACATGTGAAACGCGACCGGAAAGATGATGCCCAGGGCAATCGTGAAAGCGGTCAGAACCAGTTCAATACTTTTTTTCATATAGCTGGATACGGCGGGTTTTGTTGAGGCATTGTTTAATCATAGCACAATTAACAAAAACGTGCTACCGAATGCAAGGAATATTTACAGGATTTCTTGGCGGCAAATGAATAAGCGCCAATAAGGCCATTACGGCGTTTCTTTTCCCGTGGCGGCCAGCGTGAACGATACATGCTTGACGCCGATCTGGATCTGGAGCCGGTAAGCGAGCGCTTCGATATCTGCCGCCTTGCCTTTGACGGCGATAATCTCGAGACAGTGGTGATGATCGAGATGGATATGCTGGGTGGACAGGATCGTTTTCTGGAAATCGTGCTGGATATCGAGCAGTTTGTTCACCAGTTCGCGTTTGTGGTGGTCGTACGTCATGACTATGGCCCCGGCAATCGTGCCGCCACGGGCTTTCGTTGACTGCACCAGATCCTTGCGGATCAGGTCGCGGATCGCCTCCGAACGGTTGGAATAACCCTGTTTCTGTATGTGCTTGTCGAACGCCAGAATCAGGTCTTCATCCAGCGATATGCCAAAACGGGTGACGGACATGGTGTTACCTTTCTATAGAATCATAATACTTACGTCTATACAATAATGGAGTTTATGTATATATGCAATAAAAAAAAGTCGATGGGTATACCTCATAAAAATAATCGAAGCCCGATGCAGCCCGGAAGCAGTACGTACGCGCCCCTCATTCTAAAATAAACTCCTGTGCGGGCTTACGGTTAACAAATTTGTACATCGTCATGATACCATGCGAAGTTACGGATTGTTGTAATTAAGGGTTGTCATCCGGAAAAAGCTGGCCAATTACCTGCATGCCGATGGGCGTGGTGGTTAGGGAATCCAGCTTTACAATGGCCTGTGCGTATTTGGTATCGATCCGTTCGAGGCGGTCGTCCGTGCGGAAGTCCCGCGCGCCGACATAGGGAGAGACGGATATGATGGACCCGGTTCCGGTTTCGCGCAGGGTTTCCGCTTCCAGCACGCGGCAGCGCTGACCGACGCGGATGCTGTGCAGCCAGAACGTTTCGACGAACAGGCGCACCTGTTTTTCCGCGCGACCAATGACGATACGCGTATAATCCTGAGGGATCAGTTGTTCACCGACCCGAACATCCATTTTGTACACAATGCCGTCCGAAGGCGCGCGAAGCGTCAGTTTTTCCAGTTCCGCTTCCCGTAACCGTTCTTCCGCCTGAGCCGTTTCGATTTGCTGTTCCATCAGTTTGGCCTGCAATTCGATCTGAGTCAGTTCAAAATCGGAAATGGTCTGGCTTGCAGCCAATTGGCGTTTCAGCGCCAGATCGTTTTGGATAACCGCCAGCTGGCGTTTGGCTTCTTCGACACGGGACTGTGCGATGCGGATGCTGCGGATTTCGAGGTCCTGTTCCAGCATGCACAACGCCTGATTTTTCCGGACGGTATCGCCTTCCTTCACAAAAACCGTGATAACGCGCCGGGTTTGCAGCGGTCCCAGAAATATTTCCCGGTTTAGCGGTTCGACTAAACCGTATACCCGCAGGGGGGCATCGGGAAGAGAGGGCGTGCGACTGGGCTCGGGCGGGGCGGAGGACTTTTCAAGGGACTTCTTTATATAAAAAAATCCCGCGACGCCTATGGACAGGATCAACAGCCATCCGATTAATTTTTTAATTTTTTGCATCGTTACACCTTCATTTGAGAATAAGATTCGCGCGTATCGGAAATGATGGTTCCGTTTTCCATCTGGATGAGCCGGTCGGCAAACGGGAAGACCCGCGCGTCATGAGAGACCACGATAACGACCCGGCCTTCGTCAATCGCGATACGTTTTAAAATATTCATCACGGTGTGACCGCTTTCGGCGTCCAGCGCGGAGGTCGGTTCATCGCACAGGAGGATAGCCGGATCTTTAATCAGCGCCCGCGCGATCGAAGCCCGTTGTTTCATGCCGCCGGAAAGCAGTCGCGGCTGCATACGGGCCGTTCCCGCCAGCCCGAGCGACTTCAGAAGCGCTTCCGCTTTGTGCTGCGCGTCTGCGGGGGGACGCGATCCTTGAATGGAATAAGCCAGCAGAATATTATCCATAATATTTAATCCTTCGATGAGCATCGCCTGCTGAAAAACAAACCCGAACCGCTTTAAGCGGATATGCGCCGCCTGTCGGTCGGACAACGCCGTTACATTCTGGTCGTCGAGAAACATCCGTCCTTCGGAAGGGCTTAATACCAGTCCCATGATTGAAATCAGCGTGGTTTTGCCGCTTCCGGACGGTACGGACAGCACGGTCAGTTCGCCAGGAAAAAATTCCGTGTTGACGGGATAGAGCACCCGTCTTATTTGCCGTCCGTCGGAAAAATCCCGTGCAATATTTTCTAATTTCAGAGTCGCCATAACGCTTTTAATGAAACACCGACGCCGGTTCCGCTTTCAATGCGACGCGCAGCGCGATTAATGATCCGAGTAAACTGACAAGCACCGTCCCAACCCCTAAGATCACGGGAACCTGAATCGGGAAATAACTGGGAATGGCCGATCCTCTGGTCGCGTTTAGCAGCGTGGCCAGCAAGAGGAATCCATGAAAACGCCGATACCGGCGATAATGAGCGCTTCGCTCAACACCACGACAGCGATATCCGTCCGCCGTCCGCCGATCGCGCGCATGACCGCAAAATCCTTCGTCCTTCCAAGAACGCTGGTGTACATCGTCAGGGAAATGATGACCACGCCGATTAAAACGGCGATGGAGGTGGAAAATCCGAAACTACCGCCGATACCGGTATTGGAAAAGTAATACCGGCGGGTCAATGCGGACAATTCTTCGGTGGTGAATACGGAACATTCGGGTAAAATCATCCGCAGGCGGGCGGTGGCCTGAGTGGGGTCGGCGCCTTCGCGGAATCGGATTAATATAGCCGAGTAGCGTCCCGGCGGCGTTCAGGCGATATCTTTGACTTTGTCAAGCGAAGTAAAAATCAGCGTTCCCTGGAAGCCACGCGCGCCTTCAGTGATCGCGCCGATACGAACGCGCCGGTCTCCGATTTCCGTAATTCCGCCAATTTCCGGATTACCGAGTTTATTCATATCCAGACGGTCGACGGTTACCGCTTCCAGATCCAGCAATGCGTTTTCATCTTCCTGCGCGAACCTCCACGGGCCGCCGGACAATCGGGGCCTCCGCGTTCCGATGACCCGAACGGATTCATACGACCCGTCGCCCGTGCGGAATAACCCGTTGCCGATCAGAATCGGTTCGGCCCATTCAATTTCCTCCAGGCCGATGACGCGGTCCAGATACCGTCCGGGTATGAGTTTGGCGGCATCGGCATTGCGAAGATTCGCGCTGGTGATCCAAACATCCGCGCCGCTGTGGTCCACGAGCACGGACATATAATTCAGCAAGCCGAAGAGGATCGATAACTGCTGACCGACAAGAAAAACAATCGCCACGACTCCAAGCAGCGCGCCGATCGTGGATGCCCGGTCGTGCAGAACCATCCGGAGTGCCGTCTTACTGCGCATGGCCGTATAACCTTTCATACGCCAGCCGGTGGCCTTCTTCAAAACTTCTAACCACAACAGCCCCTGCGGATTCCAGAACCGCTCGCCCTACGTCGGCGCCATGTCCGCCTATAAACACCATACCGTGATCCAACTCATCGCGAATCAAGTTAATCGTATTCACGGCTTCGTGCAAACGCGATAACATATTCAATGATAAAAATACGGCGGCGGGTTTTCGGTTACGAACGGCTAGCGCGATCTGATCGCCCGGAAGACTTGTTCCAAGCGATAGGACATTCCATTGCCTTAGTTCCAGATAGACGCTCAACGCCAACGGCACCAGCTGGTGCTTATCGTGCGGTACGCAACTGACGAAAACCATTCCGTTTTTTTTTGGATGTTGCGGATCGTCGTCGGATAATCCCGCCAGCAGGCGAAGGAGCGTTTCGGTGGCCAGGTGTTCCTCATAAATGGCCAGCCGGTTTTGTTCCCAGCGTTGTCCTATATCCCGCATCGCCGGAAGTATCATTGTGGTTACTGTCTCATACGGCGGCATGCCTTTCCGCATAAGGTTTTGCAGGATATCCTTCGCGCCGCTGCGGTCTCCGGTTATCAGCTTGTCCGTAAACGGCTGAATATCCTGTAAACGATTGGGCACCGGCGTCGTTTCGCTTTCATGAAAAAAAGACGGGATCAAAGAATGAAGATCCTGTAAGGGCGCAGTAAGCTCATGACATTCCGGGGGTTTCACAATGCCGTTAATCGCGATAATCCAGCTTTCCACCATCAGTTTAAACGCATCCTGGCCGGGCCCGCGGGAAGCCAGCACCGACGCATACCATTTGGATTCGTTCATCAGTTCGTTGACGAGCCCGTAACGATAAACCACCCGGAGCAGTTCGCCGTATTCGTTCATCAGGTCGTTCAACTCGGATTCCATCCGGCCGATGTCCGGCCTCCGGTGATAACGCCATTCGATTTTCAACCGTTCCTGAACAACGGATTGCAGACGGCTGTAAGATGATTCAAACTGATTTGAGGATTTTTCCATACGGTCGCGCGTAAAATTCAACAATCATCACTGTTTTGGATTAACATTAAAGTCATCCTGATTACTATTAAACCTGAACGTAGAACGAATCCGGAATATTCCGAACGCATAAAAATATTCCTATTATTTTAATGCTTTTATCGTGAGGAATGGGTAAGCTCAAGCGTACAAACTCACATAAATTAACGTAAAATGAGTGAAAAGGCAAGGGCCATTAATTCTTAATGCCTATATAATCCACTTGAAAAACATTGATCAGCAAGACCTATTGGAGCATGACGGCACCGGATTTTTTACGTTTGAGGGCGCCGATTGCCACCGAACGGTTGGAATAGTCCTGTTTCGGTATGTGCTTGCCGAATGCCACGATCAAATCTTCATCCGGCGAAATGCCAAAAAGGGTGACGGACATCGTGTTACTATTGTTAATAGTCGTGTTACCAAAGCCAAATGATATAAGATGACTAAAAGATGCAGGCGCCTCAAGCAACCGGTGTCCTTTTTACGGTTCGTGTTTTTATTCTATTATTATCTTGCCATAAACGCTTGATTCAACCCGGAATTGTCATTACAGAATAATTTCTAATGGCCGCCATTAGAAAAATGGGCTTGTAAATGTATTGGGAATAAGATATTATGATGGGTTTCGATAACATATTTTGTATCCACATTTAGTAAGAAAA
>Ga0067045_1029823_pt1 | contig 18202 bp, 14 predicted proteins | sample TerdegcTABiofilm_FD_59184 | JGI IMG/M metagenome (GOLD analysis project Ga0067045, IMG submission 59184) | Combined Assembly of (Gp0054472, Gp0054536) Wastewater bioreactor microbial communities from Singapore -Terephthalate degrading... | reverse complement strand
CCGCTTGGTCTTGGTTCTCAGTGGAACTGGGCCACAATTCCTCCCGCCAGATCCTGATGTCAGGAGGGGCGTCGAAGCCCAGGCGCACCTTGCCGTCAGAGATTTCCGTGATCAGAATGACCATCCCGTTAGAACACACAATCCGTTGGTTTTTCTTCCGTGTTAGGATCAGCACGTCGAGACTCCTTCGTCAGTCCTTGCATCAGAAAATCCATATTTCCAAGTAGCGAGCCGTTGCCGAATCTATTGCGAATGAAATCTGCCTAGGCTTTCCGCTTTTCCAATTCCCGTTTCCTCTGGACGGCCATGTTAAACAGTTCTGTTTTTTCCTCGTGGTCCAGCCGGTCATCACCGCGGATTGCTGCGATCACGGCCTCCATCCCCGCCAGGGCGGCCGTGTTGATCGAGGTGACGTATTGGTGGAAAAGCTCGTTTCCTGTTTCTATGGCTGGGGTACTGAAAGGTTTCTGTTCCTCGGCGAACGCTTCCACCGGGCCAGGACGGATAAGGTCGGCCGCGACCCGCCCCAACGGCACATAATTCAGGAGCCGCTTGAGCACGGTCTTTCGCGCCATCTGTCCCCAGTCGGTGTGCCACGGGGAATCTTCATCATCGGAATTGGCACCCCGTTCGGCGTTGGCCTCAATCTGTTCCGTGGTCATCCACTCCACGAGGGGTTGGGCGTGATCTTTCCACCACAGAATAGCGTATGCCCCAATGGCCGGATTGGCCACGTTTTCCTCCAGTGGCTTGGTGTATGGGCGATGCTTGACCACAGCACCTGTTGGTTCCCCAAACTCAATCGAAAACTCATCCCGCAGATAGACGACCCGCGATTCGACACAGCCCACCCGCGGGTTGTGGTAGGCCAGCTTGAGAAGTCCCCGGTAATCGGGAACCAGCACCGCCCGTGTCTTTCGCGGGGTCAGATAGGCCTCCTGGGCCGCGGGGGCCAGGTCCAGCCCAAGATACACTGCCTTGGCTACCGCGCTGGCGATGGAATGGGCTGAACACTGGCCAAGCCGACTGTTGGCCTTAACCATCGCCAGGATGCTCTCGCGCGTAGCGTTGAGGTCGATCCCCATGCTGGCCGCCCTGGCTCCCAATGGGGCCAGCGTTTCCCGAAGGATGCGGTCCAGGTTATTCATATTCACCTCCGTGTGTGGTTTAGTGCCTCTGTTCTGTATTCACCCAGATGACCAATAGCGAAAAAAGCCCCGGCCGCGACGGGGAGCTAACGTCATGAGTCGCGGCCAGGGCAACACCAAACGGCACGTCCACGGCCCGTGGCCTGGACCGTCCAGGCCGACAACACCGGGCTGCGTGTGGTAGTGTGTTTCAAAGATCCCATCCCTTCGGGACAGGCATGGATTCCAAAAGCTCTATTACGACGCTCCGTTGCACATAAAAATCCTCTAAAACGTCGAGTTTTCGATGTCCCGCCACTAATCGCGATACGAGGGGATTCCGTTCCGCAAGCCATGTAAGCGTGGCCCGGCGGATGGCTTTCAGGCCAAGTCGCTGTCCTGGTGGCATGGCTCTGGTGAGCATGGACCAACACTTTCGAAAAAACGACAGCGAGCCGTTCCATGCGAAAATACGGTCTTCGCCCTGCGTCTTCACTCGCCCCGCAGCCTGGCGGGCCGCCTGCGACAAATACACTCGCCGTCCGGCCTTTTTTTGCTTGTACTCTGCCGCCGGGATCACCAGCCACCCGTCTTCGGTCACCCATGACCATCGGGCGTTCAGAAGGTTCATTCTCCGTAACCCGGTGTGCCATGCGAATCTGATCAACGACGCCCACCATAGGGGCTGATCGTGATGGCGGATGGCCGACGTAGGTTTTATCTGCCGACAGGCCTCGATAAGAAGTTCTATTTCTCCAAGCGTGAATGCTCGCTCCGGCTCGCGCGGCGTCCCATCGGGACGCTCGATATACGGGACTTTTGCAATAATTTCGGCCGCGTTTCTCCGCCTGCGATCTATCGGCCCGGCGTGGTCCAGGATGAATTGCAGGTGAATGGCCGTCTTTCTCATCGTTGATTCGGCCATTCCCGACGTTCCGAGCGCCGCCATGAAGCGGGCACATGTTTCGGTCGTGATCTGGTCTAACGGGGGATCCCCGGTCAACCGTTTCCAATGTCCGAGAGCAACCAAATCCTGCTCGACCGTCCCGCTGGCGCGCCCCTTGGGACGCCGAATCATCGGGAGGACATAATCGACATAGAACTCCGTAAGCGTCGGCTTGCGAGAAGGCCTTGGAGAAGACTCTCGCGGCCAGTTGTCTGGCCAGATCACGCGTAATTGTGCCATAGATGCGTCTCCGTGGAAGCAAGGCGGCCTTTCGGGCCACCCTGCCCCCCGAAGGCCGCGGACTACGACTAAACCTCCTAGTGGAAGTCTGCCATATTCCGCGCAGAACTAGCGCACAACTTGCGCACATGATGGAACTCCAAAGTTTTCGCGCGGGCTAGACGCCCAACTTGGTTGTGAGCACCCGCCAAGCCGCCTCAGAGGAGGCTTAGAAGGTGCCGATGTTTTTCGGAACGTCTTAATCCTACACCGCGGTAGAGTGTTTGTCAATAGTTTGCACGTGAAGAATACGTGCGGTTCAGATTAGCACTTACATCGCTCGACTAGAGGGACGCCCTGCCTTCCTCGGAATCTGCTGGAATTTCCGAAGCTCATCTTCTGGAATTAGCCAGAGCGTGCCAGCTCGTTGGGCCATGAGTCGGCCCTCTTTAATCCATTGCCAGACGCGCCACCGCGTGACACCCACTGCACGCGCGGCTTCCTCTGTAGTCAAGTAGCGCTGTTCTTTGGTTTCTAACATGACACTCATGCCTTTATTCTACAAGGCGGTAGAGGATTCAGCAACAAATAATAGGCAGGTGTCCGAAGGCCCACCGGCACCGCCGAAGCCTCCCAGTCGTCGCCGAGCTGGGCACCTGCCGTGTTTCGGTTCTCCCCTCGTGGGGGACGAAATGTATCCTGGACTTAGAATCCAGGACACTCACACCACTTAAATGGCGAGTAAGACCGCTCTTGAGCGGGACTTACACACCGATTGGACAGGGGCGGGATCGAACCGCCGACACCTGGATTTTCAGTCCAGTGCTCTACCAACTGAGCTACCTGTCCGAAACTAGCCCCTCAAACACCTCAACTCAGTCATAAAAATATGTTACCGTGCTCGCTCCTAGAATGTCAAAGGGGAGTCCGGGCTGGGCAACGCCGATTCTGCCATCCCGAAGCACTGCGCTGCCACCTTAAAGGACTGCGCATTGCTATCACGAACTTCGGTTCTTAACATGGCCAGTGACTAGCGTGCCACCAGATACGAGAGATGCTCGCATTTAGACAATTGCCTTTCCTACGGCTCATGCAAAACGGCTATCCTTGCGAACACGTTTGACAATCCGTAAACTGGTTGCTTGCCCACGGAAAAGCATCTGTGATTGTCCGTGAATAAGTGTTTCAATTGGAAGAGTGTATCCGAAGGCCGGGGGTTGACCAATGTCTAGCCGAAGATCGTTGTGTGTGGGAGCATGGTGCGCAGCAGTGCTTGGAGTATTTGTTTCTTTGGCCGGATGGCCGATTGTTGTTGCAACTGAGTCGGCCAACGTCATTGCGGTTAACCTCAATAAACCGTCTCCACCAATTTCGGACTATATTTACGGCCAGTTCATTGAACATCTCGGCCGATGCATCTATGGCGGCATCTGGGCGGAAATGCTTCAAGATCGGAAGTTCTTTCTCGCTGTGGGTGCGGAAGGCTCGCCCTGGCAAGTCATTGGTCCCCGGGACAGGGTCACAATGGACCAGAATCAGCCGTTCGTGGGTGTACACAGTCCAAGGGGGTCTTTGCCTGGTGATGGCACCCGGTGCGGGTTGAGCCATGCGGAATTGGGAATCGTTGCGGGAAAAAAATACACAGGATACATCTGGCTGCGCGGCGATGTCGCGGCTGCACCTGTGGAGATTTCCCTCACATGGGGTGATTCGCCTTCCCACCGTGCAACACACGTCATCGATTCATTGAGTCTCGATTACAAGAAATATGAGTTTCAGTTTGAGGCGGGCGCTAATAGCGAGAATGCCCGGTTGGAGATAACCTCGGCGGGGAAAGGGTTCTTTCAAATAGGGACGCTTTCACTGATGCCGGCCGATAACATTCACGGAATGCGTGCCGATACGATTGCTTTGTTGAAGGAGCTGGACTCACCAATTTACCGCTGGCCAGGCGGCAACTTTGTCAGTGGTTATGATTGGCGTGATGGGATTGGGGACCGGGACCACCGACCACCCCGAAAGAATCCGGCCTGGCAGGGGATTGAGCACAATGACTTTGGAATCGATGAGTTCATGACATTCTGCCGGGTTATCAACACCGAGCCTTTGGTAGTTGTTAACACGGGGTTGGGTGATCTTCAAATGGCACTGGAGAAACTGGAATACGTGAATGGTCCGGCCGATTCTCCGATGGGTAAGCTCCGGGCCAAGAACGGACATCCCGAACCTTATAACGTTCGTTACTGGGGAATTGGAAACGAGATGTACGGAAACTGGCAACTGGGGCATATGCCATTAGAAGAATATGTGAAGAAACATAACGCCTTTGTAGAGGCCATGCGCAAGAAGGACCCCAATATCAAGGTCGTGGCGGTGGGGAATGTGGGACCGTGGACCGAAGGGATGTTTCGCCATTGCGCGGACTTTATCGATTTGATGAGCGAGCACTTCTACGTTGGGGCCAAGAAAGATTTGCTAGAACATGTGAACCAGGCAGCCACCCAGGTTCGCCAGATCGCTGAAGCCCACCGGCGGTATCGGCGCGAGATTCTCGGTGGGCGAGAAATCCCGGTCGCTCTGGACGAGTGGAACTACTGGTATGGCGAACACGTCTTTGGGGAACTTGGCACGCGGTATTTTGTGCGCGACGGCCTGGGGGTCGCCAAGGCCTTGAACGAGTTTGCTCGCAATACCGATGTTTATGCCATGGCCAATTATGCTCAGACGGTCAACGTGATCGGTGCGATCAAGACGACAAAAACGGCTGCCGCATTTGAGACAACAGGGCTAATGCTCGCTCTTTATCGAAAGCACTTTGGGCAAGTTCCGGTTGCAACCGTGTCACAGAATCCAGTTATCGATGCTCAGGCAGCTATACTCAAAGACAATAAGACTCTTGCTGTTGCAGTTGTCAATCCGACGAGCGAAAAACAACGAGTCGTTCTGCAAATCGAAGGGGCAGGTATTGGAAAGCATGGCCAGGCATGGGAAGTGGCCGGTAATGACCCCATGGACTATAACGAACCTGGCAAGCCCCTACGTGTCGAACTTCGGGGCCGTGAGATTCCCGACCTGGAATCGGTCGAAGTATCACCTTATAGTGCGACGATCTTCCAGGTACCGCTCATTCGAAGTGGAGAATGATTCTCCGGCAAGAGACCGCCTTTACACTCGCCCAAGAGTGGCACGGGTAAATTGCATCATGAATACATAAGTCATGTAACACGCAGACTCGCGGCTCTGAAAGAGTCATGTCGCGAGTGTCTCGAGAAGTGCGACATACGTGTCAGGAACCGGCCGATGGGAGGAAAATGTTTCCTCGAGCGGGGTGAGGGTCAGTTCTCCTTTTTGCTCTCCGGCCATGACACCTGATTTTCCCTGCAGGATTGCGTGCACGGCGTAATCGCCAAGTCGCGATGCTAGAATCCTGTCCTCCGGGACAGGACTACCACCTCGTTGCAGGTGCCCAAGAGCGAGCACTCTCACCTCAAACGGACAGCCGTGCTCACAGAGGGCCTTTTGAAGCGCGGCCGCTCCGCCGCGCTCGTCGCCCTCCGCAACAACCATCATCACAGACGTTTTTCCCCGCGCCTTCAATGCGTGTAAGCGGCGGATAATCTCTTCGATATCCGTGGGCGTCTCAGGAATGCAGGCGATTTCAGCCGCCGCAGCGATTGCTGTGTACAAGGCGATGTATCCACTGTGTCGTCCCATGACCTCAACGAGAAACATTCTCTCGTGGGCATCGGCTGTATCACGGAGCTTGTCCACAGCTTCGACTGCCGTGTGAACCGCGGTCGCGAAACCGATGGTGTAGTCAGAACCCATGAGGTCATTGTCGATGGTACCCGGACATCCGACGATTTGCCCATCCCAGGATTTGGCCAAAGCGACCGCCCCACGAAAAGTACCGTCACCGCCGATGGGAATAAGCGCGTCGATCTTGTTTCGGCGCAAGACCTCCGCTGCTTTGCGAGTGCCGTCGTCTGTATAGAACTCTTTGCACCGGCTTGTATGCAGAATCGTCCCCCCGCGTCGCGAGATGTCAGAAACGCTCCGCAAGCTCATGACGCGACGACCGTTCTCATCTGTGAAAAAATCTTCTCGAAGCAACCCCGCGTAACCACGGTAAATACCTACGACATCATGGCCCTTGGAAATGGCAGCCCGAACAACCGCCCTGATGCAGGCGTTCATCCCCGGGGCATCCCCACCACTTGTTAAGACGCCGATTCGCACGTGTTTGACTCCTTTACCGTTTCATCATGCAGTCTTGCTTTTTACGCGCGTGACCACACGACGCTATTTCAATGATACGATGGGCAGGGTGTGCGAAGCCATGAACGCAAGGGCTTCCTGACGGGTAAAGACGCCTTCCGTCGTTCCAATAGCGCGAACGCAACTTGCCCCCAGGGCGCTTCCCCAGCGAACGCACCCTTCAGGACCTTCACCCCACAGTAAACCGGCAATGAAACCCGCATCGAAAGCATCTCCCGCCCCGGCACCACCGACGAAGGTGGTGGGATAGACGCCAGCCGAAAACTTCGCTCCATCTCCGTAGAACAGACACCCTTTTTCACCCAGGGTGATGACGACATTTCTTGCCCCAGCATCACGAAACCGCCGAGCCTGTTCCATGGGGTCATCGATGCCCGTGATGATCTTTCCCTCATCGTCGTTCGGCAGGAAGTAATCGACCTCAGGGAGGACCTTTGTCAGAATGGGCCAGAAATCCCTTCGTTCCATCAGGACCACATCAACTACGACAATAACACCTTTCGCCCGAAGGTCGCGCAGCAGGTTCACGAACTCATCTGTCTCCAGCCCTGGCATCATGAGATAACCACCGACGTAAAAAACGCGTGCGCTGTTGCTCCACACTTGCGGAATATCTTCGGCCTTAAAGACGACATTGGCCCCCGCTGTGCTGATGAACCGACGGTCTTCCCCCTTCACATTGACAATCATCGTGGCCGCCGTATTCATGCCGGGCACTGCACGAATACCCTTTGTGTCAACACCCTCGCGGGCCAGAACCTGTTCGATAAATTGCCCGAAAAAATCATCTCCGACACAGCCAGTCACCCCAACCGAAATCCCCAGCTTCTTTAAGTCAACAGCCACGTTTGCAGCACATCCCCCTAACCCAAGTTGGATTCGCCCAGTCGCGATTAACTCTCCCGCCAAAGGAAGCCTCTCGATCGGCTCACAGGCAATGTCAGCGAACAAGATACCGGCCGATACAACGTCATGGCGATCAGCCATCGAGTGATCTCCTCGTTTCAGTCTCACCTTCTCAATCATCAGAAGACATTATTTCACCGGACGCCCGCATGATGGTCAAGATATCACTCGGCATATCCACCTCGCAATCGGAATGCCATCTGCCAGTCCCCTGACCCACAATGCAAGTCGTTCACTCACGCGCAGGAACAATTGATCAATAGTCCCTACGGTGTTGGACCACAGGTGCTCCGATCTCCTTGTGAAGTTTCGTGATAGCTTCCTAATGTTTCGCGAGAAGTTTCTCCGCAATTATGTCATAAAGTCTCTGTGCGATTGTTTCCTTTGACCCTGTCCAATGTCCCAAGATGACTCCCTCCGAATTGGCAATTTCCACCTGGGTCATTGAAGAACCGATCGCTGTTGGCCGATTCATGACAATCAGGTCACATCGCTTCTTGCGGAGCTTCTCCATCGCACGGTTGTGCATGTCGTGGGTCTCAAGGGCAAAGCCCACGATCCAACGGTGTTCCTTTTTCTCAGCGAGAATTGCAAGGATGTCAGGCGTCTCGACGAGTTGTACAGCCAACGAATGGCCTGTCTTGCGCAACTTTTCGTGGGAATAGTTCGCGGGACGGTAGTCACAAGGGGCAGCTGCCCCGATCAGTCCGTCACATTGTTCGAACAGCTTTTGGCACTCTGCCAGCATCTCCTCTGTCGTAACGACGGGAATGACATGAGCCTCGGCAGGATACTGAATTTCGACAGGACCAGAGACAATAAACACCTGATGTCCATGCCTGAGAAATACCTCAGCCAAGGCCTTGCCCATCCGTCCGCTTGAGGCATTTGAGAGATACCGCACGGGATCAAGATACTCGCGTGTGGGGCCCGATGTTATGAGAACCTTTGCCATGATCGCCTTCCTGCACAATCGATACCGCAATTGAGACGCAATCTCACAGTTAATCGGGGTAATGCATGAATTGCCGCTCCAGATTTGACATAACGCGCGGAACTCATTGTCGGATTATTTCTCACAGCAGACTTTCTCACTTTTTGAAAACATAAGCTCAAAACCCATGCTCACGCTTTGAGATCGAATTCCGTTTGTCGTACCAGCTTCAGTTATGAGAAAACGTTCGGTTCGAAGATTCGCTTCGACCAACCTCGGAACCGCTACTGAACCGCAAGTAGGGTCCAATCTTCTCAAGGGTCTTCGGGCCGATGCCTCGAACGACCAGCAAATCTTCCCGACGAGAGAAATGCCCCACTTTTGACCGGGTGTCCACAATCCGCTTACCCAGGACCTCACCAATCCCCGGCAGACAAGTTAACTCCGGCCAGGAAACAACATTGATTTCAACAGCGAAAGCATAACAACAGGAAGGCGAAGCATTGGACCACGTCTTGATCCCTACCGCAAATTCTTGAAGAACCACAGTTGCCGTCACGATCAGCCAGATCGTCAGAATGAACGTCCCTACGGTCCGCTGGTAGTAATGGGACCACCACTCGGCAGTATGATGAACAAGGGGTTCACTTTGAACAGCGGCGTACCACCGTCGGTAGCTCTTGGCGCATTTCCCCATAAATGTCGTCAGTACCGTAGAGAACCGTTTCATCCCAGTGATACCGTGGCTCCTTTCTGAACGTTACCCTCTTGGCAGCTTTTTGCCTACGCCGCTTTCAGAGACCTACCGTCCGCGGCGATCCTCGCTCAGCTTCTGTAACCATAAGCCCAATTCTCGATGCACCGCATCGCTGTTCAAAACAACGAACGCTCTTGCGGAAGCGTCGTAAACAAGTGTGCCCTTTCCGCCACTATCGCCCCAACTTTCTGGGACGCATTCCTTAACAATTCGTTCACGTAAGTTACCGGGAGTCATGCCCTGATCAAGGATATTTCCAACCCTGTAGAGCCGAAGGACACCCGGTGAGAACCGATTGGGAGCACACACGAGAAACGCCCCGTCGGCCAACCGGTGCACGTCAGACTGTATAGACGCAGCAAGTCGCTTTAGGACATCCGGCAGCGGCTCACCACTGGCTGAAATCGAAACCTCGGCATCCGGAGTGACACCGGCCCCGGCCAAGGAAGTCCAATCGAAAAGCACTTTGTCTTTGGCAACCCTGTTGATCACGATAGCAACATCAATCAATCTCGTCGGTTCGAAGAAGTTCAGACTGACAGGAGCTTGCTCACTCTCATCGTCGCGATCATTTGAGCTATCAGGACCGCAAGCCATTTCCAACATTTTCTTGATTTCGAAGACGACACCGAAGGGACCTTCGATGACTAGCTGATCGTCGTTTTTAGCAACGTGCGTCATTCTCTCGGGGTTCTCGCCCACCGACTTGTTGAGCCAGTCGCAAATCAGCCCCAGTGTCTCGATCGAGGGCAGGGTACCTGTTTCACGATCTCCAACCGTCAACTCATATCGGACATGCTTACTCGCCCGATCTGGCACAACCAGAATCGCCGATTGTTGGCACGTCATGACTGACAAGCCAACTTGAGCTGCAATACTCTTCGCAAGGTCCTCAAAACTCACATCTTGCATGTCAATTTGAACCACTTCCTGCCCCGTTAGGTGAGCCCACTGTGCCGATTCAGGATCCACACTCAGGGGTACACCCGACCATTGTGTCAACAGAACCAAAGCCAAAGCTAATGAGGTCCGAAATCGTACGTGGGACAAACGGTGTCTCAATGAATCATCGATCGACGCATTGTCATTCAACTTTGCCTCTGCCCCAGGACCACATGGGTCGCACCACACTTGCATGAGCGGAATGTCAACTTGCGCAGCTCCGATCCCAGCCTCGTTCTTTTCCCCTGATCCAGCAACCGTCTCCTTCGCAATCTGTCCGGTCGGCTCAAGGAGATCAACTGTGACCGGTTCACCTCCTGCGATGGTTGCCAGTTGTTCCAGAACGCGTGGATCAATATCCTTGCGAATGAAACGAACAGACCCGTCAGCCATTATCGCAAGCATCCCTTGCGGCATCGCGGAACCAAACCCATCTGCGCCGCTCACATAGGGTGGTGTTGCCAAACCCCTGGCTGTGGCTGTTCCCCCCGCAGCCCAGGGACCGAGTTGTTTTTCCGCTCCGAGAACGGCGATGGTATTGGAGAGACCATCCTTAATATCTGATCTGCGAACAGGGTGCTGAAAGTTGAAAACACCGGCCCGAGGATGAGTCGGAGGCAATTCGCCACTGTCCTTTCCAACACCTGTGACGCCCACAAAGTGAGAGTCGAAATAACCTCCGAGTGTTTGGGTCGGTCCGAGCAAAGGATTAATCACTTCTGGCAAATAACGCTGCGTGACAGGCCGATTTTGGGCACTGTTCCACGAGTAGCCTACCTGGAGAGATTTTGCCCAATCTTCGTGACCTAAATAGGGAAGCAAATTCGCAATCCAACTAAGTCGAGTCTCCGGTGGTAATAAGACACCTCCGCCTGCTGCGGCTGGGAATATCTGACCGGTACCTTCGTATTGCGACATCGCCGTTCCCAAGCGGCTTTGACGGCCTGCCAACGCCGCCTGCGCGGACCGCTGCCACAGGTTCAATACGGTGGCCGCTGACTCTTGCAAGAACTTGTCTAGGTCATCATGCCCGCCGAGAGTCAATGTCAGGGTTACCGAGGTGTCACTATTACCAACTCTTGCCCCTTTGATAGAAGCAAGCCAAACCGTGGCTATGTTCCTATCTCTTTCTTTGCCGCTAGCCCCGTTCGCCGACGTCCATTCCAAGACATCTTTCCCGGAGGCCATCGCTTCGGAATACTGAATCAACCCTTCCAAAAGACCCCTGATGTTTTTTTCCAGCGAATCCCTGGCCTTGGCATCCTTGGCGAACCATTCAAATAAGAGAAGCGATTCTTTGTTCTCATGTCTCAGCACGGTGATGAAAACATCGGTTTGATTCCAAAGCTCGCGCCACATGTGGTCCAATTGTGGCCAGGGATCAAACCACCAAAGAGGAGACCGACTGTCGAAGGTCGCCGGTCGGACCATGGCCAGGGTTGCGGGATTGTCCTTCGCTTTTTCCGCCAGAATGCGTTCCAGATCGGTAAAGCGCTCACCAGAGCAGATTCGCTTGACAGCATCTTCGCGGCCGATGACAACACGATTCGCGTCCAAGACGACAAACGCAAGTCGCTCCCGGCCGGTGCCGATTCGCCTGAGATTCAATGGTCCAACGCTCTCCCAGGACTGTCCCGTCGCATTGAGCTGATCGGCCCGCTGATGCTCTTTCAGTTTCAGAACCGCAACCGACGGGACGAATTGTTGGTCGCCCGAAAGCATTATCTTTGCGATGACTTCATGCTTGATCCCTAAAGCCAAAATGGCGTCGTTTGCCCAACTTAACGCTGCCCCCACAGAAAAGAGGTCTGTAAAGATCCCTGAGTAGGTTTGGCCTCGTTTTACAGAAAGATCCTCGTAAATGAAAAAACCGGCTTCATTTGGCACCCAAAGCTCATCTCGCTTGTCCCCGACATCAAGCTTCGAGCCTGTATCGAGATTGGCTGAAGAAGTCACGTCTGGCTTGTCGGGAGCCACAGGCTCAACAACTTCGGCATCCTTCCTGCCCGTGTACCAGAACCACACACCCAAGGCTAGGGAGAGCAAGAGAAAAACACCGATCGCAATTCGACCGAGCTTACGAGATGGAGCAGCGGCAGCGTCAGGCTGGACGCTTTCCGAAGAGGCCACCGCGTCCTGGGTAGCCGACGGTTGTGTACCCCCTAATGACCCGTCTGATTCCCGTCCCTCTTGCTTGACCAGCCCTTGTTCTCGATCTTCCGTTTGACCGGGACCTGGTACCTCAGGGTGCTTATCGGCAACGTCGGCGGCCGTCCCGGTTTCGACTTGCCCTGGTCGTCGTCCGTCATCCGTGTCATCCGCCGATGTAGGTTGACTCCGAACCTCGGTCAAGATACCGGCGGATGCCAACCCATCGGAAGAGGCGGTCGGTTCGCTAGGCAACCGAGGAATGGCCACCATGCTCCCGCATTTAGGGCACGGCCAAATGGCACCGGCAGCCTTCGCCGAGCCAACCCTCAAGCGAGCCAAACACGTCGGACATTGGACGATAAATTCTGAACTCACAAAACCCTGTTGCCCTACCGATTGACTGTTTCGAAGACCGATCGGGAAAAACCTCTTTTATGCTTGTTTTGACTCATTGTACCACTTGAGCGTGAGGTCTTTGCCTGGTCGCGTCTCTGATCTCGTTTCAGATCATGCCCTTTCGAACCGTAAACCCTGGTCAACCGTCAACAAAGGAAAATGGGAATAAAACTCAATCCAGAGGGTTCACATGGTCTCGGCCACTTGGAGATATGGCTCTTGCGGGCTACCTTGGTAAGTATTGTTCAATGCTCAATGGGTTGCCACTTCATTTTGCCAACTTGATTGCGGGGACATTGAGGAATGCTCAACATCCGCTGGGTCGATTGTCGTAGCGAACAGAGCACCAATTTGTTTGCCCAACTCCGGGAGAAATTGAGTTTTCGTGGAGATATTACCACCCCGGAGTCGCAGGAACGAACCGTCAAGATTTTCGGTGAAGCATTGACCCCCTTTCAAGTTGTGGAAAGGATCTGCCGAGATGTTCGCAACAGGGGAATCCAGGCGGCCATCGAGTATACCAAGAAGATCGATGGGGTCGAACTAACACCAAGCACTGTGAGGGTCTCCTCCGACGTCATCAAAGCCGCGCACGAAAAGGCTGAAAAACCGTTCCTGGAGTGCATCCGCCGAATTCGAACAAACATCGAGGAGTTTCAACGGGCAATTTTGCATCACGATGTCCGCATCGAGCGACCCGGCGGCTATCTTGCCGAGCGGTACTTGCCCCTCAAGAGGGTGGGTGTCTGCGTTCCCGGGGGGGCAGCAGCATATCCCTCCACGGTCCTAATGACGGTCGTTCCGGCACTTGTGGCAGGCGTGCAACAAATCGCCATTATAGCGCCACCCACCCGATTTGGGGCATTCAACCCCGACATATTGGCGACCTGCGCCGAACTTGGCGTGTCGGAAGTGTATTCGCTGGGAGGTGCTCAAGGCGTCGCTGCGCTGGCGTATGGGACCGAAGCGACACCGAAGGTTGACAAAATTGTCGGGCCGGGGAATTTGTTCGTGGCCCTGGCGAAAAAGTATGTTTATGGAGACGTGGACATCGACTCCATCGCCGGCCCCAGCGAAGTGGCGATTATCGTGGATGAAACGGCCAACCCGAAATATACCGCCCTTGACCTGATTGCCCAGTCCGAACACTCACCCGGCGTGAGTGTCTTAATCGGATGGAACGTCGAGGTGTTACGAAGGGTCATAACAGCCTTGGAGGAATGTCTTGGAACCCTCGATCGCGGTCTTTTGGCCAAACGCTGCTTGGAAGATTTTGGGGCAGTGGTCGTGGTGAAAGACGAGGACCAAGCATGTCAGGTGGCCGATGATCTGGCAGTGGAACACCTTCAAATTGCCACACATGATCCAGAGAAGTTGGCTCAGAAAATACATCATGCTGGGGCAGTTTTCCTCGGGCATTACACGCCGGTGGCCTTGGGAGATTATGCGGCTGGTCCGTCGCATGTCTTACCGACAGGTGGCACTGCGCGGTTTGCCAGTGCTCTGTCCGCGAACGATTTTGTCAGGGCAACGAGTATTCTTTATTTCGATCAGTCCGGGCTCGAGAATCTCGCGGAGGACGTGGCACTCCTGGCCACACGGGAAGGACTGACGGCCCACCGGGAGAGCGTAACGGTCCGGCGTCCGTAAAGCCCGTTTGTTGTGAAAAAACAACGTTTAGCACGCCATTTCGTTTGCATCATCCTTTGGTTTTATGATTGGTTCATTCTTGCGTGAAAATATCTTGAAGATGGGTGGTTATGTCCCCGGGGAACAACCCCAGGAGGACGGCTACGTCAAACTCAATACCAATGAGAATCCTTATCCGCCCTCCCCTCGAGTGTCCGAGGCCATCACAGAGATCCTGCGCCGCGGGCTTCAAAAATACCCCGATCCGCTGGCAACGAGATTTCGCGAGACAGCGGCACCTATCCTCGGGGTTGAGCCAGATTGGATTCTCGCGGGGAACGGAAGCGATGACGTCCTGACGATCGTCACACGGGCATTCGTCGGCGAGGGTGACTGGATCCGTTATCCCTACCCCAGTTACCTCCTCTATGGGGTTCTGGCACAACTCCAGAACGCTCGGAGCGAATATGTCTTGTTCGATTCAGATTGGAGTCTGGCAGAACGTTTCTGGCAAACAAGAGAACGATTGAAGCTGATCTACCTTGCCAATCCGAACAGTCCTTCGGGCACAATGATCAGAAAGGACGTGATCAGGAGTTGGATTGAACGCCTGCCCTGTCCCATTCTGATCGATGAAGCCTACGTCGATTTTGCCGAGGAGACCTGTCTTTCCCTCGTCAGGGAAAGCGACCGTGTTATGATTTCGCGAACCTTGAGCAAGTCTTACGCGTTGGCCGGGCTAAGGTTCGGTTTTCTGGTTGCTCAACCGCACATCATCCGCGAATTGCGGAAAGTGAAGGATTCTTACAATTGTGACGCCCTTGCCATCGCAGGGGCTTCTGCTGCTCTCCAGGATCAGGATTGGCTTCGCCAAACCCGCGAGAAAATCTTGGCAACCCGCGGGCGATTGGCACGAGAACTCCGCCACCTGGGATTCGAGGTTCTTCCTTCGCAAGCCAACTTCGTTTGGTGTTCCCATCCTGATCGTGAGGCAAAAGAAATATATGAAACACTGAAAGGCCAGAAAGTCCTCATTCGATACATGAACTATCCTGAATGGGGAGATGGCCTGCGAATCACTGTGGGGACCGATCCTGAGGTCGATGTCCTGCTCGACAAACTTCGCAAGATTCTTTGATGGGACGAAATTGATATGGCATCGCGCACAAGCCAGATCCAACGCAAGACATTAGAAACCGATATCGCAGCCTCCATCGACCTTGATGGGCAGGGTAAGGCTCACATTGAAACGGGGATTGGTTTCTTTGATCACATGTTGATCCTTTTTGCCAAACATTCTTGCGTGGATATCGACCTCAAGTGCCGCGGTGATCTGCATGTCGATGAGCATCACACGGTGGAAGACACTGGAATCGTGCTGGGGACATGCTTCCACAACGCCCTGGGTGATAAGCAGCAGATCCGCCGTTATGGTTTTTTCACGCTTCCTATGGACGAAGTCCTGACCACAGCGGCCGTGGATTTCGGGGGGCGCGGGTACTTCGTATTTAATGCCCAGTTTTCCAGGGAGACCATTGGGGACTTCGAAACGGAATTGGTGCCGGAGTTCTGGCGGGCATTTGCCCACAGTGCGAACGCCAACCTTCATATCAACCTTCACTATGGCACAAACAATCATCACATTGCAGAAAGTATTTTCAAGGCTATGGCTCGTGCCATTCGGATGGCCGTCGAAATCGATCCGCGCACTCAGGGAATTCCTAGTACAAAAGGAGTCTTGTAAAAACGATTGGTGGCGTCCAAAGGGTTTCCCAGGGGTATTTTGTCGGCACTTTTTATGAACTGCTGATGTGCTAGACCTAACCTGTGTTTCTGATCCTCTGTCCTTGCAATACGCTGTTATCAGGTTTGAATGAGGCCGCCTATGTCATCTATCACAGACGGAAAGCCAATGGTCATTAACGATTGCCCATGAGCGATCTGGAAATCTTGTACGAAGATAATCATCTGCTGGTCGTCAACAAGCCTGCTGGCTGGGCAACGATGGGTTTACCCCAGGATCAGGAAACACTTCTGACGCGCTTGAAGAAATGGCTGAAAGAGCGGGATTCGAAGCCGGGCAACGTTTATCTCGGCGTAGTGAGCCGACTGGATGTTCCTGTCAGCGGCGCTGTGCTGATCGCGAAGACCTCGAAGGCCGCTGCCCGATTGACGGAACAGTTTCGGACACGGAGTGTTTCCAAAGTGTATTGGGCCGTTGTTGAAGGCCACGTTCCCCAGTCCAGTGGCATCTTGCGGCATTTCCTCAGGTCAGATGAGAGATTCCGTCGCGTTCACATCACAAACGCTCACGACCCGAACGCCCTTGAGGCCGTACTTTCCTTCACCCAGATTGCCAGCACCGGCGGGTTGACCCTTCTGGAAGTACAGCCTGAGACAGGGCGTAAGCACCAAATCCGAATCCAGTTGGCAACCATGGGTCGCCCCATCCTCGGTGATCAGAAATATGGCGCAAAACGATCGTTTTCAGAAGGCATTGCGCTGCACTCTCGCCGGATTGAGTTTATTCACCCCGTACGAAAGCAGCCCTTGGCTATCGAAGCACCAATTCCGCCAAGCTGGGATAGACTGCCATTTCTGTGGTCGGAAATCATAAAGTCATGATTCCGATGTAGAATCATTGACTGCGCTTTTCAATGCGACCGAGAATACAGCGTGGGGTAGATCGTTGCCCTCTCTACCTTCCGGCAATCATCCGAGCTGGGCCGAGCGGTCCGAGATGCCCAATAAAGAATCGAGAACTCCTCGGACGTAACCAACGGATTCCGCCAATCCTGGCAGCGGGTCCTTTTCATCTTTCTCATATTCGAAGGCCACCATTCCGGCGTAGTCGATTTCAATAAGCGTTTTCAGGAATTGTGGCAAATCAAGGACGCCACGGCCACATTCCACACACCGTCCTTCCGGAGCTGCGGTATTGATATCCTTGATGTGTACATCCAACAGTCTGTCGGCAAAACGACGGGCGTCCTGAACAGGGTTAGCGCCGATACGAGCGGTGTGCCCCACATCCATGCACAGCCCGATTCGCTTGTCCAGGTTTTTCACTTGCTCAACCACACTTTCAGGTGTCGGGAAGAACTTGTCCCCGGGACCATGATTGTGGATGGCCACAGCAATTCCTGTCTCTTTGACCTTGGCCTCGACGTGGGGTAGCACTGGCGGGCGCGGCGACGCCACAATGACCCGCATGCCGGCCCACTGGGCATACTGAAAGGCCTGGTCAACTTCGGCGTCTGTCGTCATCGTGATTACACCACCCGCATACAAATCAATTCCAGCATCGGCCACCTGTTTCTTGACAGTCTCGCATTGCTCAGCCGACGCATCTAACGGCAGGTGGAAGGACTTCAAACATATGTGCTTCAAGCCGACCCGATTGGTCATGACCAGGGTCTGATCCAGGGGGAAAAGCCGCAGCGTGTAGGAGGCCAAAGCCAGGCGGAATCGTGGTGGTCTTGGTGCGGACGGTTCCCCTGCCTTAACCGCAGCAACTGTTTGCACCGCGCCATTGGCCATCACCAGGCTTGCGGCGGCCATCCCCGAATTGAACAGAAATCCACGTCGATTCTGCTTTTGGCTCGTGTTCATTTCACCAACTCCTTGTCAACTCAGGTGCGACAACATCGCGGGTTACGTTTGGCCGTCACAAGGCAAGCTCGGCGCAAAAAGTCTGCAAGGACACGATCCAGGCGATCATTATTCATGCCGAGCAATGGCGCCGTCAATAGCCTAATACGCAACACGGATCGAACCCAGAGAAAACCTTAGAGCCTTTCCCGAAATTGCATTTTCTGAAAAAATTTGGTACACCTCCGCTGGGGGTTCCCGTTGGGGAACCAGGTTGTTTAAGGAGGTTATAGAACCAAACACGGAGGTGTACCATGCAACAACAG
>Ga0067045_1029822_pt1 | contig 18204 bp, 9 predicted proteins | sample TerdegcTABiofilm_FD_59184 | JGI IMG/M metagenome (GOLD analysis project Ga0067045, IMG submission 59184) | Combined Assembly of (Gp0054472, Gp0054536) Wastewater bioreactor microbial communities from Singapore -Terephthalate degrading... | reverse complement strand
CGCCATCTCTTCCGCATCCGCCGAGACGGCCGGCGCATCGTCGCGCAAGTCGCGGAGGACCTCTTGAGGCGTCCTCGCCTCCACGCCCGCCTGCTCGCACGCAAAACGCTTCAATGCTCGAATGGAAATCGGCCGATCCTCGGCCACGAAGTGACCGTCGGCGTCCACTCGCGGCACTTTGCCCCGGCGGCAGGCGGCCTCGCACGGCGCGCCGCAGATCCGCCCGCAGATCGAAGCCAAGGGATTCGGCCCCCGCGCGATCAGGTAGGCCTCCTCGAAACGTCCCGCGGCGATCGCCCGCACGTAGCCCCGCGCATCCGTGCGGACCGGGCAAGCCGCCTGGCACGAGATGAGGCCGCGGTGGTAGCCCTCCTCGGGAACGCGGACTCGGATTGGCGGATGTCGGGACATGATGAGCCTCGCTACCGCGACACCGAAAATATCACCCCTACGGTTCCAGTGCCCGGGCGACCGACGGCTGCTCTTCCGCGATCACGCCCGATCGGGACAACTTGGGGCAGGGTTGCAGCCAACACGACGCCCGGCCGGCGACGGCGGGATCGGGATTCGGTCGTCGAATCAGATCGGCGAGCGTCCAGCGGGACAGCACGCCCACGATCGCCTGATGCAACTCCATCCCGGCTTGATGAAAGGCGCAGGTCAAGCTGGGCTCCACATCGCCCTGACAAAAATCGCCCAGGATGACGCCCTGGCAGGCCTCCACGACGGCCAAGAGCGTGACGCTTTCCGGCGGCCGGTTCAGCGAAACCCCGCCGTTGGGACCGCGATGCGCTTTGAGAATTCCTGCCCGAACCAAGTGGCGAAGCACCTTGGCCAAATAGGAAGGCGACTCGCCGAGGGCCTCGGCCATGGCGCGCGGCGACAGCGGCTGCGCCCCGGCGTTCAGACCGAGCAAGGTGACCGCACGCATTCCGGAGAGCGTCGTTTTGGTCAGCATGGGCCTAGTTCCGATAAATGCGATAAACGATATCCACTTTATCGGATTATTTTCGCCTGTCAATAGTTACTATTTTGATGGTGTATCGAACGATCCTCATTGGCAGCGAGAGGCCCACCGACCGGAATCCGGAAAAACGGGTTCACGCCATAAGTCAAAACCTGAAATATATTTACGATCACAACGCCACGGCGTAGCGGGACACCTCCCCCCCGGACTCACCCGAAATTGCTGCCAATTCTAGCAATAGCGCTTGACACAATCGTCAAAAGTGTATAATAGCATGTGATTCAACGGATTCAGCCATGATCTCTCAAACCGCCAAACACGCCATTGCCGCCCTCGCCCTCCTGGCTCAAGCTCGGCCCTTGCGCTATCTCGGGGCCGGTGAAATCGCGGGCGAAATCCAGGCCCCCCGCAACTATCTGGGCAAGCTGCTGCAATCTCTCATCAACGAGGGCCTGGTGGAATCGCAGAAGGGAAAGGGCGGCGGGTTTCGTTTGGCTCGGTCGCCCGAACAAATCACCCTCTTCGACGTCGTGAACCCCATCGACCGGCTGGAGCGATGGTCGAATTGCTTTCTGGATCGCCGCCCGTGCGCGCAGGAGAGTCTTTGCCCCCTGCACGAACGTTGGGCCGTGGTCCGCGACGCTTACATCACGTTCCTGAAGACGACCACCATCGCCGAGTTGCCCCGCGATCAGTGTCTCGTTCTTACCATTCCCGATCCTTCCAAAAGGATGGCTGTGATGAAACCGACCGAGCTGTTACGTCAGGAGCATCGCGTGATCGAGCGCGTGCTCGATTGCCTCCAGGAAACGGCGGACCGGGCCGATGCCGGAAAGGGATTCGATTCCGCCGCCGCCGGCTCGATGCTGGAGTTCTTTCGCGAATTCGCGGACCGATGCCATCACGGCAAGGAAGAGGGGCATCTCTTTCCCGCCATGGAAGCCAAGGGCTTTCCCCGCGAGGGCGGCCCGACGGGCGTCATGCTCTACGAGCACGAACAAGGGCGGGCGCTGGTCCGTCGCATGGCGGACGCCCTGCAAGCCTTTGCCGCAGGCGATGCTTCCGCTCCAGCCGCCTTCACGCAAAGCGCCCGAGCCTATTGCAATCTGCTCCGCAACCACATCGACAAAGAGGACCAGGTCCTGTTCGTCATGGCCGATCGGACATTCAACGCCGAGGAGCAAGCACGGCTGGCGGCGGCGTTCGAAAAGGTCGAAGCCGAGGAAATCGGAGCCGGGATCCACGAAAAGTATCATCGTCTGGCCGAGGAGTTGGCCGAGCGATTGGGGATGACTTCCGGACCTTCGACCCCGCAGGGCGAACCGGAGAGCCGTCCCCTCGACGGATAAACACGAGCGATGCATGCGTCGTCCGGTGGACGTTCTTTTTCGGGCACTGTGATTCGAGGAGCCGACCCATGAGTACGAAGGGCTTGAGGAACGCGGCGATTCTCACGTTCGTGGTCAGCATGGCCATCTTGCTTCTCGGCGGGTACTTCGCCTTCGACAAGGTGCCGCCCATCCCCGATCGCGTCGTGAGCGAAGGTCGGGAGATCACCGACGGCGCGGCCATCCGCCGGGGGCAAGACGCCTTTCAGCGCTACGGCCTGATGGATCACGGCAGCGTGTGGGGCCACGGCTCGCTGCGGGGGATGGATTTTTCGGCGTACACCTTGCATTGTGCGGCCGCCTTGATCAGACAGTACCTGGCCGATCCCGGTCAGGCACCGCAGGACGCCTATCGGCAACTCCCGCCCGAACCCCGAAGAGAACCCGACGAGCAAGACGCCGCGGTGGCTCGCCTCCTGAAGGAGAACCGCTATCAGGCCGAAAATGGAACGCTGGAGTTGGTTCCGGCCCAGGCTTACGCCCTGGAGCAAATGCGGATGTACTGGGACGAAGTCTTGGGCAAGGGGGAGCCGAGCTACGGCTTTCTGCCGAATACCGTGCCGACGGCCGAGGAACGGCGCGATCTGGCCGACTTCTTCTTTTGGACGGCCTGGGCCGCGGTGACCAATCGCCCCGGGCTTCCTTACAGCTACACCAACAATTGGCCGAGCGACCGCGTCGTGGGCAACCACCCCTCCACGGACGCCTTGGTTTGGAGCGTGGCTTCGATTCTCGCTCTATTCGCCGTGCTGGGGCTGGTCGTCTACATCGTGCACCGTTACGGCTTTTTCTACGGCGAGTCGCAGGCCGTGCCCGCGGCTTACGGCCTGCTCCAGTCCCCGGTCACTCCCAGCCAACGGGCCAGCGCCAAGTTCTTTCTCGTGGCGGGCTTGCTCTTCATCGTGCAAATCATGAACGGCGGTTTGCTGGCTCACTATACGGTCCACCCGGGCAGCTTCTACGTCAAGATCATCGGTGAAGTCTATCCGTATAGTTGGGCCAAATCCTGGCACCTGCAATTGGCCATCTTGTGGATCGCCGTTTCGTGGATGGGTACGGCCGTGTATTTGGCGCCGTTGATCGCGGGCAAGGAACCGACGGGACAACGCACGCTCGTCAATATCCTCTTCGTCGCGGCGGTGGCGGTCGCGGTGGGAGGATTGGTCGGCCAAGTGCTGGGTATCAAGGGGTATTTGGACCGGTGGTGGTTCTGGTTCGGCCACCAAGGCTGGGAATACCTGGAATTGGGCCGCGTTTGGCAGATCCTGCTGTTCGGCGGCCTGATCTTCTGGCTCGTGGTGGTCTATCGGGCGATGGTCCCCGTCCTCCGGCGCCAAGCCGACGAAACCCAAGAGGCCGCGGATCGCCGTGCGCTCCTCTTGTTCTACGTGTTCAGCGCCGTGTTCGTGGTCCTGTTCTTCGGATTCGGCCTCCTGTACGGACGCGGCACCCACATGACGATTGCCGACTACTGGCGGTGGTTCGTCGTGCACATCTGGGTGGAAAGCATTTTCGAGTTCTTCGGCGTCGGCGTCATCTCGCTGTTCCTCGTAACGCTAGGGCTGGTCTCGGCCCAGTCGGCGCTGCGGGTGGCGTATCTGACGGCGATCCTGGTGTTCATCAGCGGGATTCCCGGCACCGCCCATCACTACTTTTGGTTCGGCGGCCCCGGATTTTGGCTGGCCATCGGCGGCGTGTTCAGTTCCTTGGAGCCGATCCCCTTGATCCTCCTCGTCGTCCGCGCATGGATGGAATACAAATCCATCAAGGACGAAGGTCGCGAGTTCCCCTACCGCTGGCCGCTCTATTTCCTTACCGCCAGCAGCGTTTGGAACTTCATCGGCGCCGGGATCTTCGGTTTCATTATCAATCTGCCGATCATCAACTATTACGAGCACGCCACGTATATGACGGCCAATCACGGCCACACCGCCCTCTTCGGCGTGTACGGCATGCTCGCCATCGCCTTGATTCTGTTCTCTTGGCGGGGACTGGTCGAGAACAAGCATTGGAACGATCGGCTGCTGATGGTCAGTTTTTGGGGACTGAACGGCGGGCTGTTCCTGATGTTCCTGACCGGACTGCTGCCGATCGGCCTGTATCAGCTTTGGTACGCGTACGATTCGGGCTTTTGGTGGGCCAGGAGCGCCGCCTTCTACAATCTGCCCATCATTCAGACCTTGGGAAACTGGCGGATCGTCCCCGACACGATCATCATCGTGGTCGGAGCGTTGCCGCTGCTGTATTTTCTGATCACGACGTTCCCGCGACTGAGAAAGGTGGAACGGACCGCGGAATAGTGCGTCCGCACCGGTACAACATCATGCGGCCGACGCGCGGCGCTCGCGGCGTCATTCGGCGGTCAGCACGACGTCGCCTCGGCGCTCGGGAGGCGAAACCTCCAACACCCGCAGCCGGCCGTCCCGGTATTCCCCGCTCACCACCGTGCGGTACGGCGCACGCAGCGTGAATTCGACGTTCCAATCCCGCGGCCAAGCCGGCAAGAGAAAGATCCGGCGGCCTTCGCACTGCATCAACATGCTTTGCACGGCGATCATCAACACCGACCCGTGGTCTTGATCCGGCACCCAGTCGTAGTTCGGGCCCCAAAACGCCGGGAAGCGCGATTCCCCGTTCCATTGGGCCGCCCGGGCCGTCACGTATTCCCGCGCCTCCTCCGCCTGCCCCAAGTACGCCATGAAGACGTCATCCTGCCGCCAGCCGACGTGTCCGCGATCCGGCCGCCGCCGCAGGGCCTCGACGCCGAGGTCGCGGTTATCCTTCTCGAACGACACCAAGCGGAAGGGAAAGACGGCGTAGAGCTCGGGGTTTTCGATATTCCGTGTATCGGCAAACCGCGCGGCGGGAGCCAACATGCGGACGCCGTCCTCCTCGCGGATCGGCAGGTCCGGCAGTTTGCCTTGCAGCTCTCGCCAGAATCGTCGATCTTCCGCGGAGGCGAGGTCTTCGCGGAGCGCAAGGAGCCGCCGCGTCACGGCGTGCAAACCCGCGATTTCCGGCATGGGGTTGGTACAGTCCCACCAGGTCTCCAGGGCTTGGGCCGGATGCATCACCAGTTTGCCGTCGTCTCCCAGAGGATAGTGCCGGTCGAAAAAGGTCAACACGGAGTTGACGGCGGGCAGGGCCGTGCTGCGGAGAAACGTCTCGTCTTCCGTATATTCGTAATAGTCCAGGAGCAGCCAGGCCGACTCCAAGCCGCTGACCCACTCCCATTTGTGCCATCCGCTGCTCTGGAGTTTATCCTCGCCGCGCTCCTCGAACGGCTTCCAGCCGTAGGTCTCGCTGAAGACGTCGCCCCAAAAGTAGATGCACTCGGGAATGAACATGCCCTCGTGATGGAAGTATTTCTTGGTGCGATGTTCGAATAACGGTTTCAGATCCCGGGCATACATATCAAACAGCGGCTGCATCAATTCGAAGTCGCCGCCGGCGCACATGGCATAATACGGCAGCCGCGTATTCTGCCACCAATAGCCGGGTCCCCAGCGGCGATAGTCGGCGTCTCCTTCGCCTTGAGGCCACGCCACGGTGAACAAAGAGCCGTTGAACTTGATGGGGTACGGGCCTTTGCCGGCGCAGGCCGTGATGAAACGCTGGAGGCAATAGCCGCGGCTTACGACGAAGGCCGGATCGAGGACTTCGAAGCGCTGCCGGGCCACGACGGCACCGTCGAGGAAGAGCTTGATCTCCCCGGCAACCGGGGCGACGGTCACGGCCACGTGATGCCGCTCACCGGCGGGCAAGGCGTCGGGTAGCTGCAAGATATGGTCGCCCACGATGCACCGCAGACTATTGCCGGGATAAGTGTCGAGGAGGAATCCGTTGTTTCGGCCCGGCGTGGTCTTATCGATCAGACGGCCTCCCCCCGGCGGAAGTCGCTCCGGCTTGACCCAAACCTCCAGCGTCATGCCCCGAGAGAAATCCGTGTCGGCGGAACCCTCCAGCGTCGCGCCGGGAGCGGGCGCGCCCGTGAAGATCGCGCCCGGCACGGCGGGCGGTTGCCCGGCGGGCGTCCGGGCCGACGACGCGACGGCGGCATCGTCCAGGGCCTGATTCCAAATCGTCACGCGCTCCAGCTCGCCGACAAACCGATTCCCCCCGGATTGATCGATGCCGAAGCGGATCGGGTGCTCGTTCGCGGGAACGCACCGCGGGGCCGCAGGCGGCGTCGTTCCGCTAATCATTACTCGGCTGCGGGACCAAAACTCTTGCCACAAGCGGCCATGTTGCTCCCGATGCCTTTCTATCGGCACGGCTTCATAGTCCTTCTTGGCGTCCATTAAAGAATCAAGCCATTTCTCTCCCGTCGCGGGATGCCGACTATGCACATAGATCGCGAAGTGATGCCGTGTTCCCCGCTCCGTCCGTAGCTCGCGATCGCCGAGCCGCCGTCCGTTCTCGGCCGTGATTACAGCCCCGAACACGCGGTTCAAGAGCGGATCCGGCCGGGGAAAGTCGTCCAGCCCTTGAATGCGGGCCGTCCACGCAGGGCCGATCGACTCCGTATTGTGGTGATACCAACCGATGCCGTGGGGCCAATCCCGGAGCAGCGTGTCGGGCCGGGCGATCATCGCTCCCCGCTTGCCCTCCGGATGGTCGCGGTCGAGCAAGACGTCGCTCACTTCCAGATGCCGGATTTCGGTAGGCTCCGTCCGCCACAACTCGATCGCGGCGACGGCGGAGGTGGGGAGGCCGGTCTCCGCCTCAACATGGATCACCGGCGCCGCGGCATCGACCCAAAGGCTGACGGCGACCGATTCTTGCCCCTCTCCCCAGCCGGCGACCATCACGGCGTCACGCAGCCGCAATCGCTGGCGAAAGTTCAACCTCGTGTCGGGCACGGGGTCGAACTTGACACGTACCTTGCCTAGCTTGAGAAGCCTGCCGTATTCATCCCAGGCGTCGGATCGCGCGATGTAAAAGAGCAGCGAACCGTCGGCCTCGATCCAGGCGTTGAGCGCCACCCGCCCGTTCCCCAACGGCATCGAGCCGCGACAATTCTCGCTCGGGCTCGACCACTGCACGTCATACGCGTCGGGCCAGGACGCCGACTCCTCGGCCCGGCAAAATCCGCAAGCGACCGCCGCAAGGCCCACGCCGATTATTGGGCTGATTACACGGATGTGCTTCACGTCTTCGCCCTCTCTCGTAAAAACCTCGACGCAAGCCCCATCGGGAACCTCTACACAAGCCCCATGGTATCGCAGAAGTCCGTAATCGTGAAAGATGACGGTGCGTGAAATGGTGCGTGAGGATGCAAGTTCCGCCCCGGCCGGGCGCGAGGAACCTCCAGGCGGGAAGCGTATTCGATTGCGAATCCTTCGAGCCTCCAGCGAAAGTGAAGGTGACGAGCGTTTTGGAGCCTCCAGCGTGAGCTGGAGGTGACGGGCGTTATGGAGCCTCCAGCGTGAGCTGGAGGTGTCTCCGGCGCTGCCCACGACTCAGCGTCGGGACGCACCAACGGCAGCACGCACCACCAGCTTACGCTGGTGGCTCCAGGGTTGGCATCTGCTGGTGGCTCCAGGGTTGGCATCTATTGTCGGACGTTCCGGCGCCTCCGGCGGATTTTCCGGGACCGGCAACCGATCTTCCTTCGCCCCCGTTGACAGTTCTTTCGCGGCGCTCAAAAATCACGAGGTTTTGGTATTGTCTGCCGTCCGGGCGCCTTCATTTCCGTCCTATTCGCGCAGATTTTTCGGCCACGGGCCGGACTTCTACCCCGGCGGACCCTCGGCCTCGCGGTTGCGTTTGGGGGTGAAGGTATGTCGGGGCGAGCCGCTTGCAATCGTTTCAGATTTTTCGGTGCCTGAGGAGAGAGACCCATGACCGATCCAGCCACGTACGCATCGCTCCCGCAATTCCTCGAAAAGGTGCTGGCCCGCGACCCCGGCCAGCCCGAATTCCATCAAGCCGTGACGGAGGTCTTCGAGAGCCTTTGGCCGTTCCTGGAAAAGAACCCGAAGTACAAAGAACGGGCCTTGCTGGAGCGGATGGTCGAGCCGGAGCGGGTCATCCATTTCCGCGTGTCGTGGGTGGACGATCAGGGCCGCGTGCGTGTGAATCGGGGTTTCCGCATCCAAATGAACAGTGCGATCGGTCCCTACAAGGGCGGTTTGCGGTTTCACCCCTCCGTCAATTTGGGCATCTTGAAGTTTCTGGCCTTCGAGCAAGTCTTCAAGAATGCCTTGACCACGCTGTCCATGGGCGGCGGCAAAGGCGGCTCGGACTTCGATCCCAAGGGACGCACCGACGACGAGGTGATGCGATTCTGCCAGGCCTTCATGTCCGAGCTGTTCCGCCACATCGGTCCGGACTTGGACGTGCCGGCGGGCGACATCGGGGTGGGCGGTCGCGAGATCGGCTTCCTCTTCGGCATGTATCGCAAATTGCGGAATGAATTCAGCGGCACCCTGACCGGAAAAGGCCTGAGTTACGGCGGCAGCCTGATTCGCCCCGAGGCCACCGGTTACGGCTTGATCTACTTCGTGCAGGAAATGCTGAAGACTCGCGGTCGCTCGCTGGAGGGGCTGCGGGTGACGATTTCCGGGTCCGGCAACGTGGCCCAGTACGCAGCCGAGCGGGCCATGTCCTACGGTGCCCAGGTCATCAGCTTTTCCGATTCGGACGGCAGCGTCTTCAATCCCAAGGGCTTCACCGCCGAGCAACTGAACCTGCTGATGGATATCAAGAACGTTCGCCGCGCCCGGATCAAAGTCTTCGCCGAAGAGACCGGTTTGCAATATTTCCCGGGCTCGCGGCCCTGGCAGTTCCCTTGCGACGTGGCCCTGCCGTGCGCCACGCAAAACGAGATCGACGAGCAGGATGCCCGAACCCTGCTCAAGAACGGCTGCTTCTGCGTGGGCGAAGGGGCGAACATGCCCTCCACGCTGGACGCCGTGAAAGTCTTCCAGGAAGCGAAGATCCTTTACGCGCCGGGCAAAGCGTCCAACGCGGGCGGTGTGGCGGTCAGCGGTTTGGAGATGAGCCAAAACTCCATGCGGCAATTCTGGTCCCGCGAAGAGGTCGACGCCCGACTGAAGGACATCATGGTCCGCATCCATGAATCCTGCACGCAATACGGGCGGAAGGGCGAATATGTCGATTACGTGGCCGGCGCTAATATCGCGGGCTTCGTGAAGGTCGCCGACGCCATGATGGCCCAAGGCGTCGTTTGACGCAAAGCCGCCGGCGTCATCACGCAAAGGGAACCCTACCAGCCGCCACCGGCCCGCGTCGGTGGCGGCTTTGTCTTAGGGAAGAGGTTAACCGTCGCCGAAAAGGACCCTTTGCGGGGGCAAGAGCGTATCGAGGGCGTCCGTTCGCAAGGCGGCCTGAAAACCCGGCCGCAGGCTTGCGGCGGCCCAACGCCCGTCCGGGGTGACGGCCAAGAAGGCGGCTTGCTGTTGCGGCAGCGGGCGGCACGCGCGGGCGATTCGCTCCAAGGTCGTCTCGATCGCCGCGAGGGGATCGTTCCCGCGACGCATTTCCTCGATGATCAGGAACGTGCCGCATGCCCGGCTGATCAGCTCGCCGTGCCCCGTCCCCACCGCGGCCCCGACATCGGGATCGACGTACAGTCCGTGACCCACGATCGGTGAGTCGCCGACCCGGCCGGGAAGCTTGAAGGCCAAGCCGCTGGTCGAGCATCCGCCCGCCAACCGCCCGTCGGCCAAGCGGACCAGCACGCCCACGGTGTCGTGGCCTGCCGTCGCGGAGTCGCGTTCGGAGGTCCCATGCTCCGGCGGCCGGCTTCCGGCCCGATCCCGGCGGTACTGTTCCCAGCGTTCTTTCGCGGCGGGCGTGAGAAGTTCCTGCGGCGTGAAGCCCTCTCGCCGCGCGAAGTCCTCGGCTCCGGCGCCGACCAACAGGACGTGAGGGGTCTGCTCCAGGACGCGGCGTGCCACGGAGATCGGGTGGGGAAAGCCCCGCAGACAGGCAACCCCGCCGCACCGATCCGGCGCTTCCATGATCACGGCATCCAACGTCACCTCGCCTGCCGCGTCGGGAATGCCGCCGTAGCCCACGCTGGTAACCTCGGGATCGGCCTCCACGGCGCGACAACCGGCCTCCACGGCATCCAGGGGCTGAGTCCCGGGACGCATCAACGCTTCCCAGGCCGCGCGATTGGCCGTCTTGCCGAAATGCCACGTGCTGAGCACGAGGTGCCCCGCGATCCTGCCGTCCGGAGGAAGAGCGTTCCTGGTCGCCATGCCGGGTCTTTCTCTTGATGAAAAGGGTTCCGCCTTGGTCTGTTACGGGCGTGTGGGTTTCCTGATTGCGGGCCGGGGCCGAGCCGTCTATTCCGCCTCGCTCGCGGCCGCGTAGAAGGCGTCCACCGCGCGGATCAGCGCTTTCATGTCGGACGCCGCGGAGACTTGCGTCCTTAGGGTTTTGGCGCCGGGGCGGCCCAGGCAAAACCGGCAAACATATTTCCGCATCAAGATCACGGCGCGATGGGCATCGAATTGTTCGGCCAGTGAACGGCATAGCTCGAGGAGGAGATCGCGCTGTTCTTCGGGAGACGGTTCGGGCGGGACCGCGCGTCCGGCCAAGGCGGCCGCCGCCTGCGCGAACAGCCAAGGCCGGGAGATCGCCGCCCGGCCGATCATCACCCCGTCCACGGGAAACCGCCGTAAAGCCGTCACCGCCTCTTCCCAAGTCCGGACGTCGCCGTTGCCGATCAGGGGGATGCGACGCAACCGGGCCTTGATTGAGCCCATTCGGTCCCAGTCGGCGGTGCCGCGATATTTCTGCTGCGCGGTACGGGCATGGACGAAGACGGCGGCCGCCCCGGCCTGCTCCAACACCTCCGCCGTTTCCGGGGCATTGATGGTGTTGTCGGTCCAGCCCAAACGGATTTTGGCGGTGACGGGCACGGGCGCCGCCCGGCGGACGACCGACGCCGTCAGCTCTCCCACCTTCTCGGGAAACTGCAACAGGAACGCACCGCACGAGACGCGATGCGTGATTTCCTCGGCCGGACAACCGAAATTGATGTCCAGCGCGCTGGGGCGGAACTCGTCCACGATGCGGGCGGCCACCTCGCCCAGCTTGCCCGGCTCGTTGTCCCAAATCTGCACCGCCAAGGGTCGCGGTTCGTCCCGCACGCCCCACAGCCGTTCGGGATAGCTTTGCTTGCGGGCATCGATTTCCAGAAAGCCGCGAGCGCTGACCATCTCGGTGCACAGCAGCCCGACGCCGCCCAATTTGCGAAGCGTTTGCCGGAGCGCGTAATTGGTGTAGCCCGCCATCGGGGCTTGAAACAGCGGCGGGAAGATCGTCAGGCCGCCCAGCCGGACGGGTCCCTTCACCGTCGCCGTGCCGCCGCCCGATCCTTGCTCGCGCTCCGAGGCGCGGAGGAGGCTCGCGGGCGATTCGAGGCCGAAAACCACTTGCTCGCTCATGATGCCGTTGCGGGGTCGCGATACGTAGAAAACCGAAATGGGGCCGGCGGCGCGGCTCGCCCGAGCCGTTTCGTCCCTGCAAGGAGCGCGAGGTCCACGGCGCGGAACCGTCAGCCGCGCGTCACGCACCCGTCGCGCCCAGCGCCGCAATCAATACGTCCGGCGTCAAATCCGGATAGGCGGCCAGGACGTATTCCGCGATGCACTTATTGTACGCATGAGCCGCGGTCGCGTAGTGCAGCAATTCGCGAAACTCCGCGTCGGCAAGCTCCAAGACGTCGCCCAGGGATCCCGTCCCTTGGACGAATCGGCCTTCCGCCGCACGGCGTGCACGGTCCCAGGCCGCCGCAGCCTCAACCTGATGCGTTAGGGTCCGAAAATCGCCTTCGAGTCGCGCGAGATACGCTTGGATGTCGGCCCGGGCACGGAGGGACGCGGGCAAGGCTTCGGCACGCGCCGCATACGGCCCCACGTACGGCACGCCGGCCGGGATGAGCAGGACGTCGGAATTGCGTTCGAGCACGGCACTCAGCCGATAAGCCGCCTCGATCAAGCCGCGGTGGGCCTCTTCCAGAGCGGCATCCGCCGCCGTCCGCGCGGCCTGCAATTCCAGCATGGCCGAGGCGCCGCCGGGCCGGGACCATTGCTCGAGCGCGGCCGGAAAAAGCTCCGCCAAGACGATCGTCTGCTGCATCCGGATGATATACTCCGCCTTGCGCTCCGCCGTCTCCCAGTAGGACGACAGCAGCTCCCGCCGCTGTGCGGCAGGGCATCCCCGCAGCCGGTCCGTCAAGTTCGTAGCCTCGGCCTGCGGGGGAAGAATCTTGCGACCGAACAGCAGGGTCGCCAAGCGCCGGTTTTGTTCCACCGCCGACAACGACGCCAACGTCGGCAGGGCGTCCACAATCAGCGCCGGGTCGTCGGCGGCATCTTGAAGATTTGGGGACTCGGCATCGGGTGCGGCGTATCGCTGCACGCGGCGCACGGCTCCGCTGCCGGAATACGGGGCCGACGGAACCAGCGGCGGCAAGGACCCGTCCTCCGTTTCCGAGAGGTACGTCGTCGGTGCGGCCCGGCTCGCGGGGAGCTCGGCGAACTCGGCCCGAGATGCTTCCACCGGCGCCGGCGCGGAGGCCTCTTCAACTCCCAAGGCGGGCATTGCCGACCCTTGCGACGCGCTCGCCGATGCTCCGCCGGGAGCTTGCAGGCCCGCGGCACCCGGCGACGAGAAAGGGACCGGCGGTAAGCCGGGCGATTCGGCGGCCGGAGCCGGAATGCCGGGGACGACGTTCGTCGGCGGATCGGAAGGTGGGAGCGGAACGGCGCCGGTCGGCTGCGGCGGGGCGGGCGTCGGACTCGATTCCGCGCCGGTCGGTTGCGGCGGAGCTACCGGTGCCGCAGGATGCGCCGTGCCGTTGCCCGAAGAATCCGCCGGCATCCAACCGCTGCTGTTGCCGGAGGGTGCGCCGGGCGATGCCCCCGGGCCGGATGTCTCGCCGCCGGTGCCGGATTCCCGGTTCTCGTCGCTCGACGCGCTCGCGGCGGTCTCGATCAGCATCCCCACGTATTGAGCGGCGGTCAAATCGGCCGGTGCGACCCGTGATGCGAACCCGAGCACGGCCAAGTTATAGTCTTCCGCGGCGGCGAAAAACGCGACTTCCTCCTCCCAGAGCAGCTTCCACACGCGGAACAGCGAGGGCCCCACGGCGCTGCCGCCCAGGTAGGCGTCGCGATAGGCGGACCAGGCGTCCTCCGCCGCCCGCGCCGCCGCATGATGCAAGATCATGGCCTGCCGCCGCAGAGGCAACGTGCGATCCAGCATGCGCAGCTCCCAGGCGGCCGCCTGCGCGGGCAGCAGCCGTTCCAAGTAGGTCCGATAACCGCCGGTGTGCGGGATGTCGCTGGGAAAGGGCAGACCCTGTTCGACGGACGCTCCCACGGCCCCCGCCAGGCGATACTGCGCCGTCTTGAGCGCCACCTTGGCCTGTTGCAGCGCGGCCTCGGCATGTGCAAGCAAACCTTGCAACAGCGGGGCGTCCGCGGGAGCCGGTTGCAATGCTTGGAGGCGATCGACGGCCTCCTGAGCGGCTGCCACCTCCCCCGCCGCACGCACGGCTTTCCAGTACGCAGTGACGATCTCCGCCCGACTGCCGCCGCTTCCCGCTCCGCTCACGGCGGACTTCAGCGAACGGGGGACCGACCCGGCGGGCAACGTCGTTCGCAAGACCTCGCGGAGGCGCTGATCCATCGAGTCGCGAAGCCGGCTCTGTTCGTCGGAGCGATTCTCCGCGGGCGGCGCCGACGGCGGCGCGGCCTGTTGCCCCGGCACCGTGCCCGACCACAAGATCCCAAGCAGTGCGATGACGGGTACCAGCGGCCGGATATCGAGTATCTTCATGGCGCAACTCCCTTCTTCGGTCTCCGAGACGGCTCCTTTCCGCCCAGGGCGTGTGCGACGGCGCTCCAGGTCCGGTCGGCCTCCCGAATGAGTATCTCCATCGCCACCAATATCGCCCTTTTGGTCGCGATTGAAAACTCCGGGCGGCCGGATCGCCGCATCTCCGCGGTAGAGAGCATGACGGATCGGCGGCCGCGAAGAGCCGATTGCGGGCGGCGTCCGCGCGGCGGTGTTCCACGTCCCTCGCCCACGCTCGGTCACGGGGAAGAGGCCGGTATCTCCGCAACGAACATCGCCATGATGACCGGCATCAGGGTGACCTCGCCTTGCTCGCCGAATCGGACCTCCGCCGCCTGCGAGGTGGTCAATCCGGCCACCAGCAGCCGGGCTTGCACCTCGGCGGTGAAATCGGGTCGGGTGCGCAGGAGCAGCAATCGCTGCTTATCTCCCCACGAGACGACCACGGCCCCGGGGGGCAGCGCGGCGACCGTGCCCACCAAGACGACGCCTTGCTGGGGCGCGGTCAAGCGTTCCTCCGCGAACGCGTTGAAGCGCCGGGCCGAATCGTCGTCGATCTCGTTCGGATCGAGGCCCGCGAAGAGGTTGTCGGCCTCCGTCGCCGCTTGGTCGATCACCTGGGGAGGGACGCCGGGCGGAATGTCGCCGCGGAGCTGCAAGTACTTGACGATGTTGGCCAACCTGGCCCACTCGGCCAAGATCTCGTATTCCTGAGTGTTCTGCGGAGCCCAGCTCATCGCGGCGGCTTTCTCCCACAAGGGGCGTAAGAGGCGGGTGTCGACGACCTGTTCCGGCGGTACGTCGCGCGGTCGGATCGACGGGGCGGGCGGCAAGGGGCGGACTTCATCCCCGGCCCCCCGCACGGTTTCCCGCAGGTATCGCACGTGCGAGGCGAAACCGTATTCGGCCAAGCGGTGCACAAAGGTATTCACGCCCAGCACGCGCCCCGTCCCGTCCAACAGCGGACCGCCGCTGTTGCCCGGCGAAATCTTGGCATCGTGCTGAATCCAAACCATGTTTTGCGGGGCCTTGATCTGGGCCACGATGTGCTGGGGAAAGTTTTGCAGCAGCTCGGCCGTGGTCAGAATCCGGCTGACGATACCTCGGGAAAGGGAAAAATCGACGTTGTAAGGGTGACCCAGCGAGAAGATTTCCGTGCCGATCTCGGGCGTGCGATCGTAGCTGATGTCGAGAACGGTCAAGCGCACCGGCAGTTCGGCCAATTGCAGGATGGCCAGATCGTAGTGCGGGGTCTCGGCCACGACGCCCTTGAGGCGGTAGGTCCTGCCGTCGGAGAAGCGGACTTGGGCACGCTCGTTGATCTGCTCGATGAGATGGTAATTGGTGGCGATCCAGCCGCGGGCGTCCACGACGAAACCCGTCCCGGATTGGATCACCGTGCCGCCCTCCACGGGGACCTCGATTTTGACGACGCCTTCCCGGGCTTGGATCAACGTCTTGGCGACGACCGGTTGGCGGGGCGACCAATGCAGCGGCGGCGGAGCTTGGGAATCACCGTGCGGAGGCCGCGCCGGCGCGGGGTCGGCAGCGCCCGCGGCGCCCCGACTGTTCCACCAATTCCATCCCAAGAAGAAGACGAGGACGGTTGCCGCCAGTCCGCCCACCGCCCACCCGATCCAAATCCGCAGCGCTCGCTCGCCGAGGAGATGCTCCGCGGCGGTCCGCCCGCGACGACGGTAGCGGCTCAACACGGGATCCTCCGCCGGGCCGATGGGCGGGGCGAAGACTTGGGGGCGGTCGGGGACGTCCGCCGATTGGGAAGCCTCCGTCGCACGCTCCGCAGCGCTGCCGGCGGCCGCGGCACCGATTGCGCGGGCCACCAGCGTGAACGATCGCCCGCAGCGAGCGCAACGGATCCGCGCTCCCGGGACCCGATCGCCTTCGGGAAGCGGTTCCCCGCAATGATTGCATCGCCAAGCCTCGGCCATCTCGCCGCACCATTCTCCGCGGACACCCATTCTTAGCCTAACGCGCGGGAGTGAGGGACGCGAGACTTCGGCGGCGCGGAACGACCGGCGCGAGACGGTCCGCCGCGACTACTCTTTTTCGTAATGCTCCACCAACGGCCAGTATTTGGCGAAGTCGAAGTCCGGGCTGTTGTCCAGATCGTGGCAGTTGCGGCAGGAATGGGCCTCGGACGTTTCGGCTTCCTCCTTGGTGACGATCATGGCTTGCGCCGCCCGTTGCTGCCGGGCGACATCGCCGCCCATTTCCGCCGCCACGTGTTCGCCGCCCGGGCCGTGGCACGATTCGCACCCCACGTCGATCAACTTGGGCGTCCGCTCCTGCGAAAGGAATCCCGATTCGTACGGGAAATATCGCGTAGGATGCCATCCCGTCACGTGGCAACTGATGCACTCCGGATCATGGATCCGGGGAGGATCCAGGCGGACCAAGGTCTCCCATGCCTTGGCGTGGCCGCTCTTCCGCCAGATTTCGTACGACTTCTCGTGGCAGTTGGCGCATTTCTCGGAACCCACGAATTCGCCCTGCACGTCGCGCCGGGGATGCGGCACCGCGCGAATCTCCAGCCCGTCCAGCCCCAAGGCCTCGAGTTGGCTTTGATAGTTGACCATCACCTGCTTCATCTCGGGCGAGTCGGGATAGCGCGAGTCGAGGATGACTCGCTGGTACGCGATCGGGTTCTGCGGATCGTTGAAAATCCCCAGCACGACCGCCGCCATCCCTTTCTCTCCCACGTGGACCAGCATCGTGCGGGTGCCGGGCACGAACTGCGGCGACCCCGGCGGTTCGGCCGGACCGTCCGATGCGACCACGACTTGGAACTGCGGGAAACGGCGAGCCAGGCTCAGCACCTCTTCCTCTTTCGCGTACGCCAAAAGGACGCGCAGGTCCGCCTGCTGCTCCAGTTCGGGCACGATTTCGGCGAGGGCTTCTTCGGGGTCTTTGAAGGCGATGTCGTTGTTGTGGATTTCCTCGTAGTATTCCCTGCCCAGCACGGAGGTGATGCCCACGCGAACGGCGCCCCGCTCCAGGATGATCCGACGGGCGGTCCATTGATCGGCGTCGAAGGCGAAGAGGGCGGTATTGGCCGAGACGAAGCGGCTCGCCTGATCGTCCCCCGTCGCAATCAGCGACAATAGCAGCGTGGCCGGCAAACGCAGGTCGTTTTTCCCCAGATTGACGGCGTCGTAATCGATCTGCTTCAAGGCGTCGAGGACCATCTGGAACTTGATTTCGGTCTGCTTGCCGAAGCCCTTGATAAAGCCGCCGACGTCCATGGCGACGACGGGCCAGCCCTGCTCGCGAAGCTGTCGGATCATCGTGTGGCGGCGGCTCAGCCCGCCTTTCATCCGCTCCTTGCCGGCGCAGCCGCACGGTTCGAAATAGCCGTCCTGTCGGCCCGTAATGACTAAGGCCAGCTCCGGTTTGCTCCAGCCCACGAAGAACTCGCCGTTTTCCGCGATCGGATCGAAAGGCGGCCGTTCCAGGCGTCGTTCGTCCTTTTTGCCGGAAATCGGCGCGGCCGGCGGGGAGCCGAGCGGGCCGGGCGGCAACCCCGGCTGTGCGGCGACCGTGGAGGGCGCAGGCGTCTCTACCGCGGGGGAAATCCGCGAAGGGCTATCGGAAGGCGGTACTACCGGCGGCGCCCCTTGCCGCAACGGGTTGGGCAGCCCCTCCGTCGCCGTCGCCGCGCCCGGCGAAACGGGTGCGAGCGGCGGAACACCGGCAGGCGCATCGCTCTCGGAAGGCATTGCCTCACCGGCAGCCTCGGGAACGGCCGTCTCGGGGTTCACTTCGCCGGCCGATTGCGCGAACGGCTGGGGGACGGGTGGGATCGCCGCTCCTTCCGGCGAAGAAGACGGTGCCGCAACCAAGGCCTCCGGCATGACCCAAGGCGTGCCCGGGATCGCGTCGGCCGATCCGTCGGGCGCCGGCTGCGAGGGACCGGCGGCGACGCTCTCGCGTTGCAGGGGCGGCTGGACCCAGGGCGAGGCCGTCTCGGCGGCCGCGGTAGCTGCCGGG
>Ga0067045_1003575_pt1 | contig 18213 bp, 12 predicted proteins | sample TerdegcTABiofilm_FD_59184 | JGI IMG/M metagenome (GOLD analysis project Ga0067045, IMG submission 59184) | Combined Assembly of (Gp0054472, Gp0054536) Wastewater bioreactor microbial communities from Singapore -Terephthalate degrading... | reverse complement strand
GCCCTGAAGCAAGGCGGCGGCCTGGCGGTGGCGGTGGTCGACGGGGCGGAAGAAATCACTTTCAGCGAGAACTTCGCCTGCGTTGATTGCGGTATCAGTATTATGGAAATAACACCGCGCCTTTTCTCTTTCAACAGCCCTTACGGGGCCTGTCCCGAGTGCACCGGGTTGGGCTTTAAGAAAGAGATCGACCCGGACCTGGTTATACCCGACCGGCGCAAATCCATTGCCGGCGGGGCGATTGAAGGCTGGTCCAAGGGCGGCTACTCTTATCAGTTCCTGGAAGGTGTCGCGCGGCACTACGGCTTCAGCCTGGATACCCCGGTGTGTGAACTGGCGCCGGAACATCTGGACATTATCCTGTACGGCACGGGCAACAACCGGCTTCATTTTATTTTACAAAATGATTTTTACGGCCGCAGGCATGAAATGTACGTACCCTTTGAAGGAGTGATCAATAACCTGTCCCGCCGCTATAAGGAAACGGCGTCGGAACACCAGCGGGAAGAAATTGAAAACTACATGAGCAGTCGCCCCTGCCCGGCTTGCGGCGGCGCCCGGCTTAAACCGGAGGCGCTGGCGGTGAAAGTGGGAGGCCGGTCCATTACCGAGGTCACCCGCTTTTCGGTGCTGGAAGCGCGGAATTTCTTTAATACACTGGATCTAACCGGGCGGGAGAAAATGATTGCCCGGCAGATTTTGAAGGAAATTAACGAGCGCCTGGGGTTTCTGGTCAATGTGGGTCTGGATTACCTGACTCTGGACCGGGGATCGGGGACCCTTTCAGGCGGCGAGGCGCAGCGGATCAGGCTGGCCACCCAGATCGGCTCCGGACTGATGGGGGTACTCTACATCCTGGACGAGCCGAGCATCGGGCTGCACCAGCGGGACAACCAGCGCCTGCTCCGCACGCTGGAGCGCCTACGCGACCTGGGAAATACCTTGATTGTGGTGGAGCATGACGAAGATACGATGCTTGCCGCCGACCATATCATTGATATCGGCCCGGGGGCCGGCGTACATGGAGGGCGGTTGGTGGCGTCCGGCACTTATCAAGAAATTATAGACAATCCGGACTCAATTACCGGGCAGTACCTGAGCGGCAGGAAAGCCATCCCCGTGCCCCTCTTCCGCCGCCAATCCAACGGCAAGGCGGTGGTGGTGGCGGGGGCGGCGGAAAATAATTTGAAAAATATAGATGTGTCGTTCCCATTGGGAGTGTTTATTTGCGTGACCGGGGTTTCCGGTTCCGGCAAAAGCACCCTGGTGAACGATATTCTGTACAGGAAACTGGCCCAGGAACTGCACCGGGCCAGGACTCAGCCCGGACGCTGCCGGGGTATCAGCGGCATTGAATACCTCGACAAAGTAATTGATATCAACCAGTCTCCCATCGGGCGGACTCCCCGGTCCAACCCGGCCACTTATACCGGAGTATTCAACGACATACGCGATCTTTTCGCCATGACGCCGGAATCAAAGATGCGCGGGTACAAGGCCGGGCGTTTCAGCTTCAACGTTAAAGGGGGACGTTGCGAGTCCTGCCAGGGGGACGGGATCATTAAAATTGAGATGCACTTCCTGCCCGATGTATATATACCTTGCGAGGTGTGCAAGGGCCTGCGTTACAACCGGGAGACCCTGGAGGTCCGCTACAAGGGTAAAAACATTGCAGATGTGCTGGAAATGACAGTAGATCAAGCGGTTGAATTCTTCGGGCAAATTCCGAAAATCCACCGCAAGCTGAAAACTTTGCAGGATGTCGGCCTGGGCTACATCCGCCTCGGGCAGCCGGCCACCACCCTTTCGGGCGGCGAGGCCCAGCGGGTGAAGCTGGCTACGGAACTGTCCAGGCGGTCCAACGGCAAGACCGTCTACATCCTGGATGAGCCCACCACCGGCCTGCATACCGCTGACATCGACCGCCTGCTGAAAGTACTGCACCGGCTGGTGGAGGCCGGAGATACGGTGGTGGTGATCGAGCATAACCTGGATGTGATCAAAACTGCCGACCACATCATCGACCTGGGCCCTGAAGGGGGCAATAAGGGCGGTGAAGTGGTGGCCGCAGGCACTCCGGAAGAGGTGGCGGCGGTTTCCTGGTCGTATACCGGGCAATTTCTGAAAAAGGTCCTCGCGAAGGGACCGCGGCAAGGGCTCGGGTTCTGGGAGGAAATAAATGAAGATGCGCCGGTATTGAGTGAGAGTGTCGGCGAGTAAATACCAATTGGAGACATTCCTTCCATTAGTTGGGGACATTCATCCGGCCCCAAGGTCAGACGTAACTGTTCAGTGAACCCGGCGGTGGAGGCACTGTGTTATCAGCGCTCACTCAGAGGAAAGGGGACACACCTTCCTTGGTTAAAATAAAAACGAACGTTGTTTTGGAAATCAGGGAAGGAATGTCCCCAATTAATTCCGCGCCGACATCACCACGGCTTGCTTCGGACCGAACTAACGGCGCTGCAAAGGCGGCGGTAGACTGGTTATTAAAGAAACCTGTTAACAACAAAGCCACTTATACTTCATACTAGTAGCTTGAGTAGCTCGCTGGTTTCGCGCCGCAGTTCGGTTACCCTCAGCTTCGCCGGGTGTTGCTAACGGCGCTGCGCAAGTCGTTCGCTAACGATAACACCCTACCTCCACCTGGTTTACTGAATATTTACGGTCAGACTTAATAGAAAGGTGTGTCCCCTTTCCTTTGAAAGCGGTGGTTAGGTGCAACTGGAAGAAAAACTTAAACTCCTTCCCGCCAAACCGGGGGTTTACCTATACCGGGACGCGGGCGGTGAAATAATCTATGTGGGCAAGGCGGTCTCGCTTAAAAATCGCGTTCGCTCCTACTTTCAGCCCGGCGCTCAACACCAGCCCAAGACAAAGCTGATGCTGGAAAAAGTAGCCGGCCTGGATTATATTGTCACCGATTCTGAAGTGGAGGCGCTAATCCTGGAGCAAAACCTGATCAAGGAACACCGCCCCCGCTACAATGTTCTGCTTAAGGATGATAAGAGCTATCCGTATCTGAAAGTCACGTTAAATGAAAACTACCCGCGGGTGCAGATTACCCGCCGGCACGTTAAGGACGGGTCCAGGTACTTCGGGCCTTACACCAGAGTGGGGGCGGTAAACGAAACCCTGCGCCTTTTGAAAAAAATCTTTCCGTTCCGTTCGTGCAAGCAGCGGGAACCGGCGGTCAGAGAAAGGCCCTGCCTGAACCACCACATCAAACGCTGCCTTGGCCCGTGCTGCGGGCTTACGGACAGGGAAACCTACCGGGCGATGATCAACGAAGTGTGCCTTTTCCTGGAAGGGCGGCAGGAGGACTTGGTCAAACACCTGACGGCCAGGATGGAAGAAGCCGCGAAAAGTCTCGAGTTCGAGCGGGCCGCCGAATTGCGCGACCAACTGCAGTCGGTACGGGAAGTGATTGAAAAACAAAAGATTATTTCAGGCGGCTTTGAGGACCAGGACGTAATGGCCATGGCCAGGGCTTTCGATGAGGCCTGTATAATGGTGTTTTTTGTGCGGGGCGGCAAGTTGATCGGGCGGGATCATTTTATCCTGAAAGGCACGGAAGGCCTGAGCCGCTCCGAAGTGCTCGGCGCGTTTATCAAACAGTATTATACCGGCGTTGATTTTATTCCACGGGAAGTTCTCTTGTCCGAAAGCGTTGAGGAAGAAAAGGCGGTAATCGAAGAGTGGCTTACCGGAAGAAAAGGGGTCAAAGTATTCCTGAAAACGCCCAGCCGCGGGGAGAAAAAGAAATTGGTGGAGATGGTGGCTAAAAACGCTCTCTTGACTTTGGAGCAAGTTCAAAGCGTGGAGATTGCCCAACGTGACGAAACGGCGGCAGCCCTGGCGGAACTAGCCGGCGCGTTGGGCCTGGAGCGGCTGCCCTGCCGGCTGGAATGCTACGACGTTTCAAACACCCAGGGTACCGGCAGCGTTGCCTCGATGGTTGTTTTTGAAGAAGGAAAACCTGCCAGGGACCAGTACCGCCGCTTTAAAATTCGCACCGTGGAAGGGCCGGACGATTATGCCTCCATGCAGGAAGTACTCAGGCGGCGTTTTACCCGCGCCCTGGAAGAAAAGGAGCTTTTGCGCACGGGGCGGATTTCCAGCAAGGAGGCGAAATTTTACCGTTTGCCGGATCTGGTGATTGTGGACGGCGGCAAGGGGCAGCTTTCCGCAGCCCGCCGGGTCATGCGGGAATTAGGTTTAGACGGCATCCCGGCTTATGGCCTGGCCAAGGAGGAGGAACTTCTCTTTGGCGAGGGGTTGCCGGACCCGGTTTCCCTGCCCCCGGACTCCCGGGCGCTCCACTTGTTGCAGCGCTTGCGGGATGAAGCGCACCGCTTCGCGGTAACCTATCACAGGAATTTGCGTGGAAAGGCCGGGTTAAAGTCCTTGCTGGATGAAGTGGAGGGCATCGGTGAGGTGCGCCGTCGCGCTTTGCTAAAGGCTTTCGGCAGCGTTGCCGGGATTGAAAAGGCTTCGCTGGAAGATTTGACTGCCGTTAAAGGAATGAATAGAAAGGCCGCTCTGGCGGTCTACGAGTTTTTTCACAGATAAAAAGAATGTTGCAGCAGGTTGCCTTTTATTTGGCATAATGTATAATGTTGGTATGGGGAGGAGTTATGCAAGCATTTAAACTGATTGCCGCGGATTTGGACGATACTCTGCTGGATGATGACCTGCGGTTGACGGACCCGGTTAAGGAAGCCATTGTCGCTGTCCGGAACGCCGGTGTTCAGTTTACCGTCTCCACCGGCCGGATGTTCCGCTCCGCGGTGCCATACGCGGAGGAACTGGGGCTGGATCTCCCGCTGATCACCTACCAGGGGGCGCTGGTGAAAAACGCGCTGTCCGGGGAAGTTTTACTACACCGCCCGCTGCCGTTGATCTACGCCAGGGATATTATCGCCCGCGTTCACGAACTGGGCTACCATTTAAACGCGTATCTTGACGACGTGCTTTACATGGAAAATGATACCCCTGAAGGCCGCCGGTACAGTCAAATTTCCGGCGTTAAGCCTGAACTGGTGGGGGATCTTTTAAATATCCTGGACCATGATCCGACAAAATTACTGGCTATAGCCGGGGAGCCGCAGCTTGACCGGTTAAGCGCCGAGTTAACTCCACAGTATGCCGGGAAAGTGCATATTGCCAAATCAAAGCCGTTTTTTTTGGAGTTTTCCCACCCGCAAGCGACGAAAGGACATGCCCTTGAGGTCCTGGCCGGACATTTTGGGATAAAAAGGGAAGAGATCATGGCTGTCGGAGACAGTTATAACGACCTGGAGATGCTGGAGTACGCCGGTTTGGGCGTCGTTGTCGCCAACGCCAGGGATGACATCAAGAAAAAGGCCGGATACGTAACCGCCGCGCCGAACGGCGCCGGGGTAGTTGAGGCGCTCGAGAAGTTTGTGCTGGGGAGGTGAGCCGCCTGCCGGATCGTTTTGTCATCGGGGTAGACCTCGGCGGCACCAAGATACACACCGCCCTGGCCGCCGGAGACGGCAATATTCTGGCCGAAACAAGAGTACCTACCGAAACGGTAAAAGGACCGTCACACGTAATCGGACGAATTATTGCCACTATCGAGCAAATACGGGAGCAGGCGGGGGTTTCCCCTGGTTTTATTGAAGCCGTCGCAGTGGGAGCGCCCGGCCCCCTGGATGTTGCCAACGGCGTTATTCATTTCGCGCCCAACCTGCGCTGGCGTGATGTCCCCCTGAAAAAGCTCCTACAGGAGCGCGTACAAACAAAGGTGATGATTGACAATGACGCCAACCTGGCCGCTCTGGGTGAGCATGTTTACGGAGCCGGGCGCGGTGTGGAAAATATGGTTTACATTACTGTCAGCACAGGAGTCGGCGGGGGTTTAATCCTGGGAGGGCGGCTTTATCACGGCTCCACGGACGGGGCCGGGGAAATCGGGCATATTACCGTGTTGCCGGACGGGCCGCTCTGCGGCTGCGGCGCGCGGGGCTGCCTCGAGGCCGTTTCTTCCGGTACCGCTATTGCGCGGGAAGCCCGGCGCCTGGTGGAACACGGCAAAGGACAGAATATCCTGGCCCAGGCCGGGGGCAAGCCTGATGAAATCAGTGCCGCCACAGTGGCTGACGCCGCAGCCGGGGGTGATCCGGAAGCAGCTTCCATTATCTCACTCGCGGCGCGCTTTTTAGGAATCAGCGTGGCGAATTTGATCAATCTGCTCAACCCGGACATGATTGTGCTGGGCGGTGGCGTGATGGAAATAGGCGAGCCCATCTGGCAGGGTGTCAGGCTGGAAGTGGAGGCCCGGGCTTTAGGCGCGGCGCGCGCCCATGTCCAGGTAGTGCCGGCCGGGCTGGGCAGGCGGTCCGGCGTACTTGGCGCGGTGGCATTAGCGTTACAATTGGACTAACATGACTATTTGGTTAGTTCAGTATGGCATGGCGCTTACCTTGAGGGCGATTTTGAGCCATTATTCAAAGAGCGAGTGCGCCTGAGGATAAGCAAGGGAACTGTTTGAGCGAGCGAAGCGAGCGAGTTTGACCGAGCCCGAAGGCGAACGAGCTCAAACGATTTTAAAGGGCGAACATGAGCCCGTTGGTAAGCGCTATGTCATACGCCCTGAGTAAGCTTGATCCATATAAACTATAATTCAGAATAAAAGCCAGTCCCACTGATAATGCTATTGGTGGGAGGGGGTAAAGATGTATATTTTTGGCAAGCACGATTGGCGCACTTTCGAGCGGGGTACTGAAAAAGAGTGGCTTGTCACGAACGGTATCGGCGGCTACGCTTCCAGTACGATCATCTGCGCCAACACCCGTAAGTACCACGGGCTGCTGGTTGCCGCTCACAATCCCCCCGGCAGCCGGGTGGTGCAGTTGGTCAAGCTGGACGAACGGTTTACAGCCGGCGGGCGCACTTATAATCTCGCCACAAACAGCACCGGTTCCGGGGTGAGCGAGTCAGGCTATATTCACCTGCAGCAAGTCGAAGTTAATCCTTTTCCCGCTTTTACTTACGGTTTTACTGATATAACCCTGAAAAAAACAATTTTTATGGTACACGGACAGAATACCACTGTAATTTTATACGAAATTATTAACGGGGCCGGTCCTGGTGTTTTGCGCTTAACCCCCATGGTGAACTGCCGGGGCTACCACTATATAACTTATTCGGACCAGATTGACTTTGCTCAAAGACCGGTCGATGGCGGTGTCGCGGTAACAGGCAGGGGGGAAGTACCCCCGTTGCTGCTCACCATCAGCGCCGGCGCCTACATTCCGGGCGGCGACTGGTTTAAAGGCATGGCATACATAGAGGAAAAAGAGCGGGGGGAGAATTACTTCGAAGATCACTATATCCCCGGCTATTTTGAGGTACCGTTGGCCGCGGGTGAAAACAAAACTGTGGCTGTATTCGCCTCGACAGTCGAACTTCACAACCCGGACGGCGAAAAGCTGCTGGAGAGAGCAAGAGCCCGGCTGTGGGATTTGGAAAATCGAGCCGGTTATGATGAAACCCTGGCCCGCCGGCTGGTACGGGCGTCAGACGCTTTTATCGTCCGGCGCCGGTCAACCGGTGCCAAAACGGTGATTGCCGGTTATCCCTGGTTTACCGACTGGGGCAGGGACACGATGATCGCCCTGCCGGGACTGACCCTGGTGACAAAGAGATTTGAAGATGCGCGGGAGATTCTGCTGACATATGCCCGGCAATGTAAGAGAGGCCTTTTGCCGAACTGTTTTCCGGATGGGGATGAAGCTCCATTTTATAATACCGTTGACGCTTCCCTCTGGTATTTTTACGCGGTGTACAAATACCTGGTTTACACCGGCGACCTGGAGTTTGTCCGTGAGCAGGTTTACCCCGTGCTTAAGGATATTATCCACTGGTATATAAACGGAACCGACTACAACATCTTTATGGACGAAGACGGCCTGTTGAACGCCGGAACTCCTGATGTTCAGTTGACCTGGATGGACGCCAAGGTTGATGAATGGGTTGTGACGCCGCGAAACGGCAAACCTGTTGAGGTAAACGCTCTGTGGTATAATGCTGTCTGCGTGCTGGAAGACCTGGCCCGCGTCTATGGGGAGCAATTGGCTTACCATGACTCGATCGGCAAGATTAAGGACAGCTTTACCGGCAGTTTTTGGAGTGAAACAAAGGGTTATCTTTGCGACGTAATTTCACCCGAAGGAAAGGACTGGAAGGTCCGGCCGAACCAGTTGCTGGCTGTCAGCCTGCCGTACAGCATGCTGACCGGAGAGCAGGCGCGCCGGGTTGTGCGCAAAGTCTGGCAGGAGCTCTATGTTGCCTATGGCATCCGCAGCCTTTCACCGGAATGCGGTGAATATAAGGGAGTTTATTCCGGGGACCGGGTCCAGCGGGACGGCTCTTATCACCAGGGGACTGCCTGGAGTTGGCTGATGGGGCCTTTTATTACCGCCTACCGGAAGGCTTACAACTATAGTGCGGCCAGTCGCGAACAGGCCCGTCTTTTTCTTGAGCCTTTCCGTAGTCATTTACGTGACCGTGGTATTGGTCAAATTTCTGAAATATTTGACGGTAATGAACCCGTTATACCGCGGGGCTGTTTCGCCCAGGCCTGGGGAGTGGCCGAGGTGTTGCGGGCTTATGTTGAAGACGTGCTGGAAATCCGGCCGCCGGCGCTGGAAAAGATAGAAGCATTGATAAGGAGGAAATGATATGTCTCTTTTAGACAAAGAGGATGAATTGCGCCGTATCGACACCATCGGCATGTTTGCGGCGCTGGACGGCCTGCCCGGCCAGTGTGCCGGGGCCTTCCGTGATTTGGTTGATAATGTTCAAATTCCGGAAATCGATGCCATATCCAATATCGTAGTAACCGGACTGGGGGGGTCGGCTATCGGCGGCGATTTGCTGAGGGTTTACGCCGCCGGCAAGTTACCGGTGCCTGTTACCGTGAACAGGGATTACGTGTTGCCTGAATTTGTCGGGCCTGACACCCTGGTCTTTGCCGTCAGCTATTCCGGAAACACGGAGGAAACTTTGAGCGCTTACGCGGAGTCGCGGAGCAGGGGGGCGTCCGTCATTGCGATAACCACCGGCGGTAAGCTGGGTGAAGCAGCCGGTAAGGATGGCTTTCCTGTGATTGCCGTTCCCGGCGGCATCTCGCCCAGGTCGGCCACCGGCTATCTGTTTATTCCCACCCTGAAGATCTTGAATAGACTAGGCCTGTTGCCCGACGTGACAGAAGAAATTACCGAAATGATTGATTTAATCAGGGACATGCGTAAAAAGCTCGGCCCGGCGGCCGCGGAGGCGGAAAACCCGGCAAAACAAATTGCCCGCAAGCTTCACGGCAAAATACCCGTAATCTGGGGCTCTGCCGGCACTACCGAGGTTGTCGCCCAGCGCTGGAAAGGTCAGATTAACGAAAACGCCAAGTCACCGGCTTACTGGAATGTGTTGCCTGAACTGAATCACAACGAGATTGTGGGCTTCGAGTTTCCATCTGAAATTTTGAGAAAAATCCATGTCGTCATTCTCAGGGACGAACGGGATCACCCCCGCGTGCAAAAGCGAATTGAGATAACGAAAGAGGTAATCCAAAACGCGGTCGACGGCTATACCGAGGTGTGGGCTTCCGGGAAAGGAGAGTTGGCCAGGCTATATTCCCTGATCTACACCGGTGATTTTGCAAGCGTTTACCTGGCTGCCCTGAACGGTGTCGACCCTGGTCCGGTGAAGGTTATTGACTTTCTTAAACGGGAGTTGCAAAATCGATAAATCCTTCATGATCTCCTTGTGGTTTATACAATGCGCCATTATAATAAGGATGTTCCAGTGTGACCGGCGATTTGAGAATGGTTTTGAGGGGGGGTATGGTTACGCAAAGGCTTGTTATTGTTACCGGTTTGTCCGGGGCCGGCAAAACTCAGGCTTTACGCAGTCTGGAAGATCTGGGTTTTTTCTGTGTCGACAACCTGCCCCCGGCGCTCATCCCGAAATTTGCTGAGCTATGCGCACAAGCGGCAAATAAAATTAATAAAATAGCATTAGTCGTAGACATCAGGGGCGGAGAATTTTTCGACACCTTCTTTGAAGTGCTGTCTGACCTTGATGCCCGGGGAATCAGGTGTGAAATACTCTTCCTTGAGGCCTCGAACGAAACGCTTGTGCGGCGGTTTAAGGAGTCCAGGCGGCGCCACCCTTTGAGCACATACGGGGAAGTGCTGGAGGGAATTCAGGAGGAAAGAAGCCGTCTGCAAGACTTGCGGGGCAGGGCGAACAAAATAATCGATACCTCGAATATGGCTGTTCAACAGCTAAAAGAAGTGATTAACGGCATTTTCGCGGACAGCGCCGGCGTCTCCGGGCCGCATATCACGGTTATTTCTTTTGGTTTTAAATACGGAATACCCCTTGATTCGGACCTGGTGATCGATGTCCGCTTCCTGCCGAATCCATACTACCAGAATAACCTGAGATCTTTTACCGGCAACGACGCGGTAGTTCGGGAATACGTTAACAGTTTTCCGTTGACGAGCGAATTTATGGAGAAATTCTCGGATCTGATTCAATTTCTTATTCCCCAGTATTCCAAGGAAGGCAAAACCACCCTGATGATTGCTATCGGATGCACCGGAGGTATGCACCGTTCGGTAGCCCTGGCCAACCGGCTGGGGGAAATCCTTTCTGATAAGGATTTCCGGGTAACGGTACGTCACCGGGATATCAACCGTTCAAAGTAATGATGGGAGTATCACAAGATGATCGTGCTCAAATGGCTCTATCCGGGCATGCGGGTAAAACGGTGGTTATCCATGGCACTTGCCGGACTGGCGCTTTCCGTCCTGGGCATAGACCTGTTCACGGGCGGTAAGGTTTTAAGTGATATTGCCAGTCCTGTTCACCACCTGGAAAACAGTTTTATTTTTGAAGATTACTTCATTGTTGCCGGTATCGTGGTTATCGCTGCGGGTGTAGTTATAATGATAATCGGCCTGTTAAAGGCATTCCAATCAGTAGCCTCCGTGCTCATGCCCGAGCAGGAAGGCAGGGTGGCTGAGTTTATTTATGCGGAGCGCAGCCTCAGACGGGGGCCTAAAATCGTGGTGATTGGCGGGGGCACCGGGTTGTCCGTATTATTAAGGGGGCTGAAGAAATATACCAGCAATCTTACCGCCATTGTTACCGTAGCCGACGACGGGGGCAGTTCCGGCCGCCTGCGTGGTGATTTGGGTATTCCGCCACCCGGAGACATTCGCAACTGCCTGGTGGCGCTGGCTGACAAAGAACCGTTGATGGAGGAGTTATTGCAGTACCGTTTTTCAACTGGCGAACTCGCGGGCCATTGCATGGGCAACCTGCTTCTGGCCGCGTTGACCGGTGTGTCCGGCAGTTTTGACCAGGCGGTGCGCGGTCTTAGCAAGGTTCTGGCGGTGCGTGGGCGAGTGCTGCCGGCGACATTGTCAAATATCACACTATGCGCGGAGCTGGCAGATGGGACAGTGGTACAGGGAGAGTCCAACATCCCCCTGAGCAAGGGTAAAATAAAAAGAGTTTTTATTAAACCGCAGCGTTGCCTGCCGCCGGCCGAGGCGTTGGCAGCCATACAGGCAGCCGACGCTGTTGTTCTGGGGCCGGGCAGTCTTTACACCAGCATTATTCCAAACTTGCTGGTGAAAGGAATTCCCGAGGCGCTGTCCAGATCTCCGGCTGTTAAAATATATGTCTGCAATGTTATGACTCAGCCGGGTGAAACGGATGGATATACCGGTTCGGAGCACCTGCGCGCGATTATTTCCCATGCCGGGAAGTTTATTGACTACGCTTTGCTTAACACCGGTCAGATTCCGGCCAGGTTGCGTGCCCGCTATCGTCAGGATGGCGCCGATCCCGTTATAGCGGATCTGGAGGAAGTAGAAAAACTTGGAGTTACAGCAGTCGGCGAAAACCTGGTTTACCAGACCGATGTCGTACGCCACCACCCGGATGAACTGGCTCAGGTGATTTTACGCCTGATCTTCCCTGCCAACGGGCCGCAAGAGCGGGTCCACTTTTTACATGGGCGCCAAAAGGCTGTCCGGGACCGGAAGATTTCCGGCGCAAAAACGCATTAATCTTTCAATGAAGCCATTCAGGGGGCGGAAAAACCGTCTCCTTTTTTGTTTAATATGATATAATACATTTGATCAGTAATTCAGTAATCAGTAGTCAGAATAAAAGATTGAGAGAGTGGTTTATTATCTTGAAATATTCTGAATATTGACTATTGAATTCTGAATACCTGAAATAGTAACAAGAAAGAAGGAGAGCTGTTTGTCTTTTTCGGCGGCGACAAAAAATGAGTTGGCCCGTGTGTTTGGCCGGCAGTCATGCTGCCGCGTGGCTGAACTGGCCGCCCTGATCAAGATGGACGGCAGTATTCAAATCAGTGGAGGACAGCTTGTATCACTGAATATTGTCACTGAAAACGCTGCGGTTGCAAGAAAAATTTTTTCTATGGTAAAGAGTCAGTTCGACCTTCATACAGAGGTGCTGGTGCAAAGAAAAACCCGTCTCCGTAAGAATAATGTCTATTTGGTGCGCATCCCCCCGCAGCCGGGAGTAAACATGCTCCTGAACCGGTTAGGTATGATTGACCAAAACGGCCGGTTGATTAACGGTGTGCGGGAAGAATTGTTGAAGAAGGAATGTTGCCGCCGCGCCTACTTGAGGGGAGTTTTTCTCGGCGGCGGTTCAGTGAATAGCCCCGAAGGCACTTACCACCTCGAAATCATTACCGGTAACGAAAAACATGCCCGCTATATCGGCAGGTTGATGCAAAAATTGCGGCTGCCTGCCAAAGAAAGTGAAAGAAAAAACTGGCATGTTGTTTACTTGAAAGGCAGTGAACAGATAGTCCGTTTTTTAAACATTATCGGCGCGCACGCGGCGCTGCTCAATTTTGAGAACGCCAGAATCTACAAAGATATGCGAAATAAGGTCAACCGCCTGGTAAACTGCGAAACGGCCAATTTAAATAAAACTGTCAACGCGTCTGTGCGGCAGTTGGAAAATATCAAGCTGGTGAGAGATACAGTTGGGTTCGATCATATTCCTGTATCTCTTCGTGAAGTAGCTGAATTACGGGTTAAATACCCTGATGCGAGCCTTAAAGAGTTAGGGGATTTTATGCAGCCACGCCTGGGCAAGTCCGGTATTAACCACCGGTTGCGTAAACTTGAAGAAATCGCTGATAATATCAGGGAGGGGAAGTTCTAAAACGAGGTATTCCGGGATCAGCACGGTACGAGTGAAATAATTACCTGCGGAATATCATAAATTATAAAAAACGTCGGCAGGAATAAGCTATTGTCTTAGTGAATTATTATTATTGTTACTATTTTAGGTATTCAGAATTCAGTAGTCGTAAATTCAGAATATTTCATGATAATAAACCATTTTCTCATCCTGACTCCTGACTTAATTATTTAGAAATGGTTTTTTCCAAGGGTGTGAACATAATGCAAATAGGTTATAATCTCAACTTGGAACAGGCCCAAAAATTAGTTATGACCCCCAAGCTGTGCCAGGCTATTGCCGTGCTGCAGCTTTCTTCACTGGAACTCTCCGCGTATATTGAGCGGCAGCTTGAAGAAAACCCCCTGCTGGAGTTACGGGACGACGCGGACGGGGAGACAGGAGAGTTTGACGACGGGGAACAGCCTTACGGGCCGGAATTGGAAAAACAAAAATACGAACTTAATTGGGAAGATTATTTTGAGGACCATTATTATGACGGCAGGGATAGCGGGATTATTCAATATGATAAGTGGTGGAAACAACAGGAGTTTGGTTATGAAAAATTCCTGTCGCAAACACCTACCCTGTCTGAACACCTGCTGTCGCAGTTGAATCTGACCCCGTGCTGCGGAAGAGACAAGTTGATTGGGGAATATTTGATCGGAAACATAGACGATAATGGTTATTTACGGGTTTCTCCGGCAGAAGCGGCGGAGCAGTTGAATGTTGATGTAGAAAGAGTGGCCAAAGTGTTGAATTTGATTCAAAGCTTTGAGCCGGTTGGAGTGGGTGCTAGAAACTTACAGGAATGCCTGTTGATTCAAATTGAACGTTTAGGAATAAAGAATGAAGTTATTAATAAATTAATCAACCATCATTTAATGGATCTGGCCAAGGGCAGGCTGATAAAAATAGCCCATAATTTAGGGGTTACAATACAGGAGGTGCAGCGGTCCACCGACTTGATCAAAACGCTTGACCCAAAACCCGGCCGCAACTTTTCCGGTCTGAACGACGCGTGTTATATCATACCCGATGTTGTTTTGGAAAAGGTAGGAAGCGATTATGTCATTTTAGTGAATGATGCAACCATCCCGCGGGTTATTATTAACCCAGCCTACCGCGCCGTATTGAGTAAGGAAAAAAGCATTGATTCTGATACCCGCCGTTTTGTGGAAAATAAACTCAATGCGGCCATTTGGCTGATCAGGAGCATTGAGCAGCGGCGTTTGACTTTGTACAAGGTTGCCAGTTGTCTGGTTGAGCTGCAGAGAGGGTTTTTGGATCGCGGCATAAAGTACCTTAAGCCCCTTAATCTGAAAAAAGTCGCCGAGATGGTGGGCCTGCACGAGTCTACTGTCAGCAGGGCCACATCGAACAAGTATATTCAAACTCCCCGTGGTGTTTTTGAAATGAAGTGTTTCTTTTCGACCGGACTGAACAACGATACCGGAACCATGATTTCAGCCGGGAGCATCAAAAAATCACTTCAGGAGATTATCGACGGGGAAGATAACAGGTATCCCTTGAACGACCAGAAGATAACCGAGATTTTTAACCGGAGAGGGATCAAGATTTCCAGGCGCACCGTAGCCAAGTACAGGGATGAACTGGGTATACCGGCTGTACAGAAAAGAAAAAGATATTAAGGATAGTAGTCGGTAGTCAGAATTCAGTATTCAGAATATTTAAAGATGTATAGATCTTTTTCTCATCCTGACTCCTGAATTCTGAATACTTGAATAATTCCGGGGTATGTCTGATTAGTCGTACCCCAATTTATTATGGAAAATTACATCATGCGGGAGGAATTTGAGGAGCCATTGAAGAATAAAGTATGTAATAATTAAATAAAAAAGTGGTTAATCTGGCACACTAATGAAAGGAGTGGGTAACACTAATGGGGTGAAAATTGGGATTAATGGTCAAGGAAGGATCGGGCGTGATCTGTTAAGAGGTGCCCTGAAACGCCCGGATCTTGAGGTTGTAGCAGTCAACCACAAAACCCGCCGGCTTTCAGTTTCTGAAACTTATGCCCAGTCAGTGGCGCACATGATTAAATATGATTCCGTGCATGGTGTTTATGATGCAGATATTGAAGTTAAAGATGGAAACTTTGTTATTAACGGAAAGGAAATCAAGTTGTTCGCGGAAGGCGATCCCGCGCTCCTGCCGTGGAAGGAATTAGGCGTCGACATAGTTCTTGAGTCCACCGGCAAATTCAACAATCCGGCGGAGGCGGCAAAACACCTGCAGGCGGGGGCCAAAAAAGTCCTCTTGAGCGCCCCGGCCAAGGGTGGAGAATGCTTAACGGTAGTTATGGGCGTTAATGAGGACAAGTATGAACCGGCACAACACCATGTGATTTCCAATGCTTCCTGCACAACCAACTGTCTTGCGCCGGTGGCTAAGGTCCTTAATGACAAGTTCGGCATTGTCAAAGGGGTTATGACTACTGTGCACGCTTATACCAATGATCAGCAAATCCTGGATATGCCTCACCGGGACATGCGGCGTGCCAGAGCGGCCAACCTTTCCATTATACCCACCAGCACCGGCGCCGCTAAAGCGGTTGGACTGGTTCTTCCGGAATTAAAGGGCAAGCTGAACGGTTTTGCCATGCGGGTGCCCACCCCGAATGTCTCGGTTGTGGATCTGGTGGTTGAGTTAGCCAGGAATACCGACGCTGATGAAATCAACGCGGCTTTTAAAGAGGCTTCGGAAGGACCTCTAAAAGGGATTATGGAGTACTGCGAACTGCCGCTGGTATCAATAGACTTCAACGGCAACCCCGCACTCGTCTATTGTTGACGCGCTTTCTACCATGGTCGTTGAAGGAAATATGGCCAAAGTAGTAGCCTGGTACGACAATGAGTGGGGATATGCCCAGCGGTTGCTGGATCTGGCTTCTTATGTTGCTTCTAAAGGGTTATAGGTGTGATTGTGGTCGCGGTGATGCCCGCCGGCAAGCCGCGACTATTTTTAAGGAGGTGTATGTAAAATAGCCAAAAAAACTGTACGCGACCTGGATGTAGCCGGCAAACGGGTGCTGGTGCGGGTGGATTTTAATGTTCCGGTGGATAAAAACGGCCAGGTATCCGACGATACGCGGATCAGGGCAGCCCTTCCCACTATAAATTATCTTCTTGAACAAAAGGCTAAAGTCATACTGGTTTCACACCTCGGGCGCCCCAAAGGGAAAGTAGACGATAAGTACAGGATGGACCCTGTAGCCAAGCGGCTCTCGGAATTGCTCGGGTTCCCGGTCAAAAAAGTGGACGATTGTATCGGTGAATTGCCGCAGGCCGCTATTAGCGGTATGCAAGGCGGGGATGTGGTTCTCCTCGAAAACGTCCGGTTCCACCCCGAGGAAGAGAAAAACAATCAGGAATTCGCCCGGAAACTGTCCGAGATGGCCGATATTTATGTCAACGACGCGTTTGGGACAGCCCACCGCGCCCACGCCTCCACTGAAGGGGTGGCTAAATTCTTGCCTGCCGTGGCCGGCTTCCTGATGGAAAGCGAACTGACGATGCTCGGCAAACTCCTGGCAGCGCCGGAACGGCCTTTTGTGGCTATTATGGGTGGTGCGAAAAAGTTTCCGATAAGATAGAGGTTATNGCAAATTTATTCAACAAGGTCGACAGCATGATCATCGGCGGCGGCATGGCCAATACTTTTTTAAACGCGATTGGCTGCAAAACAGGCAAATCGCTTTTAGAGACCGACAAGGTCGATCTGGCGAAAGGCCTGATCGAAAAAGCCAATAGCAAGGGGATCGACTTCCTGCTGCCTGTGGATGTTGTCGTTGCGCCGGAAGCGTCGCCTGACGCGGAGCGGAAAACCGTACCGGTCGACCAAATACCGGACGACTGGATGGCGCTGGATATCGGGCCGGAATCAGCCGGGCGTTTTGCTGAAGCCTTAAAATCAGCTAAAACCGTGGTGTGGAACGGCCCCATGGGTGTTTTTGAAATGGAGCCTTTTGCCAAAGGCACCGAAGCTGTGGCCCTCGCGCTGGCCGCGACAGACGCGACAACTGTAATCGGGGGCGGCGATTCGGTGGCGGCGGTGAAGAAAGCCGGAGTTGCCGGAAAGATGACCCATATTTCAACCGGCGGCGGCGCTTCCCTTGAGTTTCTTGAAGGCAAGCAGCTTCCCGGGGTAGTGGCTCTACTTGATAAATAGTGAACTCCAGTAGAAGATCGGGGGCCTGATGGATGATAGAGAAACGTAAGCCCATTATTGCCGGGAACTGGAAGATGTATAAAACGGTTTCCGAAGCTTTGAAGTTTGTCCATGAGTTAACGCGGACAGTGGATGGAATCAAGGATGTTGATGTCGTCGTGTGTCCGCCTTTTACTGCCCTGGCCAAGGTGGCGGAGGCGCTGCGCGGCACCGGTATCGGTGTGGGCGCGCAGGACGTGTACTGGGTGGACGAAGGCGCTTTTACCGGTGAAATATCACCCGTCATGTTAAAAGACGCCGGCTGTTCATATGTAATCATCGGCCACTCTGAACGCAGGCAGTTTTTCGGAGAAATTGATGATTACGTTAACCGCAAGGTTAAAGCCGTTTTGGAGCGCGGCCTGACTCCGATAATATGTGTGGGGGAACGGATTGAGGAGCGTGAGTCCGGTATAACCGAAAGAGTAGTGAAAACCCAAACCGAGGCGGGGCTGGCCGGCCTGACTGCCGATCAGACGGCCGGGCTGGTAATCGCTTACGAGCCGGTTTGGGCCATAGGCACGGGAAAAACCGCTTCCGACGCTGACGCCCAGCAAGTGATCGGGTTTATCCGCGGGCTGGTGAGTGATTTATACGGCGGCGATGTGGCGGCAAAGGTGCGTATCCAGTACGGCGGCAGCGTAAAACCGCAAAACGCCGCGGGCCTGATGGCGCAGCCGGATATCGACGGCGCCCTGGTGGGCGGCGCCA